>QWCE01000899.1_pt1 | contig 52245 bp, 46 predicted proteins | sample 1972531 | NCBI WGS metagenome assembly QWCE01 (sample SAMN09866716, study PRJNA288562) | Human gut metagenome isolate term4_stool, whole genome shotgun sequencing...
CGACTACGCAAACATCGACAAAGCCCCCGAAGAAAGAGAACGTGGTATCACCATCTCCACCTCCCACGTCGAATACGAAACCGAAAAGCGTCACTACGCTCACGTCGACTGCCCCGGTCACGCCGACTACGTTAAAAACATGATCACCGGTGCAGCCCAAATGGACGGCGCCATCCTCGTCGTGTCCGCAGCAGACGGCCCCATGCCCCAAACCCGCGAACACATCCTCTTGGCCCGCCAAGTCGGCGTACCCAAAATCGTCGTATTCCTCAACAAACAAGACCAAGTCGATGACGACGAACTCATCGAACTCGTCGAAATGGAAGTACGCGACCTCTTAAGCGAATACGAATTCGACGGCGACAACACCCCCATCACCGTGGGCAGCGCCTTAAAAGCATTAGAAGATCCCGACGGAGAATGGGGCGACAAAATCGTCGAACTCATGAACACCGTCGACGAATGGATCGACGATCCCGTTCGCGACATCGACCACCCCTTCCTCATGCCCGTAGAAGACATCTTCTCCATCACCGGCCGCGGCACCGTTGCCACCGGTCGTGTTGAACGCGGTACCGTCAAAGTCAACGACAACGTCGAAATCGTCGGCCTCACCACCGAAAAGAGAACCGTCGTCGTTACCGGCGTCGAAATGTTCAGAAAACAACTCGACCAAGCCGAAGCAGGCGACAACGTCGGCCTCCTCCTTCGTGGCGTCCAAAGAGACGACATCGAACGCGGCCAAGTACTTGCAGCCCCCGGGTCCAAAGAGACGACATCGAACGCGGCCAAGTACTTGCAGCCCCCGGTAGCATCCATCCCCACACCAAATTCGAAGCCGAAGTCTACGTCCTGAGCAAAGAAGAAGGCGGACGCCACACCCCGTTCTTTAACGGCTATCGTCCCCAATTCTACTTCAGAACCACCGACGTAACCGGCGACATCACCCTCGCAGACGGCGTGGAAATGGTTATGCCCGGCGACAACGCCACCTTCAAAGTAGAACTCATCACCCCCGTCGCCATGGACGAAGGCCTGCGCTTCGCCATCAGAGAAGGCGGCCGCACCGTTGCCTCCGGGGTCGTATCCAAAATCGTAGAATAAAAACCAAAACAAATAGAGAAAAGGACGTGGAAACACGTCCTTTCTCTATTTAAAAATACATATTTCTTCCATAACTGCGTAGCCAACGTAATAAAATCAATTCACTTTTTTACTTAAGGAGAACATAAAGAAAATAGAAAAGTAGCTACTAAAAAATCCATTGGGGATCTTTCTCCCAATGGATTTTTCTATCGTCATTGTATTTGTTTTTTCTTTTCCAGGCTATTTAGGATAATGGGCAATGTAAGGCCTACGATGATGCAGGCGATGCCCAGCAGTTTATAGACGGATAGAGTTTCGCCCAGCAGTGTGGTGCCCATGATGGTGGCGCACAGAGGGTTCAGGGCACAGAACATACCCGCTCGCTCAGGGGTGGTGTGTTGTTGCGCCACAGGTTGCAGGGTAAAGCCGAAGCCGGTGCAGACGACGGCAAGGGCGAGGATGGCCGTCCATTCCGTTTGGCTTTGGGGCATTTGGGGTGTTTCGAGTAAAAAGGTGGCTGCCGTAGAGAAAATAAAGATCCAAAAGACCTGCAGGTAGCCCAGCTGAAAGGAATTGTCTCTGCCGGATGCGTAGCGGGCGGTCAAAAGGATGACCACGGCGTAGCTTACTGCCGCCAGGAGGGCGTAGATTTCGCCGCGGGACAGGGAGAGGCCGCCGGGATTATAGGTTAAAAAGCCGACGCCCAAGACGGTAACGGCGATGCCGATGAGGGCGCTTTTCGTGGGCAGGCTGCGGGTGGTAATGGCGATTAGTATGGGCACGATGACGATGGATGTATTTTCCAAAAACGCCACGGTAGATGCCGCTGCCGTCTTCAGTGCCATAAATTCAAAGGCCATGACGGCAAAGAAGGCCACGCCTAAAACGGTGCCGTGGGCAAAGGTGCTTCGCGTCATGGGGTGAAGCTTTTTAAAAAACAGTGTCGTGAGTAAAATGGTGGCGATGGTAAAGCGGACGGACAGAAGATTGAAGACGTCCAGTCCCTGCATGCCGATTTTTATAAAGTAGTAGCTCGTGGCGCGGGCTATGATGACGGCGGCCAGGAGTACTGATGCGCTTTTTTCGCTCATAATACCTCCGTAGTTATTGATGGTAGACGGTGATGTCTCGGGTGAGAAAATAGAGTACCACATTGCCCGCCACAAAGACAAGGGTGAGCAGGGCAGCGTAGAGAAGGGGCGCCTCGGTCATGACGCCGACGCCGATTAAAATCACAGCACAGCTGACCAGGAGGCTACCCAGACCCGAGAAGAAGGATTGTTTCGAATTCTTCGCCAGCTCTTGGGGATTGGTCCAGTTGTAATTGGCAAACTTCCAGTCGAAGAACAGGGAGATGCCGTTGATCAAGAGGGCATAGGCCAAGGGGCCTAAAAGATAAAAGGGCAGGTAGACGGGCGCCGGCCTCAAATTAACGACGAGAAGCAACCAGGCGATGAGATAAGCCGGAACGATGAGGCTTGCGGCCATAAAAAGTTTCCCCAGAAAAACCGATTGGCCTTTTAGAGGTAGGGCGTAGGTGTTGTAGGCGCCGAGGCCCTCCAGAGAAAAGCTGAAGCCACCGAGGTTCATCATGCCGGCGAGTCCCGTGAGAATTAAAAACAAGGCGGCGTCGGGGGAGACAAAGCTTTGGCTGTTTAAAAAGCCGAGAAACATTTCCTTTACGGCGGGCACGAAGAGAATGGCCGCGAGAATCACCGGGAGCAAGGTGCCGAAAAAGCTGTTAAAGGCCACGGCGCTGTTGGAGAAAAAGAGGCGCCGTTCTTTTCGAATGAGGGCGGCGTATTTTTTTCGCACCTTGTAGTCGTCGTCCTTTACGGCCTTCACCGTACCGCGAGGGGCCAAGCTTTCCCCGATGGTAAAGAAATTTTTCGCCATGTAGTTAAGAAAGGCGTAGTATATGAGCCCCGTCAAAAGAATAAAGACGAAGATAAGCCACAGATGATGATTCAGGGCGAAGGATACGGGCCGTGCCGCCTGTGGCAGGCGATTGTAAAAGCCCATGAAGACGATGAGGTCTTTAAAATCCCGTGCCAGCTCCGTATAAAAGCCCACCATAAAGACGACGAAGAGGACAAAGCCGAAGAAGGTCTTGACGCCTTTCGACAAATGAAGGCGGCTGTTGCCCTTTGCCAAGGCCATGCGCAAAAAGCAGCCCAGGCATTCGCCCAATTGATTGGCGCAGAAAAACACTAGAAGGACGAGGATGGCCTTCATGAAAGAGCCCGTGGCCACGTAGGTGAGAATCATAGAAGGCAGGGTAAAGGCCAAGACCAGGGGCAGGCTGAACACCGCCGGGCCCGTGTTTTTTGAAATAAGGATGAGCCGCGTATCCACGGGCATGCTCCACAAGGTAGATTGGTCGAAGTCGTTGAAGTAGATATTTCGAATTTGAATAAAGGCAATGATGGCGCTGGCGAGAAAAAACGCGAGGGCCATGACGTCCATGGAGGAAAGAGTCCCCGCATCGTTTAATACAACCGACACGGAAAAGGCGCCGGCCTCGCCTTTCGAATCCAAAATCGCCATGGAGGCGAAGATGGGCAAGAGCCCGCCGATCCAAAAGTAGCCCCAAAGGGAAAGGAGATAGATAATAATACCGAAGGCCTTTTTCTTTTTTCCCTGGGTGAATTGATTAAAGGTGCGCTTTCTTTCCAACCGATTTAAAAGCCTAAGCTTGTTCATGGCTTTGCATCCTTTCCATGAACAGATCTTCCAAGCTGCCCTTTTGAAGCACCTCTTCCGTGGGACCGAAAAAGACCAAATGGCCTTCGCGAATAATGGCCACCTTGTTGCACAGCTTTTCCGCCACTTCCAAGACGTGGGTGGAGAAGAGAATCGTAGTGCCTTTTTCCGCCGCCATGGTCTTAAAGGTTTCCCGAATGGATTTCGTCGCCATGGGATCCAGGCCCACGAAGGGTTCGTCCAATACGATGAGCTTGGGATCGTGAATCAAGGCGGCGATAAGGGCCAGCTTTTGCTGCATGCCGTGGCTGTAATTGTCGATGCTCTCGCCAAGGCGGTCGCGAATGGCGAAGAGATCGGCGAAATACTCGATGCGGTCCCTTCGGGTTTCGTAATCCAGCTCAAACATGTCTGCGATGAAATTTAAATACTCGATGCCACGCATAAATTTATAAAGCTCCGGATTGTCCGGCACATAGCTGTATAGTTTTTTCGCTTCAAGAGGTTCCTTTTCGATGTCGTGGCCGCCGATTAAAATCCTTCCGCCGTCGAAGGGAATGAGCCCTAGGGCGGATTTAATGGTGGTGGTTTTTCCGGCGCCGTTGGATCCGATAAAGGCACAAATGTCCCCGGGTTCCAATTCAAAGCTCAGGTCGTGAATAATTTGCTTCTTGCCGTAAAATTTTATTAAATGCTCGATTTGAAGCATAGGGCCTCCTTTAAAATGAAAAGTTATCCTTAAAATAGGATATAGTAGGAAAAGGCACATTGCAAGAAAAAATGCGAGGGAGGGCATGGCGAGAATTATGTTATAATTTCTTCTTGAGGAGGAAGAAATGCATCAGTACAGGGGACGATTAATTTTACATACGGGGAGTATGTTTTCGGGTAAGACATCGAGTTTGGAGCGGGAGGTGAAGCGCTTTCGCATCGCCGGCTACAACACGCTGGTATTAAAGCCTACGCTGGATACCCGATTCATTCACTCCGCCATTACGAGTCACGACAACACATCGCTGGAGGCCGTGGTAGTGGAAGACATCGACGGGGTGCTGGAGGCGGCGGCCGAGCACAAGGCCGACGTGGTAGCCATCGACGAAGTACAATTCTTAGGCGGCGAGACGGATCGGATTTTGGCGGCCTTCGACACGCTGTTGGACGAAGGAAAGACCGTGGTCTGTGCCGGGCTGGACATGGATTACGAGGCCCATCCCTTCGAAATCGTAAAGGAAATTATGGCCGTGGCCGATTACGTGGAAAAGCACCACGCCGTCTGCGCCCACTGCGGCAGCGACGCCTGGGTCAGCCACCGAACATCGGGCGAAGGAGGCCGGGTGGTCATCGGCGCCACGGAAAGCTACGAGCCGCTTTGCCGCGCCTGTTTTAAGCGGATTAAGAATCGCGGCGAAAGGGGGAAGGAATGAAAGAGAAACACGTGGTCGTCTTCGGCGGCTGCAATGTGGACATTAGCGGAAGGCCTTACGAGCATTTGGACCTTCACGACTCCAATCCCGGGGCCGTGGAGCTGAGCCCCGGCGGTGTAGGCAGAAACATCGCCGCCACCGTCGCCCGCCTGGGCATTCAGACGGATCTGGTGACGGCTTTCGGCGACGACGACAAGCGGGCCATGATCCTGGCTCGTGCGCCTGAAAAATTATCCTTCGATCATGCCTTTACCTTCGAGGGCGCCTCCACGGGGAGCTACTTGGTTCTCTTGGATCAGGAGGGGGAAATGCACGCCGCGGTAAACGACATGGCGGTCATGGAAGAGATGACTCCCGAGCGAATAAAAGATCGCCGCGCCTTAGCGGAAGGGGCGGATTTCGTCGTGGTGGATGCCAATTTGCGGGAAGATACCTTGGCGGAAGTTTTCTCCTGGGGCATTAAGGCCGTGGTGGACGGCGTCAGCGCCGTAAAGGTAAAAAAATTTACCCCTTTCTTAAATCGGATCCATGTGCTAAAATGTAACATTCTGGAAGCGCAGGTGTTAAGCGGCCGGGGAAGCGACGATGTCGCCACCCAGGGCGCGGCCCTAAGGGACACGGGCGTGGACTATGTGGTGATTACGGCAGGTGCCGACGGCGCCTATTTGTTTAAAGACGGTGACATGACCCACTTTACATCCACTCCCATGACCATTCGGGGAGCCACCGGCGCCGGGGATGCCTTTTGCGCCATGTTGACGGCTGAGATGGCCAAAGGTAAAAAGATTGACCATGCCGTTGTCGGCGCCATGGCCGCATCGCGGATGGTGCTGAAAAGCGATCAAAGTGAACTTCCTTTCTTTGATGAGAAGGATTGGGAAAAAGAGAAACAGGAGATTCATTATGAAAGAAACTAATTTGAAACAGTACATGGACATCGCCCCGGAAGTACAAAAGGCACTGGACAATAACGAACCGGTGGTCGCCTTGGAATCCACCATTATTTCCCACGGCATGCCCTATCCGAAAAACGTGGAAATGGCCAAGCACTGCGAAGCCATTTTAAGAGACGCCGGCGTGACCCCTGCCACCACGGCCATTATCGGCGGCCGCATTAAAGTGGGTCTCACGGAAGATGAGATCGAATTTATGGCCACCTCCGACGACATCGTAAAGAGCTCCACCCGCGACTTCGCCCACATCGTCGCCCAAGGGTTAAACGGCGCCACCACCGTGGCCACCTCCGTCCTGACGGCACGCCTCGCAGGCATTCCCATTCTCGTCACCGGCGGCATCGGCGGCGTGCACCGCGGGGCTCAAACCACCATGGACATCTCCCGCGACCTGCAGGAAATTGCGGGCACGGACATCGCCGTGGTCTGCGCCGGCTGCAAATCCATTTTGGACATCGGCCTCACCTTGGAATACTTGGAAACCTTCGGCGTGCCGGTCATCGGTTACGAAACGGAAGAGATGCCCGCCTTCTTTACCCGTAGAAGCGGCCATAAGCTGGACTACCGTTACGACGATCCCGCGGACATCGCCAAGCTTATGAAGACGAAATGGAATTTAGGCATCGACGGCGGCATCGTCGTGGCTAATCCCATTCCCGAAGCCGACGCCATGGATGAAGATACTATTAACGCCGCCATCGAAAAGGCATTGGTCGATGCGGAAAAAGAAGGCATCTTCGGCAAGGCCTCCACGCCCTTCCTGTTGCAACGAGTGCTGGAAGTTACCGGCGGCAGCAGCTTGGAAGCGAACATCGCCCTGGTTTACAACAACACGAAACTGGGTGCGGCCATCGCCAAAGCCTATAGCGAAAACAAGTAAAAAAGCTTTTTCGGCTCGCAGAAAATCTGCGGGCCTTTTTTATTTCCCGGGATCTATTGACCCCCGGAGGCATAGCGATTATAATACGGTTGTTGTTTAGTAAATTAATCTTAAAGTTTAGTGGTGATTATGAGCATAGGACAAAAGATTCGTCGCCTGAGACAGGTGCAACAGCTGACCCAGGAAGAGCTGGCCCAACGAAGCGAGCTTACCAAGGGATTTATTTCCCAGGTGGAGCGGGACTTGACCAGCCCTTCCGTGGCGACATTTTTAGATATTTTAGAAGCACTGGGCGTCTCCCCCAACGACTTTTTTAAAGACGGAGAAGAGGGGCAGATCGTCTTTTCGGAAGAAGACGCCTTCTCCTTCGAAGACGAAGAGGGGGGCTACGCCGTGGACTACATCGTGCCCAACGCCCAGAAGAATACCATGGAGCCCACTCTGTGGCGCATTGCGCCCATGGGCTCATCTAAGGTGCTCAGCCCCTTCGAAGGGGAGTTTTTCGCCTATATTCTTTCCGGACGATTGGATTTCTGTCGCGGCGACGACGTCTATTCCGTGGAGGCGAAGGACACGATCTACGCCTCCGGCGATGCACCCTGTTTTTTCAGGAACTTATCCCGGGACGAGGCCACGATACTGTGGGTTAGCAACCCACCGAATTTTTAGGAGGTGACAGGTGAGCGGATTAATCGAGATTAAAGGAATCAAAAAATCCTTCGACGATACACAAGTCTTGGAAGGCATCGACATCGATGTGGAAGACGGAGAGTTTTTAACGCTCTTAGGTCCCAGCGGCTGCGGCAAGACCACTCTTTTGCGCATTATCGCCGGCTTCGAAACCGCCGATGAAGGGGAGCTTTTATTTAACGGAAAAGATATGTTCCGTATGAAGCATTACGAGCGTCCGGTAAACACGGTGTTTCAAAAGTACGCCCTGTTTCCCCATTTAAATGTCTACGACAATGTGGCCTTCGGCTTGAAGCTGAAGAAATTGCCGAAAGCCACCATCGACCGCCACGTGCAGGAAATGTTGGAGCTGGTGAACTTGCCTCACACGGCGAAGCGAAACATTCAATCCCTTTCCGGCGGGCAACAGCAGCGCATCGCCATCGCCCGTGCCCTGGTCAACGACCCGAAGATTCTGCTCTTAGACGAGCCTTTAGGCGCCTTGGACTTAAAGCTGAGAAAGCAAATGCAGTTCGAGCTGAAGCGGATTCAGGAACAGGTGGGCATTACCTTTATCTACGTCACCCACGATCAGGAAGAAGCCCTGAGCATGAGCGACACGGTGGTGGTCATGAAAGACGGCGCCGTGCAACAGATCGGCACGCCGACGGATATTTACAACGAGCCGCAAAACGCCTTCGTCGCCAATTTTATCGGCGAAAGCAATATTATTCGCGGCCGCTTTGTCGAGGACAAATTGATTTCCTTCTACGGCAGAGAATTTCAATGTGTGGACAAGGGCTTTGAAAAAGACGCGCCGGTGCAAATCGTCATTCGCCCGGAAGATGTGGAGCTGAAGCCGGGTAGAGACGATCTCCTTCAGGGCAAGGTCATCTCCACGGTGTTTAAAGGCGTTCACTACGAAATGATTTTGGAAGTGGAAGGGGAAAAGTGGATGGTGCAATCCACCGTGGCACGGGAGCCCGACGACGTGTTGGGAATCTACGTGGAGCCCGATAACTTCCACGTCATGGGAGACGAGTGATGAGAAGATACGCATCAGCTTACATCGTTTGGGCCATCTTATTTATCGTCCTGCCCCTGGTCCTCGTTCTCTTCATGAGCTTTAACGGCGTGAGTACCATGAGCATGGGGGACTACCGCTTCTCCACGGAGCAGTTCACTCGTTTCTTTCAGCCCCTGTACTTGAGGATTTTGTGGCGCTCCGTCGTCCTCGCCACCCTGTCCACGGCGGCCTGCCTCTTGGTGGGCTATCCGGCGGCCTACGCCATTTCAAGAACCAAGCCCAAGACGAGCTCCATGTTGATCCTTCTCTTCGTCATTCCCATGTGGATGAACTTTCTACTAAGGACCTACGCCTGGATCACTTTACTCGGGCGAAACGGCGTCTTAAACAAAGTCTTTCACCTCATCGGCCTGGGACCCTTCGACATGATGTACAATCAAGGCGCCATTCTCATGGGCATGATCTACAACTTCCTGCCCTTTATGGTTCTGCCCATTTACACGATTTTACAGAAGACGGACCGCTCCTATTTGGAAGCGGCCCAGGATTTGGGAGCGAATCCCGCCACGGCCTTTTTAAAAGTCACCTTGCCCCTGTCCCTGCCGGGGATTTACAGCGGCATACTCATGTGCTTTATTCCCGCCCTGTCCACCTTCGTCATTTCTTCCTTGCTCGGGGGAAACAAATACTATCTCGTGGGCAATATTATCGAGCAACAATTCAGGCTGACGGGCAACTGGCCCTTCGGATCGGCCATTGCCGTGGTACTAATAGCCATATTACTGATCATGCTGTTTGTCTTCAGACAAATCGGCGACAAGGAGTCGAAAGGAGGACGCCGTGGGAAATAAAATCAGAAACGCCTATCTCGGGCTCATGCTTTTGTTTTTGTATCTGCCCATCGTGGTACTCATCGTCTTCAGCTTTAACGACACGAAACTCCGCGGCGTGTGGGCGGGCTTTACCACCCACTGGTACACGGATTTATTCTCCGACCCCATTATTCTAAAAAGCTTTTACACCACCATCGTCGTGGCGGTGGTGGCGACGGCGATCTCCACCGTGGTGGGCACCATCTCCGCCATCGGCATACGCGCCTTTTCCAAGCGCAGTCAAGCCGCCATATTAAACATCAACTACCTGCCCGTGCTGAACCCGGACATCGTCACCGCCGTGGCCCTTATGAGCCTCTTCGGCTTTCTGGCCATGGAGCAGGGCATGCTCACCATGATTCTGTCCCACATCGTCTTTTGCCTGCCCTACGTGATCCTCTCCGTGCTGCCGAAATTGGATCAACTGGACAAAAACACCGTGGAAGCGGCCTACGATTTGGGTGCCAAGAGCAATGAAGTGCTGCGCTATGTGGTGGTGCCGCAAATTAAACCGGGCATCGCCACCGGCGCCCTTATGGCATTTACATTGTCCATCGACGACTTCATTATCTCCTTCTTCACCACGGGCCAAGGGGTGAGCAATCTGTCCATCGCCCTTTACTCCATGGCAAAGACCGGGATCAATCCCTCCATGAACGCCCTGTCCACCCTGCTCTTTGCCGCCGTCCTCGTCCTTCTGCTCATATTGAACAAGCGGGACATCGACCTGGTGGATTTCGAGGTGTAGTATGAGAAGGTACACATTCCTCATCTGCATCCTGGCCCTGAGCCTACTCACGGCCTGCGGAAAAAGCCAGAGCAAGAAAGAAACCATTCACGTCTATAACTGGGGCGACTATATAGACATGGACACCGTCCGCCAATTCGAAAAAGAGACGGGGATCCGCGTCATGTACGACACCTTCGCCTCCAACGAGGACCTTTACGTGAAGCTGAAAAAATCCAACGATCCCTACGACGTCATCGTGCCCTCGGAGTACATGGTGGAGCGTATGATTCGCGAAGACATGCTGATGCCCTTGGACTACGATCAAATCCCCAACATGAAAAAGCTGGATAAGCGGATTTTAGATATGGACTACGATCCCGGAAACAAATACACCTTGCCCTATTTCTGGGGCACTTTAGGCATCGTGGTGAACACCGATTACGTGAAAGAGCCCATCGATTCCTGGAGCGCCCTTTGGGATAAGAAATACAAAAACGAAATCATTATGTATAATTCCCAACGGGATTCCATCGCCGTGGCATTGAAATACTTGGGCTACTCCATGAACAGCCGCTCCACGAAAGAATTGGAAGAGGCGAAGGAGGCCCTTATCGCACAAAAGCCCCTGGTCTATGCCTATTTGGCAGACGACGGCCGCGACGTTATGGCCCAAGGCGACGCCGCCCTTTCCGTCATGTATTCCGGCGACGCCGCCCTCATGCGGCAGGAAAACAAAGCCCTGGAATACGTCATTCCCAAGGAGGGCACCAATATTTGGTACGACTCCTTTGCCGTGCCCAAGAACGCGAAAAATCCCAAGGGGGCCATGGCCTTCATCAACTTCATGTCCCGCCCCGATATCGCGGAAAAAAACGCCGAGCACAATGTGGGCTACGCCTCTCCCGTCCCCGAAGCCATCGCCCTCTTGCCCAAAGAGCTCAGAGAAGACCCGGTGGCTTATCCCGACATCGACAAGCTGCCGCCTTTGGAAGTTTACGGGGATCTCCACGATTTTGTGGAAGTATATGATAGAATATGGACGGAAGTTACGGCCAGGTAAGTAAGAAAAAATCAGGAGGCTGGTTCCATTGAAAAAATACGACTACCTTATAGTGGGAAGCGGCATCGCCGGCGTCACGGCGGCGAAAGAAATCCGCAAAAAAGATAAAGAAGGCAGCGTCCTTCTTTTGGGAAATGAAAAAGAAAGACCCTATTTTCGCATCGAGCTCACGGCATGCTTAGGCGAAGAAAATCCCACCGTTCCCTATTTAGACAAAGAGGATTGGGCGACAAAAACAAACATCGATATCGACCTCGACGCCCAAGTGGCGGCGGTGGATTTCGACGCCATGACCGTCACCACGGAAAAGGGCGAAAGCTATCAAGGCGAAAAAATCCTTCTCGCCAACGGCAGCCACGCCAACCTGCCTCCTTTTGACAACCGAGAGGTTAAGGGCGTCTTTACCTTAAGAAGCTGGGCCGATCTACAGGAAATCGAAAACTATTTAAACGCCACGGAAGGCGAAAAGCGCATCGGCGTCATCGGCGGCGGCCTCTTGGGGCTGGAAGCGGCGAGAAGCCTTAAGAAGCGGGGCAATCTCGTGGCCATCGTGGACATGGAGGAATACCTGCTCTCTAAACAGCTGGATAGGGAGTTGGGCATGAGCCTGAACGAGGAAATGAAAGATCACGGCTTTATGGTCTACACCGATCGAAGCACCAAAGGCTTTATCGGCGACGATCACTTAACGGGCATCGAATTCGACGACGGCACCGTAGTGGATCTGGACATGGTTCTCGTTTCCATCGGCGTGCGTCCCAACACGGCATTGTTTAAGGACACGGATCTTAAAGTGAACCGAGGCGTCGTCGTGGACAAAAGACTGAAGACCAACATGAAAAACGTGTGGGCGGCAGGCGACGTGGCTGAAGTGGAAGGCCGGTGCATGGGCATTTGGCCCGCGGCCCGCGCCATGGGCAAGGCGGCCGGTGCCAATATGGCAGGCGGCGATGCGAGCTATGAGGATCCCAAGGTCTACACGAAATTGGACTTGGGCACCATCCAAATCTTTTCCGCCGGAAAAATCGGCGAAGGCGACGTCTATTTTTACGACGACGGCCCCGTACACCACCGCCTCTACGGAAAGGACGGAAAAGTCGTCGGCGTCATCCTCTACGGCGACACGAAAGCCATGAGCACCTACCGCAAATTGGTGGAGAAGGGTGCGCCTATAGATGAGGCACTCACCGCCCTCTATGAATTTAAGGAAGAAAAGGCATAAAAAAAGATCCCCCGTGGGGGACCGGAGCTCGGCACTTGCCGGGCTTTTTTATTTACTTCATATTTTTCATCGTCACCGCCGGTTTTAATTGCAGGCGGGAGCCGACGCAAATGTAGACGAAGACATAGAAGACGGCATAGAATGCCTGCCACTGCGCCCCCTGATCGGCGTAGTGCACCACGGCCATGGGCACGAAGACCACGGTGGCCACGGCGAAGAGCACGGCTAAAAACAAATTGACCTTGGGTAAAAACACCGTGTTGTTTTTCTTCTTCAGGTCGTAGGGCTTTTTATTTTTTCGAATGGCGGTGATTTCTTTACTGAAGGTGGGTATGCCGACAAAGAGGACGACGACCACGGCGATTCGCAAAAGGGCCGAGCTTTCCATGAGTTTCCCCGACTTGTCGTAGAGGGGAAAGAAGGGATGGATAAAGGCCAGGATGATCATAGTGAGCAAAGCCAGGTAGTCGATGGCTTTCAGTATATTCAAAAATTTGGTTTTATTCAGAATCATAGTAACCTCCGCTACAAGTATAGCACAGGGGCCTGTGGGACGAAACGGTTTTTCAATTTAGCGGTGATAAATGCTAAAGTATGTGGTATGATAGGAAAAAATAGGTCGCACAAAGGGGGATGACTATGCAGAAACAATTGAAAAACGGAATTATATTTGTTGTTTTTTTATTACTGTGCTTTCTACTGACGTTTTCGCCCCTGATGAAGGACAAGGTTGTTCTTTCGCCGACTGAGGCAAAAAACGCAGCCTTCGACGGTTTGATCTTCGACGATCCCACCGCCATCGACAGCTTACAAGTGACTCGGCGCATCGAAAAGGGCCCGAAGATGTTGTATCGTTACGATGTGAAATTCCACTATCAGGGAAAAGACAGCAGTGTGCGCGTTTTAGGCGTGCCCGTTAGAAATGTTTATTTGCCTAAGGGAGCCAACGGCTCCAAGAGCAAGGTGAAGCTCAAGGGCGAGTACGACAAGATCAACGGCGCGGTCTACGACAATTTGCAGATGAAAAAATTGTTAAACAAGGAGAAGATCACCTTCCAAGCTACTTCGGAAATGCGCATCCCCTTGAGTGAAGATGTGGAAGATTATGCCTTTACCATCGTCACCGATCCCGCGACGATCACCGCCTACACCGGAAAGACCGTAGCGGACATCGGCGTCTTTTTGACCAATGTGAAGATGGAAAAATTTTCAGACGCCTTGGGAATCGAGGACAAGGGCCTTCGCCCGGAAACCTCAACCAAGACCCAATCCGGCATTTATACAAATACCTTAGAGCTTATCGACGGGAAGGTCATGAGCCACATGAGTACGGCAAGAAACGTCGCCGTCGTCGCCGTCATTGTTTCCGTGGTGTGCGGACTGGCCCTTTTGCTTTTAGACAAGGGCAAGCTGCTCCCCGTGGTTTACGTTGCCATGGTGCTCTTTGCCTTCGCCATTCCCGTGGCTCGCTTAAAGGTGCCGAACAATGCCGGCATTTTCATCGGCTTGCCTCTCGTGGCCTTCGTCGGTTATCTGCTCTTTAAGCTTATGTCCAGAAGTCGACTGAAATTAAAATCCTTGGACTTCAGACAGGCATTGGGCATGGCCATTGCGGTTTTCGTCTTGGCGACCTATCTTTTCGCCGTCCCCAGAGGATTTTACTTATAAGAATATGACAGCACGTCTTCGGGCGTGCTGTTTTGTTTGAAAACCTTCTCGTATTGAATTTTTCAATGGGTCATACTATAATAAAGACAGATCAAATTAAGGGGGAAATTATGAAAAAAAGATCGCTACTACTTGCAGTGATGATGCTTGCCATTTTCGTGCTTACGGCATGTGGCGGCGCGTCCGACAACAAGGCAGCTAACGATAACAAAGCTGCCAACAACAATGCCGCAGCTGATGCAGGCGACAAGAAAGACGGCAAAAAGTTAAAAATCGGTTTCGTAACCGATGAAGGCGGAATCAACGACCAATCCTTTAACCAAGGCGTTTGGGAAGGTCTGCAAAAGGTCCACGACGACTTCGGATTTGAAGTTTCTTACCAAGAATCCAAGGAAGCCAACGACTACGCGCCGAATATCGAAACCTTGCTTGAAGCAGGCAACGACGTCATCGTCGCCGCCGGTTTCAACTTAGGCGATGCCATGCTCGAAGCGGCCGAAGCCAATCCCGACGTTCAATTCTTAATCGTCGACTACGCTTATGAAAACGGTCCGGACAACCTGGCAGGTATTCAATTTAAAGCGGAAGAACCTTCCTTCCTCGTCGGTTACATCGCAGGTCTTACCACCGAAACCAACAAGGTCGGTTTCGTCGGCGGCCAAGAATCCACGGTTATTCAAGTCTTTGAATACGGCTACAAGGCCGGTGTGGATCAAGCAGCCAAGGAAAAAGGCCAAAAGGTCGAAGTGGTTAGCCAATACGTCGGCAACTTCTCCGACGCAGCTAAGGGCAAGAGCATTGCAACCAATATGTATCAACAAGGTTGCGACGTTGTCTTCCACGCCTCTGGCGGAGCAGGCGACGGCGTCATCGAAGCTGCTAAGGACCAAGACAAATGGGCTATCGGCGTCGACCGCGACCAAAACGACATCGCTCCCGACAACGTACTCACCTCGGCTATGAAACGTGCCGACAGCGCCGTATACAAGGTGCTTGAAGGCCTGTCCAAGGGCGAAGAATTCCCCGGCGGACAAAACCTGAGCTACGGCTTGAAGGACGGCGACACCGTCGATATCGCACCGTCCAGCGACAAGAACGTGAAACCGGAAATCCTCGAAAAGGTTAAAGCCATCAAGGAAAAGATCACCAAGGGTGAAATCAAGGTTCCGGCTTCCGCAGAAGAGTACAAGAGCTTTGAAGCAAAATAAATTTGATCGCAAAAAAAGAGGGCATAGTCCCTCTTTTTTTTATGCCTTTTAAAAGCTGTCGCCTTTAGTGTATAATGAATCCATATAATGAAGGGGGAAAAGGATGGTTGAAAAGAAACTCGCGCCTGCCGTTGAGATGCGCGGGATTACGAAATTATTCGGCGATTTCAAAGCCAACGACGGCATCGACTTGGTCGTGGAAAAAGGCGAAATTCACGCCCTGCTCGGCGAAAACGGCGCCGGCAAGAGTACGCTGATGAATGTTTTGTACGGCTTATATAAACCGACCTTCGGCGAAGTCAAGATTCACGGCGAGGTCGTAGATTTTCAGGGACCGAAGGACGCCATTGGCCAAGGCTTGGGCATGGTGCATCAGCACTTTATGCTCTTTCAGCCCTTTACCGTCGTGGAAAATATTATTCTCGGCGAAGAGCCTACAAACGGCATCGTCTTAGACAAGAAGACCGCCAGGGAAAAAGTGGTGGACCTATCCAATCGCTACGGATTGAAAATCGATCCCGATGCAAGGATTGAAGACATATCCGTGGGCATGCAGCAACGGGTGGAAATTCTAAAAGCCCTCTATCGCGACGCGGAAATTTTAATTTTCGACGAGCCCACGGCGGTATTGACGCCACAGGAAATCGAGGAGCTTATCGATATTATTAAGGCCCTGGCCGCCGAAGGCAAGAGCATCATTATTATTACGCACAAGCTCAAAGAAATTAAGGCCTTGGCGGAAAAATGTACCATTATTCGCCGCGGCAAGCGCATCGACACCGTAGATGTGGCCAGTACTACGGAGGCGGATCTCGCCGAAATGATGGTGGGACGGGCCATTCAATTTAATGTGGATAAAAAGCCCATGGAAGCGGGGGAAGTGGCTCTTCACATCGAAAACCTTCACGTGAAAGACGTTCGCGGCGTGGAAGTGGTGAAGGGATTGAACCTGGAGGTCAGAAAAGGGGAGATCTTCGGCGTCGCCGGCGTCGATGGCAACGGACAAAGCGAATTTTTAGAAGCCATTACGGGCCTCAGAAAAATCGAAGCGGGCAAGGTGGTTATCGAAGGCAAGGACGTGACCAACGCCACACCTTTGGCCATTCGCGATGCGGGCATGAACAATATTCCCGAAGACCGGAATAAGCGCGGTTTGGTACAGGAATTTTCCGTAGCGGAAAATATGGTGCTCGACAGTTACGACGAGGCGCCCTATTCCTCCAAGGGGATCCTGCAGAATTCGGCCATTACGGCCCACGCCGACAAGCTAATGGAGTCCTTCGACATTCGGCCGAGAAAGAGCACCTACCTGGCGGGGGATCTTTCCGGGGGCAATCAGCAAAAGGTCATTCTCGCCAGGGAAATCGACGACGATCCCGACGTCCTCATCGCCGCACAACCGACGCGGGGCTTGGACGTGGGCGCCATCGAAAACATTCACCAATTTTTGGTACAACAGCGGGACAGAGGCCGGGCGGTGCTTTTAGTCAGCTTTGAATTAGATGAAATTATGAGTTTGTCGGACCGCATCGGCATTATTTACGAAGGCGCCATAACAAAGACCTTTAAGGAAGGCGAAGCGGGCCAAAAGGAACTGGGCTACTACATGGCGGGAGGTGTGGATCATGAATAAAAGAATGCTTTATTACACCTGCATGTCCGTCCTCTTGGGCTTGGTGGTAGGTGCCGTGATTTTCGCCCTCGTCGGCGTCAATCCCTTGGAAGCCTACAAGGTCATGGTCCTGGGCGCTTTCGGCAAGCCGAAATTTGTTTCCTGGACAATTGTGGAAGCCGTGCCCATTATTTTAACGGGGATTGCCGTGGCCTTCGCCTTTCAAACGGGGATCTTTAACATCGGTGCGGAAGGTCAGTTTATTATCGGCAGCCTCGCCGCCGCCATCGTCGGCGTCGTAGCCACCCTGCCGCCCATCCTTCACGGCATTGTTGCCTTGCTGGCGGGCATCGTCTTCGGTGGCCTGTGGGGTGGTCTCGTGGGCCTGTTTAAGGCGAAACGGGGCGTAAACGAAGTCATCTCGTCCATTATGTTGAACTGGGTGGCCTTTTATTTAAGCAACTACATGTTGACCAAGGCTTTTTTAAGAAAGCCCGACAGCAATTACTCTTTTAACATTCAACCCTCGGCGAGCATTCGTATTTTAAACGAGTGGAAGCGCTCCGAAGCGGGCCGGGCCGTATTAAAGAACAATGAATTTTTGCGGGGTATTTTAAATCCGCCCATTCATTGGGGGATTTTCATCGCCGTCATCGTGGCGGTTCTGGTCTGGTTTATTTTAAAGAAAACTACGCTGGGCTACCAATTAAAGGCCGTGGGCTTTAACCGCTTTGCGGCGGAATACGGCGGCATCGACATTAAGCGAAGCACCATGATCTCCATGGCCATCTCCGGCGGCCTGGCGGGCCTTGCCGGGGCGGTACAGGTCTTGGGCGTGTCCCAAAACATCGGCCTCTTGGCGGCACAACAGGGCTACGGCTTTAACGGCATCGCCGTGTCCTTAATTGCGGCGAACCACCCCATCGCCTGTATTCCCTCGGGAATTTTGTTTGCGGCCTTAAGCTACGGCGGCGGCAAGTTGAACTCCGCCTTAAAGACCCCGTCGGAGGTCATCAACATCGTCATCGGCATTATCGTCTTGTTTATCGCCATGCCTCAATTTATGGATTGGCTACGCACGCGCTTCGCAGCGAAGAAGGGAAAAGGAGGGGAACAAATTGGATAATTTGCTTATGAGCTTTGCCGGCATTTTAGGCATTACGCTCCTTTATGCTGCTCCTTTGATCTACACGGCCATGGGCGGTGTGGTCAGTGAAAATACCGGCGTCGTCAACATCGGCCTCGAAGGCATGATGACCATCGGCGGCGTCGTCGGCGCCACGGTGGGCTACTACCTGGGCAATCCCTGGATCGCCTTTCTCTCAGCCGGTCTCGGCGGCATGGGCATCGCCCTCTTACACGGCATCGCCACCATTCACTTCGGTGCCGATCACGTGGTCAGCGGGACGGCCATCAACCTTTTGGGACCGGGCCTTGCGATCTTTATCGCCCGCATGTTTTTCGACGGCGCGGCCATGACCAAGCCCATCCCTTTAAAAAATAAAATGCCTCGCGTGTTGAACCACGTCTTTAAGCCGGGAAGCGCATTGGATATTATTTTCGGCCAATACATTACGGTCTACATCGCCTTCGCCTTGGTGGCTCTGGTCTTCTTTATCCTCTACAAGACAAAGCTGGGCCTGCGCATTCGCTCTGTGGGCGAGCACCCTCACGCCGCGGAAACCTTGGGCGTGGACGTGTACAAGATTAAATACATCGGCGTGTTGACCTCGGGCTTTTTAGCCGGACTCGGCGGCGCCAGTTTGTCTCTCGCCGTCGTGGCCAACTTCCGCGAAACATTAATCTCGGGCCAAGGCTTTATCGCTTTGGCGGCGGTTATTTTCGGCGGATGGAAGCCCCACACCACCCTCTTGGCCTGTCTCCTCTTCGGGGCGGCGGAAGGCTTGGTTATTTACATGGGCTCCACCTCCTTAAAGGTCGCACCGGATTTGTTGAACATGCTTCCCTACATCATCACCATGTTCGCCATGATCGTCTTTGTCGGCGAGGCCCGCGGCCCCAGCGCCAACGGCATTCCCTATAAGCGGAACAAATAAGGGAGAAGAAAATGGATTACAAAGTTTTTAAAGAGGGTACCATCGCTCTGCGCCTGGATCCCGGGGAAGAGATCTGCGAAAGCCTTCTCGCCCTGGCGGAAAAAGAAAAGATACAGGCGGCCACGGTCTACGGCCTCGGTGCCACCGACGATGCCGTCATCGGCATTTTGGATTTAAACGACAAGGAGTACAAGACGCGGCCTCTGAAGGAGCCCATGGAGATCACCATGCTCGTGGGCAATCTCTCCCGAAAAGACGGAGAGGCCTATCTCCACGCCCACATCAACCTCGGCCGCACCGACGGCACGGTGCTGGGCGGTCACTTGAACCGGGCGGTGATTTCCGTCACGGCGGAAATTTTCATTCGTCCCTTGAGTGGCGTCATCGAGCGAAAAGCCAACGAGGCCATCGGCATCAATCAAATGATTTTTTAAACAGTGAGAGCTTTCGAAAGAGTCGGAATTTTCCGGCTCTTTTTTTGTTTCGACAGTTTTAAAAAACAAAATCGAAGACGAAACGGGGCGTGGTGAAAAAATTAACTGTTTTTGCCAACCGCCGTTGTCATGAAGTCTGTTTATGCTAGAATATGGTGGTACAAAAAAAGAAGATTCTTTTCCGAAAGGTCCGCCCTTGAGGAAGAGGTTGGAGGTGTCTATGAACGAAAAATTGGGAATCATCGCCATTATCGTCGAGACCGGATCCGGTGATACCATTAAGAGCATTAACGAGCTTTTACACGAGGATCGGGACATTATTGTGGGACGATTAGGCATACCCTACCCGAAGCGCGGGCTGTCTTTGATCAGCATCGTCGTCGACGGCGAGCAGGATAAAATCAATGCCCTTTCAGGCAAACTCGGCATGCTCGACGACGTTATCGTACGTACCACTCTTGCCGGCGATCTATGATCGAGACAATTTTTAAAAAGATCGACGAAGGCAGGGGCCTGGATCGTGAAGAGCTGCGCTATCTGCTCGAAAACCGCGAGGCCCTTGAAGAGGTGGTGTTTGAAAAGGCGAGAGCCGTTTCTGATCGCCACTTTCACAAGAAGATCTACGTCCGCGGCTTAATCGAATTTTCAAATTACTGTCATAACAATTGCTACTACTGCGGCATTCGTCGGGGAAACGACGAGGTGGACCGCTACCGTTTGACGACGGAGGAAATGGAGGCGGCGGTCGCCGTGGGCGCTCAGGCGGGCTTTCAAACCTTCGTTCTGCAAGGGGGCGAGGACGCCTATTTTACCGACGAGCGGCTGGCGGAATGGCTGCGGCGAATCAAAAGGATTCAGCCGGGCTGTGCCATTACTCTGTCCGTAGGCGAGCGAAGCCGCCAAAGCTACGCGCGACTGAAAGAAGCGGGAGCCGATCGATTTTTGCTGCGCCACGAAACTTACGACTCGGAGCATTACAAAAAGCTTCACCCGAAGGAAATGGATCGGGAAAGGCGCCTGGCCTGCCTCAACGAATTAAAGGCCTTGGGCTATCAGGTAGGGAGCGGCTTTATGGTAGGCAGCCCTTACCAGAGCACGGAAAATTTGGTGGAGGATTTTATGTTCCTCCAAAAATTACAGCCGGCCATGATCGGCATCGGCCCCTATGTGCGCCACCACGCCACGCCTTTTCGCGATTTCGAAAACGGCAGCGTGGAGCTGACGGCCATGTGCATCGCCATCTTGCGTCTGCTTTTTCCCACGGCAAACATTCCGTCCACCACGGCCATGCAGACCTTGGCCGCCGATGGACGCAACCGCGGCATATTAGCCGGCGCCAATGTGTTTATGCCCAATCTGTCGCCGCCGAGGGTGCGTGAAAGCTACGCCCTTTACGACAACAAGGCGGCCTTCGCCTTGGAAGCGGCGGAAAATTTACGGGATTTAAAGGCGCAGATCGCCGAACTGGGCTATGAAATTGTTATGAGTCGAGGAGATTTTAAGGGAAGGGAGATATAAATGTACGATAAAATGTCCGCCAATGCGGAGGATTTTATAAATCACGACGAAATTATGGCCACCTTGGAAGAGGCAAAGGCCAATCGCACCAATCGCGCCATGCAGGAGGCGATTTTGGAAAAGGGCCGGAAGATGAAGGGCCTGGACCACCGGGAAGCGGCGGTTCTTTTAATGACGGAGCTGGATGACATTCGCGAAGCTTTCCGCCAATTGGCGCGGGAGATCAAGAAAAAGTATTATGGCAATCGCATCGTGCTCTTCGCGCCTCTGTATTTGTCCAATTACTGTGTTAACGGCTGTGTCTATTGCCCCTATCACTACAAAAATAAACACATCGACCGGGTGAAGCTGACTCAGGAACAAATCAAAAAGGAAGTCATCGCCCTGCAGGATTTGGGGCACAAGCGATTGGCTCTGGAGCTCGGGGAAGATCCGGTGAACAATCCCATCGAATACGTCTTGGACAGCATTAAGACCATTTACTCCATTAAGCATAAAAACGGCGCCATTCGTCGTGTCAATGTGAACATCGCCGCCACCACGGTAGAAAATTACCGGAAGCTGAAGGAGGCGGAGATCGGCACCTATATTCTGTTCCAGGAAACCTATCACAAGGAAAACTACGAAGCCCTGCACCCCACGGGACCGAAATCCAACTGGGCTTACCATACGGAAGCCATGGACCGGGCCATGGAAGGGGGCATCGACGACGTGGGCTTAGGCGTCTTGTACGGCCTGAACAATTATCCCTACGACTTCGTAGGGCAGCTCATGCACGCGGAACATCTGGAGGCCTACATGGGCGTGGGACCCCACACCATTTCCATGCCGCGGATTCGTCCCGCCGACGACATCGACCCGGGAGAATTTGAAAACGGCGTGCCCGATGAGATTTTTGAAGACATTATCGCCCTGATCCGCGTCGCCGTTCCCTACACGGGGATGATTATCTCCACGCGGGAAAGCCAGGAAATGCGGAAAAAAGCGCTGGAGCTCGGCGTCTCTCAAATCAGCGGCGGCTCCAAAACTTCCGTGGGTGGCTACGACGAGTCGAAGGAAGAGGACAACTCCGCTCAATTCGACACCGACGACTGCCGCAGCTTAGATGAGGTCATTCATTGGCTGCTGGATCTGGGTTATCTGCCCAGCTTCTGCACGGCATGCTACCGGGCGGGGCGCACCGGGGAAACCTTTATGGAAGAGGTGAAGAGCTTCCAAATCGCCAAATTCTGTCAGCCCAACGCCATTATGACCCTGCAGGAATACCTCTCCGACTACGCCGCCGACGATACCCGCAAATTGGGCGAAGAAAAAATCGTCGACTTTTTAAAGGACGTGGAGCGCGACGATTTAAGGGAAAAGGCCGCCGCCTATGTGAAGCGCATTCAAGGCGGCGAGCGGGACTTCAGGTTTTAAATGGATACGCAAAAAGGACTTCGACTGCACATCGCCATTTTCGGAAAGACCAACAGCGGCAAAAGCACCTTAATGAATCTGCTCACCGAGCAGGCTACCTCCATGGTTTCGCCCAAGGCGGGCACCACCACGGACCCGGTGTACAAAAACATGGAAGTGGACGGCCTGGGCCCGGTGACCTTTATCGACACGGCGGGCACAGCCGATGAGACGGAGCTGGGAGATGCCCGCATGGCTCGCACCATGAAGGTGGTGGATGAAATCGACGGCGCCGTTTTTATCGGCGAGGTGGAAGATGCCATTGAGGAGCCGGTGGCGAAGAAAAATATTCCCGTCTTGAAACTGGATCGCCCATTTCCCGAGCGAGATGAGATTTTAAAAGCCCTCGCCGATTTGTTGAAGGAAAAAAAGAAGGCCCCGGGCCTTTTCGACGGCATGGCCGTTCAGGGCAGCCACCTGCTCTTCGTCATGCCCCAAGACGCATCGGCGCCGAAGGGCCGGCTGATTTTGCCCCAAGTTCAGGCTCTAAGAGAGGTCTTGGACAAGGGGCTTACGGCGACGATTTGCGATTTAAACACCATGGATACGGCTCTCGCGAAACTGGCGAAGGCGCCGGACTGGATCGTTACCGACTCCCAGGTCTTTTCGGAAGTCTACGAAAAGAAGCCGGCGGCATCGAAGATCACTTCCTTTTCCATTTTATTCGCCCGAGCCAAGGGAGACATGGACGCCATGATGGAGGGGGCGAAGACCTTGCGCTGTCTCCCGTCGGATGCGAAGATCCTCATGGCCGAAGCCTGTACCCACGCGCCGAAAGAAGAAGACATCGGCCGGGTGAAAATTCCCGCCATGCTTCGAAAAAAATTAGGAGACGGGATCACCGTCGACTTTACCCGCGGGCTGAGCTTTCCTGAAAATATCGGCGATTACGATTTAATTATTATGTGCGGCAGCTGCATGTTTCAGCGGCCGGTGGTGCAGGCCAGGGTGGCGAAGGCCAAGGAAAAAAACGTCCCCGTCACCAATTACGGCCTGGTCATCGCCGAGGCCAAGGGTATATTGGACAAAATCGATTTATAAATACGTTGAATCATAAAACCGGCGGTGAGCGAGGTGCTCGCCGCTTCTTTATGCTAAGAAATGTTGAGAGAAATTGCCGCGTTCGTTATAATAGATTGAAGAACGTTACGAGTGAGGTGTAAGCGTGAATGTATCAATTATTTTAGCAGCAGGGGAAGGCACGCGGATGAAATCCGACATGCCCAAGGTGCTGCATAAGGTTGCGGGCAAAGCCATATTGAGTTATGTGGTGGACAACTGCACTGCCAATGCGATGGACAAAAATATCGTCATCGTCGGGCACAAAAAAGACGACGTCATCGAATACTTTAAGGATGCGCCGCTGAAGTTTATCGAGCAAGAATTAGGAGAGGGCATTCCCTACGGCACGGGCTATGCCGTGGCATGTGCCTTGGATGAATTTTCCGACGAGGACATGGTTTATATTTTGACCGGCGATACGCCGCTGTTTAAGGAAAAGACCATCGCCAAGTTTATGGACTATGCACAAAGCCACGATTTCGACGCTTGCGTCTTAACCGCCGTGGTCAGCGATCCCTTCGGCTACGGCCGCATCATTCGGGGTACTGATTCCACCATCGCAGGCATCGTGGAAGAAAAAGATGCTACGGACAAGGAAAAGGCCATTACGGAAGTGAATACCGGGATCTTCGCCTTCACCGGCCGGGCATTAAAAGAAAACATCGGCAATTTAAGCGCAAACAACAAGCAGAGCGAGCTTTACTTAACCGACGTCATTCAAATGCTCAATGACCAGGGCAGGAAAATCGGCGGCGTCACCATGTGCGATGAAGAGGAAATGCTCGGAATTAACTCCCGGGTGCAATTGGCTGCCTGCGAAGAGATTATGCGCCGCCGCATCAACCGATACCACATGGACAACGGCGTCACCTTTACGGACAAAGACGCCACTTTAATCGATTTCGACGTGAAAATCGGAAGAGACACGATTTTAGGCCCGAACGTTCACTTGGAAGGATCGACGATTATCGGCGAGGGCTGCGTGATTCGCGGAGCGTCCAGAATCGTCGACAGCACCGTCGCAGACGGGGTGACCATCGATTCTTCGGTGATCGAGCATTCACAAGTGGGCTGCGGCGTGACCATGGGGCCCTTCGCCCACCTGCGCCCCAACAGCGTCTTGGAAGAGAATGTACACATCGGCAATTTCGTCGAAGTTAAAAATTCTCACATCGGCAAGGGAACGAAGGCGGGACATTTGGCTTACATCGGCGACGGCGACGTGGGCGAGAACGTCAATATCAGCTGCGGCGTGATTTTCTGCAACTACAACGGCAGAAAAAAATTCCGCACCACCATTGGCGACAACGCCTTTATCGGCTCCAATGTAAATTTAGTGGCGCCGATCACCATCGGCGAAGGCGCCTTTATCGCCGCGGGAAGCACTATTTCCAAGGATGTAGGCGATGAAAGCTTAGCAGTAGAGAGAAGTGAACAGAAGATGATTGCCGGTTGGAACCGGAGAAAGGACAGCTAGTATGAAACATAACGGTGAAGTCGTCATTATTTCGGGAAATTCCAATCGCGCTTTGGTAAAAAGAATCTGCGATGAATTGGGCATCGACGAAAGCGCCTGCGAGGTCAAACAATTTTCCGACGGAGAAATTTCCATCGACATTATGGATTCGGTTCGCGGAAGAGACGTCTTCGTGATCCAACCGACCTCCGGCCCCGTCAACGATCATTTAATGGAGCTGTTGATTTTAATCGACGCCTTAAAGCGTGCATCGGCAGGCCGTATTAACGCCGTCGTTCCCTATTACGGATACGCCCGTCAAGACAGAAAGGTTCGCGCGAGAGAGCCGATTACGGCAAAGCTCGTCGCCAATTTAATTACCGTCAGCGGCGCCGATCGCGTCATATGCATGGACCTGCACGCCGGACAAATTCAAGGCTACTTCGACATTCCCGTCGACCACCTAACCGCCGTGCCCTATCTGGCAAAATATTTCAAAAGCCATATCGACACGGACAATATCGTAGCCGTAAGCCCGGACCTGGGCGGCGTGACCCGCACGCGGAAATTCGCCGAGGAATTAAACGGCGCGCCCATTGCCATTATCGAAAAGAGACGGCCCAAGGCCAACGAAAATGTGGTCATGAACGTCATCGGCTCCATCGAAGGAAAAGATTGTATTCTCGTCGACGACATTATCGACACGGCGGGCACGGTTTGCAAGGCCGCCGAAGCCTTAAGAAACCATGGCGCCAAACGAATTTACGGCTGCGCCACCCACGGCGTCCTTTCCGGCCCCGCCATTGAGCGCATCGACAATTCCATTATGGAACGCTTCGTCATCACCGACACCATCGAGTTGCCCGAGGAAAAGCACATCGACAAAATCGACGTGGTTTCCGTGGCGCCCATACTCGCCAGCGCCATTCGCCGGGTCAACACCGACCGTTCCATCAGCAAAATTTTCGAAGAAGTGTAATATGCTTATCGTCGGTTTAGGCAATCCGGGAGATCGCTACAAAAACACCCGGCACAATGTGGGGTTTATGGCCTTGGATGCCATTGCCGATGCTTTAAATATTCCCGTAAACACCATTAAATTTAAGGGACTTTACGGGGAGGGGCGCGCCTTTGGGAAAAAGGTGCGTCTTTTAAAGCCCACAACCTATATGAACGAGTCCGGCCAATCGGTGCGGGCCTGCATGGATTATTTTAAAATTGAGCCGGAGGAGGTGCTGGTTTTAGTCGACGACATCGACATCGCCTTCGGCACCATTCGCCTCAGAAAATCGGGCAGTGCCGGCACGCACAACGGCTTAAAGTCCATTATTTATCAGGTGCAGTCCGATCAATTTCCCCGCTTAAAAATTGCCGTGGGAAAGAAAAATCCGCACATGGACCTGGCCAATTTCGTCCTCAGCACCTTTACGGATGAGGAAGCAAAAACTATGGACGAGACCATTGAAAAGGCGAAGAACGCCGCCCTGCTCTTTTTAAAAAGCGGGCTGGACGAGGCCATGAATACCTATAACGGAAAGTAGAAAGCAGCTCACGGGAGCTGCTTTTTAGGAGGCAAGATGACGCGTATTTACAATGAGCTTTTTTCAAAGGATCCCTCCTTTCAAGAAATCTTGGAAGGCATCAGGGATAAAGAAATGCCCATCGGCTGTTACGGCTTAGCGGAGCCTGCCATTGCCCCTGCCGTGGAGACCATTTACCAAGATCAAAAGCGGCCCGTTCTTTTGGTCACATACGATAGCGCCCGGGCGAAGAAATTGGCGGAAGACTTGTCCTACTACGCCGAGGACGGCGTCTATCTCCTGCAGCCGCGGCAACTTTTCTTCTTTCAGCGGGACGCGGGAAGCAACGAGCTCTTAAGCGCCCGGCTCAGGACTATGAATGCCATGATCCGGGGCGAGGCGAGGTTTGTGGTGACGACGCCGGAAGCCTTAGGCGGCATTTTTCTCAAGCCCTCTTACTTAAAGGACGCATCCTTTTCTCTGAAATTAGGGGATGTGGTAGAAACCGACGCCCTGATGCAAAAGCTGTTGGCCTCGGGCTATCGGCGCGTGGATTTCGTCGAAGGCATGGGCCAATTTTCTATACGAGGCGGCATTATCGACATCTATACCCCGGACACCTATCCCTACCGGGTGGAGCTCTTCGACGTGGAAGTGGATTCCATTCGCCGCTTCGACCCTTACACCCAGCGTTCCGTAGAGGATGTGGATGCGGCGGAAATTTTTCCCGTTCACGACGTGATCTTTGACGAGGACCTGCGGGATACCATGGCTACCGCCGTGGAAAAGGATTTAAAGAAGATAAAAAAATTAAGCCGCGTGTCCCAAGAGCGGGCGGAAGAGAAATTTCTGCCTCTCGTGGAAAAATTAAAGGACGGATCCTTTCTGTCCCACACCGATCTTTTGCTGCCCTACATTCCCGACGAGGCCCGGGCATCGATTATCGATTACTTTACAGAGCCTCCCCTCGTTTTTTTAGACGAGCCGCGCCGCATGAGGGAAGTGGCACAGAATCAAGAACTTTCCCTAGGGGATACGTTAAGCGATCTCGCCGAAGCAGGCGAGCTTTTAAAGGCCCATATGTCCATCCAACTGGACTACGACGCCATTTATAGAGATTACAAGGCACGGGATCTCATTCTTTCCAGCTACATCGTGCGAGCTACCAACGATTTGCCGGTCAAGCGCATCGCCAATTTCAACATCAAGACCGTCACCAGTTTCGGCGGGCGTCTGCGCTTTTTTAAAGAAGAGATTCGCCGCTACCTGGACAGGGACTACTCCGTGGTTCTCTTGGGCGGCAGCGAAGAAAAGACGCTGCGCCTGAAAGACAGCTTGCGGGACATGGGCTTCGATCCCGTGCCTCTTAGCGAAAACTTAATGCCCGCTCAGATACAATACGATTCGGGCCACGTGCACGGCGGCTTCGAAATGGAAGAAGACCGCTTCGTCCTTTTAAACGCCACGGAAATTTTCGGCGAGACCAAGAAAAAGAAGCGGCGCCGCAAGAAAAAAGACGTCATCGACTTGGCGAGCCTCTCCGTCGGCGATTACGTGGTTCACGAAATGCACGGCATCGGAAAATTTATGGGCACGACGAATTTAGAGGTCCAGGGCATTCAGCGTGACTACATTACCCTGCTCTATCAGGGCGGGGACAAGCTCTTTCTGCCCATGGATCAAATGGCGCTGATACACCGCTACATCGCCACCGACGACGGGCCGGTGAAGGTGAACCGCCTGAACACCCAGACCTGGAAAAACACCAAGGCCAAGGCCAAGCGCAGCGTGGAAGAGATGGCGGAAGATTTAATTCGCCTCTATGCCAAGCGGGAAGATGTGACGGGCTACGCCTTTACCGCGGATCAGCCCTGGCAGAAGGATTTCGAAGACGCCTTTCAGTACGACGAGACGGAAGGACAGCTGGAGGCGGCGGAAGAGATTAAGAAGGACATGGAAGAGGCCAAACCCATGGACCGGCTCCTCTGCGCCGACGTGGGCTACGGAAAGACGGAGGTGGCTCTGAGAGCGGCCTTTAAGGCGGTCCTCGACGGCAAGCAAGTGGCCTTCCTCGTGCCTACCACCATCCTCGCCCAGCAACACTACAACACCATGCGTGAGCGCTTCGCCCACTTTCCTGTGGACCTGGCCCTTTTGTCCCGCTTCCGCTCGAAAAAAGAGCAGGAGAAGGACCTGGAGGGGCTGCGCATCGGTTCTGTGGACATCGTCGTGGGCACCCATCGCCTCTTGTCCAAGGACGTAAAGTTTAAGGACCTGGGCCTTCTCATCATCGACGAAGAGCAGCGCTTCGGCGTGCGCCACAAGGAGCGGCTGAAGCTGTTAAAAGAAAATGTGGACACCCTGACACTGACGGCGACGCCGATTCCGAGGACCCTGCAAATGTCCTTGGCGGGCATTCGGGATATGTCTGTCATCGACGAGCCCCCCGGGGAGCGCTTCCCGGTACAGACCTATGTGGTGGAATACAATCCCATGATGATTCGCGAAGCCATTTTAAAGGAGCTGGAGAGAGGCGGACAGGTTTACTTCGTCTACAACCGGGTGCGAACCATGGAAAAAATGCTCGGCGATTTGCAGGAGCTGGTGCCCGAGGCGCGCTTCGCCATGGCCAACGGGCAGATGGGCGAGCGGGAGCTGGAAAACACCATGCTTCAGTTTTATAACAGAGACATCGACGTGCTCCTCTGCTCCACCATCATCGAAACGGGGATGGACGTGTCCAATGCCAATACCATGATCGTGTGGGAGGCGAACCGCCTGGGCCTGTCTCAGCTCTATCAGCTGCGGGGACGCATCGGCAGGAGCAATCGCATCGCCTACGCCTACTTTTCTTACAAGCGGGATGCGAGCATTTCCGAGGTGGCTGAAAAGCGTCTCGCCGCCATTCGCGAATTTACGGAATTCGGCAGCGGCTATAAAATCGCCATGCGGGACTTGGAAATCCGCGGCTCGGGAAATATTTTAGGGGAAAGCCAACACGGTCACATGAACGCCATCGGCTACGATCTCTACATTAAGTTTTTAAAACAGGCCGTGCGCCGCGCCAAGGGCGAGGAGGATGTGGAGGAAGCGGATACGTCCATGGACGTGCTCATCGACTCCTACATTCCCAAAAGCTATATTAAAGACGAGACCCAGCGTATGGAAATGTACCGGAAGATCGCCGTCATCACCGACGACGAGGATGAGAGGGACGTCATCGACGAGCTCATCGACCGATTCGGCGATCCCCCGAAGGCGGTGCTGCAGCTCATCCACTTGTCCAAGCTTCGCCACATAGCCTCCACCCTGCAGGTGGAAACCATTCAGCAAAAGGGCGACGACTACACTTTCTATTTCGTCGAGGGCTACGAATTGGAGCTGTCTCTTTTAAACGAACTGACCAGCGTCTTCGGCAAGCGATTGGTCTTTTCCATGGCGGGGGAATACAGCCTACGTCTCACGGCGGAGAAAAATGCATTGGATGAAGTGGAAAAAGTCCTGGATCTTATGAAAGTACACAAATTGCACACACGCAAGAATTAATTTCTTTGTTATAATAGACAGAAAGCAATGTGAAGAAAGAAAGGAAAATTATGACTATTAAGCATACTCTGAAAAAAATCGGTGTCGTCTGCCTGGCTGCCTCGGTTCTCTTAACCGGCTGCGGTAAAAAAGACGTCGCCGCCACGGTAAACGGCAAGGATATTTCCATCGAAGATTACGAACGGGAATACAAGATGCAGGCCCAACAAGCCATGGCTCAATACGGTGAAGACTTCTTGACCCAAAAGACCCAAGACGGCAAGCAAACCATGGGCGAAATGATGCGTCAAAATACCTTGGACAATTTGGTTCGCTTCGAAATTTACAAACAAGATGCCGAAAGCAAGGGCATTAAGATTTCGGACAAGGACGTGGACGCCGAATTCGATAAGATGGTCAAGATGTACGGCGGCGAAGAAAAATTACAAGCAGCCCTGAAGGAAAACAACCTGACCGAAGAAAAGATGAAGGAATACACGAAGACCAACCTTCTCATGCAACAGTATCAAGAAAAAATGATGAAGGAAATGGAACCGACGGAAAAGGAACTGAAGAAGTACTACGACGATCACAAGGACGAATTTAAAACGGCGGAAGCCAGCCACATTTTGGTCAAGACCAAGGAAGAAGCCGAAGCCATTAAGAAGGAATTGGACGGCGGCGCCGACTTCGCGAAGCTGGCCAAGGAAAAGAGCCTGGACACCGGTTCCGCTCAAAACGGCGGCTCCTTAGGTCAATTCACACCGGGACAAATGGTCAAGGAATTCGACGAAAAAGTCTTCTCCATGAAGCCCGGCGAAATTTCCGATCCCGTAAAGACCCAATTCGGTTACCACATTATTAAGCTTGAAAAGATCTCCGACGACTACAACAGTGCCAAGGACGCCGTGAAGGAAGCGGTGATTCGCGAAAAGTTTAAGGAATACAACGACAAGCTCGAAAAGAGCGCCAAGGTTAAACGCCTGGTGAACACGGCGAAGGATATTCCCGTGGAACCTGTTAAGGTCACGAAGTCCAAAGACGAAGGCAAAACCGACGCACAAGCAAAGAACACTCAAGAACAAAACGCCGGCAACAAGACGGAAGAAAAGAAATAAGCTTCCCTCCGGCGATGAAACAGCCTATGTCATGTAGGCTGTTTTTTATGTCCTTTCAAGATTTGAGGGAGATTGTCGACGAGTTTCGGCGATAAACGGCTAAATTCGGCTAAAAATTCCTTTTTTAGCTAGACAAAGACTGCCGCGAATAGTACAATAACTTAGGTAAAAGGGGGACGTCATGGGAAAGCTACGAATTGTCGGTCTCGGTCCGACCAACGAAAAAGACCTTACGGTTAAAGCCTTGGAGGCCATTCACGACGAATCGAAAAAATTTCTCAGGACGGAAGCGCACGATGCAGTCGCGTATTTTCGCTCCCACCATATTCCTTACCAAGCTTATGATTATCTGTACGAATCCGAGGACGACTTCGATTCCATTTACCGCGCCATTTGCGAGGACCTGTTGGAACGGTCGCGGGACGAGGACATTACTTACTTCGTTCCCGGTCATCCTCTGATTGCGGAAAAGACCGTGATCTATTTGCTGGAGAAGGATCCCACCATTGAAATCGTAGACGGTTTGAGCTTTATCGAACCGGTCCTGAGCTCAGTGAAGCGAGATCCCGTCGACGGCATGAAGATCATCAACGGAGACGATTTTTCCGACCTGGATTTGGATCTGCACGTGGACACCATTGTGACCCAAGTGTACAATCAGCGGATCGTGCGCGAATTGAAGCTGGCCCTGTCCGAGCTTTACGGCGACGAGCACGAGGTATTCGTTCTGTCCCATGCGGGACACGAGGAAAAGGCCTTTTTCGAAAAGCGGCCCGTCTATATGTTGGATCGCTTCGACGATTACGGCTACGAAACCAGCCTCTTCGTTCCGAAGACAGATGAGCATGGGGACGTAAGGGATATTGTTAGGCTGATTCGACGGCTTCGCGGCCCCGAGGGTTGCCCTTGGGACGTGAAACAAACTCATGAAAGCATTAAAGCCAATTTAATCGAGGAAGCTTACGAGGCGGCCTACGCCATCGACTGCAAGGATGCCTTCGCCATGGAAGAAGAACTGGGCGACGTCCTTTTTCAAGTTATCTTTCACGCCGAACTGGCGGCGCAAGAAGGAACCTTCACCCTGGCGAGTCTCGTCCGGGTGCTGGTAGATAAAATGATTCGACGCCATCCCCACGTCTTTCAAGGCGGCATCAATGATTGGGAAGGCATCAAATCGGCGGAACGCGGCAGCCAAACGCTATCGCAAAAGCTTCGTCACTACGACGGTCTTCCGGCCCTTTTGCGGGGACAAAAGACGATCCGGCTCACAAAGAGCGATCCTCTTCTCTCCAAGACGACGGCAGACATGGACGAGGATTCACGTCGCATAGCGCGTGGCCTTATAGACGTATTGACTGACGCGGAAAGCTGCGGGATCGATGCGGAAAGCTTGCTGGCGACGACGATGGCTCGATTCACCGACGTTCTTTCCGAAAAAGAAAGAAACGAACATGAAAATCTTTAGGAGGACATTATGAACAAATCTGAACTTATTTCCAAAATCGCTGAAAAAAGCAATTTATCCAAGAAAGATGCCGAAAACGCATTAAACGCATTCTTAAGCACCATCGAAGAAAGCTTAGCTAAAGACGAAAAAGTCCAATTAGTCGGCTTCGGTACCTTTGAAGTACGTGACCGCAAGGCCCGCGAAGGCAGAAACCCGAGAAATCCTGAAGAAGTCATTAAGATCCCCGCATCGAAGGCTCCCGTCTTCCGCGCAGGTAAGGCATTAAAAGAATCGGTCAACAAGTAATTCGAGGGCTCGCGAGAGCCCTTTTTTGTTTAAAGGGGAAATTATGCGCATCGACAAGTATTTGAAAAACGCAAGAATCATTAAAAGGCGTACCGTGGCTAAGGATGCCTGCGACGGCGGGCGGGTGACCATTAACGGAAAGACCGCCAAGGCCGGAGACGAAGTGGCCGTCGGCGATGTAGTCACCGTGCAATTCGGCAACCGATGTCAAAGGGTGCGCATCTTGGACATTAAGGACAATGTGCAAAAAAAAGGCGCCGAAGATCTATACGAAATCCTTCCCGACGATTGAAAAGAATGGCAAAACGTGCGATACTAGTATTATCGAGGTGAGTGTATGGCAAAGGGAAGAAAAATTCACAGAGTACCCGTTCAAACGGCCCGCTGGGCGATGATCGCCATGGTCGTTCTTTGCGTTGTCATCAGTTTCGGAACCTGGAAAGAGACTCGCCAAAAAGAAGCATTAATGCGTGAAAACAAAAAGAAAATCGAAGCCCGTTCCAAGGAAATAAAAGCCACAGGTGCCGCCATTCGCAACAGCGACAGCATGGAGTTTGCGGAAGAGGTGGCCCGTGAGGATTTAGGCATGGTAAAGCCGAGAGAGGTTATTTACGTGGACAAAGAAAAAGAACGGGCGGGCGAAACCAACGAGGAGGATTCAAGGTAATTTATGGCAATCGAAGTAGGAGCTATTTTAGACGGTGTCGTCACGGGCATCGTAAAATTCGGAGCATTCGTTCAATTGGACGAGGATCACAACGGCCTGGTACATATTTCGGAAATATCCGATGAATACGTCAAGGAAGTCTCGGATCATTTATCCATGGGGCAAAAGGTCAAGGTCAAGGTGCTCACCGTGGATGACGGCGGCAAAATCGCCTTAAGCATGAAGCAGGCCCAGCCCAAGACGGAACAGAAAAAGCCCCTGCCGCAGGCGGTTCAATTAAACAGAGAAGTCCATAAATCCGATGCGTCCAGCTTCGACGATATGTTGAGCAAATTCATGAAAGTCAGCAATGAAAAGATTGAAAGCGCGAAACAGCGTCGCAATGTGAGACAAGGTAAGACGAAGAGAAGATAAGCAAGCGTCGCCGAGCGACGCTCTTTTTTTGAACGGAGGCCTTTGTGATCGTTTCTTTCGACGATATCATCCATAAGGACAGCCACGTCCTCGTGGCCCTATCCGGCGGGCCGGATTCCATGTATCTGCTCCATCTGCTGAAGACCTATAGGGAGAAGGTGCCCTTTGATTTAAGAGCCGCCCATTTGCATCACGGCCTCAGGGAGACGGCGGACAGAGATCAGGCCTTTGTCGAGTCCCTCTGCGAAGAGTGGGACGTTCCCCTTATCGTCGAGCGGGCCGACGTGAAGGCCTATGCCCGGGAAAATAAATTGGGCACGGAAGAAGCGGGGCGGATCTTGCGCTACGACTTTTTCAGACGCCATAAAGCGCCCGGCGGGCTCATCGCCCTGGCTCACCACTTGGACGATCAGGTGGAGACCATGCTCCTGCGGCTGATTCGAGGCACCGGCCTTCGAGGCATGGTAGGCATGAAGGTGCTGGAGGGGGATCTGTTTCGGCCCCTGCTCTCTCTCACGAAAGAGGAAATCGTGGCGGCACTGGAGAAAAACCATATTCCCTATGTGGTGGATGAGACCAATCTCGAGCCGACCTATTCAAGAAACCGGGTGCGCCTCAACATGGTCCCCGAAGCCGAGGCCATTAATCCCGGTTTTCGTCGAGCCATGGAAACTTTTCGGACCATGGCGGAAGAAGACGAGGGCTATTTGTCCCGGGAGGCCGAGAAAATTTACGGGTCCCTGGCCCGGGAATCGTCCTTAGGCGTGAGCATCGACGATGAAATTTTCGACCTGCCCGACGCCCTGCGCCGGCGAGTCTTTCGCAGAGCCATTGAAAGAATTAAGGGCCATGTAAAAAATATCGGCTACGAGCACATTTTATCCATCGACGAATTAAAAGAGGCACAGACGGGCAAGGGCCTGGACCTTCCCGGACTGCGGGTGGCGCGGAGCTACGACAAAATTATTTTTTCCCCGCCCCCTGCAGGGACGGAACAAGTCAATGATGTCAGCTTAATCGACGGCGAGGCCGAATTTATGGGCCACCGCTTTTACTTAGGCGAGGGCGAGGATTTTATCTACGTGAAGGATCCTTCCCGCGTAAGCATCCGCACCAGGAGGCCGGGGGATGCGATTCGATTAAAGGTCGGCCGCAAAAAATTAAAAGATGTTTTTATCGACGCAAAAATCAATCGCGTTTTGCGGGACAGCTGGCCCGTCGTCGTGGAAGGCGACGAAGTGATTTGGGTCGTCGGTTTGAGAAAAGCCTATAGGCAGGAGGAAAAATCATGGCAGAAACTCGCGTGGATTCCATCGAAAGAGATGTAGCGGAAGTTTTAATTTCCAAAGAAGAGATACAAGAAGCCGTTCAGCGCATCGGTCGTGCCGTCACCGACGACTTTCGCGGAAAAAATCTCATCGTCATCGGCATTTTAAAAGGCGCCTTCGCCTTTATGGCGGATTTGATCCAGGCTATCGACCTGCCCATGGAAATCGACTTTATGGACGTTTCCAGCTACGGCACATCCACCACTTCCAGCGGCGAGGTGCGGATTTTAAAAGACCTTTCCACCACCGTGGAAGGAAAGTCCGTTCTTATCGTGGAGGACATTGTGGACACGGGCCTCACCCTGAGCTATTTGACGAAAGTCATGGAAAGCCGCGGCGTAAAAGACGTGGCCATCGCCACCCTCCTTACCAAGCCCTCCCGTCGGGAGCGGGCGGTAAAGGTGGATTACGTGGGCTACGAGGTGGCGGATAAATTCGTCGTGGGCTACGGCATCGACTTTGCGGAAAAATACAGAAACCTTCCCTATGTCGGCGTATTAAAGCCTGAGATTTACGAAAAATAATACCCTAAATATGGTATACTGAAGAGTACGACAGAAGAGGAGGTTAGTAATATTGAATAGAAAATGGAGCGGCGTCGCCTTTTATCTCGTGCTTCTCGGCATGCTGATTTTCGGCATTTACTTTATGAATCCGTCCCAACGGGCGACGGAAGAGATCAGCTACACGAAGCTTGTGGAAATGATCCAACAGGATAAAATAAAATCCATCGATCTAAAGGGTTCGGAAGCTCTGGTAACGAAAAAAAATAAAGACGTGGTTCGGACAAACATTCCGCCCATTATCGGCGATTCCTTTTATGAGCAGTATTTAAAGAAGCCGGTGGAGCGCGGCGACATCGCCTTGTCCTCTACGCCTGTCAATAATCAATCCCCTTCTTTGACCAGTTTCCTGCCCACCTTCGTGGTTATGCTCTTTATGGGCTATCTGTTCTTCAGCTTTATGCGATCCCAGCAAGGCGCCGGTGGCCGCATGATGAATTTCGGCAAGAGCAAGGCCCGGGTCATGGAAGATGAGGACAATAAAATTACGTTTAAAGACGTGGCGGGCCTGAAAGAAGAAAAGGAAGAACTTTCCGAAATCGTCGACTTTCTAAAGAGCCCGAACAAATTCGTCTCCATGGGCGCCCGCATTCCCAAAGGGGTGCTCCTGGTGGGGCCGCCGGGAACGGGGAAGACCTACCTTTCCAAGTCCGTGGCAGGCGAGGCGAAGGTGCCTTTTTATATTATGAGCGGTTCGGATTTCGTGGAAATGTATGTGGGCGTCGGCGCGAGCCGGGTGCGGGATCTTTTTGAAACGGCAAAAAACAACGCCCCCTGTATTATTTTCATCGACGAAATCGACGCCGTGGGACGCAGACGGGGCGCGGGCCTCGGCGGCGGTCACGACGAGCGGGAACAAACCTTGAATCAACTGCTCGTGGAAATGGACGGCTTCGGCACCAATGAAGGGGTCATCGTTATGGCGGCCACGAACCGTGCCGACATTTTAGACCCTGCCCTCCTTCGCCCGGGGCGCTTCGACCGACAAATTTACGTCGGCCTTCCCGACGTGCGGGCGCGAAAAGAAATTTTGGAACTTCACGGCAAGAAAAAGCCCATGGCCGAGGACGTGGATATGTCCGTGGTGGCCAAGCGTACGGCGGGCTTTACGCCGGCAGATCTGGAAAATTTAATGAACGAGTCGGCCCTTTTGGCGGCTCGCGCCAATTTGAGAAAGATCACCATGGCCATCGTCAACGAGGCCAGCATTAAAGTGGTGGCAGGTCCCGAAAAGACCAGCGCCGTCATTAAAGAAAAAGAGCGCAAGCTCACGGCGGTTCACGAAGCGGGTCATGCCGTAGTCTCCCGCCTCTTGCCCGGATTTGATTCGGTGCACATGATCACCATCATTCCCCGCGGTCGCGCCGGCGGCTTTACGGCCTTTTTGCCCGACGACGACATTATGCATTTCACCACGAAGACGGAAATGCAGGACGAGCTGGTGAGCCTCTTAGGGGGCCGCGTGGCGGAGGATTTAGTTTTAGGCGACATCTCTACCGGTGCATCCAACGACATCGAGCGGGCCACGAAGCTCGCCCGTGAAATGGTCACTACCTACGGCATGAGCGAAAAGGTCGGCACCTTAACCTACGGCAGCGATTCCGATTCGGTCTTCGTCGCCAGGGACATGAGCCATACCAAGGATTACTCCGAAGAAGTGGCGGCGGAAATCGACGAAGAAATGCGCCGCTTTGTGGGAGAAGCTTACAACAGGGCAAAGACCCTTTTGAAAGAGAACATGGACACTCTGCTCCGCGTCTCCGACGCCCTCTTGGACAGAGAAACCATTAGTGGCAAGGAATTCGAAGCCATCTTTAACGGCGAGACCCTTTCCGAAGATCCTTTGGGAACCGGGGAGCACATCGAAAAGGACGATCTTTCCGAAGAGGCCAGCGAAGCCTTAAAAGAAGATAAGTAAACGAAAGCACTGAGCATGGGCTCGGTGCTTTTTTAATGAAGAAAGCTATAGAAAAACGGGGGTAAAAAAATAGTTCCATTGTAAAAACGAATAGACATCTATGTTCATTGACAGGTATTTACTCCAGAGGATAAACTGATATTGAATATATTATCCAAAGGGAGGAAATATGAACGACGTAGTTAAATCGGAGCCTAAAGTGTGGATGCACTCGATGATGGGCGAGGTCATCGGCACTTTTCTTATGTGCTTTTTCGGCATCGGTGCCGTAGCCACGGCGACCTTGTACGGCGCCCACACCGGCCCCTTTCAGGTAGGTATGATTTGGGGGCTCGCCATCGCCATCGCCATTTACGCCACGAGGAATTTATCCGCGGCTCACTTTAATCCGGCGGTGACCTTGGCCATGTGCCTCAGCGGCCGTTGCGCGTGGAAAAACTTTCCAGTGTATTTTTGCGGCCAAATGATCGGCGCCCTCTTAGCCGGCCTGGCCCTGTGGATTTTCTTTAAAGACAGCGTGCAAGCGGCCCTCGTCGCCGACAATTTGACCATGAGCGTGGCCGGCGGCCCCTCGAGTATCTGGTGCGAAGTCTTCCCCAATACGACGAAAGGCGTGATTACACCGGGCGTCGCTGCTTTTGCGGAAGGTCTCGGCGTTTTTATTCTGGTCATTATTATTTTCTCCATGACCGAAGGCTGCAATCTGGGTCGTCCCAGCGACGATCTTTTCCCCCTGTTTATCGGGCTTACCATCTCTTGCCTTATCGGCACCATCGGCCCCATGACCAATGCAGGCTTAAATCCTGCCCGTGACTTGGGCCCCCGCATCGTCGGCTACCTGGTCGGCTTTAAAGCCGTGGCCTTTTCGCCGCAGGTTCTCCTGGTCTACACCCTGGGTCCCTGTGTGGGAAGCGCCCTGGCGGCTTTGGTCTTTACGAAAGTCATCGAACCCTTACAACAATCGAAATCAAATAATAATTGCTGCTGCTAAAGGAGAGTAACATGGATATTCGCGAAGAAGTCAAAAAATATTATTCGGAAGTCACCGGTGAAAAAGAAGGTCAAATGGAAACCAATATTTGCTCCTGCGCCCTGGACAATATGCCGGAGCATCTGCAAGTGATCAGAGAACAAATTCCCGACGAAATCATTACCCGTTTCTACGGCTGCGGCTCGCCCGTTCCTCCGGCTCTGGAAGGCTGCACCGTCTTGGACTTAGGCTGCGGCACGGGCCTTGACGTGTACATGGTTTCCAAGCTCGTCGGCGAAAAGGGCAAGGTCATCGGCCTGGACATGAACGACGATCAATTGGCCATCGCCAAAGCCCATCGAGACGAAATGGCGAAAAGATTCGGCTACAAGGAATCGAATGTCACCTTCGTCAAAGGCTATATCGAAGATTTAAAATCCGCCGGCATCGAAGACGAAAGCGTCGATGTGGTTATTTCCAACTGCGTCATCAATCTATCCCCCTACAAAGAAGCGGTGTTCAGCGAAATTTTCCGCGTGCTGAAAAAAGGCGGCGAGCTCTACTTCTCGGACATTTTCGCCGATCGTCGCATGCCGAAGGAATTGGAAGATCATCCCGTCCTTCGCGGCGAATGCATCGGCGGGGCCATGTATGTGGAAGATTTCCGCCGGCTCATGCGCAAAGTGGGCTGGGAAGATTTCCGCTACATGTCTTCTTCAAAAGCGGCCGTGGACAATCCGGAAATTGAAAAATTAACCGGTAATATCGGCTTTACGTCTCGCACCATTCGGGCCATGAAGTTGCCCGACTTCCTGGAAGACATTTGCGAACAATACGGCCAATTTGTTATTTACAAAGGCGGCATCGTCGGCAACGAATTTGCCTTTGACTTAGACGATCACCACCACTTCGAAAAGGATCTGCCCGCGTCGGTTTGCGGCAACACCTGTGCCATGATTCAGCAAACCCGCTTCGGCAAATACTTCGAAGTTATCGGCGATCGCTCCCGACACTTCGGCCCCTTCGAAGGCTGCTCCACCTCGCCTTCCGTAGATTCGGAAAGCGCAGGCGGCGGCTGCTGCTGTTAATCGCGAAAAGAAGCCCTTGGGGCTTCTTTTTTTGCGCAGAAATTCGGGCGTGAAAAAACCCCGCCATCTCTCTCGGATGTCGGGGTTTTGATCCTCGTCGAATTATCGGTTTAAACTTTCGTAGCGGTCGAAGGCGGCCGTTTCTTTTAAGGCGGCTTCGGATCCCATGGCCACCAGTTGATATTCGCCCATAAGGGCGTCCATCATGTCGCCATAGCCCTTTAAATCCGCCACAGTGGTCTTTAGAGCCTCTTCGCGCAAAGATTCGATCTCGGCTCTGCTCGTGCCGTTTAAGAAGCGCTTAAAGTCCATGAGGCCGTAAGAGGGGGGCGCCATGTGGGGATCGAAGACGTTCATGACGCCGATGATCATATCCGCCAGGTCCCGCTCGGAAAGCTCCAGGGAGCGAAGGAAATCGCCGATGCCGTCGTAGGCGGCGATGGTTTCCCTCACGTGGGGATCCCGATAAGAATAGGTGGCCACATTGCCGCTTTTCGCGATGCGAATGCCGGCACCGTAGGCGCCGCCTTTGGCGCGAATTTCCCGGTGCAGATAGAGATTGCTGATCACATTGGCCAGCACCGCCATGTCGCCGGAGTAACTTTTGCCCAGGTCTTTAAAATTGCCGCCCTTGGCGATGTAATTGACCTGAGAATTTAAGGTGAAGGCCTCTTTTACCTTTTCGGGCGTAAAGGCCGGGGAATAATCTTCGGCGCCGATGAGGTCAAAGGATTGGATCAGGGGAGAGAGGGCGTCTTCCGCCTCGTCCAAGTCCTCTTTTTCCGCAATGAGATTTAATGTGAGGCGATCTTTGGCGAATAATTTCTTCGCTACGGCCTGAAGCTTTTCGCCCACGGCCGCGTAATTCTTTTCGTCGACGCGGTCGCAGACGAAGTCGAAGAAGGCGAGGCCGTTCATGATATCGTCTACATAAGCGCCTTCGCTGAAGTGGGTGCGCACGCGATTGGAGACGATACTGTGGCCCGACTGCAAGAGGGTGTTGGCGATGTCCGCCTTGAGCCCTTCTAAAATCGTCTTGAGCCTGTTTACGTCAGCCAGGCGGCTGTCGTGAAGGATTTCATCCAGTACGGCATAGCCCCGCTCGATCTGCCGGGGCAGGGCACCGGTAGCAATAAAGAAGTAGGGGGCATAGCCCGCTTTCGTCTCTTCCACCGGGGTGTCGAAGGTAAAGCCGCCGCCTGAGAGGAAGATTTCCGTTTCAAGGGCCGCCTCGTCGTAATTTTTCGTGGCGACCTTCGTCAACACTTCCCCTAAGAGGGAGGCGTAGGCCAATTCCTCTTCCGTCAAATGGCCCATGTGAAAGGCCAGGTTCGTATAGACGATGCCGTTGGTGTTCAGGGGATTTTTCGTCAAAGTGACGCCGTCTTTTTCTGTGACGTCGCGGGGGATGTCCGTGATGCCGTCGGCCAGGTCCTCGAGATCCAGCTTGGGAATGGTGGCCTTAGCCTCGGCGGAATCCGGCGCCATTTGATAATCCCGCAGGTCTTTGACCAGAGCTTCGATTTCTTTTTTCTCTTCGTCGGACAATGCGGCGAGATCCGCTTTTTGTTTTGCGGCCAGAGCCTCGTCTTCTCTCTTTTGCTTGCCCTTCTCCGGCGCCACATTCATAAAGAGGCGATGGGTCGGTTTTAAGAAGAATTCCCGGATCTTTTCCTGATAGTAATCCGTGCCGATCTTCTCCCGCATTTTATTTAAAAGAGGTAGCACTTCCAAGCCGTCTAAGGGGCTTTGGCCGTAGAGCCAGGTGTTTAAGGCGCCGATGTAGGAGATGAGATCGGCGTGGCTGCCGCCGCCGCGGCGCACGGTAAATTCAAATTTTTCCAGGGTCGCTTCCAAAAGAGCCTCGTCCATGCCCTCATCGGCCAAGCGGTTTAAGGTATCGGTGACGATGGCTTTAAAATCCTCGTAGCGAGCCCCGTCGGCGCGGTAGGCTACCAGGGTGAAGTCCCAGGTGTTTGAGGCGGAAAGCTCCGAGTACACGTCTTCGCCGATGCCCGCATCCTGCAAGGGCTTTTTCAAGAGGCCGTTTTCCGATTCGACGAAAAGCTCTTGAAAGAAACTGCGCAGCAAGAGGTCTTCCGGCGTGGGATTTTCCTTGGCACAGAGGGAGAAGGCGAAGTAATTCTTCCCGGCGGGATCTTCCTCTTCGCTTAAATCGTAGCTGTCGTGAAATTCCTTGGGCTCGTCGAAAAAGGGATGGCCGACGATGTCAGAGGCCGGATCCGCGTAATCGAAGCGGCTTAAATATTCTTCGTCTAAATAGTTCAGGCGCTCGTCGAAATCCAAATCTCCGGCGAGAAGGATGTAGCTGTTGGAGGGGTGGTAGTAGCGGGCGTGGAAAGCCAAAAAGGCGTCGTAAGTTAAATCGGGAATGTTTTTCGGATTGCCGCCGGAATCGTGGGAGTAGGTGCCCGAGGGGTGGAGCTTTTCCCGAATCATGTCGCTGATGCGATTGTTGGGATCGGAATAGACCCCCTTCATTTCGTTAAAGACCACGCCGTTTGCCACGAGGCGGTCGTCCTGAATCTCCGGATGCCAACCTTCCTGATAAAAAATCTTTGGATTTTCCTTCATGGCCGGGTAAAAGACCGCGTCCAGATACACGTCCATCAGCTGGCAAAAGTCCTTCTCGTTCCTGGAGCTGATGGGGTAGAGGGTCTTGTCGGGATAGGTCATGGCGTTTAAAAAAGTTTGCACACTGGATGCCACCATGTCCATAAAGGGCTCCTTCGTCTTGTACTTCCGCGAGCCCGACAAGGTGGAGTGCTCCACAATGTGGGCGACGCCGGTGGAATCTTCCGGCGGCGTCTTAAAGCCGATGGCGAAGGTCTTGTTGTGGTTATGATTGTCGATGAGGAGGATCTGTGCCCCCGTTCGATTATGTTTTAAAAGAGAAACCTCGCCGTGTAACTCGTCGATGGTTCGCTTTTCCATTAATGTATAGTTCTTGTTCATAAATTCACTCCTATTCTGGTAATTCATACCCTTTGGCGCCGATGAAAATCAAAAATAGCGTTAAGATTCGCCTGTAGTAGGCCGAGGCTTTCACCGTCGGGGACAATCTATGCTATAATTCTAAAGAATGATTGGAGGACAAATATGAAGCTGCAAAAAGATTTGTCTATCCACGGTCCCATACGCATCGCCGTCGTCGGCGCCGGATTAATGGGATCGGGATTAGTTGCACAATTAAAAAGTATTAAAAATATAGATGTCATTCTTTGGTCGTCCAGAGGAGAAGAGGCTCTTTTGGATAAGGCGAAGGACGTGGGCTTAAAAGAAGATGCCTACGGATTTACTTTAGAGGAAAAAGAAGCTCGAGGGCTTCTTAAAGAAGGCAAGACGGTTCTTACCACGAACAACGCCCTGGCCTGGGAGCTGGAGGATGTAGATGCCATTTGCGACTGCACCGGGAATACGGAGGCAGGCGCTCAGTTAAACGAAAACGGATTAAATGCGGGCAAGCACATCATCAGCTTTAATGTGGAATGCGACGTGCTCCTCGGGCCCTATTTCTTAAAAAAGGCACAGGAGAAGGGCCTTTGCTACACGGGCACGGCGGGAGACGAGCCCGGCGCCATTATGGAGCTCTATGATTTCGCCGAATTTTTAGGCTTTCGCGTCGTCGCCGCCGGCAAGGGAAAGAACAATCCCATGAATGTGGAGGCGACTCCCGAGACCTTAAAGGACGAGGCGGAGAAGAAGGGCATCAGCCCCCGCATGCTCACCTCTTTCGTCGATGCCACCAACACCATGATCGAGCTCAACGCCGTATGTAATGCCACGGGCCTCTTGCCCGACGAGGGCGGCTGCGTGGGCATGCACGCCGATATAAAGGATCTGAGTAAAAAGCTTTTGACCAAGGATATGGGCGGGGAGATGAACCGCAGGGGCACGGTGAATTTCGTTCACGGCATCGCCCCCGGCGTCTTCGTCTCCGTGGAATGCGACGAGCCGGTGATTCAACGGGAAATGCCCTATCTCTCCATGGGCGACGGGCCCAATTACATTTTGTACCGGCCCTATCACCTGACGAATATCGAAACCCCTTTGACAATTGCAAAAGCCGTTTTGTATAATGAGGCCACGATTGCGCCGGAGGCGGGCTATGTGGCCCACACCGTCGCCGTGGCAAAAAAAGATATGGAGGCGGGTGAAGCCATCCAAGGCATCGGATCCGATACGGCCTACGGCACATTGGTGGAGGCGGATCGGACTTACGACGAAGGGCTCCTTCCCATCGGACTTCTCGTCGGCGAGGCGAAGCTTCGTCGCCCCGTGAAAAAGGGACAGATGATTTCTTTGGAAGACGTGGCTTTGGACGAAGAGTCCCTGCTGGTCAAACTATTTATGGCCGAGCACGGCAGGTTCTATGCTTTACCAAAATAAATAAATATGTTAGAATACCTTATCTAGATAAATTTGAGGGAGGATGTGAGGCATTGAAGCTGACACAGGAAATTGATTATGCCTTTCGTATTATCGCCCACCTGGCGGCTCACGAAGGGCAGGTCGTCGGTGCGCCGACTATTGCAGAGACCATGGGCATCCCTTCCAGGTTTACATTGCGTATTTTGCGTAAGCTGAACATAAGCGGACTGACCATGTCTCGTCGAGGCGCCAAGGGCGGCTACATTCTCAACCGTCCGGCAGAAGGCATATCGCTGTACGATATTATTCTCGCCATCGACGGACCCATCGAGTTGAATCGCTGTTTACACGCAAATGACCCCTATTGCAACCGCTTCAACACAAAGGAAATTGCCGGGTGTAAATTTCACCGGAGCATGAACGGTTTGCAAAAAGACATTATCGGTCAATTGCAGTCTATGAAAATTACAGATTATATCGATTAATGGAAGCCGAAGATTTTCATTCCCTATTCACAGAGAGGCACAGGCGCTGAGACGTGCCAATACAGTGGAAGTCGCATCACCTTCCGTAGAACCTTATGGTCGTTCGCCGCGTTAAGGCTTCGAGTGATAGAATCCTATAAGTAGGGTGGTACCGCGTATAAAAGCGTCCCTTCGTCATCAGACGAGGGGGCTTTTTTTTATATAGATTTTAAATAAAGGAGAGTATTATGGCAAAGTTTGAGACATTGTCCCGGGACATAGCCGACGTGCGTGAAAAGCGCATCGTCGATTTTTGGCAAGACATGGATCTGTTGAAGCGTTCCGTGGAGACCCGTGAAGGCAAGGACGATTTTATTTTCTATGAAGGGCCGCCGACGGCCAACGGCAAGCCGGGCATTCACCACGTCATGGCCCGGACCTTAAAGGACTTGACCTGCCGCTATAAAACCATGCAGGGCTACCGAGTCAATCGGAAAGCCGGCTGGGACACCCACGGCCTGCCCGTTGAAATCGAAGTGGAAAAGAAGCTGAACCTTCACAACAAACAAGACATCGAAAAATACGGCATCGAAAAGTTCAATAAGAAATGTCGCGAGTCGGTTTTCGAATACGAAAGCTTGTGGCGGCAAATGACCGCCCGCATGGGTTATCTCGTGGATTTGGACGATCCCTACATTACCCTGAACAATTCCTACATCGAAAGCGTCTGGTATATCCTGGATAAAATGTTTAACGAAGGCCTGATCTACGAAGGCCACAAGATTTTGCCTTACTGCCCACGCTGCGGCACGGGCCTCGCTTCCCACGAAGTGGCACAGGGCTATCAGGAAGACAAGACGCCCACCATTACCATGAAGTTTAAGGCAAAGGACGAAGACGCCTACTATCTTGCCTGGACCACCACGCCTTGGACCGTGCCTTCCAACGTGGCTTTGGCCGTGCACCCCGATGTGGATTACGCCAAGGTCAAATACGCCGACGGCAATGTCTATTACTTGGCGAAAAATCTCCTGGACAAGGTGTTAAAGGACGAATACGAGGTGCTGGATGTCGTCAAGGGCAAGGCCCTTGAAGGCCGCACCTATGAACAGATCCTGGATCAGGTTCACGTGGATGGCAAGGCCTTTGTCGTCGTCCTCGCCGACTACGTCACCACGGAAGACGGGACGGGTATCGTCCACACGGCGCCCGCCTTCGGGGAAGACGACTATCAAACGGGCCGCAGAAACGGCTTGGCCTTCGTGAAACCCGTAGACGACGACGGCAACTTCACCGAAACTGAGTGGAAGGGCCAATTCGTTCACAGCGTCAACGAAGAAATCATCGACTATTTGAAGATGCAAGACAAGGTCTTCAGCAAGGAAACCATCGTCCACAACTATCCCCACTGCTGGCGCTGCAAGACGCCCTTGATCTACTACGCTCACCCCTCCTGGTACATCGAGGTGACGAAGTTTAAAGAACAACTGGTGAAGAACAACGACGGCGTCGATTGGTTCCCCTCCTTCGTCGGCGAAAAGCGCTTCGGCAACTGGCTGGAAAACTTAAACGACTGGGCCATCTCCCGCTCCAGATACTGGGGCACCCCCTTCCCCGTGTGGCGCTGCCCGGATTGCGGCAAGACGCGGAGCATCGGAAGCATTAAGCAATTGGTGGATGAGGCCATCGAAGACATCGACGAAACCGTGGAGCTGCACCGCCCCTATGTAGACGACGTGCATTTGCGCTGCGAATGCGGATCCGCCATGGTAAGAGAAACCGACGTCATCGACTGCTGGTTCGACTCGGGATCCATGCCCTTCGCTCAATGGCACTATCCCTTTGAAAACAAAGAGGCCTTCGACAAACTCTTCCCCGCCGACTTCATCTGCGAAGGCATCGACCAAACCCGGGGCTGGTTCTATTCCCTTCTGGCCATTTCTACCTTCATGACTGGCAAGGCGCCCTACAAGAGCGTCCTGGTCAACGACCTGATCCTGGACAAAGAAGGCAAGAAGATGAGTAAGTCCCGCGGCAACACCGTGTCGCCTACGGAGCTCTTTGAAAAGTACGGCGCCGATGCGGTGCGCTGGTATTTGATGTACGTCTCCCCGCCGTGGAGCCCGACGAAGTTCGACGAAGATGGCTTGAGAGAAGTGAACGGAAAATTCTTCCGTACCTTAAGAAACATCCATAATTTCTTCACACTCTACGCCAATATTAACGACGTGGATCCCCGGGAAGTCACGGATGTCGCCTACGACGAAATCGATCGCTGGATGATTTCCAAATACAACAGCCTGGTGAAGTCCGTGGTGGAAAACATGGAAATTCACGAAGTGACGAAAGTGGTTCGCGACATTCAGGATTTCGTGTCGGAGGATTTCTCCAACTGGTACATCCGCAGAAACAGACGCCGCTTCTGGGACGAAGAAGACAGCCCCTCTCGAGATGCGGTCTTTAAGACTACCTACGACATTTTGCTCGGCGTGGCAAAATTAATCGCACCCTTTGCGCCCTTTATCGCCGAGGAGTTTTACCAAACCCTGGACGGCGGCGAAAGCGTCCACTTAGCGGACTATCCGAAGGCCGACGAATCCGCCATCGACGAAAAGCTGGAAGAAAAAATGGCCATCGTCCGTCAATTGGTCACCTTGGGCCGCGCCGGACGGGAAAATGCCAAGATCAAGGTGCGCCAACCCTTGAGCGAAGTCTTGGTGGACGGGAACCTGAAGCCCATCATCGGCGACTTGTCTGATTTAATTGAAGAAGAGCTGAACGTGAAGAATGTGGTCTTCTCCGACGATTTGAGCAAGTACATGACCTACAGCTTAAAACCCAATTTCCAAGAAGTGGGCAGAAAATTCGGGCCCAAGATCAAGGACTTCCAAAAGAACTTGGCCGCAAGCGACGCCAAGGCCCTTTACGACGAGCTGAAGAAGGGCAGCGTCACCATGAACTTAAACGGCGAAGATACGGAAGTCAACTTGAACGATATCCTCGTGGACATTTCCTCTAAGGAAGGCTTCGACGTCAGCATGGAAGATAATCTCTTCGCTATTTTGGATACGGAGCTTACCGACGAATTAATCGCCGAAGGTTACGTCCGGGAATTTATTTCGAAAGTACAAAATCAACGGAAGTCCAACGACTACGACGTCACCGATCACATTCGCATCGCCTACGATGCCGACGGCGACGTGGAAGCGGCGCTGGAAGCATCGAAAGATTTAATCATGGAAGAAACCTTGGCGGAATCCATGGAAAAGAAGCCTCTGGATGTGGAAAAGACCGACTTAAACGACGGAACCATCGCCTTTGTCCTCGAACGCATCTAAATGATGAAGCTCTATATCCTGCGCCACGCGGAAACGGAGTGGAACCGAGAGGACCGCATTCAGGGGCAAATGGATTCGCCCATTACCCCGGAAGGTTACGAGGCCATCGACGCCATGAGGGAGACATTGGCCTCCGTGCCCTTCGACCGCTGCTACACCTCGGACTTAAAGCGGGCCCGAAAGACAGCGGAGGGCTTGCTAAAATCGCGATCTGTGCCCATAATAGAAGTAGAAGCACTTCGCGAGTTGCCCTTGGGGCCTTGGGAGGGGATGTTTTTTAAAGACATTCAAAAAGATCCCCTGTCCCGCCTTTATTTAAAGACGCCGGAGAAGTATCACCGGGAAGGCCTCATGGATTTTCACGACCTTTACCGAGAGATGGACGCTTTTTTGCGGCGCCTGGAAAAGACGGAGGACGAGCACGTTCTCATCGTCGGCCATGGCGTCAGCATACGGGCCCTCTATCACGTCATGGAAGGCGTGGCGGTACGCGATTTTTGGACCGGACCCATTGCCGAAAGCTTGGGTCTCGGGATCTGCGCCTACGAAAACGGCGCGTGGAAGGTGCTTCGTCGAGCTGATAAAAAAGATGGATATTCTTATTGAGGTGTTCAATGAAAAAATTATCTTTAGCCAATACGCCGACCCGCATCGAACCGGTTCAACTTATGGATGCGGATCTGCCCATCAACCTCTATATTAAACGAGACGATTTAACGGGCCTGTCGGTCACGGGCAATAAAATTCGTAAGCTGGAATACTTGCTTGAAAAGGCATTGGATGACGGCGCCACGGACATTATTACTACCGGCGCCGTGCAAAGCAATCACGCCCGGGCCACGGCCATGGCATGTGCCCGACTGGGCTTTAAATGCCACCTGCTGTTAACGGGCAGCGAAGATTATCCCGAAGAGGGCAATCTCTTTTTGGATCGCCTGGCAGGGGCGGACATTCGCTTCGTCTCCCAAGAGGATTACGACAACCACCGCGACGCCATCATGGCATCGTGGAAAGAGGAGCTGGAAAAAGAAGGCAAGTCCGTGGACATTATTCCCATGGGCGGCAGCAACGGCCTGGGAAGCTTCGGCTACGTGGAATGCTTCGAAGAAATTCTCGAGGATGAAAAAGACATGGGCATCACCTTCGATGCCGTCATCTGCGTCACCGGCAGCGCCGGCATGTTGGCAGGTCTCGTTTACGGCAACGCCGTTCACGAGGCGGGCAAGGAAATCGTCGGCATTTCCATTTCCTCGCCGAAGGAAGTCGTCGAAAAGGAACTGCTCCCGCCGATTATCGCCGAGATGAACGAATTAAAGGGCACTTCCGTGCCCGCCGATGCCGTCACCGTCATTGGCGGCTACGAAGGCCGGGGCTACGCCCTGAGCCGCCCCGAAGAGCTGGAATTTATTTGGGACTTCGTTTCCCAAACGGGAATCATCCTGGATCCGGTCTACACGGGCAAAGCCATGTACGGCACCATTTCCGAAATCCTCAATGGACGCTGGGAAGGCAAAGAAAATATTCTCTTTATCCACTCCGGCGGCGCCTTCGGCTGGACCCGTCGGCAAATGGAAGAGCTGCTTCGAAAATAATATTGAAAGAACGAGCTTCGGCTCGTTTTTTTTGTGGGCGAAAATTAGTATACGGCCCGTGGCGAGATAAAAATCCGACGAAAGGCCGGGGAGGAATGAAAATTACATCGGGCTATGATATAATTTAGGCATAAAAACGTTTCCGCGAGGAAATTCACGATAGGAGGAACAAATTAATGAAAGCATACAACACGAGGGAAGTCCGTAACTTGGCCCTGGTCGGGCACAGCGGATCGGGCAAGACCAACTTAACAGAAGCGCTCCTGTACCAATCCGGTGCCACAAAACAAATCGGCCACGTGGATCAAAAAAACACCCTCTCGGACTTTTCCAAGGAAGAAAAAGAACGGGGTACATCCATCGGTACCAGCATTATTCCTATCGAATGGCGAAAGATGAAATTAAATATAATCGACACGCCCGGTTACATGGACTTTATCAGTGAAGCCATGGGCGCACTTCGTGCAGCGGAAGCGGCGCTGATGATTATCGACGCCACCGCCGGCGTGCAAGTCGGTTCGGAAAGAATGTGGAAATACACGGAAGAAATCGGTCTGCCCCGGATTATCTTCGTCAACAAAATCGACGGCGAAAACGTTAATTTCCGCGAACTCATGGAACAAATCGAAAGCCTCTTCGGCAAAAAGGTTATTCCCTTCTCCGTTCCCATCGGCGAAGGCGAAAACTTCGTCGGCGTCACCGACGTTATCTTCCAAAAAGGCTTTGAATATAAAAACGCCGCTCCGGAAGAAGTGGAATTGAATCACGACCAAGTGAAGGCCACGGAGCGTATGTATGAAGAAATCGCCGAAGTCGTCGCCGAAAGCGACGAGGTCCTTATGGACAAATACTTCAGCGGCGAAAAATTCACCCGCGACGAACTGCTCCGCGGTGTCACCGCCGCCCTCTTAAACGGCGACGCCGTACCCCTCTTGGTCGGCAGTGCGGAAAAAGGCATCGGCATCGACATTTTGCTGAACACCATCGTCAATTACATGCCCGCACCGGACGACGAACGGGCTCACACGGGCTTCCGCTACGAATCGGGTGAAGAACGCGCCATATCCGACAGCGATCCCTTCTCCGCCGTGGTATTTAAGACCATTACCGACCCCTATGTGGGAAAAATTTCCATCTTTAAAGTCCTGAGCGGCACCATGAGCAAGGATACGGCTCTCTTTAACAGCTCTCAAGATACGGAAGAAAAGAATACCGGTCTCTTCGTCATTCGCGGCAAGGAACAACTGCCCGTAGACGTCATTCACGCCGGGGACATCGGCGCCATAGCAAAGCTCACCGTAACGAAAACCGGCGACACCCTTTGCGACAAGGCCCACAAGGTCGTCTACAAGCGCGTGAAAATGCCGCAACCTGTTTATTTCTATGCCATTGAAGCGGCATCGAAAAACGACGAAGAAAAGCTGACCACATCCCTTCGCAAGCTTCAAGATGAAGACCCGGGAATTGTTATTAACCGCAACGTCGAAACGAAACAAATGACCATCGGCGGCCAAGGCAATGTTCACCTGGACGTCATTTTGGAGAAATTAAAGAACACCTTTGGCGTGGAAGTGAAGAAAGTGCCCTTTATCGTGCCCTATAGAGAAACCATTCGCGGCACCGCATCGGTTCAAGGCAAGCACAAGAAACAATCCGGCGGCGCAGGCCAATACGGCGACGTTTGGATTCGCTTCGAGCCCACCGACGAAGGCTTTGTCTTCGACGAAGAAGTCTTCGGTGGCAGCGTCCCGAGAAACTACTTCCCCGCCGTTGAAAAGGGCCTGGAAGAATCCATGGAAAAAGGCGTTCTTGCCGGCTTCCCCGTCACCGGCGTCAAGGCCGTGCTCTACGACGGCAGCTACCACGACGTGGACTCCAACGAAGTCAGCTTTAAAATGGCGGCATCCATCGCCTTTAAGAAGGGGATTGCCGAAGCGAAACCCGTGCTCTTAGAGCCCATTATGGCCGTTGAAGTGGCCGTGCCCGACGAATACATGGGCGATGTCATGGGCGACATGAACAAGCGTCGCGGAAGAATCCTGGGTATGGACCAACAACCCGGCGGTGGCCAGCTGATTATGGCCGAAGCACCGCAAGCGGAAATGTACGAATACGCCATCGACCTTCGGGCCATGACTCAAGGCCGCGGTTCCTTCACCATGGAATTCGTTCGCTACGAAGAAGTGCCGGCACAACTGGCGGAAGAAATCATCGAAAAATCTAAAAAAGAATAAAATCTAAAAAGCATCCGATGCACTGACCCCCAAAAGTTGGACAAAGAAATCCATCTTTGGGGGTCACTTTAGTTTGTGGCGTGTTTAGCGTTGTGTAAGAGCAAATCCTTTGCCGAAAGGCAGAGAATCCATTTCAATTTTAGATTCATCATCAAACATCAACAGATGGAGGCGATGGCTCGGTCGTAAAAGTGTTTCGAATAAAGCGGCGGCAATGACATTTGGACAAAAGTTAGGTGAAATTTCCTTTTCAATTCAGTATGAT
>QWCE01001587.1_pt1 | contig 52005 bp, 39 predicted proteins | sample 1972531 | NCBI WGS metagenome assembly QWCE01 (sample SAMN09866716, study PRJNA288562) | Human gut metagenome isolate term4_stool, whole genome shotgun sequencing...
GTCACCGGAGATGGGGCCCGCCACACCACGACCAGCCCAGTTGGTTCACGCGTAATAGGAGCACCACTCTGTACTTGCCCGCCACGGGCGAGAACGGCGTGGGACCGGCCTCCCGTCACCCACGTGACCGCCGCCAACACGACAACTGCCACCATTATGAGAGCCACCGCAACGACATCGCGAACGGTATAGCGTTCCGCCGCTACCCGCACAGGGCGGGACCGGCGGCGCAGGCGAGGAGAAGCAGAAGCATGCTGGGCGGCCATCCTGGCCTCCTACTCAGCGGAGGAATGCTGGGTACGGCGGCGGCGGCGCCGACGCCGCTGGGAACCTTGGCCCTGCTGCGCGCCAGTCTCTTTGGCGGAACTAGCAGAGGCATTCTTATCTACAGAATCCTTGGCAGTAGCCTTGTAGGCCTCGGGAGGAACAGCCTGCTGCATCTCCGCCCCCTGGGTGGCGCCAGCACGAGTGCGCTTCCGCTGGCGGGCACGACCCCGCACCTCGCGGCGCTCCTCGCCGTCACCGTCCTGCGCATCCTTCCGCTGGCGGGCACGACCCCGCACCTCGCGGCGCTCACCATTGCGCTTACCGCGCTCTCCACCGCGGCCGCCCTGGCCATCCCGGGCTCGGCTCCGGCGCCGCGTGGGCACCCCAATGAGCTCCTGTGCGGGGCCTACTTCGCTCTTCACGTCGGGATCAATCCCGAGGTCGGAGTAAAGGTGCTCGGAGGTGTGGTAGGTCTCCTCCGGCTCACCCTTCCCCAAATCTAGGGCCTTGTCGATGAGCATCCAGCGAGGAATGTCATCCCAGTCCACCAACGTAACAGCAACACCAGAGTTGCCCGCACGGCCGGTACGGCCAATGCGGTGGACATATGTCTTGTCATCCTCTGGGCATTGGTAGTTAATGACGTGGGTGACATCATCAACGTCAATACCGCGGGCCGCCACATCGGTAGCCACCAGCACATCCACGGTGCCGTCCCGGAATGCATCAAGAGCTTTTTCCCGGGCCACCTGGCCCAAATCGCCGTGGACGGTAGCGACCCGGAAACCGCGCTCCGCAAGTTCTTCCGCCAACTTCTGGGCGGTGCGCTTAGTCCGGGTAAAGAGCATCGTCTTACCACGCCCCTCGGCTTGCAGAATGCGCACTACCATCTCTGTCTTGTTAAGGGCGTGGGCTCGGTACACAAACTGGACGGTGTTCTCATGCGTAGCAGAGGCATTTACCGACTCGGCCCGAATATGGGTGGGCTGGCGCAAGAAAGATCGTGAGAGACGGATGATGGGTCCGGGCATGGTGGCAGAGAAGAGCATCGTCTGCCGATCCTCCGGAACCATGCCAAGGATCTTCTCCATATCGGGAAGAAATCCCAAATCCAGCATTTCATCGGCCTCATCCAATACCAGCACAGCCACCTTGCCAAGGATGAGGTGATGTTGCTGGGCCAGATCCATCAATCGGCCGGGGGTACCTACTACCAGATCAACCCCCTTCTTCAGAGCCTTAATCTGCGGCTCGTAGGGGGTGCCACCATAGACCGCTAAAACTGACAGGGGACGTACCCGGCCGGTCTCGTCGCCATCCTCCGTCCGTTCCTGCACCTGTCATGTGCAAGATCTTCTTCCACCTGCAGGCACAGCTCACGAGTCGGAACTACTACCAGGGCGCGGGGTGTACCGTCCAGCGGACGATCCGGAGACGTCACCAATCGGTGCAGCAGCGGCACCCCGAAACCATAAGTTTTGCCCATGCCAGTACGGGCCTGGCCAATAAGATCCTGGCCGGCCATGGCCAGCGGGAGGGTGAGCTCCTGGATAGCAAAAGTATGGTCAATACCTTTTTCTGCGAGCGCCTCCACAATAGCGGGATGGACGCCCAAAGCGGCAAAAGTAGGGGAGTTAGCGGTGCTCGTTGCACCATCATCCAGCACCGTCGTCTGGACATTCATGTCCAGGTCGGACTCGTGCTGCTGAGACTCTTCAGAGTTGGAGGGTTGGGCCATAACAGGCGCCTCGCTTTCCGCGAAAACTATCGGCACGCGCGTCCAGAAGGGAGGGGAAGCGTTCCGCACGGTACTTACGATGAGATGCTCACGATGGAAAGTGCCGTCACCGTCTCTTGCGCTCCTCTTACACTCAGAGCGGACAAGCACCGGGAACTGCCTCAGCTGCCGACTTGCGGAGAGATATCCACAAGTATGGAAGGCCGCGCACATTTCTTTCTTCACAACCTGACTCAACAGGCGGCGTGCCTTAAGTCTAGCAAAGGAGAAGTGCAGACCTGGAAGGCCATGCGTACACTGGCAGAAGAGAACCCCGCAGACTGGCACCCTGCCACCCTGCACCCACCGAGGAGGAACCCATGGCCGTCACCGTCAAGATCACCCTGCAGGACTCTCCCGTCCAGATTTCTGCCCAGGTGGACGATGGCGCAGCAGTGCTAGCACAGATGAAGGACGCCCTCGCCTCCCAGGCCGGTGTCCTGGAGTTTACCGATGTGAAGAAGCACCAGTACGTTGTCGCCGCCTCCAAGATTGTCGCCGCGGAGGTCTCCGCCGAAGAAGGCCGCAAAGTTGGCTTCGCCAACTAGCCACAGCGACGGTGCTAGCCCTACATCGTGAGCCGGCCACTCCGTCACCACACCTGGCAAACTATGTAGTGGTGTTTACTGGGTGGCAGCGCGCTACTGCTGTGCCGGCAGTGCACGTAGACCGCTCCACATCATCCCCGCAATGAGGTCGGAGGCTGTATCGATATCCAGATCGCTCTGAGACGTTCGCAGCCACGCCTTGGCTGCCGACTCGCTTGCCCCCACCACTGAACTAGCCAACACCTGAGCCTGAGGGGCAGCGAGCCCTGTGTCGCTCGCAATATGGGCCGCAATCCGTTCCACGACAGCAGACGTCACCCCCTCAACCCGCTCTGCAGCATCTACATCATCGAGCATGTCGGAGTCGAAAAGCAGCCGGTAGTACTGCATGTCATCGGCGACGAACTCGAAGAAAGCACGCACCGACGCCTGCACGACATCACGATTACGGCCCGGCTGGTTGAGCACTGCGCCGATGGTCTCCTCCAAGTTTTCCCCCGCCTTTTCCAGCACTGCCAAATAAAGATCGTGCTTGGAAGAAAAATACTGGTAGACGATGGGCTTACTGAGCCCCAGCGTGCTGGCCACATCATCCATACCCGTCCCGTGGTATCCGTTAGAGACAAAATGGCGACGCGCCGCGTCCAAAATTGCCTCGCGCCGTTCTTCTCGCGACACTCGACTAGTAGACGTGGTGTTCACTCTGTACCTCCTCGCCAGCCAACGAGCTGACAGTTCGCCCCACAGATACGGTAGGAACCGTCTCCGCTACTTCGAACCTTACCGGAGGGCGGCCAGGTGAGAAGTGAACTCGGTTCAAATTAAAAGGATGACCCGTGGCTCCTCAACACCCCTCCCCACACTCCACAAGATCTACAAGTGCCGCTTCTGAACAGGCAAAAAGACGTGGAGCATGGCTGGTTGGCGGCATGCTACTGGCACTCCTCGCCGTGGTCATCATCATCGTGGGTATTGTCCAAGCCGTACAGTCCACACACACCACCACTGGCCACCAGTCAGCCACCGTAGAACAGTCTGACGGTCACTCAGCTGCCCGCCCCTCCGACCCCGCCCTCGCTGCGATCGTTGCTGCGGCTGCCCTCCCTGCGGGCGGCCCCTACACCGAACGAGGCACCGGGGAGTTCGTCACCGACTCACTCCACGTCGCCCCCAGCATGGAACCGAGCGCAGTGTCCATACCAGGGCAGGGAGCCCCCAACTCGGTGGCGGATGCCATTGCCGCTGCCACTCTTGGAGCCATCACCATCCCCTACACCATCGACATTGAGGGGGGCATCAACACCAGCCAGATCGGTGGCCGTAACACTTTTGCCTGGTGGGTGCATTCGGCGTTGGGGGACCCACGCGGTTGGGTGAGTGGCGGACACCGTAGCTTCCACCAGTTCGACACGGCAGGTCTCGCTGCCCTCCAGAAAGAGCCCACTGGAGTAGGGGCTGGCCTTCGCAAAACTGCCCTCCACTTCACCCTTGCCACCCCGCTGACGACCCGCAAACTGTGTGGCTACAGTCTTCCCGTGGAAACCTCCTGCTGGTCCTCGCAGACACGCCGAGTCGTCATCAACATGGCACGCTTCATCCGTGGAGCCGCCACCTTCCCCCACGACCTCTCCGGCTACCGCTACTACGTCATCAATCATGAGCTTGGACATGGTTTGGGCTTTGGACACGAAGTATGTGGAGCCGCCAATGGCGTCGCCCCGGTGATGATGCAGCAAACCCTCACCCTTCGCAATGCGGACATTGGGACACTTGAGCCGAGTCTATCCAGCGCTCCCGGGTTCTCCGCCAGCTCCACCTGTCAGCCCAACTCCTGGCCCAACCCGGAAAACGTTACTGCCTCTACGCTTCCAGAGCTTCCCGTTTCCGAAACCCCCTAAGAGTTTTCCCTCACTACGAGTAATAGTCGCGACACCAGTGACGGGTTCCCACCCAGCTTCTATGCTGGAGACATGACACCTCGCCCCCTGCCCTCCGCCCGTGCCTCTCTTGCCCCCCTTGCCCCGGTGGGCGACCCACTTACCGCCGACCAGGAAGGGCGCTACGCCCGGCATCTCAACTTGCCCGGTGTGGGGGAGGAGGGGCAGCGCCGCCTCTCCGCAGCCCGGGTGCTTGTCATCGGAGCCGGTGGCTTGGGCTCTCCCGTATTGTTGTACCTGGCCGCAGCTGGGGTAGGCACTATTGGTATCGTTGATGATGATGTGGTGGATCTTTCCAATTTGCAGCGGCAGGTGATTCACTCCTCCGCTTCTGTGGGGGAGCCAAAGGGGGAGTCGGCCGCCCAGCGTATGCGGGGAGTCAATCCGGGTGTGAACGTCATACCCTTTCCACTTCGTCTCCGTGACGGCGACTTTGCCCAGTTTGGGACCGACTGGGATCTGGTGGTGGATGCCACCGATAACTTTGCCACCCGCTACCTCGTTAACGACCTCGCCCGTCAGTTGGGAGTACCGGAGGTGATGGGCTCGGTCCTGCACTGGCGCGGCCAAGTGACGAGTTTTTGGGAACAATGTCCCGACCCAGCCCGAGCCGTCACCCTACGAGATTTGTACCCACAGGAGCCCTCCGCCGATGCTCCCTCTCGGGAACCGGGCGCCGGCATTATGGGGGCGCTCTGCTGCACTATCGGTGGCCTCATGGCGACAGAAGCCGTGAAGCTCCTCTTGGGGCAGGGCGATAATCTACTCGGTCGGGTGTTGTATTACGACGCGCTGCAGATGCGTATCCGAGAAATCACACTTCGCCCTGATAGGTAGCGGCCTCGCCGGGTTTCCTCCGGCCACAACCCGCCCCCGGCACGTAGGATGAAGACGTGAGTATGCTGCAGCCCTCTCCGAATGTCCTCAACGCTTTTGGTTTGCGTGATCCGCATCTCAGCCCTGCCCCCCGGGGGTGGGGCGGAGGAGTGCTCGCTGGCCCCATCGTGCTAACCCCCGTGGCTGATCGTGCCCGGGCTACCTGGTCTGCCCGCGTCCGCGACACCCTCGACCCTTCCGGAATCCGCATCGCCAGGCCGTTCCGGGCTACCGACGGTCGCACAATTGTGGGGGACTGGCGGGCTGACCACTACGGTCCGGGAGCTTTGCAGAATCGTCCCGATGAGGTCATCGCTACGTCTCTCCGCCTGCATGACGTTCTCGCCACCCAGGAACGTCCCCGTTTCCTCGTTGGTGCCCCGTCCTCTCCCTGGACGGAGGCAGACTACTTCAGCATGGCAGACCGGGCAGCTTTCCACCCCGCTGGGCTGGAACTACTCCGGGACTATCTGCCGCATGGTACTGGAGTAGACGGTGGCCTGCGGGCTGACATTGCTGCCGGGGTGGAGCTCTATCAACAGTTCGCAGATTTGCGAGAAGATATCCACGCACCCGCCCAAGTTGTCCATGGTGACATGCTGTTCGGAACACTCTTTGCACCGGGTACTGCCCCGCTGGTTCCTGATATTGTGCCCTACTGGCATAACCCGGCATGGGCTGCCGGAGTGGTAGTGGTGGATGCCCTGAATTGGGCGGGAGCAGATGCCGACCTGCCACAGCGTTGGCGTCACCTGCCCGAATGGCCCCAACAGCTCTTGCGGGCATACCTGTTCCGTTTAGGACTGCACCTGGTGCACCGTCATTCTGCCGCCAGCGCCTACAATAAGCTGCTCCACACTGGCGTGGTGATTGCAGACCTGGTAGCGGACAGTTCAGCGGCAGAACCGGCCGTTGCAGCACCTGCTGTGCTGACCGCTGAACCAGCTACCGAATCGGTTACGGAACCGGCTGCTGAACCGACTGTCGCTATTCCGTCCGCAGTCGTGGCTCCTGCCGCCGTAGCGCCCATCGAAGTGCCCTCCACAGAGAACACCCGTGACGAAAGCGAGGGCTCCGGTGAGGACCTGGATATCTCTCCAGAACCTACCTCCTGGGAGGATACCGCGGAATTTCCCGAGATCGCCGATGCGTGGGAAGGAACCCCAGACACCCCTGCCCCCGCAGATTCAGAGCTCGAGGCAGGGGAGAACACCACGTCCCCAGAACACCACTGAGTGTCCCCATATGTTGCCGAGTGCCCACAAATGTTACAGCCGTATGATCGACTAGCAGTATGACGGAACCTGCCCCCCTCGCCGACGACGCGCTCCACGTGACGCTACTCCGTCCCTCGGTAGGAGAGCAGCATGCCGCGCGTCAGTGGATCGGTGCCGCCAGCACACTCTTTACGGACAGCGGTGCACCCATCACCGACCCCGTTCCCTACCAAGTGGTAGGCGGGCCCGGAACGGGAAAGACCTCGCTCCTCATCGACCTCGCCTGCTCCTACTGTCGGCAACCTGAGCACAGCTCCGACGCGGTGCTGCTCCTCACCCAGTCGAAACGAGCTGTCGCCGTGCTCTCCGAAGAGGTCGCTGCCCAGCTTGTGGGAAGTGACGGTCTCGCTTCCCAACAGCCCCTCATCCGCACCGTCCACAGCTATGCCTACAGCCTGCTCGCCCGCATTTCCGCAGCAGAAGGTGCGCCAGCTCCGAAACTCCTCACTGGCGCGGAAAAAGATGTCATCTACCGAGAAATGCTTGCGACTATAGCCGAAGATGGTACCAACCTCTGGCCGGAGTGGATTCGCCCCGCCCTCACCACTGTCGGCTTCGCCCGCGAACTCCGCGACCTCATCTCCCGTACTGCCGAACGTGGATTAGACGGAGCGGCACTACGCGCCCTCGGCGAGGCTGCCGGTGAACCTGCGTGGATTGCCGCCGGGCAGTTCGCTACCGACTTTGAACGCATCCAACTTCTCCGCGCCAGTGTGGGCGCAGCACGGGAAGAGGAAATTAGTCCGGCGCTCGATGCTGCCGAACTGGTGGGTGCGGTGCTAGAAGGGCTCGCCACCCACCCGGACATCTTGGCGAGAGAACGACAGCGCCTCCAGCTACTCCTCGTTGATGATGCCCACCACCTTGACCCACAAATGGCGGAGCTCATTGACACCATCCGCAGCGGGGCACAGCTCACCGTGCTGGCCGGAGACCCCGACCAGATGGTGTTTCGTTTCCGCGGAGCCGACCCCAGCTACTTCCACAACCTCGCACCCCTGGGCAGCAGCCACCGTATCGTCTTGAGCTCCAGCTATCGGCTCACCCCCCACAACGCAGAGGTCGTGCGGGTGATAGGCAGTCGCCTCCCTGACAACAGTCAACAGTGGCGTGAGCTCACCGCCGCCCGGAGCGGCACTGCAGCGCCAGCCCCGATGATCCACCTCACGGAAAGCATTGCCGCGGAAGCAGTCACCGTGGCAGACGTGGTACGGCGAGCTCACCTCATCGACAATGTTCCCTGGAGTGACATCGCGATCATCTGCCGCAGTGTGGGGCCCCATCTGCCTTCCCTACGCCGGGCCTTGGCAGCCGCCGGCGTCCCCCTCCGCACCGATGCCGCCGACCTTCCCCTAACTGAACAATACGCAGCTGATGGCATTGTGGCGGTGCTCGAAGCGGTCTCCGGCACCTGCGATACAACCGTTGCCGAAAAACTCCTCACCGGTGTTGTCGGCCGCGCAGATCCCGCAGACGTACGGAGTCTACGTCGCGGACTGCGGCGCACTGAACTCGCCCAAGGCGGCCGCCGCGATTCTGGGCTCCTCCTCACCCTCCTTCTCTCGCCTACTGCTCGCGACACGTACTATGCCGAGCACCCCACAGACATCCCGCTCAGTATGATCGAAGCTGGGCTCACCGATTATGAGGCCAAACCCCTCCACCAGGTTCACACGGTAGTTGATGCTGCCTGGCAGTCCGTCCAACACCACGGCACTGTAGAAGAAGTGCTCTGGGAAGCCTGGAATGCCACCGGTCTCGCCGACAGTTGGAGGGTAGCCAGCCTGCGTGGGGGAGTTGCCGGAGCCCAAGCCGACCGTAACCTGGACGCCATGATGGCACTCTTCGATGCTGCCAGCGACTATGTTGACCGTATTCCCACCGGCACTGTCGCCAGCTTTGTGCGCTATATCCGCGAACAAGAACTCCCCTCCCTGCCCCGTATTCGCAGCCTCCACACCACCGATGCCGTCACCATTATCTCCGCCACTTCGGCGGCAGGACGAGAATGGGATACCGTCATCGTGCCCGGCATCCAAGAAGATGAATGGCCCACCCTCGCGGTACGCGGGTCCTTACTGAAGTTCAACGAGTTGCTTGACCGCATCGCCGGAGTCGCCCCCGACGCCATTGTCTCGCGACGCGCCCCCCAGCTCGCCGACGAACGTCGCCTCCTCTACGTCGCTCTCTCGCGCGCCCGCCGGAGTCTCGTCCTCACCGCCGTATCAGGTGGTGGTGCCGACACCCTCACCCCCAGCCGCTTTCTCGAAGACGTGGCCAAGGTAATCGTTCCTCCCCACCTGCGCGCCGACGAGGACTCCAACCTCCCCGCCATCACCTCCACCGTTCCCTGTGTGCTATCGATGCCCACCATGGTTGCTCGACTACGCTCCATTGTGTGCGCTACCGCCCCTTTCCCCACCATTCCACCGGAAGAGTGGGATAGCTACCAACAGCAGGCCTTCCACCAGCTGGTCAGACTCGCACAAGCAGGCGTTCCCGGAGCCCTCAACTGGTGGGGAGTAGACGGGATCACCTCAGACGACCCTCTGTGGACTCTCACCACTCCTCACGCCACCTCCGACACAAGCCCCCAATCTGCTACGCCTCTCGAACCGCGCCCCGTTACTCTCAGCCCTTCTGCCTTCGAAACTCTCCAAGAGTGCCCCCTCCGCTGGTTCCTGAGCCGTAATGGGGGTGACACTGCTCCCGGGCTGGCAGCTCAATTCGGCACCCTCATCCACGCCCTCACTCAAGCTTCTGCCAGTGGGGTAGCGGAGGCGGATCTTCGCACGGCCCTCGATGAATCCTGGCCAGCTCTTGGCATTGATGCAGCGTGGCTCGCCGACCAGGAAAAAACTCGCGCCGAAGAAGCCCTCGCCAATTACGCCACCTGGAACGCTACCGAAAGCGCCACGTTCACCCTCGACGGGCTGGAAGTGGGAGTGGACCATATCTTCACCGCCGCAGACCTGGCCGACTACGGTATTAGCGCCGCTGATCTCGCCGCGGTTGATGCCAGCACCATACCTGTTCGCGTCAAAGGCCGTATTGACCGGCTGGAGTGTACCGATGCCGGACACTACGTCATTGTCGACTTCAAAACCGGTAAGACACTCCCCTCCAAAGCCGCCACCGCAGACAATGCCCAGCTAGCGCTCTATCAACTCGCTGTCTCCGCCACCAAAGGCCCCGTCGCCAAAGCTAAACTGGTCTATCTACGACCCCGCGGCGGCACACTGGGGGAACGAGAACAACACAGCTTCGATGCCGAACAACAGAAACTTTGGCGTCTCGCCCTCCAAACCGCCGCCAGTGCCACCAGCGGGCCCACCTTCCAGGCCTGCCGTAATGACCACTGTGCACAGTGTGCGGTGCGCGAGTCCTGCCCCCTCCAGTCCCAATCCCTCCTCACTAGAAAGGCCTAGGATGCGCTACACACCCGCTGATATCGCCCGCCTCCTCGGCCAGAAATTCTCCCCCACCGACGAGCAAGCTGACGTCATCTCCGCTCCTCCTGGCCCCCTCCTCGTCATCGCCGGCGCAGGAGCAGGAAAAACCGAGACGATGGCGGCTCGAGTAGTGTGGCTTGTCGCCAACGGCTACGTGCGTCCCGACCAGATCCTCGGACTCACCTTTACTCGAAAAGCCGCGCAGCAGCTCGGACAACGTATCCGCCAGCGGCTCCAACGGCTCGCCGCCAGCCCCGACTTCACCGGCCCCGAAGCAGACCAGATCCGCCACGCCATCCACACCAGTGACCCGGACACCGCCACCTACGACTCCTACGCTGGCACGATTCTACGCAGCTACGGGCTTCTCCTTCCCGTGGAAACCACCGCCACTATCGTCAACGCCGCTGAACTCTCCGAAGAAGCCGTCCGCCTGGTTTCCCAGTGGCCGCATCCCTTCGCCGTCGAACGGACCACCTCCAGCGTCGTCAACGACCTGCTTGGTCTCCGCGGAGAAATGGCCAACCATATGGTGGACTCCGCCACGGTTCGCGCCGAAAACCGTTGCCTTCGTGAAGGCCTCACCGATCTTCCCAAAGCGAAGCGAGCTCGCTCCGACCTCTCCAAAGACATGCGCGACTTCCTCAGCGTGTGCGACTACCGAGACCAGCTACTCGACCTCATCGATCTCTTCGATAACCGAATGCGTGAGATGGGCTACCTCGACTTCGGCCAACAAATGGCCTACGCCGCCGAACTCGCCCTCACCCATCCGCAGGTTGGCCACTCTGAACGCGCCCGCTACCGGGTAGTCCTCCTCGACGAATACCAAGACACCGGCTATGCGCAGCGCGTCTTCCTCCGCTCTCTATTCGGAAACGGCCAAGACCCCACCCTCAGCGTCACTGCAGTTGGCGACCCTATGCAATCCATCTACGGATGGCGCGGCGCCTCCGCCACCAACCTGGCCCATTTCCGCACCGATTTCCCAGCCGACACCACCGACGTCCCCACCGCACAGCCCGCCCCCGTCAGCTATCTCCTCACCAGCTGGCGCAACCCCGGCGACATCCTCAGCCTGGCAAGCACCTACACTCACCGGCTCAGCGCTGCCACCCGCAACGCCATCGTCGTCCCCGACCTACGGCCTGCACCCCACGCAGCAGAAGCCGACATCCACTGCCGCTATTTCGGCAGTGCCGAAGACGAATACACCTGGATCGCCCGCTACTTCCGTAGCCAATTCGATGCGGCCGCTGCACGCGGAGAACTACCACCCACTAGTGCCGTACTCGTCACCCGCAACCGAGACTCCCTCCCCATGGCGCAAGCACTCGAAGCAGCAGGCGTCCCTGCCGAAATCGTCAACATTGGCGGTCTCCTCTCCATCCCCGAGGTACAAGATGTGTGGGCCATGCTCCGCATCATTGCGGACCCCCTCGACGGTGGCGCCGCCCTCCGCCTACTTACCGGCCCCCGCCTCAATCTCGGTGCCAGTGACCTCCGCGCCCTCTGGGGACATGCCCGCGAACTCCGCGGAGATCTCGACCCCGCTGAAGACACCGACCCCACCACGCTCGATAATTTGCTTGCCATGTTGCAGGACGCACTCCCGCAGGATGCCGCCTCCCAAGTAGGGCTCGCCGATGCCATCGACGACCCCGGTCCGCCAGACCGCTACTCATTTGCCGGATACGCCCGGCTTCAGCAGCTCCGTGCCGACGTCCGGCACCTTCGCAAACGCCTCGGCCAACCACTTCCCGAACTGATCGCGGAAGTCGAGCGCATTATTGGAGTAGACGTTGAAGCCGAAGCTCGCCTCGATCCCGGAGCTGGGCACCTTACTGGACGCCACCACCTCGATGCTTTCGCCGATGCCGTCGCCTCCTTCTGTCGCGGCGCCAATCCCAGCCTTGGCGCCCTACTTGCATACCTCCAACAAGCTGCTGAATCCGAAGGCGGTCTCGCTCCCGGTACCGTCACCGTTCGCCGCAACTGCGTCCAAATCATCACCATCTTTGGGGCGAAAGGACTGGAATGGGAATGTGTCGCCATCCCGAACCTCTCCCAGCGTGAATTTCCACCCGCCCGCGGCCGCACCAACTGGGTGAAAACCGCCGCTGAGCTCCCCGCTAACCTCCGTGGGGACACTGCTGTAATGCTCCCCGGAGCTGAACTCCCTTCTGGTATGCCCACTTTTATCGCAGCAGACGCCAACGACCGCAGCGAATACTGGCAACAGCTCACCGAGCACCTCACCGAACTCAAAGCTATAGAGCTGGAGGAGAAACTTCGCCTCATGTACGTCGGTGTTACCCGTACTGAACGCTCCCTGTTGCTCACTGGACATGGCTGGTCGTACCACGACATCACCTTTCATGAACCCTCCGAGTATCTTCGCGACGCCTACCAGTGGGCCGAAACCATGGCCGTCGACCACGGTGCGGACGCCGACATTTTCCCCCTAGTCAGCTATGACGACCAGACAGAACCCACCCCGCCACACGTCGTCACCACCCACCACGGGGGGACTATCACCATCCACCCCTACTGGGCTGCCGCGCCAGCGAACTGCATCACCACTCCTAAAGGAGAGCTCGTTCCCGACCCAGCCTTCCACCCCCTCGCCGCCCGTAACGCCCGCGCTACCTGGCCCGTCGACCATCTCGCCGACAGCCCTCATATTCGCCAGGTACATGCCGTTCTCCAGCAGGCAGTCGAGAGCGCGCAGGCCCGCGAAGGGAGCGAGCACACCAGCCCACCCCCCGCATCCGATGCCGAGTGGGCACTCTCTCAAGACACCGACGTTCTCCTCGCCGAATACCTGCGTCAGCAAGCAGGAGACGATCCAACAGCCCGCACCGTCACCCTTCCTACCCGTCTGACGGCTAGCCAAATCGTGGCGCTACGGGAAGATCCAGAGGATTTCGCTCGCCGTCTCCGCCGTCCCATTCCCTTCAAACCCAATCGTTATGCTCGTCGCGGCACCGACTTCCACACGTGGGTGGAGCACCATCTTTCGGGTGACCTTGGCTCCCTGGTCGACCTCGAGGACATTATGGATGCGCGCGACGACATTGCCGAACCAGTGTCGTTGACGCGCCTCAAAGATACCTTCGCCGCCTCCAGCTGGGCGCAACGCACCACGTCCATGGTGGAAGTGCCGTTCGACGTCTCCCTCGGTAGCGTCGTCATTAATGGCCGCATCGATGCCGTATTCCGCGACGACGCCGACCACTACACGGTGGTGGACTGGAAGACAGGCACTATCCCTCGTACTGCCCGCGACCGCACCACCAAAGCGCTCCAGCTTGCCACCTACCGTATTGCCTTTCACCGCATTATCAATGTACAGCGAGCCGAACACGGTCAACCTGCCCTACCGTTAGAGAACATCCGTGCCGCGTTCTACTATGTTGCGCACGACTACACTCTTTGGCTAGATGAGCTCGCCGACTCGGTCGAGTTGGAGCGACTCATCGATGACCTCACCACATCCACTGGCGATTCAGTGGAAGGAATCGCTGGCAACGGCTAGAGTTCAGCCATAGGCACCCCCGCGCCGCACCTGTCATACTGGAAAACGGTGACGGTTCCGAGACTCTCGTGAACCTGCCGCCACACAGCTGCCGAGGAAGGAGGATCCCGTGGCAATGAGCCGTCGGATCGGGAAGAGTCTGCGCAGCCTCATCTCGACAGAATCTCGCCTCGATAACCGCCCAGACTACGCCCTCGTTGGTGTCGTCCGGGTACCACTCCTCGAATCCAGCCCCTGGCGACAAATCGCCGTCCGTGTCCTCTGGGCCATTGGTGCCCTCATCCTGGCTGTCATCATCACTTACGCCGAACGCTCCGGCTACCAGGACAATAACGACCCAGCCAATGGCATGACCCTAGTGGACTGTATCTACTACGCCACCGTCACCCTTACCACCACTGGCTACGGTGATATCACCCCCGTCACGCAATCAGCTCGACTCGCGAACGTCATCCTTATCACTCCGCTCCGCGTCTTCTTCCTCATCGTCATGATTGGAACGACGCTGCAGGCGCTCACGGAACGTTCCCGCCAAGCCTTCCGAATCCAACGCTGGAGGTCCACCTTGCGTAACCACACCGTCGTCGTCGGCTATGGCACCAAAGGCCGCTCTGCTGTCGCCGCTATGCTCGCTGACGATGTTCCCCCTAGCGATGTTGTCGTCGTCGATACCGACCAGTCCGCCCTCGACCTTGCCGCCTTAAAGGGGTTGGTCACCGTGCATGGCTCCGGAACGAAGGCGGACGTCCTTAAACTTGCCGGGGCGCCCCGCGCTAAGTCGATTATCGTCGCCACTAACAAAGACGACACCGCCGTCCTCGTCACACTGTCGGCGCGCGAGTTGAACCCGCGAGCCACCATCGTTGCCTCCATCCGCGAATCCGAAAACGCTCACCTCATCGAGCAGTCCGGTGCCGACTCTGTGGTGGTTTCTGCGGAAACCACTGGCCGTCTGCTCGGTCTCGCCACCGTCACCCCCTCTGTCGTTACCCTCACTGAGGATCTCCTTTCCCCAGAGGAAGGCTTCTCTGTCTCCGAACGGCCAGTGGAAGAATCTGAACTGGGCGGCTCGCCCCGGCATCTGAAAGACTTGGTGCTGGGTGTGGTGCGGCACGGCAAGCTGTACCGCATTAACGATCCGGGGGTTGACACGCTGGAAATTGGGGACCGACTGCTCTACGTGCGCATGACCCAACCCGCCATCATGACGGAGAACACGAACCCCATCATCATCGGCTAGCCTGTTCAGGTGCGCGCTACACCGGGCACCCTACACGAAGACGTCTGAGATCCACTGCCGATAACGTGCGCTGCCTTCTATGACACGCGCTGTCTAATCTACAGTGATGCCCCCGCTGCAGCATAGCCTATCGATGTTAGGCGTTATCCTTTAGCTCTTTGAGCTTGTCGCGGACCTTGGTGGCGCGCGGATTGGTCATAGTGGTGCCATCGGAGAAAAGAACGGTGGGAATAATCCGATTTCCGTCGTTCACGCTTTCCACGAACGCGGCTACGGCGTCTGTATCTTCATATTCGTCAACATCCACGTTGTGGAAAGGAATGTCGAGCTCACCCAGGAGCTTCTTGAGACGCTGGCAGTGGGGGCACCATGCCGCGGAGTAGATGGTGATGTCTTCAAGGTTTTTCGGGGCCTCAGGGGCTTCAACAGTACTCATAACTCCAGAAAACCACGTTTTGTAGTCTGTTGCTAGCTTTTGCAGGCTAGAAATGTCACAGTCGGTCTCTACACTGAGACATATTGGCGAGAAAGGAGAACGACCATGCAGCTGGATGACGAACAACATCTCGCCGTCCTTGCGCCGCGTGGTCCCGTATGCATTCTGGCCGGCGCTGGCACCGGAAAAACGCGCCAACTTCGCTATTTTTGGCCGCAGATGATGGGGGACGTGCCATGGTCGGTCATCGACCGTGACCGCTTCGGCGTGGTAGCGCGAGCCGCCGACCACTGTGGGATGGACTCTAGTAAAGAAGCGATCCGGGACTTTCTCACCGAAATTGATTGGGCTAAATCCGAGCTGCTTGACGCAGAAACCTACCAGGAGGGCGTAGCCCGTCTGCACCGGGAGCCCCCTGCAGATGCCGCCACAGTGGCGCAGGTGATGGCCCGCTACGAGGAGTTAAAGCGGCGTAGCGACGGCATGCTCCTCGATTTCAATGATCTGCTGCTCTATATGAGCGCCGCTCTCGACGAATTCCCTGGCATAGCCGAAGAGTTTCGCGCCAGCTACCGTAGCTTCGTCGTGGACGAATACCAAGACGTCACCCCCTTGCAACAACGTCTTCTCGACGGGTGGTTAGGGGAGCGGGATGACCTCACTGTCGTGGGTGACCCCAACCAAACCATCTACTCCTTCAACGGTGCCTCCCCGAAGTTCCTAGTGAGCTTTCGCCGACGCTTCCCCCACGCCACATTCGTCACCTTGGTGCGCGACTACCGCTCCACCCCAGAGATCGTCAGCTGCGCCAATAAGGTGATCGCGGACGCCAAAGGTGACGTATCCCAATCCAGTATGCAGCTCCGCGGGCAACAACAGCGAGGAAGCGCACCGCAGATCCTTCGCTTCGATGATGACTTCCAAGAAGCAGAAGAGGTTGCCACCGCCATCGCCGCTGGTATCGCAGCCGGCCAGCTGCCGGAGAACATCGCCATCCTTTACCGCACTAACGCCCAGTCTGCACTATTCGAGCAGGCCCTCGAGGAGCGCCATATCCCCTACCAGGTACGTGGTGGAGAGGGGTTCTTTCAGCGTGCTGAAATCCAGCAGGCCTACCGCCAGCTGATGCGACTAGGTACCCGCACTGACCTCCCGGCAGAGATGGTCGGCCCCCACCTCGTCACACTGGTGCGGGCTAGCCTTCAGAGTTTAGGGCTCACCGCGGAGGAACCCACCGGCCAGCAAGCCCGGGAGCGCTGGCAGGCCCTGACTGCCCTGGTCACACTTGTTGAGGATATTACGGACGCTACCCCATCCCTGACACTTGATGGTTTGCTGCGAGAGCTGCAGGATCGGGCCGACAACCGTCAACCTCCCACTGTACGGGGTGTCACCCTAGCCTCTATTCATGCAGCGAAAGGGCTGGAATGGAACACTGTCTATGTTGTAGGACTAGTGGAAGGAACGCTACCCATCCGCTACGTGTTTGACGACACTGCTTCCGCCGATGCCCTTGAAGAGGAACGACGCCTGCTCTACGTGGCTATCACCCGTGCTCGCTATCAGCTCACTCTCACATGGGGTGCAGCCCGGCGAGCTGGTGGGAAGGCCCGCCAACGCTGCCGATTCCTCGACAGTATCGATCCACCGCAGCGGACAGACCTCCGTAGTGCCACTGGAAGACCCCAGCGCCCGTCAGCATCGCGCAGTGGAACAGTAGGCCATGCAGGTGCAGTAACCTCCTCGAAGCAATGGAAACGGGAGGCACTAGAGGCAATGTCCTACCGGCAACAGGAGCTTTTTGAAGCGCTAGTGGCCTGGCGTAAAGCCACCGCTGCGGAGATCGGGAAACCCGCTTTCGTGGTGTTTACGGACCGCACCCTCATCGAGGTGGCCCTTCACAGCCCGCGTGAACTGGGGGAACTGTCCGGCATCCACGGAATCGGGCAAGCCAAACTGCAGACCTATGGGGAAGATCTCCTCCGCCTGGTAGCCGATAGCCTCTAACCCAACACTGGCAGATCCTCTAGCTCGCTGAAACCAGCGTCACCAGCTGGGCGTCCGGTGCCACCACCATCCGCTGATAGTAGGGAAGCACTTTTTCCGCAGCCCCCAACTGCGTTCGCTGCACAATCAACGGGACTGCAAATGCTGCAGTAGCCAAGACCGTCGCATGCGACGCGCGGCCCTCCTGCCGCATCAACTGCGCGGCAACCTGCGCAGTCAGTCCAGTCGCCAACGGGACCTGTGCCAGCTGCCCCGCCAGTCGTTGTAGAGCGGAGCGCGCTAAACCACCCGGTGCCACCAGTGGCCCCACCACCCCACGGTTGTCCACCAATGTGCACACCAAAAACGGCTGTTTTCGCTCCATTAACTCCCGTACCACCACCGGGTCGGGAACGATAGAGCCCGCCAACACCACCAGTGTGCATTGCCGCGTACATGCCTCCCGTTCCTCCACCATTTGCACATCCTCGAATGCCAGCAGACGTCGCAGCTGGGTCGCCAACTGGCCCTTACCGTACACACAAATGCGAGGAATCGCGGGGCGGTGCTTCGTCTCACCAAAATGTGCTACCCCCAGTCGCTCCAGTTCCCTCAATAGCTGGGTAACATGAGTGGGACTCATCACCTTGTTCCGTCCCGTTCCAAATAGCCGTACCAGCTCATCCATATTCCGGGAGCCGTCACAGCGTGTCAGCAGCCACTGCACATCCTCCGGTTGGTACTCTTCCGGGACGGTCACCAGTACCGCTTCCTGGGGAACAAGCCCCACCTGAAGTGTGCGTTGCGCACACTGGATAACGGTGAGGTAGGGGTGCAGCTGAGGGCCAAAGGGGATGCTCATAGCGACATGATTGCAGGGCAACTGCACTGATAGGGAAGCTACCCGGTACATTCGAGATATGCACGACACCAGCCCTTTCCCTAACATCCCAGGTAAAAGCCACCTTTGTGAGGGAAATGAGGTGTCTCCAGAAAAGTCTCCAGAAAAGATGACCCACCCTGATGAGCTGGCCTTTCCCCAACAGGTGGAGATCCGCCGCTCCAGCCGTCGCCGCAAAACCATTGCAGGCCGCATTGAGGACGACCGGGTGATCGTCATGGTGCCGGAACGTCTGAGCGCACAAGCGGAAGAACGCGCGGTGGCAAGTATGGTGGAGAAACTGCGTAAACAGCAGCGTCGTAAGCATGCCCAGCAAACAATGAATGGTGCAGAGCTCGCCGCTTATGTGCACCAGCTGGACGAACGCTACTGCACTGGTAAGGCACAACCAGCAGCCGTCGAGTGGAGTCGCGACGTCACGTCCCGCTGGGGAAGCTGTAGCTATCGCACACGCACTATCCGGCTGCATCCGGCGTTAGCGACCATGCCACGCTACGTGTTGGACTATGTGATCGTCCACGAACTGTGCCACTTGACGGTACCGGGTGGGCACACCGAGGCCTTCTGGCAGGCGGTGGCGTTTTACCCGAAGACGGAGCGGGCACGCGGCTACCTCGAGGCGGCCTCCCGCTACGAACTGTAGTAGTGTCTGTGCGCCGCTTGTGGGCTACTGCTGGGGAGTAGTGTCACCGTTGTCGCTGTCGCCGTCGTCTCCACCGAGAAGTTCCTCTTCCAGCTTGGCAAGATCCGCCTCGAAGGAGTCGGTGCTGTCATCCAGCAGCCGGTCGATACAGGCGGCCGGGTTATCGAGGTCGCTGGCGCGCGGCAGCAAATCCGGGTGTGCCCAACAGCCGTCACGTTTCTCCATCCCGCAGGCGTCAGTGATACGAGTCCATAGGGTGACGGCGTCACGCACCCGGCGTGGCCGCAATTCCAGCCCTGCATGGGCTTTGAGTGCTTCCTCTGCTTGGCTGGTGGTGGCGCGGCGCCGCCGCCACATCTCTGCCAAGGCGGGAGTGGAGGGGATGCGGTCCCCAATGGCGTTCTGTACTACGACGTCGACCCACCCTTCGATGAGGGCAAGCATTGTCTCGAGGCGCTGCAGTGCTTTCTCGTGGGTGTAGTGAATTTCCGGAGTGAGCTCGATGGTCTGCATCTGGCTCATGGCTTCCTGCAGCTTCTCCGGATCCGAGAGTGCTTCAGGGTCGAGGCCCATCTCATGTGTGGCGGATTCGATGTTGGAGTAGTCCACCACGATGCCATTGGCGTGGTCTTGGATGGCCCCCAAAAGGCGCGGGGCAAGCCACGGCACGTGCGTCCACAGCCGCTGGTAGGCGGCTTCTCGGGCAGCGAGGAAGACTAGGACGTCGCGCTGCGGAAGTTCGAGGTCCTCCGAAAGCTGCGCGATAGTGTTCGGCAGTAGTGCGGCGGTACCAGCAGAGTCCAGGGGGATACCCATCTCGGAGGAGCAGGTGATCTGTTGGGAGAGAGTGGCGAGTGCGCCACCAAGTTGGGTTCCGAACATGTAGCTGGTGATGGCGTTCATGATGTTCATGATGCCCCCCATGCTTTCGGCGAACTGCCCAATCTGCTCTGAAATGTCGCCGGGGAGCCCCTCTAAGCCGGCGGTGTTCATTCGTTCCACCACGGGGGAGAGGAGGCGCCCCCAGGTGGGAAGAGAATTCTCCACCCAGGTACGGGGAATCCAGGTTTCGACGTGGGACACCCCGGATGGCAGGGTGGTCACTTCGTTCAACCACAGGTCTACGAGCTGCACCGAGTCCTCCACAGCACGGCGTTGACCATCACGCACGGTGGGGTCCGCACCTAGTGCGCGGATAGCGGCATTGCGAGCGGCTGTAGTATTGATGGCGCCGTCCTGACCTCTGCCGAAGGAGCTACTGATGCCGGAGATGAAGTCTCCCATCTGCTGCATCATGAACATGAAACCACCTTCGCGACCCTGGTTGCCGGCGGCATCGGCGGGGGGCGTGTCCCCGTCAGCAGTGGACGAGCCGGGGTTGGGGCCGAAGCCGAAGCTGAACCCTCCGAGGTCGTTAAGGTTGAAGCTGCCAGACGCTCCTCCAGTGCCGGGCGTACCAGAGTTGGCGCCGGCGGAGCCGTCCCCGGGCTTGCCTCCTAGCAGTCGGCGGAGAAATTCCATGGGGTCGTTATTGTCGCCATCACCGCGTGGGTCGTTGGCATTGGAACCACCAGTGGGAGTGTCGTTCTTGTCGCTCATATCTTCAGGGTACCGGGCTCGAGGAGTGAGGGCACGAAATTGCTATCGTGGGTGTCACGGGGGGATAGGGGGTCTCGCGGAGGCAGTTCTGCCACGGTAGGTGGGGGGAGGACGGTACCGCACGGTAGGCTGACAATCGTGAAACCGAAGACCAAGTCAGCCGTTATTATCACCGTCCTTCTGCTGGCATTTCTCGCGCTCGGTACGCTCGTGAAGATGCCGGTGGCGGCAATGGGGCCGGGCCCTACCTTCAACACCTTGGGGTATATTCGTGTCCCAAGTAATCCAAGGGAGGGTGGTGGGTCCACTAGCAGCACATCTGCAGCCGGCGGGAAGGGCAAGCTGGTGCCGGTTATTGACATTACGGGTGCCCCGCTTGATCAGGTCGATGGCCACCTCAACATGACGACGGTGAACGTGCTGTCGGGTATGAATTTCTTCGAGATGGTGCGGATTGGTCTCCATAAGGAATGGAATCTGGTGCCGCTCTCGGCTATTTACCCTCCGGGGGTGAGCCAGGAGCAGGTGCAGCAGGAACAAGCGGCGGAGATGACGCAGTCAGAGAACGCCGCCGCCACAGCTGCGTTGCACTATCTGCACCTGCCGGTCTCCACCTATGTGGGGGGAGTGGTGAAAAAGGGTCCCGCAGTAGGAAAGCTGCAGGCGGGAGACCAGATTGTGGCAGTGAATGGCAAAGTCACCACGCTGGCGACGGATGTGCATGCGGCGCTGCGAGGAACCACAGCGGGGCAGACGGTGCAGGTGTCGGTGCTGCGGCATGGTCAACCCCTCACTTTTCCCATCACACTGATGAGTGGTGCTCCCGATGTTGTGGATCGGGGTCTGTTGGGAGTGGGTATTTACAGTGCCCCTTCCGGCCAGGTGCAAGTGCACATCAACTTGGCGGATGTGGGTGGTCCCTCCGCGGGTCTTATCTTCACCTTGGCGATTATCGACAAGCTGAGCCCCGGTTCTCTTACTGGTGGGAAGTTCATCGCCGGTACTGGCACCATGGACTATGACGGGACGGTGGGGCCTATTGGTGGAATTACCCACAAGCTGGCGGGAGCTCGTGCTGCTGGGGCCCGCTATTTCCTGGTACCTGCACAGAATTGTCGAGAAGCCCTGACGGATGTACCGAAGGGGCTGACGCTTATTCGGGTGACGAACCTGCAGAGTGCGCTTGATGCGTTGGCGTTGGTGCGCGCCGGTAAACCTGCCCCGAGCTGCCAGGCCAGCCAGTAGTACTCCTGCCAGAACCCTATTTTTCCCGTATCCTTAAGGCATTGTTGTTGTCTTGAGGAGACGTAATGGCCTTTAACTTCCCCGGCTTTGGTGGTTTCCAGCAGCCGCAGCGGCGCCCTCCACAACCGCTCCAGCGGCAGCCTCTGAACACTAAGCAGAAGAAGCAGCTGAGGACCGTCGGCATTGTGGTGGCAGTGCTTATCGGTATCTTTGTGATCGTTCCCCCGCTGGTCAGTGTGTACACCGGCTGGCTGTGGTTCGACTCCCTGGCTAAGGGCGGTGTTTTCGGAACGATCCTGGGAACCCGTCTGGGGCTTTTCCTCATCTTCGGAGCACTCTCGGCAGTCATCCTTTACCTGTGTATGGAGCTTGCCCACCGGACTAAACCGACGACACCGGCTCATCCTAACCCCGTGCTGGATCCTTACCGGCGCATGGGTTCGGGTAAGCACAAGCCCGTTTTCTCCGTTATCGCGGCAGTGTTGGGCGTCTTCTTTGGTTTTTCTGCACAGATGAAGTGGCAGCAGGTCAGCGTCTTTTTCAATGCTCAGTCGTTCGGTGTTAATGACCCCCAGTTTGGGCGCGATTTGGGCTTCTACGCCTTCCAACTACCTTTCTTCAACATACTGGTGACATGGCTGGTGTCGTTGGTGGCTATTGGCGTTATCCTCAACATTTTCCTGCACTATTTCCAGGGTTCGCTGGAACTGCGTCCGCGGCAGGGCAAGCAGCGTGGCAGCGTGGTGTTGGCACAGAAAGCACGTCAACAGATCGCCGTCCTTGGCGGCATCCTCATCCTGCTGGTGGGTGTACGCTACTGGCTTGACCGCTACGAGTTGCTGTCTGGTGATATTAACTTCAAAGACCAGACCATCACCGGTGCGGGCTTTACGTCTGCGAATGTTCTCATGTCGGTAAAGCTGTTGCTCACCGTCATTGCTGTGTTCTGTGCGGTGGCGTTCTTCACCAGCTTCGTTATTAGGGATCTGCGTATCCCCGCACTGGCAACAGCCATCATGCTTATCGGTGGCGTTGCTGTGGGCAGCATTTTGCCGTGGGCGGTGGAGCAGCTGTCGGTGAAACCCAACAAGGCCAACAAAGAAGCGGAATTCATCGAACGCAATATTCAGGCCACCCGTTTCGCCTACAACCTGGGGGATAACAACCTTACGGTGATGCCGAACTTCGGTAAGGAAAGTGCTCCGGTTCCACAGCCGGGTGGCAAAGGTGTTGCCTCAACGCTTGCCAATATCCGGCTACTCGACCCGAACGTGCTGTCGCCTGCGTTTACTCAGTCCAAGCAGCTGCGGTCCTTCTACGGATTCCCGCAGACTCTCTCTATTGACCGCTACCAGGTCGATGGACAGCTACGCGACTATGTGGTGGCAGTTCGCGAAATCAATCCCAGTGCTCTCACTGGCAACCAGACGGACTGGATCAACCGTCACACCGTCTACACCCATGGCAATGGCATTGTCATGGCCCCCGCGAATACTGTTGACGCTATTGTCACCGATGCGGGAGACCGCGGCGGCAACCCCAAGTACGAGGTCTACGACTTGCAGTCCCTAGCAGCGAAGCAAGCGCGTGAGAAGGCCACCGCCAATGGCGCACAGCGCAGCCCCGTCCCCAGCGACACTGCGCAACTTGAACTGCGTGAACCTCGCGTCTACTACGGTCCGCTCATCGCTAAGCAGAACCCGGACTACGCCATCGTGAAGACAGCCGGAGAGTCGCAGGAATACGACGTGGATGGATCCAACTACACCTACCAGGGTGCAGGTGGCGTCCATGTGGGCAGCGTGGGTAACCGGTTGGCCTATGCCATCGAATATCGGGAGCTGAACTTCATCCTTTCCACGCTCATCGGTGGAGACAGCAAGATTCTGTTGAACCGTGACCCGCGGGCACGCGTGGAAGCGGTGGCTCCTTGGCTCACCGCCGACACCTCCGCTTATCCCGCTGTCATTGATGGCCATATCAAGTGGATCGTGGACGCCTATACCACCCTGGATTCTTTGCCCTACTCACAGAAGATCAATCTGGGCGAGGTGACCACCGACTCGCAGACGTCGCGTCGTGATTGGTCCCCGACAATGAAGCAGGTGTCCTACATTCGTAACTCGGTTAAAGCAGTGGTGGATTCCTACGATGGCTCCGTGCAGCTCTACACCTTCGATGAGAAGGATCCGGTGCTGAAGGCGTGGAAGCGTGTTTTCCCGGGTTTGGTGAAGCCAAAGTCTGACATGTCGGAACAGCTGCGTCAGCACATCCGCTACCCGGAGGATATGTTCAAAGCCCAGCGAGAAATCCTCTCTCGTTACCATGTGACCAATCCGCTCGGTTTCTACACTGGCGGGTCCTACTGGCAGGTCCCGAACGAGCCCACTATCTCCGAGAATGAGGCATCCGAGAACGCGGCCGCCCGCGGTCTTTTCGATCAGCCTCCCTACTATGTGGTTTCCGCCGACCCACGCACTGGGCGTCCCAGCTTCCAGCTGACCACCCCCATGTTGTGGAACCAGCGTGAGTTCCTTTCCTCGCAGATTTCCGTGTCGTCCGATCCGGATAACTACGGCCATATCACCATCCGTCAGTGGCCCACCAACACCACGACGCAGGGTCCCAAGAATGCCCTTGACCGCATGACCTCTGCCGGTGGCTATCAGACGGAGAAGCTGCAGTTGGAAGGTGCTAATACCATCATCTACGGCAATCTGCTGACCTTGCCCATCGGCGACGGTGGGGTGCTGTACGTGGAGCCTCTCTACGCTCAGCGGAAGGGACAGGAGTCTGCCTACCCGAAACTCATTCGTGTGATGGTGATGTTCAATAATCGCATGGGATACGGGCGCTCCCTGTCTGAGGCGCTTGAACAAGTGGGTCTGGATGGCTCCCTGGTGGAGCAGCCAGAAGGTCTAGAAGGTGACGGAACCGCCCCGCCGATGGCGAAGAATCCTGCCCCCGGTGGGATGACACGCGATGAAGCTGCTGCGAAGCTCAGTGAGGCACTCGCTGCTCTCAAGCAGGCGCAGGCCTCGGGAGATATGGGGCGCTTCGGTGAGGCGCTGCAGAATCTGGACCGTGCCGTGCAGGACTATCAGAGCGCAGATAAGTAGCAGCGGCACCTATTTCGCAGGAATCTGGTTATTTCGTGTTAACGATGTTGACTATCACGTCATGATGTAACCTGCAGAATTACCGATTTGCTTCCTGGCCCCACGGTGAACTAACGTTAAACGTGCAACATCGCGGGGTGGAGCAGCTCGGTAGCTCGCTGGGCTCATAACCCAGAGGTCGTAGGTTCGAATCCTGCCCCCGCTACTAAGAAGAAAAGCTCGGTTCCTTTCGGAACCGAGCTTTTCGTTTGTGTACAGAATATTTTAGGGAAGCCGGTGGTAGAAGTATGCGGCGCAGCGATTCTCCCTAGCATGTTGTCCACAAAACAGTGCCTACGATACGCTGAAAAAAGACTTTCCCCCGTGCAAGGACGACCTTAACTTTATGATTCTCGCAGCTAGTCCCGTCAATGATGCTATAGAAACGGTGATGTCGCCCATCGCGGATGCCGTCTCCTCCGTCGTCTTCTTCGACATCCCCATCGGGGAGAACTCTCTCCCGATCATCCTCGTCTGGCTACTCGCTGGATCCCTCTTCTTCACGCTCTACCTGGGTGTTCAACAGCTCCGCCCCCACTCCCAAAAGCTTTCCTACCATCTCATCCGAGGCCGCTTTGCGCGGGAGACGGACCCCGGTGAAGTCACCTCGTTCCAGGCCCTCGCCACCGAGCTTTCCGGCACTGTCGGGCTCGGCAATATTGCCGGCGTCGCGATCGCTATCACAGTGGGTGGCCCCGGCGCCGCGCTGTGGATTGCCGTGGCAGGCTTGCTCGGCATGTCCGTAAAGATGGCAGAAGCAACGCTCGGCTCGAAGTTCCGCGTTGTGCGAGAGGATGGCACCACCGATGGTGGCCCTATGTACTACCTACGGGATGGTCTCAAACAGCAGGGCCACGCCACCCTGGGCAAAGTCCTGTCGGTGGCGTTTGCCGTCACGACCATCTTCGGTATGACTGGCGCCGGCAATATGTTCCAGGCGAACCAGGCCACCTCGCAGATCGTCTCGGTCTCAGGCGGAGTTTTGGAACCCTACCGCTGGGCCATCGGCATCGCGATCGCGGGTCTGGTAGCACTCGTCATTTTGGGAGGAATCACCAAAATCGGTAACTACACCTCCCGCATTGTCCCCATTATGGCGGCTGTCTACGTACTGACCTGCCTGGTCGTTATCGGTGTCAATATTGAGCAGTTGCCTGCCGCTGTCACCGCTATCGCGGATGGGGCATTCACCGGAAAGGGAGCTGCTGGCGGCGTATTCGGAGCCATGATTATCGGTTTCCGGCGGGCTGCCTTCTCCAACGCGGCGGGTGTCGGAACAGCTGGCATTGCGCACTCCGCAGTGAAAACCCGGCGTCCGGCTTCACAAGGGTTCGTCGCCATGTGGGAGCCTTTTGTGGACTCGGTGCTAGTGTGTTCCATCACCGCCTTAACGGTTGTTATCACGGGGGTGTGGCAGAATCCTGAGCCGGGGGTAGAGGGCGTTGCCCTCACTTCGGGGGCATGGGAAACTGTTGCCCCGTGGCTCTCCTATGTACTGGCTATCGCGGTTGCTCTCTTTGCCTTCTCGACCATGCTCTCTTATTCCTTCTATGGGTGTAAGGCAGTGGGGTTCCTTTTCGGGGGTTCGCGTAAAGCGGAGAAAATCTACAATATTGTTTTCATCCTGCTCATTGTGGTGGGAGCGACGACGTCCCTCGACCCTATCGTCAACTTTTCCGATGCGATGCTTTTCCTCATGGCTGTTCCCAATCTGCTCGGGCTCTACTTCTTGGCGCCTGTGGTGAAGCAAGAGATCTTTGGTTTCGTGGGGCGTGTGAAGGACGGCGATATTGGTCCAGTCGCCGAAGAACACCAGCTCGGTATGCTGTACAGCAAGGAAAGGGACGAGGACCCGGCAGTGACTGTGGGTAATATCCCCGAGGGTGGTGGTTCGATGGGGGAGGTGCCCACCGGCTCGGAACCTGGCGAGTTCTATGATGATTTTTACAGTGACGAGATGCCGTCCGCCGATGATGACGATGTATCCGCAGACTCGGGTGACGGCGTTGTTGGGGAGTCTGGAGAGCGGACCTCGGCTGATTCGTTCCAGTCATCCGAAGGGCGTGTGCAACAATAGCGGGGAAAGACATCTCGAATCTTACAACCGAAGAAGGACACGTCAGTATGAACGCCGTTGGCTTCGACCGCCAGAAGTACATTGACCTGCAGTCACGCCACATTAAGGAACGACGGGCCCAATTCGGTGGACGCCTCTACCTGGAAATGGGCGGAAAACTCTTCGACGATATGCATGCCTCGCGTGTTCTCCCCGGGTTCACACCCGACAACAAGATCCTCATGTTGGAGTCCATGAAGAGCGAGATGGAGATTCTTGTGGTGCTGAATGCGGAAGACCTCATCCGCAACAAAGTACGTGCGGATCTCGGCATTTCCTACGAGGAGGATGTGCTCCGTCTGATCGACGTGTTTCGGTTGCGCGGTTTCCTCGTCGACAACGTTGTCATCACACGCTGGAATGACGACAACCCCCAGGCTCAAGAGTTCCGTCGCAAGCTCGACCGTATGGGAATCACCGTTGCCCGCCACTACCCCATCGCCGGCTACCCAAATAAGATCAGTCGAATTCTCTCTGACGAAGGCTACGGAAAGAACGAGTATGTCGAGACCACCCGCGACGTTGTGGTGGTGACCGCACCCGGACCCGGCTCCGGCAAAATGGCCGTCTGCCTTTCGCAGATCTATGCAGAGAACCAGCAAGGGATGAAGTCTGGCTACGCCAAATTCGAAACCTTCCCCATCTGGAACCTTCCCCTCGACCACCCGGTGAACGTGGCCTACGAAGCTGCCACTGCAGACCTGGAAGACGCCAATATTATCGATCCCTTCCACCTGGCCACATATGGGGAACAGGTGGTGTCCTACAACCGTGACGCTGATGTTTTCCCCGTCCTCAAACAGCTATTGGAGGGAGTGATGGGGGCCTCCCCCTATCAGTCGCCCACCGATATGGGGGTCAACATGGCTGGTTACTGCATCAGTGATGACGAGGTCTGCAGAGAAGCTGCCCGGCAGGAGATCATTCGCCGCTTCTACCAGGCGCAAGTGTATGAAAAGCAGCAGGAGCTTGAACCCACCCAATCGGAGCGCATCGCCCTGCTCATGAGCAAGATGAAGCTGAGCACGGAGGACCGTGCTGTCGTCACCCCTGCACTGGAGGTTGCAGCCACAACCGGGGCGCCGGCAGCCGCTATTCAGCTGGCCGACGGTACCATCATCACCGGCAAGACGAGCCCTCTGTTGGGATGCTCCTCAGCACTGCTGCTTAATGCCCTAAAATACTTGGCGGGCATCCCCCACGAGGTAGAACTACTGGCGCGTGAATCGATTGAGCCTATCCAGACCCTAAAGACGCAACATTTGGGATCGCGGAACCCCCGCCTCCACACTGATGAGGTTCTTATTGCGCTGTCTGTATCCGCCAACACAGACGAGTATGCGCGCCGGGCGTTGGCACAGATTCATGCGCTCCGAGGGTGCGATGTACACACCACCACCATCCTGGGGTCAGTGGACACCGGCATCTTCCGAAATCTCGGAGTTCTGGTGACCTCTGAACCGGTCTACCAGCGTAAATCTCTCTATCGGAAGCGTTAATACAGGATGACCCTCCCCATTATTCGGCGGGCCACCGTGGATGACGCCGCCGTCATCTATGAGCTCATTTGTGCTCTAGCGGAGTTCGAGAAAGCTCCTGCAGAGGTGAAAACCTCGCCCGCCCAAATTGTGGAAACAATGTTCGGAGACGACCCGCAGGCGTGGGCAGAGCTCATCGTGGATGAGGACGGTGTGCAGGGGATGGCACTCTGGTTCACCACATACTCCACCTGGGAGGGCGTGTACGGCATTCACCTGGAGGACTTGTACATTCGGCCGTCTGCCCGCGGAAAGGGCTATGCGTCGCTCCTGTTCCAGCGTTTGGCCTTGATCATGGAGGAGAATAACTGGGGCCGATTGGAATGGACGGTGTTGACCTGGAATCAGGCAGCTATTGACGTTTACCAGCATATGGGCGGTCGAGAGGCGCAGGGCTGGTATGACTACCGCATGATTGGTGCGCCAGTGAAAGCACTGGCAGAACAAGGACGACGCAATGGCGTGACATCCGCTCAATAAAGTAGTGGATTGTGCTCGTCGTTCGTTTATTCCATGGCAACGGGCGTGGAGACCTTCTCGATCGTGAACGCTCTTTTGTTGCTGGGCGTGGTGGGGGGTGAAGGTGGTCGTGGCTAATCATCACCGCTAACACTGCTCGCCTTGTGAGGCTGCTGATTAAGCTAGGAGAGGTACAGAGCCAAGGAGGATAGTGCGCATGGCGCTCTCAGTGCAGCAGATCCAGCAACAGGTGCGGGATGCCGCCACCGAATTATGTGACAAAAGTGAACTCCCTGCCGGGTCGCTTTTCGTGGTGGGGTGTTCTTCGTCAGAGATCACCGGCTATGACATTGGCGCAGAGCCCAGCCCGGTTGTGGGGCAGGCAGTGGTCGACGCTTTGGTGGACGTACTGCGACCGCGCGGGATCCATCTAGCTGCCCAGTGCTGCGAGCACTTGAACCGGGCACTCGTTGTGGATCGGGAGGCGATGGTGGGCCGTTGGTGGGCTGAAGAAGTGAACGCCCGCCCCGTTCCCACCGCGGGGGGTTCTTTCGCGACTGCCGCCTACCAGACTTTTGACCATCCAATGGTGGTGGAATCTATGCGGGCAGATGTAGGCCTGGATATTGGCGCTACGCTCATTGGAATGCATCTGCGTGCTGTCGCGGTGCCGGTGCGGTTGACCCATAACCAGGTGGGGGAAGCTTCGGTGACGGCTGCGCGGACCCGCCCTAAGTACATTGGTGGTGTGCGTACACAGTATAACGATGCCCTGGCGCACACTCCGGGCTGTCCGCCGAAGCACTAGTCGGGGGTGCAGCTACGGCGCCAAAGTAGCGGGGTGGACCAGATTGTGCTGTTCCACCCCGCTACCTGTGTGTTGGTGACGTGCTCTTAGCCCTGCCAAACGACCCCGAAGGGGGTTCCAGCGTCCAGTGACTGGGCAATACCGTGGGTGACGAAGTCCTTCGCCGCCGTCACAGCGGCATGGAGGTCCTTGCCCTTGGCTAGTTCTGCGGTAAGGGCGGCGGCCAGGCTGTCGCCGGCGCCGGAGACTCGCAGGTCACCCACTTTGGAGGCGGAATAGACGGTGGCTTCGTGCCCATCCCAGAGGACGTCTACGGCATTGTCCCCGGGCAGGTTAGCGCCGCCCTTTACGAGTACTGCCTCGGCGCCGGAATCGGCGATGCGTTTGGCGGCTTCCGTGAGTTCCTCCACGGTACTGATGTTCTCCATACCGGAGAGGGTTTCAGTTTCAAAGAGGTTGGGTGTGAGGACGGTGGCGAGGGGAAGAATCTTCTCCCGTAGTGCATTGTCGATGTCGAGGGCGGCCCCTGCCTCCTGACCCTTGCAGATGAGTACGGGATCTACCACCACATGCGGGAAGTTGTTCTGGGAGAGGATTTCTGCGGTGGCGTCGATGGCTGGGACGGTACCCAGCATGCCGATCTTCACCGCGTCGATGTCCCAGCAGGCGAGAGTAGCTTCGGTTTGGTTTTTGATGACCTGCGGATCGACTGGGACGAAGCGGTGGTTCCAACCGTTAGTGGGGTCAAACGCCACGATGCAGGTGAGGGTGCACGCTCCGTAGACGCCCAACTGGTGGAAGGTGCGCAGGTCGGCTTGGCAGCCGGCACCGCCGGTAGACTCAGATCCAGCAATGTCGAGAACAAATGCAGTCATGAGGATTCCTTAGTGTCCCTAAGAGCGGGGGAGAGGAGGGTTTAGTGGGCGTGTCCGTGTCCGCCGCAGCAGCAGCCCTGCCCGTGATGCTCACTGCGGTCGCCATGCTCGTGTCCGTGTCCGCCGCAGCCGCAGCTTCCACCTGATCCGTGGCCTGCCAGTGGAAGGGTTTCCTCGGGAATCTCAACGAGGGTGGCCAATTGGTCTGTAGACAGTTCTGCCCATTCGGCGAGTTCTTCGCGGGTGGGGTAGCGGCCATCTAGCACGACTGCTCCGTCAACGACGACGGCAGGCAGACGGTGAACACCCTTCTTTGCGACGAAGGAGCTGATCGGGGTAGACATAAACGCCATCGGCTCTTCGTCAAAGTTGTGTCGGGTGATGTCGGCGCCGGCGGCGCGCACTGCGGATGCTTCGAAAGTGAAGGTGGTGACTTCCGGGTTGTGGTCGGCGCCGCAGCCGCAGTGGGAATGGGGGACATTGTCGTAGACGATGATGGAGGGCATAGATGATCCTTTTTTACTGTAAGGGGACGGAGCCGGGCAGGGTAACGTCCGTTAGGCTAACTTGTCTTCAGTATACGAGTGCGTTCCAACAAGTAGCCGGCGGCAGGGGGGATTTCCACGACCAGAGAACAACTCTGCCGTGGGGTAGGCGCTGCTAGATGCAGCGGAGGCGGGAGACTCGGGTGGGGAAATCGATCGCAGCGAACGGCAAAGGAGGCACGATAACCTTGATCTGTTCTTCGGTGACTTTGAGATAGAAGGGGACGACGGGGTCTTCGTCAATGTTTTCCGCGAGGAAGGCATCCAGGGCAGGGTCTTGAGCGCGCTGTTCGAGGACCTCGGGGGGAATGAGCAAAGCGGCTTTGTAGTAGCGGGGTTCGTCATCTAGGCCGAAGGCGCGGCTGAACAGGCGTTGCGATAAGGGGCTTGCGAGGCGTCCGTAGGCGGTGGCGATGGTCATGTGGTAGGTGCGGCCAGTTCCCCAGGCGTTGTGGGGTCCGCCCGCTTCGGCGTCTTCCGGAGTGTTGTAGACGGTGGCTTCTACCGGGTGGCTCGTGGCGGCATAGGCGAAGTGGGGAAGTTTTACGCGCACATTCTTGTTGCCGTAGAGGCGGCCTTCGTAGCTGTAGGGTGAGGGGTCGGCGAGAGTGTCGGACGTCCGGTCGGTAGGGCTGTTGTTGAGGATGGTGCCTTGTAGTGGTTGCCCGGTGGCGGTGAAGCCCCATTCCTCGTCGAGCAGCATCTTGTGCCAGTAGCCGGTGTGGCCGGCGTGCTCCCCTTCGACGCGCAGTTCGCGGTTTTCGGCGCCGGGTGCAGTGGAGTGGATGGAGATCCGGTCGGTGATGGTGCCAGGGATCTTACTGTGGTGTAGCCATTCCTGTGGGGGTAATTTGATGGGGGCGGTGCGGAAGTTGATGCGGTGTTCTTTCCAGGAGCCGCTTTCTTTGCGTTCGGGTTTTCCTACCCACGTGTAGCGGAATTGGGCAGGGTCGCCGCCGGCGAGGTCAACGTCGTAGAGGCGGGTGTACATGTCCCCGTACTTGTTGGTGATGAAGGTGGTGGAGGCGGCCGACGACAGGGAGTGGACGAGGAAGCGGCAGTCCTCGGGGGTGCCGACTTCGTAGGAGTAGTCGCGGGTGAGCCAGGGGTCGCAGGAGATGATGTGTTGTCCGTTGTCGGTGAGGAAGAGTACTTGGGTGAGTCCGGCGAAGGAGACGGGGTGAACGCGACCGTCACCGTCGATGTAGGTTTGGTCCTCACTGGCGCTGATGACGGAGAGCACCCATTGCCCAGGGGTGGTGTTGGCAATTTGGAAGCCGTCGAAGATTCGGCCGGGCCCGCCCCAGGCGCGGATCCACACGAACTCTTCGGGTTCTTTGAGGGTGCCTTTCATGGTGTAGAGCCAGCCGTCTGCGTCAACACCTACTAGACGGTCGGCATCGAGGGAGATTCCGATGAGAGTATCGTCAAAGCCTTCCGGCATGGGGGCGTAGCGCCACGGTTCGTCTGTCTCTCGGTGGCGCATGTAGAGGGTGCCGTCGAGAAGGGTCATTTCCCAGTGCCGGTTGAAGCTGGAGGTGTTGTCCCGTAAATCGATGCGGGTGGGTAGCCGCGGGTCGGTCGCTACCGGGAGGTCTGCGAAAGGCTGTTGGTAGCTGAGGTCCGTGTCGTCTTTGATGCGGACGGGGATGATGGTGTTGGGGCCGTCACTGGTGGGGCGGAAGGGCGTATTTGGGTGCGGGGTACGTCCGGGGGTAGTCGTCATCTCGTCCTCTATGTGGATGGTGTAAAGGTGGTGGGGCTGGGGTGGGAGGCCTTCCGGAGTGGGAGATGACGTCGGGGTGGCGCTCAGCCCGCCTCCTCTCAGTCTACCCATAACGGCCAGCTCTTCCCCGCTAGCACTGCAGTGCAGTCGGCGGATGGTGCCGGCCGGAGTGGCTCTGCAGGCGTGGGGGGAAGAGCTAGCCGTTATGGTGGGAGTCCGCCCCGTCCGGGAAAGGGCGGAGTTTGTGCGGTGGGAGGCGTGTGCGGTGCTGCTCAGGTGGGGTGCGGTGCAGGTGAGTTTAGACTGGCACACCCAACCCCGGCAGGGGTTAGTAGCGGGCGAGTTCGGCCACCTGGGGGGTGAGGGAGATTCCGGGGACGAGCGGGTTGAGAAGAGTCATCGTGTCAGATGTGACGGTCATGTACATCGTGTGGGTGCGCTCACCTCGCAAATAACTCTTCACAAAGGCGGCCAATGCGGGGTTGCTATGCTGTGCCGTCCAGACTGCGGAGGGCAGCTCGAAGGCGATGGCGTAGCGGCGTGGCTGTTGGGTCACTCCGTATGAGTGTGCGAAGAGTTCTTGGCTTGCCATTGTCCCTAGTCGTCCGTAGACCGTGTGCATGGTGACGGGGTAGCTCTTCCCTCCGACGGTGAGAGTGACCGGCTGATGCGGGGATTGGTAGGCGAAGTGGGGAACGGTGAGGGAGGCGTTGGCGGACAGCTTACCCCGGTAGTTCAACGGGGAGGAGGGGGCGAGGGTGTCCATGGTCCGATCACGTGGACTGTTCTCAAGTAGTGTGCCGCGGAGTGGAAGCCTGGTGGGGGCAAAGGTCCAGCGGCGGTCGTTGAGCATCTTCTTCCAGTAGCCGGTAACGCCATTCTTGCGTCCCTCAACCTTGAGGAGGCGGTGAGCGGAGCCTACTGCTACGGATTCCACCGAGAGTCGGTCGGTGATCTCACCGGGGATCTTCGGTTGTTGAGTCCAGTCGGGGACGGGTATGCGGATCTTTGGAGTACTGGGGTTAAGTCGCTGGTCGAACCAGTCCTCTGCCTCGTGGTGGGAGGTGTCTTTGGTGAAGGTGTAGCGGAACTGTGCGGGGTCGCCGCCGGAATAGTCGTAGTCCCACATGCGGGTATAGAGATCGCCATACTTGTTGGTGATGAGGGCGACGGAGCCGGAGGCAGAAACAGATCGGGCGATGAAACGGGACTGTACTGGGGTGCCCCATTCGTAGCTGTAGTCGTTGGGAAGCCACGGGTCGTGAGAGAAGAGGTGACGGCCGTCGGGGCTGAGCTCCAATATCTGGGTGCAGCCGGCGAGGGAGATGTGGTGGGTCACGCCGTCTTTGTCAGTGTAGTACTTGTCGTCATTAACATTGATGATGGAGAGGGACCATTGGCCGGAGTGTGTGTTGGCCATTTGGAAACCATCTTCGGTGCGGAGGAGGCTGCCCCAGGCGGTCTTCCAGTACCATTCGTCGGTGTCTTCTTGGGCCTCGAACATGGTGTAGACCCAACCGTTTTTGTCGAGTGCAACGATTTCTTCAGCGTCCATGGAGACCCCGATGAGCTGGCCGCGCATGCAGCTGGGCATGGGAGCGAGGCGCCATTCTTTTGTGCTGTGGCGGGGGCGGGTGTAGAGCTGCCCGTCTTTTAGTGTGATCTCCCACTCTCGGTTGTAGGAGCTGGTGTTGTCCCGCATGTCGACGCGGGTGGGGAGCCCAGCGACGCGGGCGAGAGGGAGCTCGTCGAAATCCTCAGCGTTGGTCGCTTCGGGTTCATCATCGTGCACGGGGACACAGCTGAGCGGGGCGCCTTTGCGTGCTGGGCGGGGCGGTTGGCCCGGCCAGTCGGGGTAGGTGGCGTGCTGCGTGGGGGCAGCGTAGCGGGCGGCGCCGGTGGAGGCGCCGAGGAGGGGGGTGGGAGCAGCGGTGGCTAGTGGAGAGGCCAGGAGAGAAACGCCCAGAGAGAGGACGGAGGCAGCGGCAAGTGCGCCGGTGCGAGAGGAATGCATGAGATTCTCCCAAAGTCCGTTGCGGTTTATGGAATTGTGTAAAAACACTCTGTCGTCCTCATCGTTCTCTCTTTTGGTCAGCTTTCCTAGAGCGGTAGGCACAATGTTGCCTTACCTAAAAAAGTGGGTGCACACTACGGACGTAACGGCGTGGTGATAGCAAGAGTGATACTGGTGTGTCGGTGAATGCGTCTGGACGTGCCGGGGTGCGTTTGCGGTGAGGAGAAGTCTGGCCAGGGTTGGGGTTAAGGTTAAGGGCGTGCGCATCCTGCTTGTGGATCATCATGATTCCTACACACACATTCTGGGGCACCTCTTGTACCGTGCTGGCCAGCAGTTAGGTTATGCCGTGGAGGTGGATATTGTTCCCCATGATTGCCCATCGTGGCAGGCTGGGCGAAAGGACAAGGTGTTCCGCTACCACTTGGTAGTGCTCTCCCCGGGTCCGGGAAACCCTTTGGTAGCAACAGATGTGGGAGTTTCCAGGGAGCTTTTGCTGGAACCGGTTCCAGTGTTGGGTGTGTGCTTAGGACATCAGCTGATGGCAGTGTCCCAGGGGGCTCAGTTGCGACCTGACCATGTACCGCACCATGGGGTAGTGTCGCAGGTTCGTCACCATTGTGACGGTATCTGGGAGGGGGTGGCACCCTCGGCACAGGTGGTGCGTTATCACTCGTTAGCGGTGGTGGAGCCGCTCCCGGAGGGGGTAGAGGCAACATCCTGGGCAGAGGACGGCAATGTGATGTCGTTACAGTACGAGTCGGTTGGGGCACCACGCTGGGGGGTGCAGTTTCACCCAGAATCCATAGATTCCACCTGCGGGCTGCAGCTGGCGATGAATGTGCTGAGGCTGGCCCACCAGTGGTGGGGGACGCGCCGTGCGGCAGTGTCGGCTTCCGTTCCGGTGGTGGAGGGAATAACTGCGGTGCAGTTGGCCGAGGTGCTGCGGTGTGCGCTGCAGGAGGGGGAGAGTTTCCGCTGGCTAGATGACAGTTTGGGGGAGACGACGAGTCTTTTGGCGATTTGCGGCGAGCCCGGAGGGTTGCCTGCCATCACCCCAGCGTGCCCTCCGTACCCCTACTCCGGCTGGATTGGGGTGCTGCCCTATGAGGTAGACGGAGCAGATTTTGCCCATACCCGTGTGGTGGCATGGGGGAGTGGCACTCGTTGGCAGTTGGCAGGGGAGGACGCGGAGCGTGTTGCGGCACTGCGGAAACGTGCCGCCGCGTGTGATGTCGCTGCACGCCGTGCCGATGCGGAACAGGCGGAAGAGCTGGGCAGGAGGAGCGCCTCTGAAGTCGCTGAGTTAGCGTCGACTATCGGCGCCCTTGCGCTCAGTCCAGGACGGTACCGTCGCTCATTTGCGGACTGCCAGAACGCGCTATCTCGTGGGGAGAGCTACGAAGTGTGTCTGACAGATGTGCTGCGGCTGCCACGTCGGCTTACCCTCAACCCGTGGGAGGCTTATCTGCGGTTACGGCACACCTGCCCAACGTCTTTTGGGGCGTTTATGCAGCTGGCCGGAGGCCCAGTGGAGGCCATTGTCTCTGCTTCTCCCGAGCTTTTCTTACAGATCAGTGTGGATGGCAGTATTACTACTCGCCCTATGAAGGGAACTGCGGCACGGTGCCTATCGGACCCTGTTGTGGATCGCGAGCGGGCGCTTCACCTGCAGCAGGATCTCAAGACGCGCGCGGAAAACTTGATGGTTATTGATATGGCTCGCAGTGATGTGGCGCGTGTGTGCCAACCGGGTAGCGTCACCGTCCCGCAGGATAGGGTCGTGGAGAGCTACCGCACCGTGCACCAGTTGGTGACGGAAGTGACGGGTCGGCTCCGCCCGGAGTGTGGTGCCGCGGAGGCGATTCGGGCATGTTTCCCACCGGCGAGTATGACGGGCGCACCGAAGGAAAGGACTGTCCAGCTGCTCCAGGACATTGAGAGACAGCAACGTGGAATCTACTCCGGCACTTTAGGTTTCCTCGGTGACGACGGTTCCGCTTCGCTGTCTGTGATCATCCGCTCCGCCTGGTTTACGCGCGCTGGGGAAGTTTTCGTGGGGGCGGGTGGTGCCATTACCGCAGAGTCGTCCTGCACCGACGAGTATGCGGAGATGCTGCACAAGGCTAGCTATGTGGTGGGGTCGATACTTGATCCGGCAGTATGGACTCCGCGAGTAGTGGACTCGTTTTACCTCTGCGATGGTGTCTTTGCCCAACGGCACACTAGCGGCTTTATGAGCATGCGACGAGGCGGTGGGGGTGATGGAGACAGTCGGGCTCGAGAGCTTCATCAGCAGCGTTTTGTGGCGAGTGTGCAGGAACTTTATGGCCCCGCCGCAGCGGCGGAGGCCGCGGAGTACTATGCGCAGTGTTGTGCCGCGCTTCCCTCTTCTGGTGAGTTCTTCCCGCAAATCTGTTGGGAAGCAACGGGTGGGAGTGCTCAACTGACTCGCCCATGCCCACCCAGGTACACCCACATTGTGGGACTTATTGGAAGTGCCGCCTGTTTCACCGACCGATATGCGCGGCTGGTTCTTCCCCGCATCAAGGGGCCCGATATGCCGGTTTACGGGGAGCTGCGCGCCCTCGCCGGAGAGCAGGGAGCGCAGGAAGTGGTGCTGGTTGACCGATGGGGAATGGTACGGGAGGGAAGCCATTCGGCAATTCTGTGGTGGGACGGGGACACACTCTGTGGACCCCCGCACGATGCAGTGATGCCTTCCACGATGCGCCTGCTCGTGGAAGAGGAAGCACGCTCCCAAGGCTATGCGGTGGAAGAACGCTGGTTGGCAGCGACAGAGCTGCCCCACTACCGGGTATGGTCTGTTAACGCGCTTCATGGGGTGCGCGAAATCGACCGCTGGGTTGAGTAGAGCGGCACGCGCACAGGTGGGTGAGGTGAGCTGGGGAGCTTAGTCGCGAGGCGGGAGCTCCCCCAGGTTGATCGCGCGCAACACTTGGTCGTGGAGGAGAGTGTTGGTGGCGACGGCCTCGCCGGAATGCGGTCCGGGACGCCCATCCAGAGAGCTGAAACGTCCGCCGGCTTCGCGTACCAGAATGTCGAGAGCCGCGAGATCCCACAGACAGACCTCAGGCTCTGCGGCGACGTCTACCGCACCTTCCGCCATCAGACAGTAGGAGAAAAAGTCTCCGTAGCCGCGCATGCGCCACGAGTAATTCATCATATTGATGAAGTTGTCCATGAGGTTTTTGCGCTTCCACCCGATGAGGCTGGAGAAGGAAATAGAGGCGTGGCGTAGTTCGCTCACTTCGGAGACGTGAATCTGTTTAGCAGGGGAGTCGGCGGAGCAGCGGTAAGCACCTGCGCCTTCTGCTGCCCACCAGCGTCGTTGTAGAGCAGGGGCGGAGATCACACACATGCGGGGGATTCCATCCACCATAAGGGCGATAAGGGTGGCCCAGGTGGGGACGCGACGGACAAAATTTTTCGTGCCATCGATGGGATCGATGACCCACTGGCGTCCGACGTAGTCGGCGTTACCCCCGAACTCTTCACCCACAATGTCATCTGTAGGGCAGTGGTCGTTGAGGTAGGTACGGATGGCGCGTTCGACGGCAAGGTCCGCATCAGAGACCGGGGTAAGGTCCGGCTTCGCCTTCACCTTGAGGTTGTCCGCCTCGAAGCGGTCCATGGTGATGCTGTCGGCAATGTTCGCCAGCTCCCAGGCAACACGCAGGTCGTCCTGATACTCGCCTTCCAGACCAGGAAGGGCGTCGACGGCAGGTGGGTAGGCGTTCACTGCCAGCTTCTCCTCTTTTACAGCTCGGGGAGTCTATCGTCCCGATGCAGCTCGCATGGTTTCTTAAGGCTAGCCTACTCCAGCCGTTGGACGATACTGGGCTTAGTCGCCACGAAGTGCCGCAGCGGCTTCCTCGACGAGGTGTGGTGCGCCAGCGAGTGTCCATATTTCCCCGGCTGCTTCAACGTCCTGTACGGCTCCACCGACTCCGAGGACGAGGGCGGCGCCGGGCAGGCGGTCCCAGTCGGGGAGGCGGTGTTGCATCCACAGGTCGGTGTCGCCTTCAGCAACCGACGCGAGGTCGACAGAGGCGGAGCCCATCATGCGGTAGGTGGCGGAGCGGCCAATAACCCGCAGGAAAGCAGCGTAAATGTCGGGGTCTTGGTAGAAGGTGGGGTGTAGGTAGGTGTTGATGCAGGCGGCCGCCAGGTTGTCTCGGTGGGGTCGTCCGGTTTCTCCAAAGTGAGGGAGGGGTTGTCCATTGCGGGTGGTGGGGATGTTTGGGCCGCCCATCCAGAGCGTGTGGGTGCAGGGTTGGTAGACAGCGCCTGCGGTGACGTTTGTGGAGGGTGAGAGGTAGCGGTCGCGGTTACTGAGCCGTGCAGGGTTGGTGGGGTCCTGTTCGGTGAAGGCGATGGCGGAGCACCAGTACTCGAAGTTGTTGGCGAAGTTGTAGGTGCCGTCAACGGGGTCGATGGTCCAGCGAGTTCCGCTGGTGCCGAGGTGGGTGGTGCCTTCTTCGCCGAATACTGCGTCGGCGGGGCGTTGGTCGTGGAGGGTGGTGACGACGTAGTCTTCCGCAGCGCGGTCGGCTTGTGTGACGACGTCGGAGATGGAAGTTTTGGTGTCGATGGTGAGGCCGCCCGCACGGAGAGAGAGGGCGAGGTTTCCGGCGGTGTGGACGAGATTGGCTGCGAGATACAGATTGCTTGTCGTCGTGTTCACGCTTTCCACGGTAGTGGCTTGCGCGGAGTTTTTCGAGGGTGTCTGGAGGAGAGGGGAGGAGGTAGGACAGAAGATTGGTCAGGGGATGTGCCCGGGGCGGGTAAACGGGGGTGCAGCTCTGTAGTGAGGGCTGGTGCTAGTGGTGGATTTGCGTGACGAGGGTGACGAGCTGTGTCCGGTTGAGTTTGCCGTTGCTGCGGTGTGGTAGTTGGGGGAGGTAGATGACGTTTTTGGGAATGGAGTAGTGGCCGAAGGTGGGTTCGAGCAAGGCGTTGAGTTCTTCCAGCGTGGGGGCTTTGGTGGCGTTGGTGGGGACGATAACGGCGGAGACGCACTGTCCGAAGTGCGGATGGGGGAGGCCGATAACAGCACATTCCTTGACGCCGGGATGGGCGTAGAGTGCGGCTTCTAGGGTTTGGGGGATGACGATGATGCCGCCGCTGTTGATGGCCTCGTCGAGGCGTCCGTCGATGATGAGGCGTCCGGCGTCGTCCCAATGACCGAGGTCGTGGGTGTGGTACCAACGTTGGCCGTCGTCGTAGGTCCAGTCGGGGTGGGTGGCCTTTCCCACGTATCCGTCGGCGAGGGTGGCTCCGCTGATGCTCACTCGGTGGGTGGTGGGATCGATGCGGAACTGGGTGGCGGGACCGGGGCGGCCGTTGAAGAGCACTCCGCCAGCGACTTCGGAACTGCCGTAGCCGCGCACGATAGTGAGTCCTGCGCGGGTGAGGAAGGTGTTGATGTGATCGGGGAGGGGAGCGCCACCGGAGAGGATCGCGTCGAGGTGGGAACAGCAAGCGAGGGCTTCTTCTGCAATGCGTCTGGTGGGGAGGTGGGAGGAGTGGAGGCCGTGGTAGAGGGTGTCGAGTTGGCTGGGGACGAGGGAGGCGTAGTGGCGTCGGGGCGAGGTGGTGCTGCCGTCGCGGAGTTCGGCGATGGCGGCGGGGAGATCCGCTAGGTGGAAGCCATTCTCTATGGGGATGGTGACAGGGTCGTATCCGGCGTGGAGGCTGCGGAGGAGGACTTGCATGCCGATGATGTGGTGGGCGGGGACGGCGAGGAGCCAGCGTCCGGGGCCGCCGAGTGCCGCGTGGGTGCTGTCGATGGCGGCGCGGAGTGCGGCGGCGGAGAGGCGGGCACCTTTGGGGGTTCCGGTGGTGCCGGAGGTGGCCATGATGAGGGCGCTGCCGGGAGAGGGGTGTCCAACGAAGTGTCTGTGCAGGCGCTCGGCCTCGGAGAGGTTAGGGGGGAGGGCGAGGAGTGGCGGGGTGGTGCCGTGGAGGCAGTCTCGCAGTACAGGGTAGATTGAGGCCATGTGGGCGTATGGAGGTAGCGGTAATGCTTCGATGAGGTCCTGCACAGCGCCATTATTGAACAGTGTGTAGGAGAATGCAATATGCTCGCTATATGACCACCCGCAACCATGCGCAGACCTCGCCGCAGCAGAGCGCACTCAACTCCTCACAGCGCGTCTCACACCTCGCTCCGGAAATCCCGATTGTTCGCCAGGACACGCCGCGGTCAGCCGCCCACACATTCATCGATCTAGCTAGCAACGACTATCTGGGACTAGCGAGACATCCGCGCGTACAGACCGCCGCACATCAGGCAATCGACCAGTGGGGTGTCGGAGCAACAGGCTCTCGGGTCGTCGCTGGTACTGTCCCGCCGCACCATTGCTGTGAAGCGAAACTCGCCGGCTTTCTCGGTTTCCCTGCCGCGTTGCTCTTCTCCTCGGGATACCTTGCAAATCTGGCAGCCATTACTGCGCTCGTCCCGTCGGGAGCCACTCTGATCTGCGACACCCGCAACCATGCCAGCCTGATCGACGCCTGCCGCCTCACCACAGCTCCCCGCATCATCTGTGATGTGACGAAGCCGCCCGAACTTGCCGCCGCACTCCAGCAGGCGACCTCCTCAGTCGTTGTCTGCGATGTTGTGGACTCCACCGATGGTAGTGTGCTCGACATCCCCTCGATTTACCACGCCACTCATGCGGCAGGTTCGCTGCTCATCGCTGATTTCGCACACGGGCTCGGAGTGCTGGGACACGATGGGCGAGGCGCGCTTCCCGCGCTGTGGACGAATGGACAAGCGCCAACAGATCTCGTCATCACCTGCACCCTTTCTAAAGCTCTGGGGAGTCAAGGGGGAGCAGTACTATGCTCGGCGGAGCAGCGGCAACATTTGGTCGATACCGCCCGCTCCTTCATCTTCGATACTGCCCTCGCACCTGCCTGTGCTGCCGCCGCCACCACCGCACTGGAGATTATCGCTAGTGAACCGACACGCGTTGAGAGGCTCCACCAGCACATGTCAGCGTTAACGAACGCTCTCGACCTCCCTTCGGTCACTGCTGGAGTAGTTGCCATCCCCCTGGGTGATCCCACACGTGCTATCGCCGTTCACCGTACGGTGCTCTCCGCTGGAGTAGGGGTGGGGTGCTTCCGTCCGCCAAGTGTGCCGTGGCAACGAAGCGGATTGCGGTTGGGGGGTCGAGCTGACCTCTCGGCTGAACAGTTGATACGCGCCATTACTGTGTTGCGAGACGCACTTTAACAGGGGAATTAATAATTGTTGCCAAAGTTTCCGGAAGTTATCTGAGTTATTGTTAGCGACGTAGCGTCCAGCCTGCGCAAATGCTGAAGAGTCTAAAGTTGTCCAAAATGCCAACCATGTCTTGGGAGCGGAATAAATCCGCCTTTAGTATGTCGGCATGAGCAATACCGACAATCTTCCTATCGTCTACTTCCTCGGTGCCAACAACGTCGAGAAGAGCGCAATGGCGGAAGCGATCACCAACGCCCGCCATGGAAACCTCTTCAAGGCCTACTCTGCCGGTACGAACTGCGAACCGGATCTCCCACGGGATGCAGATTGTGTCGCAGCCTGTGCCGAAGCCGGCATTACCCTTGACGGCGTCTCCACCCCCGTTGATGAAGAACTTTTCCGCAACGCCAATCTCGTCATTATCGTCTCCCGCAAGATGACGATCGATCCGGTACCTGGAATGAAAGGCATCATCCTTCGCTGGGGAGTTGATGAACCCGCCGACACCGGCATTTCCGGCCGCGAACGCGCCAACCTGCTGCGCGACTACCTCATTCGGCGGGTCGACGCCCTTGCCGTCGGAGCCATGACCAGCGATGGCACCCTCCGTTCCGGTTACCGCGGAGAAGATATCCTCGACCAAACCGGTGGGCAGAAGTCCAGTCGTCGCCTCACCAGCGTGAAGTAACCACATCACCACTACTTTTTAGCTAGCCTCCGTCACTCCGGACGGGGGCTAGCTGCATCTCCCGATCTAGACGGATGTCCGTTTTCTGAATGTAAGAAGAAAAATCGCCCACCCAATAGGAAAAACAGTAGAAAATGCACTATTTTTACAGTGAACATATCTTCCTATAGGAGTCCCACTCATGCCTCGTAATTTCCGGGTTCGACTCGCCAGCGCCACCCTCGCGTGTGCCACCATAGCTGGCAGCCTGGTGATCAATCCCACCCAGGCTCAGGCTGCTAGCAACGGCATTGCCCTCACGCCTCCCATGGGCTGGAACAGCTGGAATGCCTTCCACTGCAACATTACGGAAGGAAAGATCCGCGCTATGGCCGACGCCATGGTGAAATTGGGTCTCAAAGATGCTGGCTACACCTACATCAACATTGATGATTGCTGGCAAGCCTCCACTCGTGACGCCAACGGCAACCTCCGAGGGGACCCCAAGCGCTTTCCGTCAGGCATGAAGGCACTGGCCGACTATATCCACTCGAAAGGCCTGAAGGCTGGCATCTACGCCACCCCCGGCACCCGCACTTGTGCAAACATCTGGGACAAGTATCCAGGAAAACTTGGCTCACTGGGGCACGAACAGCAGGATGCTAACATCTTCGCCAAGTGGGGCTACGACTTCCTGAAGTACGACTGGTGCAACGCTGACGAAGACGGTCAGGAACAGCAAGTCGCATACACCAAAATGGCTCGAGCCCTGAAGAAGACCGGTCGTCCCATCGTGTACTCCATCCACAGTGAGCCCGAACTTCCGGTGCTCGCCTGGGAACCCACCGTCGCTAACATGTGGCGCACTACCCCTGACATCCAGGACAACTGGACCTCCATGATCGGTACCGGCCTCATCAACCTCTTCGGGCAGCGCTACCAGCGCCCCGGCGCCTGGAACGATGCGGACATGTTGGAGGTTGGCAACGGTGGGATGACCTACCGCGAATACCGCACCCACATGACCCTTTGGTCCATCATGGGTTCCCCCCTCATGATCGGCACTGATCTGCGTAAAATTCACGCGTCGAATCTGGAGCTACTCAACAATCCTTACACTATTGCCATCAATCAGGACCCGCTGGGTGCCGCCGCGCAGACTGTCTACTTCAACGGACAGTCCCTGATTGTGGTGCGTCGCCTGACCTACGGTCGTGTCGCCGTCGCCATCTTCAACCTCTTCGGACAGGTGCAGCAGAACTCCCTGTGGTTCAGTACTCTCACCCAGCACGGGCTGAAGCAGTCCAGCAACTACCTCGTAACCGATGTGTGGGGCGAATACAACCGCCTCGGTAAGCGGTACGTGGAAGGGCGCCTGGAAAAGCACGATTCCATCTTCTACATTGTCACGCCGGTCACGGCTCGCCAGGCGGATGCCTTCAAACGCTCCGAAGCTGCACGCAAGGCCCATGAGAAGGCAGAAACCAAGCGTATCCGTGAAGAAAAAGCTCAGGCCTACTCCGAGAAAGTGAAGGCGCAGAAAGAAGCTACTCAGCCAGCCAAAGACAAGAGCCCGCTCGACAAACTCTTCGGCTAACACCACGACGCTCGCATTGCGAGCTATGTGACATACCTCAGGCGGGTATCCGCCCACACAGAAACCCTGTTCATGATTCAATCATTGTGACAGGGTTTTCTGCTGCTGGGAGAGAGAATACGAGTATGTCACACCCCTTCCACCACCTCCGTATCGCCGTCAGCGCGGCACTAGTTGCTGCCACGATCGTCACCCCCACACTGGGCAGCGGGTCCGCCTACGCACTCGGAAACGGACTCGCCCTCACCCCACCCATGGGGTGGAACAGCTGGAATTACTTCGGCTGCAACATCGACCAGTGGAAGATTATGGGAATGGCGGACGCCATGGTGAAAACCGGACTCCGCGATGCCGGCTACATCTACCTCAACATGGATGACTGCTGGCAAGCCGCGAAACGCAATCCCGACGGATCCCTCGCCTGGGACAAGAAACGCTTCCCCGACGGCATCAAAGCACTCGGTGACTACATCCACGCGCGCGGCCTCAAGTTCGGCATCTATGGGAATCCCGGCCGGGAATCCTGCGCAGAAATCTACAAGGGCTACCAGGGAGCCATGGGATCCTACGGACACGAGTACCACGATGCCCGCACCTACGCCTCCTGGGGGGTGGACTACCTCAAGTACGACTGGTGTCGTGCCGAAACCGTCACCACTGGGGAGAAAGCCTTCACCCTCATGCGGGACGGACTCCGTGCCACTGGCCGGCCTATCGTCTACTCCATCCATTATGAACCCGAACTACCCGTGCAGGACTGGTACCCGAAGGTCGCCAACCTGTGGCGCACCACCCCGGATATTTTCGACTCCTGGATGTCCGTAGCGGGCATCACCATGATGAATATCCCGCAGGGCAAATATGCCAAGCCTGGCGCCTGGAACGACCCGGACATGCTGGAGATCGGCAACGGAGGCCTCGACCACCACCAGTCCATCAGCCACATGGCACTCTGGTCAATGATGGCCGCACCCCTGATTCTCGGCAATGACCTGCGTAAACTTCAGGAGCAGGACCAGCGTATTCTCACCGACCCGGTGGCCCTGCGCGTCGACCAAGACCGGCTCGGTAAACCCGTCAAGGTGGTACACAAGTCGCTGCAGCTGGTCCTCCTGCGGCAACTGTCCGATGGTCAATGGGCAGTGTCCTTTACCAACTTTGGTTTTGGAGAAGCAGCCATGACGGTGTCACTACAAGAGCTCGGGCTCTCCGGACGGTGGACCTACCGGGAAGGCTTCTACGCCTCCCACGGCAAGGTGGGAACAACCCTCTCTGCTGAAGTCCCCATGCACAGCTCCCGGCTCTTCCTACTCACGCCGCGCGCCTAAGGACACCTCACCATGCGAGCACTCCGACGGACCCTTCTCACCACACTGTTGACGGCGGGGCTGCTGGCCCCGCTGACCGCCAGTCCCGCCCAAGCACTCGACAACGGACTGGCACTCACCCCACCCATGGGGTGGTCGAGCTGGAACAGATTTGGCTGTGACATCGACCAATGGAAGATCAGAGAGATCGCCGACGCTATGGTATCCAGCGGGCTCAAAGACGCGGGCTACCGCTATGTCAATGTGGACGACTGCTGGCAGGCCGCCCAACGGCTCCCCAACGGAGACCTCACCTGGAATCCCCAACGGTTCCCCGACGGTATCCCCGGCCTGGCCCGCTATGTTCACGCCAAAGGACTCAAGCTGGGTATCTATGGGAACCCTGGAAAACGAAGCTGTGCGTCCTGGAGCGGCAACTACAAGGGAGAAATGGGATCGCTCGGACACGAGTACCAGGACGCGCGCACCTTCGCCCGGTGGGGAGTGGACTACCTCAAATATGATGACTGCTGGTCAAAGGTCGATGGTGTGAGCGCCTCGCATGCCTTCATCACCATGTCGCAGGCCCTGCGCGCCACCGGTCGTCCCATCGTCTACTCCATCCACAACATGCCCCAACAACCTGTCCCCAGCTGGATACCGAAGGTCGCCAACCTATGGCGCACCACCGCGGACATCACCGACAACTGGGTGAGTGTGGCCACCATCGCCCTCCTCACCCTGCCGCTGGCACAGTATGCCCAACCCGGCGCCTGGAACGACCCGGACATGTTGGAAGTGGGAAATGGGGGGTTGACGCTCCCCGAATCGCGCAGCCACCTTACCCTCTGGGCCATGCTGGCGGCCCCGCTTATCCTCGGCAATGACATCCGTACCATGAGCCCGGAGACCCGCGAGCTCCTCACCAACCGGCTAATGCTGAGCGTCGACCAGGATCAGCTCGGCCGTGCCGCTGTTCCTGTTCACATGGAACGCGGTTGGGTGCTGTTGCGTCCCCTCACCGGCAACCGCTGGGCGGTGTCGTTGACGAATGTCTCTGAAACCCCGTTGGTCCTCTCTGTCACCCCGCAGGAGCTCGGTCTGGCTAGCCACTGGACCTACCAGGAAGCATGGAGTGGCCACGCCGGTACATTAACAGGCGCCCTCACCCGGCAGGTGAACCCCCACGACTCTGCCCTCTTCGTCCTCACCAGCGGGACCTCACCGAGAGGCTAACACCTGCGGTACTACAGCCGGTATCCTGGCCCTATGACTCCTGAAATTTCCGCAGACATTGAGGATCTGGAAACCCGGCTCGCCTCTATCGAAAAAGTACTTGACCCGGAAGACCTCCAGCATCGAGTCGACGAACTGGAACAGAAAGCCGCCGACCCTGACCTGTGGAATGACCAGGAGCACGCACAACACGTCACCAGCCAGCTCTCCCAAGTACAGGCACAACTGCGGAAAGTGACGGCGCTGCGCGACCGCCTCAACGACCTCCCCATCATGTACGAACTGGCAGAGGAAGAAGAGAACCCCAGCGCACAGCAGGATGCAGTCGCGCTTGCCGACGATGAGCGCGCCGGGCTGCGTGGAGATATTGAGTCGGCGGAAGTGACCACTCTGCTCTCTGGTGAACTGGATGAGCGTGATGCCGTCGTCAATATTCGATCCGGTGCCGGTGGCGTGGATGCTGCGGACTTCGCGGAGATGCTGCTGCGCATGTACATTCGCTGGGCGGAGAAACGCGGTGCAAAGGTGGATTTGTACGACACGTCCTACGCGGAAGAGGCAGGAATTAAGTCCGCTACCTTCGTGGTGCATGAACCCTATGCCTACGGCACACTCTCGGTGGAACAGGGCACCCATCGCCTTGTGCGACTGAGTCCCTTCGATAACGCACACCGGCGCCAAACCTCGTTCGCGGAGGTAGAGGTACTGCCAGTAGTCGAGCAAACCGACCATATTGATGTGCCAGATTCTGACATCCGAGTGGATGTGTACCGGTCATCCGGGCCTGGTGGCCAGTCGGTGAACACCACTGACTCGGCAGTGCGCATCACGCATCTTCCTACTGGAATTGTTGTCACCTGCCAGAACGAGAAGTCGCAGCTGCAGAATAAGGTAGCCGCCATGGCTGTGCTGCAGTCCCGACTGCTCGAGAAGAAGCGCCAAGAAGAAAAGGATGCGCTGCGTGAACTGGGGGCTGGTGGCAACGCCAGCTGGGGAAATCAGATGCGCTCCTACGTGTTGCACCCCTACCAGATGGTCAAAGATCTGCGCACGAGCTACGAGGTCAATAACCCGCAGGCGGTATTGGATGGGGATCTCGATGGTTTCTTGGAGGCAGGAATCCGGTGGCGTGCTAATGGTGGGGCGGATACAGAGAACTAACTGTGCGGAACTAGCCCACTCGCAGGCGCCTCTGCCGCATGCCCGTTAAGCTGGATGTAGCTACTTTTTCACCAACCCGCGTTGGTACCTCCTGGGGCAGCAGATCTGCCTCCACCGGATTGTCGCAGCCGCCCGCTGCCGGCCCCAAGGTGGTGCATGAACGCAGGAAGGATCGGCATGTCTAACCCTACGTGGGCGTCAATACTGTCCTGGCTCGGTACACAAGGGAGTTTGTCAGCCGACGTGTCACGCGAAGCATCGCGCAAGGCGAAGAAAACCGTGACAGCCTGGTGCAATCTGAAACCGCTAAGCATCGCTATGCGGTAGCGCAGGTCATCACCTATGTGGTGGTGGCACTCATTGTGGTAGTCGCAGCAGTGGGCGTCGTGGATCGCTTGGGTATCTCTCTCACCACTTTGGTGGCACCTGCCACCGTCCTCGGCGCTGCTCTCGGTTTTGGTGCACAGCGTGTGGTGCAAGATTTCCTCGCAGGATTCTTTGTGGTGACGGAACGCCACTACGGATACGGCGACGTGGTCACCATCTGGGTGACGGGCTGTAGCGAGCCGGCGAAGGGAACCGTGGAGGACGTCACCTTGCGTATCACCCGGGTTCGGACCGCTGACGGTGAAGTGGTGACGGTACCTAATGGTCAGATCGTCAAGACCATCAACCGTTCGAAGGACTGGGCCCGCGCGGTGGTGGATGTGCCCGTCCGAAACCAGGACATTGGTCCAGCTACCCACCGTCTGCATGAGCTATGTGACGACATTATTATTGACCAGCAATTCCGTGACCTGCTCCTCGACAAACCCACCGTGATTGGCGTGGAGGAGATCGGCGCGGAGGAAACAGTGCTGCGTATTGTTGCCCGCTCGCTGCCCGGAAAGCAGTTTGAGGTGTCCCGAGAACTACGTGTGCGTGTTGCGCATAGTCTGGCAGGCCTCGGAGTGGATTCTGACAAGGTACAGGCAGTAGGCGCCAATGGGGAATTGTCCGAAAGTGTGCAGCGGAGCGAAGGAAAGGGGGAGGACGCATGACGGAGCGTAACCAGCAGAACGTGAGTGGCGCCCATGAAGTCGTCACCGCCGACAACACCGGGGAACAGACACCAGTGGAAAAGGACAAGGGCCACGAGGAGCACAGCTTTGGCCTCCACTGGGGGGAGCAGCGGGAGCGGGAGCACCGCAGCAAAGTAACCTCCACAATCGTGCTCGCGGTACTGTTTGTCGCTCTCCTCGGTACTTACCTGTACCTGCACGGTTCTACTCGCTTTGAGCTCTTCCAACCGACCCCGACGAGCAGCACTGTGCAGCCAATCCCCATCATCCCGTGGGAGGAATACCAAAAGCGGATGCAACAGGAACAGCCGAGCTCGCAGACGACGCCCCCTACGAGTTCGGAAAGCTCTTCATCGCCCTCCGACGAGCTGACAACGGAGCCTGCCCCAGGGGAAGAGCCGGGGAGTGACAGTGAGATCACCCGCCGGCCCCTCCTACCGCCGTTCAATGATTCTGGCTCGACTCAACCCTCGGATTCTCACCCAGCGCCCGAGTCTGCCCCAGCACAGTAGAGTGAGTTTTCATCCCGTCTCCGTGCGTCCTGTGGCAACAGCCCCTGCGAACCTTTTAGAGTGATAACCGTGATGATCGACGTTCAGAATGTCTCAGTCGAATACCGAGGCGCTACCCGCCCGGCACTCGACAATGTCAGTTTCCAGGTAGCTAAAGGTGAGTTCGCCTTTATTATTGGCCCTTCTGGTTCGGGCAAGTCCACGGTGTTGTCAACACTGTTGGCAGACCAGAAGATCCGCTCCGGCACCATTACGGTGGCAGGACAGCGTGTCGATAAGCTACGCGGCGGTGCGATTTCACGCTACCGTCGGAATATCGGCTGCGTCTTCCAGGACTATCGCTTGCTGGAACGCATGACGGTGGAGGAGAACGTGGCCTTCGCTCTGCGTGTCATCGGCAAGCGTGACCGCTTCATCAAAGAAGCTGTCCCCGAGGCACTCGATATGGTTGGTTTGGCCGGTAAGGGGCGGCGTTTCCCCAACGAGCTCTCCGGTGGTGAGCAGCAGCGCGTGGCGATTGCCCGGGCCTTCGTCAACCACCCGCTGGTACTGCTGGCCGACGAGCCGACGGGTAACTTGGACCGCTCAATCAGCGACGAAATCGTCACCCTGCTGCAAAAGATCAACCGCATAGGTACTACCATCCTCATGGCCACCCACGACGACCGCATTGTGGATGATCTTCGCCAGCATGTAGTCGAAATGCGCCATGGCAAAGTTATCCGCGACGAAATGTCCGGCGTCTACGGGCGTATCTAAGGAAGGCCAGCTATGAACGTGAAATTCCTGTTCGGTGAGGCATTCCGCGGACTCCGCCGCAACCTCGCCATCACCTTCGCTATGATCGTCACCGCCTCCATTTCCCTTGTCATGCTGGGTGTGGGCATTCTCATTGCCGGCATGGCCGACAACTCCAAGCAGGAGTGGGTAGACCGTACCGAGATCTCGATCTTTGTCGAACCCAGTGTGGCAGTGAAAGACCCCGACTGTGACAAGAAGGGATGTGGAGACCTCCGGAAAGCCCTGCTCAATACGGAAGGTGTGAAGTCTGTTCGTTACCGCGACCAGCACCAGTCTCTGGAGGTTGGTAAGAAGACAGCGCGTGCAGACACAGCAGAGATCTTCGACCGTGCCGATGCGCGTGCCATGCCTGGCACGTTGCTGGTGAAACTGAATGGTGAACATACCGACTCCACCCCTGTAGAGGCCACTGTTTCCCGCTTCCCGAAGGTTGCACAGCCGGCTGTACAAGCCCGCAATGGACAGCCTGCCATCTACATTTCGGACTCACGAGAGCTCATTAACCGCCTCTTCAGCTTCCTCGACCTCACTCGCAATGCTGCCTACGCCCTGGCCGCATTCCTCGGGCTGGGTGCCCTAGCGCTTATTGCCAATATGGTGCAGATGGCTGCCTTTACCCGCCGGAAGACCACCCAGATTATGCGGCTGGTTGGAGCTAGCCGCACCACCGTCACCGCTCCTTTCACTCTGGAAGTGGTATTGAGTTCCTTCATTGGTGCCCTGGTGGCGATTGCTGGCCTGTTCGCCGTCCACGCGTGGATTCTGACCCCGTTGTTGAAGAATGTGTGGGAAGGCCGTGCCATCGCCCAGATCACTGTGGCTGATGTTGGGTTGGTGTCGCCTATTCTTATTCTCGTTGCTATTGTTGGTTCCGCGCTGGCATCTGTGCTGGTGCTGCCCTTGTATGTTCGTCGATAGGTGGTGTAGCTAGGTGGGCGCGAAGTCCAAGAAAACTCAGCAGAAAAAAGCAGCTGAGATGGCAAAGAATGGTGGCAATTTCACTGTTGCCACCAACCGGGCTGCCCGCCACAATTACACCATTCTGGACACCTACGAGGTGGGCATCATGCTCGTCGGTACCGAAGTGAAGAGTCTTCGGGAAGGGAAAGCATCGCTGGTCGACGCGTGGGCGTCTATTGAAGACGGTGAACTGTGGCTGCGAGGCTTGCACATTCCTGAGTATTCGTATGGGACATGGACTAACCATGCTCCGCGGCGTACCCGTAAACTGCTTGCCCACCGGCGTGAAATTGACTACTTGCAGGGTAAAGTCCGGGACGGACACCTTACCCTGGTGCCGCTAAAAATGTATTTCAAAGATGGTCTCTGCAAGATTGAGTTGGGTTTAGCCGCCGGCAAGCAAGCCCATGACAAGCGTCAGGATATGGCCCGCCGCCAGGCGGAACGCGATGTTATTCGTGAGCTTGGCCGACGCGTCAAAGGG
>QWCE01000889.1_pt1 | contig 51603 bp, 45 predicted proteins | sample 1972531 | NCBI WGS metagenome assembly QWCE01 (sample SAMN09866716, study PRJNA288562) | Human gut metagenome isolate term4_stool, whole genome shotgun sequencing...
ACACTCCTTTTAATATCAAAATTATCATATCAAGCTTTATATTAAGCTTATTCTCTCATTGATACCTTGTAAGAAAGGAATAATAGCTGTTCCTATACCAAGTAGGAATGTAATAAATGCAGAAAGTCATATGCTGTCATTCTTTTCTATTCAATCATTTTGAAGTGTCTCAAGGCATCCATGATGGCTTCTTCTTTTTCAGGTGTACACTGTGGAATAATTTGTTTTTCCTTTTTAGACTTGTTGTAATGTTCTCGCAATTCTATTCCACATTTCTTTTTTATCTGAGCAATATATAGTGTAGGTACTTTTAATCCAAATTTATTCCAAACATATTCTTTGATTTTAGCATATGTTGCCTTACTCTCCGCACTTGTCAAATCCATCTCATCCAGCTCAATTTGAACATCTATATACTTATCGACATCGAGTTTGGACAAAAGAGCTACCGTCTCCACGTGTCTTGATCTTGGAAATTGGTCTATTATTTGGTAGTTTTTTATTTGGTAGCCATTTGCTAGGAATGTTTTTAAGTTTTCTACTTGAGTTTTTGGATTGCAGGATATGTAGACGAATTTTTCTGGATTTACTTGTAGAATTTTTTCTAAAGTTTTTTCATTTATGCCTGATCTTGGTGGATCGATGATTACAAGATCAAATTTACCTTTAACTTTTTCTATTTCTTCTAATACATCTCCTGTTAGAAAATTTATATTTTCGATACCATTTTCTTTGGCATTTTCTTTGGCTTTTTCTACTGCTTCTGCTACTATTTCAATACCTGTAGCTGATTTTGCATTTTTTGCCATAAGTTGAGTTATAGTTCCTGTTCCAGAGTATAGATCAAGAACATTTATATTTTTATTTACATCGGCAAATTCTATGGCTTTTTCATATATTATCTCTGCTGCAAATAAGTTTGGTTGGAAAAATGAAAATGGAGAAATTCTAAATTTTAATCCCGACATTTCTTCTGTAATAAATTCTTCTCCGTACAAGAGATCAATTTTTTCCGCAATTACAGCATCTGCTAGCGAATTATTTGTAACATGAAAAATAGATACTAGTTTACCTGCTAGTTTAAGACTTAATAAAAATTCTACGAATTTGTCTTTTTCATTTTTATCAAAACTTTGGTCATCTGTTGTTACTAATATTGCCATTATTTGACCAGTTTTGTGAGCTTTTCTTATGATAAAATGTCTTAGTAAGCCTTCCTTTTTTGATTTGTGGTAAAATTCTGTGCCTTTTTCTCTAAAATAATTTTGAACTTCTTCTCTAATTTTGTTAAAGTCGCCATCTACTATGTTACAATTTATAGTATCCACAATTTCATAAAATCTATTTTGCCTATGTAAGCCTAGGACTAATTCTCCGCCCTTGTAGGAATCACCGAAAGTATATTCCATCTTGTTTCTATACTCATAAATTTTAGGAGGCGAATTGAAGATAATATCACTATCGATATCTATTTTGTTAGTTACAAGTAAATCTTTTATCATTTCTTCTTTTAAAGCTGATTCAACTTCATAATCTAATTTTTGATAGGAGCAACCTCCACAAATATCGGCATTGGGACAATGATTTTTATTAGTTTCCAAAGGAGAATCTTCTATTAGTCCTAAAAATTTTCCGATTTTTTTATTATTTCTATTTCTGGTAATTTTTACCTGGGCAATTTGGCCTTTAAGTCCGCCCTTAAATTCAACAGTTTGACCTTTTTCATTAAGACCTAGAGAAATATTTGGATATTGCATTTCATTTATCTTAACTTGGTAAATTTGTTTTTTTCTCAATATTTTCCTCCCAAAAATTATTAGCTTCTTCTTTTAGTAAAGAGCCTGTATTTACAATTTTAATTTCTTTTTTTCTCCAATGTTTTGGATAAAGCAATTGATATTTTCGACTTGTAAATCTATCATCTAAAAGGTAGATTATTCCCCTATCGTTTTCACTTCTTATAACTCGTCCAGCTGCTTGGAATACTTTATTTATGCCTGGATAAGTGTAGGAATAATCAAAGCCAGAATATCCTAATTTGTCAAAATGTTCTTTGATTAAATTTCTAAGGCTTGAAACTTTAGGCATCCCAACTGAAATTATCATAGCACCAATTAATTTTTCTCCAAGAAGATCAATTCCTTCAGAAAAAACTCCACCTAATACAAGAAAAGCAGTTTTGGCAGATTTTTCATCAAAATTTTTAATAAATTTTTTGATATCTTTTTCGCTCATCGACCTATCTTGTAATAAAATTTCATCGTCAAATTTTTGCTTATAGTCATTATAAACTTCTTCTAAATAAGCATAAGAAGGGAAAAATATAAAGTAATTTCCTTTTTTTGAATTGATAAACTCATTGATACTTGTGGAAATTTGCTCTAAATTTCTATTTCTATCTTTGTATCTCGTGCTAATTTCTCTACTAAATATGGCAAAATTGTTTTCAGGAAATGGCATATCTAGCCTTAGTTTTAAGCTATTTTCTGCCCCTAGTATTCTCATAAAATATGTAATTGGAGATAAGGTTGCAGAGAAAAACACCACTGTTCTTGCAAATTTATATTTATTATCCAAAACTTCTGAAGGATCGATACATTTGATTTGAAAATTAATAGTTTGAATTTCTTCATCAAAAGAAATAATCGAATAAAATCCTTTGGTATAATAATCGCTTATCTTAAAATATTTATTTATATCAAAAAACAAATTTAACAAATCTTCATAATTAGGATCATTTTTTTCCTCTACCAAAAATCTTTGCAAGGGCTTTATTAATTTTTGTAAATATTCATCAAAGTCATCGATAAGATTTTCCTGGTAATAATATAATTTTTTGCCATGTTTATTGTATAATTCGTCAAATTTATCAATAATTTCTTTGAAAATTTTTGAAATTTTTTTGTACTTTTTCCCTTTTAATTTATCTAGCAGATCAGTAAAGCTTTTTTTTGAAAATGTAAAGGAATACATTTCTCTTGACCTTTCTAACAAATTATGTGATTCATCTACCAAAAATATATATCTACTTGATATTTCATCAAAAAATCTTTTTAAATAAATATTTGGGTCAAAGACATAATTATAATCACAGACAACAAAATCTACATAATTTGAGATATCAAGCTCAAATTCAAAGGGGCAAATTCTGTATTTTTCTGCATAAGAGATCACTTTATCAAAATCTATTATCTCTTCATTTGAGATTATATCTAAAAGACCATCATTTACTCTATCGAAATGGCCCTTGGCAAATGGACAATCGATGGGATTACATTTAACTTCATCATTTAGGCAAATTTTTTCCTTGGAAGTTATATTTAAAGCTTTGATAAATAAGCCTTTCTCTCTTAAAATTTTTATAGCCTTCATGGCTTCTTTGCCTTGGGTATTTTTGCTTGTTAAATAAAAAATTTTATCAGATAAGTCTTCTCCCATTGATTTTACTGATGGAAAAACCGTCGATATTGTTTTGCCAATGCCAGTTGGTGCATCCACAAATAAATTTTTGGAATCTAAAATAGATTTATAAACAGCAAGGCACATTTTTCTTTGGCCCTTGCGGTAATCTTTATATGGAAAGTCTAAAATTTTGATACTTTCATTTCTTTTTTCTATATTTTTAGCTAAAATTTCTGAAAATTTTAGATAATTTCCCAATAAATTCATATAGAATTTGTGCAAATCTTCAATACTAAATTCTTTTTTAAAAATCTTTGTAGAATAATCTTCGACGCTCACATAGGTTAAAGTTATATATATTTTAGATAATTTCTTATCTAATGCATAAAAATACGCATAGCACATTCCTTGAGCCCAGTGGAGTTTGTTCGTATCGTCAATATCAGAAAGATCTCTTGCAGTAGATTTGATTTCATCGATAATAAAATCGCTTCCATATTTTATAAGTCCATCTGCTCTACCAAAAACATTGAATGTGACATCAGAAATTGTCGTTGAATTTTTTAGAGAAACTTCCTTTTTATAGTTATCCCCAAAAGAGCTTTGGATTTTTTGATGAGCTCTAATTCCTTCAATAAGTCTTGCATTATCTCTAAAAGTATTGTCGATATCGCCTGATCTCATCACAAATTCTATTAAATTTCTTACAGAAATTTTAACTATCATTTTATCACCTTTTATTAATATACCTTAAGGCTGGGTATAAATGTATAGAAAGAAAGGGAGTAAACATGAATAACACAATCAAAGATCAACTAAATCACAGAACAATTAGAGAATTTAAGGATGAAAAACTCGATGATGAAATTATCGACAAATTATTAGAAGTTGCAAATAGATCTGCTTCAAGTAATGGTATGCAATATTTTTCCATAATAAATGTTACAGATCCAAAGATTAAGGCAAAATTTGCAGAAAATGGCGACCAAGAATATATGGCAAGAGTTCCACATCTTTTTATTTTTGTAGTCGATTTGTTTAGAAATTATAGAATAGCAAAAGAAAATCATGAAGAAAATGATGAAATGATTGGTTTTGATAAATTTATCCAAGGATTTTCTGATGCGATAATAGCAGCACAAAATTTAACTGTAGCATGCGAAAGTCTTGGCCTAGGTTGTAATTATTTTGGCAATATCCACAATGATACAAAAATGGTTATAGATTTGCTAAAACTTCCAAAATATACCTATCCTGCTGTGGGAGTAGGATTTGGAATTGCTAACCAACAACCACAACTTAAACCAAGAATTGATATAAAACTAAAAACTTTTGAAAATTCTTACAAAGTTTTTGATAACTATAATGAAATGATAAAAGATTATGATGAAATAATCACTACTTATTATGATTTAAGAGATCATAATAAAGGTTCTGATTCATTTTCCAAACAAATTCCTAAAAAACAAGGAACTACAAAGAAAAATAGGTCTAAAATGTTTGAAACACTTATAGACCAAGGATTTAAGATTAATTTTAAGGATAAGACTCTTTAGGCCTTATCCTTTTTTGACTTTTGAAACATAAGGATTATCTTTTATATAAAATCTATAGGGATAATCTTTTGCTTCTTTGGCATAGTCGATACCGATTCTTTTATCAGCAATTATTTGAAAATCTTTAATATCATCTTCTAGATAGAAATTTTCTGTAAATAGATTTTTTCCATTTAGTTTTTTATCTATGGCTAAGGCTTTGGTTATTTTACCTGGACCATTTGTTAAATTTTTCTTTTGATATGGCGATAGATTTTCATACTTTAGACCAAATCTATTTAAGGAAAAGTTGTCTATTTCTGATAGCGGTTCTATAGCCCTTATCAATACTCCTTCTGGATGATTTTTATCTCTGGTTATAAAATTCATTAGATAATGTATGCCATAAGTTTGGTAGATATAAATAGTTCCGGCATCCTCATACATAATTTTATTTCTATTAGTTTTATTATTACCAAAGGTCTGGCAGGCTCTATCTTCTATTCCCATATAAGCTTCAGTTTCTACAATTCTTGCTTTATAAATTATATTATTATCTTTTCTTATTATAATCTTGCCTAGCAAATCTTTTGCCACTAGCAGAGTATCTCTATCAAAAAATTCTTTGTTTATCATAGGCCCTCAATGTTTTTATTTTTATATTTATATGATATCATATAATCATCAGAGTAGATAGGAAGCATCAAGTGCTAGAAAATGGGTTGTTGTTTCTAGACGAAGCCAAAGGCTATGATTTTCTATCGCAACCGCTGCCTCTGATAGAAAGGGGAAAAATGAATAAGAAGTTAACTATTAACACACTTACAAAGATTGCAATTCTTGCAGCCTTATCAGTAGTTCTAAGAAGGTATTTTACAATTACAATTCCTGAAAACAAAAAACTTGGCATTGGTTATATTCCAATAATTATGTCAGGTATTTTGTATGGCCCAAGTCTTGGAGGAATTACAGGAGCTTTAGCAGATGTAGTTGGTATGCTTTTAAATCCAGATGGGATCTTCCACCCTGGTTTTACCTTTAGTGCATTTTTGATAGGATTTTTACCGGGCATTGTTTCATTTAAAATTTTTCATAAAGATTTAGATGAAAAATTAAATTGGATCATTATTATTAGTTCAATTTTAGTATTTATGCTTGTAAGATTATTAGTTGATTCAATATGGTTAGTTCAATATTCCAAAAACCCATATTGGATTTATGTTTTAGGTAGAGTTCCTAAACAAGCTATTGAAACTGTTCTAAATATCTTTGTATTAAAAATATTATTACCAAGAATAAGAAAATACGCATAAAAAATAGCTTTAAGCTTTTAAGTAAAAAAATGCAAGCGAAATTTTACCTAAAGCTTAAAGCTTTTTAATTTTTCTTTATAAAATCATTTATTAAATCAACTAATTCTTCTTTGTAGGAATTATCTCCAGCATAGCCGACAATAAGATGTCCATGCTCTTTGACTTTGCCCACTATCATCAAATTTCTATATAATTTATTTTCGCCAGTACCTATGTATCTCATATCAGTTATGATTCCAATAATAAGCCTTGGAAAATCTATTCCATGCTCTTTTTCAAATTCTGCCATAACCCCATGAGCCATAATTTCTGCTGCTACTCCATCATCAATTGATAGCCCATCAAGGCATGCTATCAATATATTTGCTTTTTTTAGTTCAGCAGTATCTGCTTGGGCGATTTTTATATCGGTAATTATATCGTCATTGTTTTTCTTATCGTTGATATCTGCATTTCTTTGAGGAACATACAAAATTAAATCAGTTTTTTCTTCTATATATTTTGCTAAATTCTCAGTCCATGTAAACATAGCATCATTAAAAAAATGACTTGCTAAATATCCATACATTTTTTCTCCTTAAAAACCTCTTCCAGCTCCACCGCCACCGGATGAACCTCCGCCACCAGAAAATCCACCAGATGATCCACCAAATGAAGAAGATCCAAAATCGCTGCCTGAAAATAAGCTATCAAAAGAACTTTCATAACTTCTACTACTATAATAACTTCTCTTTCTTGGAAATCCATTTTTATATCTTTTAGATGGATAAGCTCTGTATAGAACTCTTCTAATCAAATTAGAAAAGATTATAAAACAAATTAGTATTAAAAACAATGTCCCTAAACTTATTCCTTTTTGACTCGGATTATTTGCCTTTAGATATTGATCGTAATTTCCATCTAATTTGATTTGGTATTCATCGGCAATTTCAGCAACTACAGCATTAAATCCTTCGTTTAAGGCCTTAGAATAATTAGAAGCTTTTAGATCGCTTAGCATAAAATTATCTATAATTCTACCAACTTTGCCATCGTTGAGTCTTCCTTCAATTCCATAACCAGTTGCAATAAAAACTTCTCTTTTTCCACTTGTGTCATCTTGGCTTATAAGTATTAAAACTCCATTTTTTTTCTTACTATCGCCAATTTTCCATTTATTAAAAATTTTTACTGCCAAATCACTTGCTGGAAGCGATTGAGTATTTTTGACAGTTGCAACTACGACCTGAGAACCTGTTTTGCTTTCTAGTTCTTTGTTGGTGGAATTTATATTATCCTTTGCACTTTGATCAAGCATATTTAGCTCATCTAAATAATAATCACTTGGAGGATCTGGTAGGTTTTCATTAGCCAAAGAAAAAAAAGGAAAAACTAATAGGCTAATGAGTAAAATCAAGTTTATTGTAAATATTTTTCCTTTCTTCATTCTTCTCTCCTTAATTATTTTTGTTAAAATCTACCGTTGGTGCATCTTGAGCTTTTTCGCTGGCTTGGAAATACTCAGCTTCTTGGTAGCCTGTTATTTTTGCTATAAAATTTGTCGGAAATCTTTTAATATCAGCGTTGTATTTTTTAACAGCTTGATTGTAATTTCCTCTTTCGACAGAAATTCTATTTTCAGATCCTGCAAGCTCATCCATTAATTGAGTGTATTGGGTATTTGCTTTTAAATCTGGATAATTTTCAACTACTACATTGATATCACGAATTGCTTGGCTAAGATTTTCGTTAGCATTTGCCAATTCTTCTGGTGTTTTTGCGTTAGTTACCCCAGCTCTAGCTTCTGTTATCTTTGTTAGGGTTTCCCCCTCATAATCAGAGTAACCTTTGACTGTATTTACCAAATTTGGTATAAGGTCTGCTCTTCTTTGTACGACATTTTGTACTTGGGCATAGGCTTCATTTACATTTTCTCTAGCTCCTGCCAATCTATTATATGTAGGAACTATTAGAAGTAAAGCTACAGCTACAATTGCTATTATTATTCCTATAGGTCCGAGACCACGTTTTTTTTGATAATCCTGGTTCATTTTTCCTCCTAAAATGTTTATATTATATTAATACCCCTCTAAAAGTATAATCCTATTTTCTTTTAAGGAATTTTTTACATCAATAATTCTTTGATTTTTTGAGCCTCTAAAAGCAAGTGTCAGATCTTTTTTTTCTTCTATAAAAGGTCCGTCAATCAAAACATCTATCAAATTCAAAAACTCACAAGCCTTAGGATTTTGCCTTAATTTTTCAAAAGTATAACCTGAATAAACCCAGATGGACTTATCTATTTCTTTTCTAATCATTTTTACAATATCTACTAGTCCATCCAAATTCTCAAAAGGTTCCCCACCTAAAATAGTTAAGCCTGAAACATTTGGATCTTTCAAATAGCTTATAAGTTCTTTTGTTGTATCAGAAGTCCATTTTTCGCCAAAATTATGGTCTTGATATTCTTTATTAAAGCAGTTTTTGCAATTAAGTGAACAACCAGTTACAAAAAAACTTGTTCTTATTCCTGGACCATTTGCTATATCATATTTTCTAATTTGGGCATAATTCATATGTGTAAAACCCTAGCTTTGATTTCTTTTGTACGTCCTTCATTCCAGAAATTTTCACCTAGATAACCACAAGTTCTTCTTACAACTGTTAGTTTGCTACGGTCTTTGTTGCCACAATTTGGACAATACCAATTATTTTCATCATCTAATAATATTTCTCCATCAAAACCACACTCGCTACAATAATCAGATTTGGTGTTAAATTCTGCATATTGGATATTATCGTAAATATATCTTATCATTGTCATAACAGCTTCGATATTATTGGTCATATTAGGAATTTCTGCATAAGAAATACAACCACCAGTTGATAAGCTTTGAAATTCTGATTCAAAGTCAAACTTTTCAAAAACAGAGATTTTTTCTCTTACATCAACGTGAAAAGAATTTGTATAATAACCCTTGTCAGTCACATCTTTTATATCTCCAAATCTCTTCTTGTCTATTGATGCAAATCTATGAGTTAAGCTCTCTGCTGGAGTTCCGTAAACAGCAAAGGCTATGCCATATTCTTTTGACCATTCTTCTTTTTTATCATTTAACATTCTCATTATTTTTAGGGCGAATTCTTTGCCTTCTTTGCTTGTGTGAGATTTGCCAGTTACAAGTATACTTGCTTCATAAATTCCTATATAACCTATAGTTACAGTTGCATATCCATTTTCTAGAAGTGGCTTAATAGGCGTATGTTTTGGAAGTCTTGCAATTGCTCCATGAGAAAAATGTATTGGAGAAGAATCGCTTGTTACTTTTGATAAGTGATCGTATCTTAATAGTCCAACTTCTTTTACTAATTCAAGTCTTTTTTCCAAAATTTCAAAGAATTTTTTCTCATCATTTCTAGCTAAGATTCCTATTTGTGGAAGATTTATTGTACAAACTCCCATATTAAATCTGCCCTCAAATTTATAATTGCCATGGCTATCTTTATAAGGAGGCAAAAATGCTCTGCAACCCATTGGAGAGAAGACATTTCCCTCGTAATTTTCACGCATTTTTTTTGCGGAAATATAATCTGGATACATTCTTTTTGCCGTGCATTTTCCAGCTAATTGTGTTAAATAGTAATATTTACTATCTTTATGGATATTATTTTCATCCAAAACATAGATTAATTTTGGAAAAGCAGGTGTTACATATACTCCAGCTTCGTTTTTTATGCCCAAATATCTTTGTCTTATAATTTCTTCGATGATTTTAACTGTTTGATCAAGATTTGGATCATTTTCATCTGTATGCATAAATAATGTTACAAAAGGAGCCTGACCGTTACTAGTCATTAGGGTGTTTATTTGATATTGGATTGTTTGTATGCCAGATTCCAAATCTTTTTGAGTCATAGCTTCTGCCATTTTTTTTGAAACTTCGCCCTCGCCTAAAGTTTTTTCTGCAAGTTTTAGATTTTTATTATAGGATTTTTTTAAATAAGGACTTAGGCAACTTATATTTATTGATTGACCACCATATTGGTTAGATGCAATTTGAGCTATTATTTGAGTCATGACATTGCAAGCTACTTGAAAAGATTTTGGTGTTTCTATTAATTTGCCATTTATAACCGTTCCATTATCTAGCATATCTTTCATATCAACTAGACAACAGTTAAAAATAGGTTGAATTAGATAATCCAAATCGTGAATATGTATGGCTCCTGATTCGTGAGCTTCTACCAATTCTGCTGGTATTAATTTTCTTTTTGCTATATCTTTGGCAACTTCTCCTGCTATAAGATCTCTTTGAGTTGATGCAATTAGTGGATTTTTGTTGGAATTTTCATCCATTACATCAATATTAGTCATATTTAATAAACCTAATATATCCTTATCTGATGTATTTTGCTCTCTCTTGTAAGCTTGAACAGATTTGTAGGATTCATAGGCTCTTGCCGTTGCCGGATTATTTTTTTCTATTAATTTGTAATATACCAAGTCTTCAATTTCATATATACTTAATTCGTTTACATCTTTTTTCTCATTTTCAATTTCACTAGCTATTTGATCTGCTTGGCCTTTTATGTAAACTCCTGATGGAGAATGCATAGCTTTTTCAATTGCTATGGTGATTTTTTCTTTATTAAATTCAGTTTTTTTATTATCTCTTTTAATTACTGTAGTCATGACGCTCCTCCTATATTGTGGTTAAATTATACCATATGTAGTATGCTTTTTGCAATAGCTAACTATATATAGTATATAATAGTAAAAAACTTGTAATTAAAAAAAAGCCTACTTAAGCTTGTAATTTTAATATTTCTAGTAAAATACAAGTAAGTAAGCTTTAAATTTCTATTTATTTTTTTCTAATTTTTAGCTCTTTGTTTTCATCTACATCTAAAATAGCTGTATCTTTTTCTATTATATTTCCTTCGATTATCATTTTGCCAAGTTCAGTTTCCACATGAGTTTGTAAAAATCTTTTTACAGGTCTTGCTCCATATTCTACATCGTAAGCTTTTGCTAGAATGTATTCTTTGGCAGCTCCTGTTATTTCAAGTTTAATGTCTAAATGATCTAGTCTTTTTTGAATTTCTGCTATTTGTAAGTCTATTATCTTATAAACTTGCTCACTTGTTAGTGGGTTAAACATCACTATGTCGTCAATTCTGTTTAAAAATTCTGGTCTAAAGGAAGATTCAAGAGCTTTTTCGACCAAATCTTTACTATTTTGATCAATTGTTCCATCATCTTTTAAGCCGTCTAAGAGGTAATGGCTACCGATATTTGAAGTCATGATTATGATTGTGTTTTTAAAATCAACAGTTCTTCCCATTGAATCAGTAAGTCTACCATCATCTAAGACTTGTAATAAAATGTTAAATACATCTGGGTGAGCTTTTTCTATTTCATCAAATAAAATTACAGCATAAGGCATACGACGTACAGCTTCTGTAAGTTGGCCACCTTCTTCATAACCAATATAGCCTGGAGCAGCACCGATTAATCTTGAAACGGAATATTTTTCCATATATTCACTCATATCAATTCTTATCATGTGTTTTTCATCATCAAACATTGCTTCTGTCAACGCTTTTGCAAGTTCAGTCTTACCAACTCCAGTAGGACCTAAGAAGATAAATGAACCAATTGGCTTATTTATATCTTTTAGTCCACTTCTAGCACGAATTATGGCATCAGAAACTGATTTTATAGCAACTTCTTGGCCTATGACTCTTTGATGAAGTTTTTCTGGAAGTTTTAGAATTTTTTCCCTTTCGCCTTCTACAAGCTTAGATACTGGAATTCCAGTCCAATTGCTAACTACATCTGCAACATCTTCATCTGTTACTTCTTCTTTGATAGAATCATCTTCGTTTTGCTTAGACTCAAGACTCGCATTTTTTAATTTTTCTTCAAGGGATGCTAATTTGCCATATTTTAATTCTGATAATTTTTCAAAGTCGTATCTTCTTTCAGCTTGTTCTATTTCAACTTTAACTCTATCAATTTCTTCTTTTATTTTTTTGATATCATCGATAGATGATTTTTGTTCTTTCCATTTTAGGAAATCTTGATCGTATTTTTCTGACAAATCTGCCAATTCTTTTTCAAGAGTTTCTAGCCTTTTTTTAGAATTTTCATCTTCTTCTTTTTTTAGAGCGGTTATTTCAATTTGTATTTGTAATAATTTTCTTTTCTGCTCATCTAAGTAGGCTGGCATAGTGTCAATTTCTGTACGAACCGTTGCACAAGCTTCATCCATAAGATCTATTGCCTTATCTGGCAAAAATCTATCTGTTATATATCTATCTGATAATTCTGCTGCTGCAATTACTGCACTATCTTGAATTCTAATACCGTGAAAGATTTCGTATTTTTCCTTAATTCCTCTAAGAATACTTATGGTATCTTCAATTGATGGTTCATTTACCATTACTTTTTGGAAACGTCTTTCTAAAGCACCATCTTTTTCAATATATTCCCTATATTCATTTAAAGTTGTCGCTCCAATTACCTTTATCTCTCCACGAGCTAGCATTGGTTTCATTATATTAGATGCATCCATTGCTCCTTCGCTTTTTCCAGCTCCAACAAGAGTATGAATTTCATCTATAAACATTATAATTTGACCATCAGATTTTTCTATTTCATTTAGAACTGCCTTGAGTCTTTCCTCAAATTGTCCACGATATTTTGCTCCTGCTACTAAAGCACCCATATCAAGAGAAAATATTTTTCTGCCTTGGAGTGGCTCTGGCACATCGTTATTTACAATTCTTTGAGCTAAACCTTCTACAATTGCAGTTTTACCAACGCCAGGATTACCAATCAAAACTGGGTTGTTTTTCTTTCTTCTTGATAAAATCCTTAGAGCATTTCTGATCTCATTATCTCTTCCTATTACAGGGTCGATTTTCCCTTCTCTTGCTTCTTTGGTCAAATCTCTACCAAATTTTTCCAAAGGATTTGTGGTTTCTTCTGGATTATCTGTAGTAACTTTTTGACCTTTCCTGACCTTTGCTATAGAATTTTTAAAATTTTTATAAGTTAAGCCGTAGGTATTGTTAGTATCAGATACATCGCTCTTTTCATTTAATAAAGATAGGAAAATGTGCTCTGCTGATACAAAGCTATCTCCCATAGCCTTTGCCTCATCTTCAGATTTTAGTAAAATTCTAGTAAATGTTTGGGTTGGATAAATATTTGATCCACCTCTTACTTGTGGAAGTTTTTCCATCATATTTTTAATTTCTTCTCTATAGCTATTAAAATCAATATCCATAGTTTTAATGACTTGTGAAACTATGGAATCTGAATTTTCAATTAGGGCAAAGTTTAAATGAATCTCATTAACATCAGGATTTGAATTTTTGATAGCTATGTTATTGGCATTATTTATAGCCTCTAATGATTTTTGTGTAAATTTGTTGTAATCCATAATTATTCCTCCAATTCTTGTAATTTTTCGTATAATTCTTTTGCTTCTTTTGATAGATTTTTAGGGTTATCGATGATTAATTCTAAAATCAAATCACCCTTATTGCCCTTTCTATCGGTGTAACCATATCCTTTTAATCTCATTTTTTGACCTGAATTAGTCTCTTTTGGAATATTTACCATAAGATTGCCATCCATGGTTGATATCTTCTTTTTGCAGCCAAAATACGCCTGCCATGGTAGTATTCTTTCTCTTTTTATTATATCAATTCCATCAAGTCTTCTATCATCTTCATCCTTAATAATAATTTTTGCTAAAATATAAGCATTTATTCCATATTTTGATCCATCAATTTTTATCTTATTGTTATTTTTAATTCCCTTAGGGATATTAATTTCAATATTTTTAATTTCATTAGAATCTTTCACACTTACAGATTTTTTGCAACCCTTAATTGCCTCATCGATAGAAATTTCTATTATAGTATTTAAGGTGTTTTTTTTCTTTGAAGTGAAAGTTGATCCATTGGTAAATCTTTGAGATCCTGGCCTAAAGTTAGATGAACTTTTTCCAAAATTTCCAAATAAAGAATCAAAAAAGTCTGAAAATCCACTATCAGAACCTGTAGTATATGTGTAAGAGGATCCACCAAAGTTTCCAAAATCAAAACCAAAATCATTTGGATTGAAGTTTTGGCCTGCTGAAAAATTGGCATTTTTACCAAAAGTATCGTATTTTTTTCGCTTTTCAGGATCTGATAGAACCTCATAAGCTTCGTTTACTTCGGAAAATTTATCTTTTGCATCTTTATCATCTGGATGAAGGTCTGGGTGGTATTTTTTGGCAAGTTTTCTATAGGCCTTTTTAATTTCGGCATCACTTGCTTTTTTGTCTACTCCCAAAATTTCATAATAATCTCTATATTTCATCATAACCTCCATCGTATTTGTGTTTGACCATCTCTGACCTTAATAGAATTATACTATCTTGATATTAGTATTCAAGTAATTAATTTAAAAAAATAAAAAATTAAACAAATTTAAATTATCTTATTAATCATAAAAAAGCCCTCAAAAGAAGGCTTATTTTAATGATCGTATTGAACAAGTGAAATTATCTTATAATCGCTGAGTTTTTCTCTAGCTTTTAGAGAGGTTAATTCTATTAGAAAAGCAAAACCAGCTACTTTTGCCTCTTGAGATTCGATTAATTTAGCTGTTGCCTGAGCAGATCCACCTGTTGCTATCAAATCGTCGATAATAAGCACCTTATCTCCTTTGTTTAGAGCATCTTTGTGCATTTCAAGTTCATTTTGGCCATATTCAAGATCATAAGAAACTTTTTCAATTTCTGCTGGTAATTTTCCTGGTTTTCTAACTGGTATAAATCCAACACCAAGTCTATCCGCAAGAGGAGCACCAAAAATAAATCCTCTTGATTCTATGCCAACTATATAATCAAAGTCCAAAGAAGCTACTTCTTTTTCCAAAACATCTAAAGATTCTTTAAAAGCTTCTTTATCTTTTAGTAGGGTTGTAATATCCTTAAAAGATATACCCTCTACTGGATAATCTTCAATAACTCTAATTTTTGATTTTAATTCCATATCATCCTCCAGTTAAAATTATACCCTAAATGATTCAAATTTATCGAAATAGATATTTTTTGTTAAGATTTTTATATCTTGTTTTATTCTTTTAATTTTGGTTATAAATATAGTGTAAGAATAAGGAGATATAATTTATGAAATATAGCATAATCGACCAAGAAAAAAGAGCTCATAATATTTATGAATCAGAAAATCAAGTTGTTACTCATCTAAATATTAAAAAAGGTGAGGAAATTCCAAGTCACGATAGCCCAATGACTGTAATAGTTGTTATCTATCAAGGAGAAGTTTCTTTTACAGAAGATGGTAATACTTTTGTTATTAAGCCTGGAGATATAGTTAGTCTAAAACCTGGAGTTAGTCACAGCTTATTAGCAAAAGAAGATAGTAAGTTAATGGTAATCAAATCAAAATTAGCAGAATAACTAAAAAAGCGATCTAGAATTTTTCCTGATCGCTTTATTATTTTAATTGGTATTTTCATCGTCGTATTTAAGAACTGCCAAAAATGCATCTTGTGGAACTTCCACATTTCCTAATTGGCGCATACGCTTCTTGCCTTCTTTTTGTTTTTCAAGAAGCTTTTTCTTTCTAGAAATATCTCCACCATAACATTTGGCAATTACATCTTTTCTCAAGGCTTTTACAGTTTCTCTAGCTATAATTTTGCCACCAATGGCTGCTTGGATTGGCACTGCAAATTGTTGGCGAGGAATTTCTTCTTTTAGTTTTTCTACAATTGATCTTCCTCTACTATAAGCATTATCTTCATGAACTATAATTGAAAGAGCGTCGACAACTTCCTCATTTATTAAAATTTCAAGTTTTACAAGTTTTGCTTTTTGATAGCCTATTAGCTCATAATCCAGCGAAGCATAGCCTTTGCTTCTAGATTTTAAAGAGTCAAAGAAGTTATAAATTACTTCGTTTAGTGGAATTTTGTATTTGATAGAAACTCTCGATTGATCAATATAGGTCATATCAACCATTTCGCCCCTTCTATTTTGAGAAAGATTCATAACCTGTCCTATATAATCTTTCGGTGTAATAATTTCTACCATAGTAATAGGCTCTTCTATATATTCAATGTTTGCAGCTTCTGGAAAATCGTTAGGGTTTTGTATCTCAATTTCATCATCGGCATTTCTCATCTTTACCTTATATATTACAGATGGAGCTGTTGCGATAATGTTTAAATCATATTCACGCTCTAGTCTTTGGGTTATTATATCCATGTGCAATAATCCCAAAAATCCTGCACGCAGACCAACACCTAAGGCTTGTGAATTTTCTTGTTCGTAGACCAAGGCTGCATCATTTACCTGTAATTTTTCTAGGGCATCACGAAGTTTATCAAAGCTTTCCCCTTCTGCTGGGTAGATTCCAGAATAAACCATAGGCAAAACTTCTTTGTAACCTTCAAGTGCTTTTGCTGTAGGATTGTTGGCATTTGTAATGGTATCACCAACTCTTGCATCCTTAACTTCTTTTATACTTGCTTCTATAAAACCAACATCACCTGATCTTAATTCCTTAGTTTCTATACGAGTTCTCATGGTGTAGCCTACTGTATTTACTTCATAGGTCTTACCAGTATTCATCATTTTTATCGTATCGCCTGGTCTTACAATTCCTTCAAAAATTCTCACATAGCAAATTACTCCTCTGTAAGAATCATAGTATGAATCAAATATCAAGGCTTTAAGTGGCTTATCATCATGATCTTCCGGAGCAGGAATATTTTTTACTATATCTTCTAAAACTTCTTCAATATTTAGACCTGTTTTTGCAGAAACTAGTGGTATGTTATCGGTATCTAAGCCTATTTGACTTTCAATTTCAGCTTTTGCTTCGTCAACTCTTGCAGATGGTAAGTCGATTTTGTTTAATACTGGCAAAATTTCCAAATTTTGTTCTAAAGCAAGATATGTATTTGCAAGAGTTTGTGCTTCAACTCCTTGAGAAGCATCCACAACAAGAATAGCACCCTCGCAAGCTTTAAGAGATCTTGAAACCTCATAATTAAAATCAACATGTCCTGGGGTATCTATTAGATTTAGATCGTAAATCTTACCATCTTTTGCTGAATAATGAATTTTTATTGACTTTAATTTTATAGTAATCCCACGTTCTCTTTCTAGTTCCATATCATCGAGAATTTGGCTGCTTACTTCTCTAAAATCAATATTTTCAGATTTTTCTATAAGTCTATCTGCCAAAGTGCTTTTACCATGATCTATATGGGCTATTATCGAAAAATTTCTAATGTTATCTTTTTTTGCACTCATCTAATTTGTCTTTTCTCCATAAGGATTGTTATCTATTAAACCAAAATCAGAAAATGGATAAAATCTAAAGAAAGCGTGTCCTACTATTTCATCTTTTGAAATTGGTCCAAAGTTTCTTGAATCGTTGCTTGCACCTTCTAATCTATTATCTCCCATGACAAAATATTCATTTTCTGAAAGTTTCCATTCTAATCCGTCATTTTCTGGCAAAGTATAATCTACAGAAGTATAAGGTTCTTGTAGCTGTTCACCATTTAGATAAACTTTGTCATCTTTTAGTGAAATTGTATCTCCAGGAATTCCTATAACTCTTTTTACATAAAGTCTATTAGGATAATCTGGAGCATCCAAAATTACAATTTGTCCTCTCTTATAGCTTGTAAAATGCTTACTTATTTTATTTACCAAGAGCATATCATCATGATGAAGAGTATTAAGCATTGATTTGCCGGAAACTCTTGTAGCATCAACAATGAAAAGTTTAAGAACTAAGGCTATCACTAAAGCTGTAAGAATTGTCTTTATCCAATCGACGATTATATCTTTTAAGCTATCCTTTTTTACTTCAGTTTTTCCTTTTTGTATTTTTATCTTCTCGTTATTATCTTCCATAATTCTCTCCTTGTTTTCTCTTATATTATAAACTAAAATTAAAAAACTTCAAAAATATAAATTTTTGGCAAATTTACTTGTAAAATGTACAAATGTATGGTAGAATAAATCAGTCAAGCAAAAATAAAAACAAGAAAGAAGGTGAAAATATGGCAAATATCAAATCAGCAAAAAAGAGAATTGAAACAAACAAAAGAGATACTCTAAGAAATAAATCTCGCAAGTCTGAAATCAAAACTTATATCAAAAAATTTGATCAAGCTTTAGAAGCTGGTGATTTAGACAATGCTAATCAAATCTTCAAACACGTTGACAAAAGATTAAAACAAGCTGAATCTAAAAATGTTTATCACAAAAATAAAGTTGCTAGAACAAGTTCTAGATTACAAAAAGCTTTAAACAAGGCACAAAACGCATAATAAAATGAGTAATTATCAGTATTGGATCCTCACATATGATTACTGATAGTTACTCATTTTTTAATTGCATATTTTATTTATAAAAATTAAAGTTTCTCTTTTCATATCAAAATCTTGAGATTTTTGTCTAATTTCCATATCAAAAAGTCTTTTGTGAGCGGAAAATAGATCATCCAAAGTGAAATTATTTTCAAATTCTCTTAGTTTTTTTAGTTCATAAGTTCCTATTGAAATACTTTTCATTATAAAAGAATCGTTCTTGCCGTTAATTTTTAATGTCTTAAAGGCTATTAAATTTCTAATTTGTCTTATAATCATATGAAAAATCATAAATAAATCATCATCTTTTTCCGACATTTTTAGATATATTTCTGTAGCGGATTTTGCATTTCTCATACTTATTGCATCGGTTAGATTAAAGATATTTAAGTTTAGAATCTCATCTAGCTGGCTTCTAACATCTTCAATTTTTATAATCTCATCAGTTGAATTTGCTATTATTTTATCAATTGTATTTACAACTTCATATAAGTCAATTTCGCTATCTTTTTGTAGATAAGAAAATCTATCGATAATTTCTCCTATCATTGATTTTTGTATTTTTTTATTATTTCTAACAAATCTTCTTCCAATAAAAGTTTCTAGGTCTTTTTTGCTAAGTCTTTCGATTCTTACAATATTGGCATATTTTTCTATTTTTTTATAAAACTTTCCTTTAAAGGGTCTATTATCAGAAAAAATCAAGAAGTTTGCGTAAGTAGGGAAGTTTTCAAGGTCTTTTGAGATATTTGCAAGTATTTCTTCATAATCTTTTATAGAGTTTTTTGAAAGATCTATGTTTTTCCAGACTATATATTTTTTTTCTTCCATAACTGGATATGTTTCGTAGGCTGTTTTAATAGTTTCAAAGTCACACAAACCTTTTATTTCTATATAATTAAAATCTGGAATACTTACCAAACTTTTTGTCGTTTCAATAATGCTATCAGATAGAAATTTTTCTTCTGAATCTATAAGATAAATTCCTTTTGTATTTTTATCTAATAGATTATTCATAAATTCTTTGTAATTCATCTATATTTTCCTTATTATATTTTCATATAATCTCTATCAATTTTATCCTTTATAAGCCAAGAAATTTTGCCAAAACTTGCAAATTTTCCGTAGTTTGATAGAGCATATTTATCTCCACAATTTATTATTTGCAAGTATTTTTCTTGTGGCTTATAAGTTATAAAATCACTTTCATTATTTATCATCTTTTTGAGATTTTCATACAAAATAGGAGCTTCCCTTATGGCAAAAACTCCTGCTTTTGGCATTTGAGGATATTTATTTATAGTGCAAACATCACCCATAGCAAGTATATTTTCTCCTGCAAAAAGTCTTTCATCAACTTTTATATAATTTTTTTCAAAGAGATCAAAGCCCTTAAAGTCAATATCCTGACCCCTAAATCCTGAACTTACAAAGCAAAAATCGAATTCATGTGTTGTCTTGTTTGTGAAAATTTGCTTATCTCTTATCTTTAAAACTTCTTCATTTTTATATATATTTATATTTTTCTCTGTCAAAATTTTTTCAAATTTCTTTTTTGCTTTTGTGTTAAAATTCTTAAGAATCTCTCCTTTTGTAACAATATTTACAGAAGCTTTTTTGTAGGAAGTTTTTAAAGCTAGTCCTAATTCTATACCAGAAGCTCCTCCTCCTACTAAAAATATATTTAAATTTTCTTTATTTTTGTAATTTTCATTTAATATTTCTTTTGATTTGACAATATTTGCTATAGGTTTGACCAAAATTACATTTTCCGAATCGATTGAAAAATTAATATTCATAAGAGATCCTAAGTTTATTGACAAAAAATCATAGCTATAAGTATTTTTCTCAGTTTTTATGGCCTTGTTTTCTTTGTCAATAGAAATAATTTTTTCTTCTATATATTTTACCCCTGCTTTTTGGCAAAGATTTCTTACATCAAAAGAAATTTCTTCTTCACTATAAATTCCTTCCATAAATGCTGCCAACATCCCAGAGTAATATTGCTTTTCGTTGTCTGTTATTAGTATAATTTCAAAGTTTTCTATTGGATTTTTTATTAGATTTTTAAGAATATTTATATGACCATGGCCACCACCAGCTAAAATTATTTTTTTCATAATATCTCCTTAATTTTAAATACACAATTTTACTTAAAGTATCCACCTTTCAAATATGGAGCTATTTTTAATTTTTTATCAAAACTAATTTTTACCATTCCATCTTTTTGGCTATTATAAATTTTTACCCCTGATAAATTTTCTAAAACTTCCTTGTGTGGATGTCCATATATATTATTTCTACCTGCAGATATTAGAGCTACTTTTGGCTTTACATTGGATAAAAAATATTTACTTGTGGAAGATCTTGACCCATGATGAGAAACTTTTAATATATCAGCTCTTAAATCTAATTTATCTTCATATTCTTTTGGCAAATCTCCCAAAGTTAGTATTTTTTTTCCTTTTATATTAATCATAAATCCTGTTGAATGGCTATTTTCTTCTCCTTCAATTCCTTGAAAAACGCATTTTATTTTCCCATTTTTAAGTTTTATTTCCTGGTTTTCTTTTATAACTTTTGCCTTATATTTTTTAATTAATTTTTTATTATGTGGGCCTGTTATTAGACATTCGACTTTGAAATTGTCGTATAGAGTCTCTAAATTTCCGCTATGGTCTGAGTCTTCGTGAGAGATAAAAACTCCCTTTATTTTTTTTATTCCTAGTGATTTAAGATAAGGAACTAAAATTCTTTGACCTGAGTCATAATCATCGTATTTGGGACCACCTACATCAAATAAATAATAATCACATCCATCATTTAACAAAAATGCATCACCTTGACCTATATCTATCATAGAAAAGCTTACTTCAGGTTTTAGCAAATCTTTTATAGGACTTATGCTTACAAAAAGTAAATTTATTATAAGAAATTTTTTAAATAATGCTCTATTAGATTTTTTTATGTAAATTAGTGTTAAAACTAACAAATAAAAATATATGCAAATTAAAATGCTTGGATGGACAAAGTCAATTGTTAGAAATTTTATTGTATTTAAAAGATGGCTAATATTTGTAATACTTAAAACAAGATAATTAAGTATTGTAAAAACTGGTTTTAGAAAAACTTTCGCCAATGGATAAAGCAAAGTTATGCCAAAAATCAAATACATAGCTAGGGTAAAAATTGGAACTATCAAAAAGTTTGCCAAGATGCTTAATAGATTTATTTTACCAAAATAATAAATTGAAAATGGAAAAAGTGTAGCCTGAATAGTAGCTGTAAATCCAAGATTTTTCATTATAAGCTTATCCTTAAAATACTTTTTAAATTTTGGATAGATTAAGTAAACTCCACTTGTTGCAACAAAAGATAAAATAAAGCCAGAGTTTAATATAGCAAAGGGATTAACTAATAAAATTAGTGTTGCTGCTATTAACAAAGCTTTGATTTTATCGAAAGGCTTTTTGTACAAAAATCCTAAAAATCCTATCAAATTAACCAACAAAACTCTTATAACAGAAAAGGGGAAAGCTATTAAATATCCATAAAATAAGCAAATAGAAAGAGCAAAAATGTAAGCCTTTTTGTAATCTAAATTAAAAATATTAAAAATAAAAATAATAGCTGCAAAGAGCAAATCGATATGAAGACCAGAAACTGCCAAAATATGAGAAAGTCCCAGATCTCTAATATCGTTATTTTCCAGCAAATTTTCCCCTAAAATAACCGAAATTACAAAAGATGATGATTTCTTGTTTAGATTTTTTTCATATATACAGTGGATATAAGAATAAAATTTTCTCCTTAATTTTAATAAAAAATTAGAAGTTTCCCCTATTTTTTTAAATTCTTTTATATCAAGATTACTTGCTACATTTTTGGAAATCAAATAATTTCTATAATTAAAAAGATTTGGGTTGGTATTTCTATTTGGAATATTAACATCGGCATCAACAAATAGTTTATCCCCTATTTCGAATTCATAATCAGAGAAAATGACCGATTTCTCCTTGATTTTTTTACCCTTTAGTCTTACAAAATACCTATAAGAATCCTTTGTTTCTCTTTTTTGAAGAATTGTTACATTAGCCTTGATATTTTTGAAATCTTTTAGCTTATAAGAATTAAAGTTTAGAAGACTTAATGAAAATCCCAGACCAATGCCAAGGCTTATAAGTAAGTATTTCTTGTCAATAAAAAGTAAAATTATAGATATTACTAAGATAAATCCTAGTAAAACAAGCGGATTAAGATTTTCAAAATTAATGAAAATTCCAATTCCACTTACTAAAGAAATCAAAAATAAAAAAATAAACTTTCTCATGGCCTTTCCTCGGGTATATTATATCATAAGAATTTATTTAAAGATGAACTTTATAGGAGAGAAAAATGCAAAAATTATATATGGACTACCCAGAAATTTCAAAAATAAAAGCTAATATAATCTCAAGACGCTATCAAGATGACAAAACTCAAATAATACTAGATAGGACAATTTTTATGCCTAATTCAAAAGAATTTTTAGCTGATAAAGGAAGAATCTCTGCTATGGAAGTTTTAAATGTAGAAGAAAAAAAGGACAATATAATCCACACCATCAAAGGAAGGCCTCAAAAATCCGAAGTTTTTCTTGATCTTGATATGACAAATAGAAGAAAAAATCTCTCTTATAACACCGCCTACATAATTTTTAAGCTAATTTTTGATTCTTATTATAGGTCAAGCTCCATAAATCTAATAAGAAAAGAAGAAGATTTTTTCATTGAAGTATGTGATTTTTATGATGTTTTTGATGAAAAACTGATACTCGATCAAATAAATTTTCTAATAGGAGCTAATCTAAAAATTGAAAGCAAACAAGGTATTACAAAAATTGATCCTATTGGAGATGTGATTAATAATTTTATATGCTTTGATAATACAGGAAAAGTTCGTGGACTTATTTTTGAAAATATAGATATAAATAAAAGCTCACTAAAAATAAAAATTAAAGCTTGTGACGATATTCTAAAATGATGGTTTGATGCCGTCATTTTTTAATTTTATTTAAAAGTATTTACATTAAATTAATAAAGTGATATAATTTTATTATATTTTATGAAAGGAGTAGAAAAATGACAAAATTTAGAAAAAGCAAATTCGGAGAAAAATGTAACTAAAGTCATTGTAAGAAAATGCCTTACCTTGACTAAGAAAATCAAGGAGGTCGAGGTTTATCCTCATATATGAAAGAATTAAAATTTGTTTTTAAAGAAATGTGGTCAAAAGACCCATTTATGTATTTTATAATAGTCGCAACATCACTACTTAACGGAATCATTCCCTTTGTTTGGATTCTAGCACCTGCTTATGTCATAGAAAATAGAACACTCGGAATGAAGTTTTTTATTCCCTTTTTTATCGTATTATTTCTAATTACAAGCCTATCAAGCTTTTTTATTTCATTTCTTACTGGAAATTATCGAATGAGAATGAATAACATTAGATATGGACTTGCTATAAATATCATTGATTATAGTTTAAATTTATCCTACATTGATCAGCAAGATAAAAAACAAAGAGAAATTATTAATAATGCTTTGCGCGCTGTGGATAATCCTTTTCAAGGGATTGGTGGCATGATTTTAGAGATGCCAAATATGCTAGGACTAATAATTTCAAGTTTTGGCTTTATTTGGATTTTTTCGTCTATGGATTTTTATATTCTTGCCCTAACACTAATTTTAACTATTATCGCTGCTTATTTTCATAGAAAGGCAGCTAATATTGAAAGCGATTATTGGGTCGAAATGGAAGAATGTGAAGAGCAACTTATGCAAATGAATTATGAACTAAAAAATCCCCTATCTAAGCTTGATTTGATAATGTATGACATAATTGGCTTATTTAGAAAATATTTTCAAAATCTAATGGATTATAAAAATGATAAAACTAAGGAAGTTACCAAAAAGAACTTACAATTAGTTAGTGTTTTTGCTCTTATTTCCTTGCTAAGAGATATTATTATATTTTCTTGGATGATAAAAAATTTTCACGATGGCAATATAAATATTGGTCAATTTTACATATATTTTACAGCTGTTTTTTCTTTTATCTTATTTGTAGAAAGATTTTCCTTATATTTTGGTTCTTACATCAAAGATATGGGTTTTGCCAAATCTTATTTTAAGATTTTAGATAAAAATATTCAAAATTATGAAGAGTTTTCTGAAGATGATTTTGATATAGAACTAAAAGATGTTTATTTTAAATATCCATCAAATGACAACTACACTTTGAAAAACATCAATCTAAAGATAAAAAAAGGCGAAAAGATAGCTCTTGTTGGAGAAAATGGAGCAGGTAAATCAACCCTTGCATTAATTCTTGCAGGTCTTTACCAAGTAACTAGTGGTAAAGTTTTGATAAATGGAAAAGACCTTAGCGAAAGCAATATTGATTTAACAAAAATTGTATCTGCTGTTTTTCAAGATAGCCTGCTCTTACCCTATAGCATAAAAGAAAATATTTTGCTTAATTCTAACAAAGAAAACTTAGATAATCTATACAAATTGACAGGGCTTGATGAAATAGTAGAAAAATTTGAAAAGAAGGACGATCAAATATTGTTAAGAACTCTAGATGATCAGGGTGTTGACTTATCTGGTGGCCAAAAACAAAGATTATTTTTAGCTCGTGCCTTAAATAAGAAAAATGCAAAGATGTTAATATTAGATGAGCCGACAGCCCAGCTTGATGCCATTGCAGAGCGAGATTTGTATGAGCTTTATAACACTTTGACTGATGAGTTATCAAGTGTATTTATTTCTCATAGACTTGCTTCAACGCAATTTTGCGATCGAATTATTTATTTGGAAAATGGAGAAATTACAGAAGAAGGAACTCACCAAGAACTTTTAGATGCAAATGGAAAGTACAAAGAGTTATTTGACATCCAAGCCAAAAATTATAAGGAGAATATTTATGAAGAATCTCTTTAAAATTTTAAAATTGATGAATGAACAAAACAAAGGATTTTTGCTAAAAGCAATCTCATTTTCCTTAATTCTTGGTATCCTACCCTTATATAATATCATAGCACCAAAACTTGTTATTGATGAATTTAACGGAGCTAGAAGATTTTCTATTATGCTTTTGATAGTACTTGGAGTTCTTCTTATTAATTTTATAAGCTCGGAGATAAATTTTTATTCAAGATTTTATTATATGAAAATTTTTCATAATTTCATCTTTGAATTACAATTTATGGTCAATGAAAAAGTTTTAAGACTTCCTATAGAATTAACCGATTCAAAATCTATACAAAACAAGGTAGAGCAAGCTTCTGAGGCTATTTGGTATGTCTATAGTCTTTTTGATGTATTTACAATGGTTGTAGGTGCGCTTATTACGGGAATAATATCGATTATAATCCTGATTAGGTTAAATATATTCATCCCATTATTGATACTAGGACTATTTGCTTTAAATATTCCAATAGCCAAAAAAATCAAGCAAAATGAAATTAAATACACACAAAGATCTGCCGAAGAATCGAGAATTTATAGATACTATATGTATTTTTCCAAGGACTTTAAATATTCTAAAGACTTAAAAATTTACAAGGGCGAAAAACTAATTTTGGATAAGGCGGCTTTCCATCTTAATCAGATGTATAAAGTTAACCATAAATATTTCACTTCAAATGGTGCTTATTTAGGCTTAATGAATTTGATTAATAACTCTGGAGTAATTGTTTCATTTATCTATCTAAGCTTTAGACTTATTGAAAATACGCTTTCTATTGCAAATTTCACCTTGTATTTAAACTCTCTTATAAGGCTAATAGATGGTTTAAATATCCTCCAGCAAAATGCTGCAAATGTCATGGGAGCTAATACAATCCTTGAAGTTTTATTTGAATTTCTTGCTATAAAAGAAGATGAAAGTACAGAAAACGGGATAAAAGATATAGATTTATCAAATGTGAAAATTGAATTTAAGGACGTATCTTTTAAATATCCAACAAGTGAAGAATATATCTTAAAAGACTGTTCATTTGTCATCAATCCTGGCGAAACACTTGCTCTTGTCGGAAGAAACGGTGCAGGTAAATCTACCATAGTAAAGCTTTTGTGCAGATTTTATGATGTAAGTAGCGGAGAAATTTTACTAAATGGCATTAATATAGAAAATATAGACAAAAATTATTATTACCAAATACTTTCTCCAACTTTTCAAGATTTTAGACTCTTTCCTTTTAGGATTGATGAAAATGTCGCAACTATTGGTCATGAAGAAATTACCGATAAGGATTATGACGAAATGGATAAGTCCTTTAAGCTTTTAAATATCGAAAATTGGGTTGATTCTTTAACCAAGAAAAAAGCCAATTACATTACTAGCTTATTTGACGATAAGGGAATCGAACCATCTGGAGGACTTGGTCAAAAACTAGCACTTTCTCGTTCTATGTACCATAAGGGCAAATTCATTATAATGGATGAGCCGACAAGTGCTTTAGATCCAAGAAGTGAACAGGAAATTTTTGAAAATATGCTAGAGATAACAAAAGATCAGACTTCCCTATTCATATCTCACAGACTTTCCTCAACCAAATTTGCGGATAGAATCCTTGTTTGCAATAATCACTGTATAGAAGATACTGGAACTCACGATGAGCTAATGAAGAAAAATAAATTATACAAAGAAATGTTTGAAACACAAGCAGAATTATACACTTAAAAACGATTAGAAAAATGATGTGATCCAATTCTAAGGATCACATCAAATCTAATCGTTTTTAAAATTTATTAACAATAAAATCAAGACCCATAGCCCAACCCATGGAATATAGGAATATTGATGGTGGTTTGCACAAAAGAATTATGGTTGCAAACTTTTTAAAACTCATATCTGTAAGGCCTGTTAGATAACATAAAAAATCATCTGGTGCTACTGGCAATAAAATTGCTATAGCAAAAAATTTCTCGTAAGTCTTATCTTTTAGTTTATGCTTATATTTATCATAAGTTTCTTCGCCAAATATATCTAAAATTATTGATTTGCCAAAGGTTCTTGAAATGAAAAACACCAACATTGAACCTAGGCAAATGGAAATGTAATTGTAAATAAATCCCCAAAAAGCTCCAAAGATTATAACTCCAAACACTGTTGTAAGTCCTCCAGGAATTATTGGCACAACAATTTGTATGACCTGAATAAGCATAAATATTATGTGAGCCTTAGTTCCGTAGGATAAAATAAATTCTCTAAAGCTATCTATAGAATTAAAAAGACCTTTTTTATAACCTAAATATCCTAAAAAAGTAAGACCTACCAAAGCTATGACTGCTATTATATTGTACTTGTTTTTTCTTAGAAATTCTTTCATAAACGCTCTCGATCTTTACTATAAATCTAATACAATCATGAGATTTTATTTTGATTATGTCAAATTAATTTGACTAAAAAAATAACCTACGTACCATGTATAATAATACACCATAGGAGTTTATTTGTCAATTATTATTTTCATTATAAATTAATTTAAAAAAATAAAGGCTAAAAAAAGCCTTTATTTATTTACTACAATATTTAATATTTTCCCTGGAACGTAAATAACTTTTTTAATTTCTTTTTCAATTAGATAATTACTTACATTCCTATCAGATTTTGCTGCTTCGATAGCTTCGTCTTTATTGGCATCAACTTTCATTATTACTTTGCCACGCATTTTTCCATTAATTTGTACTGGCATTTCAAATTCATTAAGGACTAGTTTCTTTTCATCATAGCTTGGCCAAGTACTTTCGTTTAAGTAACCATCAAAGCCAGCCATTTGCCATAATTCTTCTGTTAAGTGTGGCGCTACTGGATTAAGTAAAGTTATATAAGTTTTAAAATCAGCTTTGCTGATTTTTCCAAGGCTTCTCATCTCATTAGATAGGCTCATTAGAGCTGCTATGGCTGTATTAAACTTCAAATTTTCATAGTCTTCAGAAACTTTTTTGATAGTTTGATGGATTGAAACTTCAAGCTCTTTTGAATAATTATCAGAATCAGATATTAAGTCTATCATATTGTAAACTCTTTCTAGGAATTTCCTACAACCACGAACTCCTTCATCTGACCAAATTGCAGTTGAACCAAAATCTCCTATAAACATTTCATAGCATCTTAGGGTATCTGCTCCGTAATCTCTTATTATATCATCTGGATTTACTACATTTCCACGAGATTTACTCATCTTTTGATGATCTTCTCCAAGAATCATTCCATGACTTGTTCTTTTTATATAAGGTTCTTTTGTTGGAACAACTCCAATATCATAGAGGAATTTATGCCAAAATCTTGAATACAATAAGTGTAGGGTTGTATGTTCCATTCCACCATTATACCAATCTACTGGTGAATAATAATCAAGAGCTTCCTTGCTTGCAAGATTTTTATCATTGTGTGGATCCATATATCTTAGATAATACCAAGAGCTTCCTGCCCATTGAGGCATGGTATCAGTTTCTCTTTTGGCAGCCTTTCCACAAATAGGACAAGTTGTATTTACAAATTCATCTATTTCTGATAGTGGAGATTCTCCAGTAGCTGTTGGCTTATAAGATTTTACTTCTGGTAATAAAAGCGGAAGTTCTGATTCATCAATTGGAACCCAACCATGCTCATCACAATAAACCATAGGAATTGGCTCTCCCCAATATCTTTGGCGAGAAAATACCCAATCGCGAAGTTTAAAATTAGTTGTAGCTTTTCCTAAATTTTTATCTTCTATATATTCTATAGCTTTTGCCTTGGCCTCTGTTGCTGATAAGCCATTTAAAAACTGAGAATTAATTGAAATTCCTTTATTAATGTCAGTTACTGGAAGATTTTCGTCATCTTCTGTTTGATATACTGGAATTATTGGCATGTCAAATGTTTTTGCAAATTCAAAATCACGAGTATCATGAGCAGGAACTGCCATGATTGCACCTGTTCCATAAGTCATAAGTACATAATCTGAAACCCAAATTGGAATTTCTTTATCAGATAGTGGATTAATTGCTGAAATGCCGTCAATCATAACTCCAGTTTTTTCTTTATTTAACTCTGATCTTTCAAAATCAGATTTTTTGCGAGCTTCTTGTTGATAAGCTAAAATTTCATCAAAATTATTAATTTTTTCTTTATATTTATCTAATATAGGATGCTCTGGTGAAATTACCATATAAGTAACACCAAAAATTGTATCTGGACGAGTTGTATAAACTGTAAGTTTTTCATCGCTATTTTTGATTTTAAAATCTACATTACAGCCCTTAGATCTTCCAATCCAATTTATTTGCTGAGCTTTTATCCTATCTTCGTAATTAACTAAGTCTAAATCGTCTATAAGTCTATCGGCATAATCAGTAATTTTTAGCATCCATTGATTTTTCATCTTATGAATGACTTCACTTCCACATCTTTCACATTTACCATCGACAACTTCTTCGTTGGCAAGGCCTACTTGACAAGATGGACACCAATTTACGCTCATTTCATTTTTGTAAGCTAGACCATGTTTGTATAGTTGAATGAAAATCCATTGAGTCCACTTGTAATAATCAGGATCTGTGGTGTTTACTTCCCTATCCCAATCAAAAGAAAATCCGATTGACTTTAACTGATTTTTGAAATTATTTATATTATCTTCAGTGACTTTTGCAGGATGAATTTTGTTTTTTATTGCATAATTTTCTGTTGGAAGTCCAAAGGCATCAAAGCCCATTGGAAATAAAACATTGTAGCCTTCAAGTCTTCTTTTTCTAGATACAACATCTAAAGCTGTATAAGGACGTGGGTGACCTACGTGTAGGCCTTGACCTGATGGATAAGGAAATTCTACTAGAGCGTAAAATTTTTCTTTATCTTTATCAATTTGGCTATGAAAAGTTTTATTTTCATCCCAATATTTTTGCCATTTTTTTTCTATGAAATTAGGATTGTATTCTTTATAATTTTTGTTATTCTCTGTCATTTTTACTCCTAGTTCTTAGCTCCAAAGGCATTTACATATCTTGGATAAGGGATTACATCACGAATGTTTTTCATTCCTGTCACATACATTACAGCTCTTTCAAATCCTAAACCGTAACCAGAGTGAACGACACTTCCAAATCTTCTTAGATCAAGATAATTTTGATAATCTTCTTCTTTTAGACCATTTTCTTTGAAAGATTGTAGAAGTTGGTCTATATTTTCCTCTCTTTGTGAACCTCCAATTAATTCACCTACGCCTGGAACAAGCATATCAAATGCTGCTACTGTTTTGCCATCAGCATTTCTTTTCATATAAAAAGCTTTGATATCTTTTGGATAGTCCGTTACAAATACTGGCCCATCAACTATAACTTCTGATAAATATCTTTCATGTTCAGTTTGTAAATCCATGCCCCACTCAACTGGGAATTCAAAATTTTCTCCACTTGCTTTTAATTTTTCAATGGCATCTGTGTAGGTAATTCTTGCAAATTTTGCATTTCTAACCTTATCTAATCTTTCAAATAAATTTTCATCTATAAATCTATTGAAAAACTCCATCTCATCTTTGTTATTTTCTAAAACATAATTAATTGCATATTTTATCATATCTTCTGCCACATCCATACATACGTTGTAATCTGCAAATGCTATTTCAGGTTCAAGCATCCAAAATTCTGCTGCATGTCTTGGAGTATTTGAAACTTCCGCCCTAAAAGTTGGACCAAAAGTATAAACATCGCCAAAAGCTAATGCATAATCTTCTGCTTCTAGTTGGCCAGATACTGTTAGATATGATTTTTTGCCAAAGAAATCTTTGTTGTAATTAATTTCTCCATCTTCTGTCAATGGTGGATCTTTAGGGTCAATTGTTGTTATATTAAACATTTCCCCAGCACCTTCAGCATCTGAAGATGTTACTATTGGTGGATTTACATACAAAAATCCTCTTTCTTGGAAAAATTTGTGAAGGGCAAAAGCAAGAGAGCTTCTTACCTTAAACACTGCTCTAAAGGTATTAGTTCTTGGACGTAAATGTGGGATTGTTCTCATAAATTCTAGAGTTTGTCTTTGTTTTTGGATTGGGAATTTATCTGAAGACTCTCCCAAAATTTTGATTTCATCTGCTTGAATTTCGTAAGGAGTCTTGTTATTGCCTGTTGCAACTAATTTTCCCCTTACCCAAAGACTTGTTGATAAGAATTGATGAGAAAGTTCATCGTAATTTTCTTTGTCAGTTCCAACAACTATTTGTAAATTTTTGAAAGTAGATCCATCATTTAGTTCGATAAAACCAACGTTTTTACCAAATCTTGAATTTCTTATCCAACCTTCAATTATTACTTCTTTGTCAAGATATTTTTCAATATCTGAAAGCATTTGTCTAATTTTCATTATTTCCCTCTTTTCTTTTCTTTAAATTTTCTATCATTATTTTCTCATATCCAACATTTTTTGCCTGATAAAATTTTTCATTTACAAAATCATCTGGCAGATAATCCTGCTTAACATAACCCCCATAATCGTGAGGATAAAGATAGGTATCTTTGATAAACTTTTTACTTTGTGGATAATGAGAATCTTTTAATTTGTTAGAAACTTCCCTATCTGGATTATTTTTTATAAATTTACTAGCTTTTTCTATTGCTAGATATGTAGAATTGCACTTTGGTGCAGCTGCAAGATAAGTTACACATTGAGCAAGGATTATTCTTGCTTCTGGCATGCCAACAGCATTAATTGCATCAAAAGTTGAACTTGCCAATATTAAAGCATTGGGATCAGCATTTGAAATATCTTCTGAGGCAAAAATCATCATTCTTCTTGCGATAAATTTAATATCTTCACCTGCTTCTAGCATTTTTGCCAAATAATAAAGGCTAGCATCAATGTCAGAACCACGCATAGATTTTATAAAAGCAGAAATAGTATCATAATGCCTATCTCCATTTTTATCATAAATTGCAATTTTCTTTTGGATAGAATTTTCTATAGATTCTTGGTCTATAGTGATTTTACCATCTTTTGCTTCTTGTGAAAATATTGCAATTTCTAGTGCGTTTAATAAGGCTCTACTATCGCCGTTTGAATATTTTATAAGGCTTTCTTTGGCAGTTTCTGTAAGCAAAATATTTTTGCTAGAAAGAATCTTATCTTTAGTTAAAGCTTGGTTTATAAGTTTTTCTAAATCAGAATTATTCAAAGGTATAAGCTCAAAGACATACATTCTTGAAATCAAGGCCTTATTTATTTCAAAATAAGGATTTTCTGTTGTCGCTCCTATTAAAATAATCGTTGAGTTTTCAACAAAAGGAAGCAAATAATCCTGTTGAGATTTATTAAATCTATGAATTTCATCGATAAATAAAATGGTTTTTTTGTTTTCATATTTTAGATTATCTTTGGCTATTTCAATCTTTTTTTTGACATCAGAAATTCCAGATGATACTGCTGACAATTCTTCAAAGGCCATACGTGTTGACTCTGAAATTATCTTGGCAAGGGTAGTTTTGCCGACACCTGGAGGTCCATATAAGATCATAGAATAAATTCTATCTGCCTTAATCATTCTATTTATAATTTTTCCCTCTGCAAGCAAATGAGATTGCCCTATATAATCTTCTAAACGTCTTGGCCTTAATCTATCTGCCAAGGGTGCAGATTTTTCCAATTCATATTTTTTATTTAGCTCAAATAAATCCATAGAAAACTTCCTAATAAAAAAGATGCTAGAAGCTATTTTCTAGCTAAATACTAGCATCATATTTAATCTCTTAAATTAAGTATCTCTTCATAAAATGAATCTACATCTTTAAATTCTCTATATACTGATGCAAATCTAACATAGGCTACAGGATCAAGTTTCTTAAGCTCGTCCATAACAAGCTCTCCTATATAATTTGATGTAATTTCCTTATTACCTTCATTATTGATTTTTACTTCAATATTTTTGGCAACTTGTTCAATTTGCTCCATGCTTACAGGTCTTTTTTGACAACTTTTTACAACACCTGAAATGATTTTTGCTGGATTAAATGATTCTCTTGTGTCATCTTTCTTCACAACCATAATAGTGTTGTCTTCATATCGCTCGTATGTTGAAAATCTCTTTTTGCAATCTTCGCACATTCTTCTGCGTCTTATTGCAGTATCATCTTCTGTAGCTCTTGAATCGATTACTCTTGTGTTAGTTGAATGACAATATGGACATTTCATCTTATTTCAAAAAATCTGGTAATTCTATATCGTCAAATGGATTTTTTTTAGCCTTTTTTTCTTCTGCAACTCTATTTCTGCTTGGAGCCTCAAAATCTCTTCTTTGAGATCTTTGTGGACTTAGATCTTCTCTTCTTGATGGTCTTTGTCCATTATCAAAACCTGTTGCAATTACAGTAATCTTGATGTCATCACCAAGAGATTCATCGCTACCAACTCCAAAGATTATATTAGCATCAGAATCTATATTTTCTCTTATTAACTCAGCTGCTTCATTTGCTTCCATTAGACCAACTTCAGCTGCAGTAACATTTAGTAAGACTGCTTTTGCACCATCGATATTTGTTTCTAATAGTGGTGAATTAATTGCAGCTTTAGCAGCGTCAACTGCTCTATTTTCTCCATTAGCTCTACCAATTCCCATGTGAGCTATACCTTGATCGCTCATTATTGATTCAACATCTGCAAAGTCAAGATTTATTACATTTGGTACAGCTATTAATTCTGAAATACCAGAAACTGCATCCATCAAAACTTGGTCAGCAAGTTTAAATGCATCTACCATTGATGTTCTTTTTTCAACGATTTGTAATAATCTATCGTTAGGAATTGTAATAAGAGTATCTACGTTTTCTTTTAATTTTTCAATTCCAGCTTCAGCTTGAGATTGTCTTTTGCGACCTTCAAAAGTAAATGGTTTGGTTACAACGCCAACAGTTAGTATATCTAAATCCTTAGCAACACTTGCTACAACAGGTGCAGCACCAGTTCCAGTTCCGCCACCCATACCAGCTGTAATAAATACCATATCAGCACCTTTTAGTGCTTCTGTTATTTCATTTTTGGATTCTTCAGCAGCTTTTTCTCCTACACTAGGATTTGCTCCAGCGCCTAGGCCTCTTGTAAGTTTTTCACCTATTTGTAAACGAATATCTGAGTTTGATTCTTGAAGAGTTTGCAAATCAGTATTTACTGCTACAAATTCTACTCCAGATAATCCGTTTTCTCTCATTCGGCTAATAGCGTTATTTCCGCCACCACCAACACCTATTACTTTAATTTTTGCCAAAGAGTAATTTTCCATTTCCATGTTAATATTTGCCATATTTTCCCCCATCATTCATATTTATTACTTATTGAGATTCTCATTAAAAGATTTGCTGTAAACTTTCACAATTGGATTTTTTCCATTATTTAGATCAATTGAACTAACTTTTATGTCCTTATTTTTGATTTCACTAAGAATATGATCTAACAATTTTAATTTAAAATTGATATTATTTAAATCACCGAAATTTACATCTATATCTCTTAACATTATACCAATATCGGTTTTATTTTCCAAATTTAATTCTTTTAGATCTTTAAAGTAAGGATATTTTTGAATTTCGTTAATAAAATCAATTGTAGCTTTCGAGCTAGTAAAGTTTTGTCCTATAGTTTTTTTGGTTTTTGCTCCACTTATTTTTATCAAAGACTGGTCATAATCTTTAATATCAGCCTTTAAAACTTTGCACTTATTAGAAATAAAAAATATTTCATTTTCATTTTCTTGGTAAAACAAAGGATAGTTTTCGTCAACTTTTACACTTAATATATTTGGAAAAACTTTTTTTATTTCCACATCGTCAATTTTATCTAGTTTTTTTAAATTTTCCTCGCTGTCGTTTACTTTATAAAATAAAATATTTTTACCAATAGGATTTGATAAATACTCTATTATCTCACTATCGGATATTGTATTATTGCCAGTTACATAAATATCAGAAATTTGCATATAAGGATGAAAATACGCACAGATAGTGATAGTTGCTAAAGCAAGAATTATTAGTAGAAAAACAAATCCTTTAGAAAATAATTTTTTGTCTGTATCTTTTTTTAAAGAATTTTTCCTAGCAACATAATTCTTTTTTACAGTTTTTCCATTTTTTTTAAGATATCTATCATCATTAGTGTTTTTCATTTTTTTCTGTAAGTCCTATTACCAATTCCAAAATTTTATCGCTTGCATCCTTATTGGCAAGTTTTCCACTAGCTTCGCCCATTTCTTTAAGTTTTTCCTTATCAGAAATCATTTTTAAAATATTTTCATTTAACATATATCCACTCAAATCTTTTTCCAAAATCATTAGCGATGCCTTATTATCCACATAAGTCATAGCGTTATATTGCTGGTGATTTTCAGTGGTATAAGCTTTAGGAATTAGAATTGAAGGTTTTTTTACAGAAGATATTTCGGCAAGACTCATTGCTCCACTTGAGGCGATTACCAAATCACTTACTGCATAAAACAAATCTATATTGTCAATATAAGCAAAAACTTTTATAAAGTCATTTTCTGTCATTTCATCCATGAATTTATCGTAGTTTTTTTTGCCCGTTTGATGAAGTAGATAATACTCTCCTCCAATATTTTTTGATAATTCTAAAACGGCTTTATTTAGAGCATAAGAACCGTTTGAACCACCAAAAGAAAAAACTACTGGCCTATCTTTTTTTATTCCTAAAGTTTCTAAATCAGAATCATTAAATTCATTTTTAAAATTATTTCTAACAGGATTTCCCGTTACTACAATATTATCCTTATATTTAAAATGTTTTAAAGCTTCTTTATAAGAAATGCACAAAACATCAACTTTTTTATTTAAAAATTTAGATGTCACTCCCGGGTAAGAATTTGACTCGTGTAAGAGTGTTGGAACTTTGGCACTTGCTGCTTGAAATATAATTGGTCCACAAACATAACCACCAGTTCCAATTGCTATATCAGGTTTAAATTCTTTTACAATCTTTCTAGCCTCTCTAAATCCTCTCATATTCGTAGTTAAGGATTTGAAAAATCTTTTATTAATTTTTCTTGGTAGTCCCATTCCCTCAATAGGTCTAAATTCGTAAGAATATTTTTTTGCTATATTTTCTTCAGGACCACCTTTAATTCCAACATAAAGAATTTGGCAATCTTTTATATTTTCTTGTAGTTTTTGAGCAATGGCTATAGCTGGATAAATATGTCCACCAGTTCCACCACCAGAAATTATTACTCTCATCTAATATTTCCTTTGTATTTATTGACTAAATTTTTAAAATCTTTGCCTCTAATCTCGTAAGATTTGTACATATCCCAGCTAGCACTTGCTGGTGATAATAGGATAATATCTCCACTTTTTGCAAGACTTACGGCATATTTTACAGCCTCTTCCATATTTTCTACTATTTTATAGGAAATTTCAAATTTTTCGCATAAAGATTTTAGTTGATCTTTGGTTTGACCCATGATAATCATTTCTTTGCCATTTTTTTTAAAGGCTTTGACATAATCTGTGTAGTCAATTTTTTTGTCGTAACCACCTGCAATTATTATTAATGGTTCTTTAAAACTTTCTATTGCTTTTACACTACTATCGACATTAGTACCCTTGGAATCATTATAAAATTTGACATTTTTTTCTTCTGTAACAAATTCCAAACGATGTTCAATTGATACAAAAGTTTTTGAGGCTTTTGCAATATCTTCTAATGATAGACCAAATAAATATGTTTCTAATATTGCAGCCATGAGATTTTCGTAATTGTGATTGCCTATGATTTTTAAATCTTTTACATCAAGAATTTCAATTATTTTCCCATCTTCTACAAATTTTATCTTGTTATTTTCTAAATATAAACCCTTATCAATCTTATTTTTTGAAGAAAATTCATAAATATTTGCTTTTATTTGATTTTTCTTATCTTGTAAAATTTCATCTTCATGGTTAATGATTAAATAATCATTAGAATTTTGATTTTTTGTAATATTTAGCTTTGAATTTATATAATCATCAAAAGATCCATGCCAGTCTATATGATCAGGTGTAATATTAAGGAGCGCTCCTATGTGCGGATGGTATTTGTAGGTATCTTTTAGTTGAAAAGAAGATAATTCTTCTACAAATACACATTCTTTTTCATACATCTGCCACAAAATTCCCTCGCCAATATTTCCTACAGAAACAGCATCTATTCCATTTTCATTTAGAATGTGGGTTATCATAGATGTAGTTGATGTTTTCCCATTTGTCCCTGTTACTGCAAGGAATTTTTTATCAGGGAAAAGTCTATAAGAAAGTTCTATATCAGAAATTATCTCGAATTTTTCGGCTAATTTTCTTAAAATTTCATCACTTGGATTAATTCCAGGAGATTTTACTACAAAATCATAAGAATTTTCCATTAATCTACAATCAGAAATAGGGCTATAATCATAGCCCTTTAATTCATCAATTTCTTTTTTATTTTTATCATAAGTGTAAACTTCATATCCCATTTTGCTTAAAGTTTTTACTGCAGATATTCCGCTTATTCCTAATCCGTATACTAAAACATTTTTCATAAAATAGCCACCAAAGTTATTAAACATAGTACAACGCTTACTATTGTAAAGGCTGTCACTATTTTTGGTTCTTTATATCCTTTCAATTCAAAATGATGGTGAATAGGAGTCATCAAAAACACTCTTTTTTTGTTTCTATGCTTGTAAGAATAGACTTGGATAATAACTGATAAAGTTTCTACAACGTATACTCCACCAAATATTACAAGATAAATTGGTATTCTTTCTATAATTGCAAGAGCAACTACTGCTCCCCCAATTGCCATTGATCCTGTATCTCCCATAAAAACTGAAGCTGGATTTGAATTAAAAAATAAAAATCCTAATAAAACGCCAAACATTATTACAGAAAACATTCTGCTCGTATCTTTGCTAGTTAACAAAAATAATGACAAAAATACAGGAATTGATACGCTTGCTGCTAGTCCATCTAAACCATCAGTAAGATTAACTGCATTTGTTGTTCCAACAATAATAAATATTAGAATTGGAAAACCAAAAAAACTTACTGGTAGTTGATAATTAGAAAAAGGGATAGTCATCATTGTGACTGATTCTTTGTTGTAAACAAAAGTAAGTATTGTGATAATTATTGCAAGAGAAAATTGCAAAACAATTTTTTCTTTAGGTTTTAAACCTTCAGATTGTTTTAAGACAAGTTTTCTAAAATCATCAACAAAGCCAATAGCACCAAAGCCTATTGTTGAAAGTAGCAAAATTAATGTACTTAAATCAAAAGGTACAAAAATCAAGGTAATCAAAAAAGCTGCAATTATAAAAATTACGCCACCCATAGTTGGAGTTCCAGCCTTTTGATAGTGACTTTTTGGCCCTTCTTTTCTAATATTTTGACCTACTTTCATATTCTTTAGGATAGGTATTATCGCATATCCTAAAGCTATTGAAGATATAATACTTATTAAAGCTATTTTAAAAATTTGATTCATATCTAGTTACCATTTTCATTTGCCACTTCTTTATCATTATTAGCATATACCATTCCAAGCTCTTCTAATGCATAGCGTTGGATTCTGTTTAGATCAATAGCATTTTCAAGTTTTGCATTCAATCTATCTTTTTTAAGTTGTTTTGATATAACTTCATTCATAAGTGTATTATACTCGTATCTTTTATTATTCAATTGTTTTCTTTTTTGTAAATTAAAATATCCAAAAATAGCAATAATAAATATGGTTAATATAGTAAAAATTCTTTTAAAGCGAAAAGCTCTTTTTTCTAAGCTTCTATTTCTATATTTAGGAGAAACTTCCTTAGTCTCTTTTACTTTAAGTCTTTTTCTATTTTCATTAGTATTTATTGAATTTGCTCTAATCCTTATCTCAGCCATATTAAATCCTTTGACACACTCTTAATTTTGCACTTTTTGACCTTGAATTTTCTTTTTGTTCTTTTTTGCTTGCAACAATAGGTTTGTTGGTGATAATTTTAACTTTAGAAACTTTCCCACAAACACAAACTGGGAAATTGGGTGGACATATACAGTCTTTTTCTAAGTCCTTAAACTTATTTTTTACTATTCTATCTTCTAGGGAATGGAAAGTTATTATACATAATCTTCCGCCTTCATTTAGGTGATCAACTGCTTTTTCAATAGTATTTTCTAAGACATCTAATTCTCTATTTACCTTTATTCTAAGAGCTTGGAAAACTCTTTTTTCTGGATGAGCTTCTTTAGATTTTACGCTGTTATTTATGATATCCCTAAGCTTAAAAGTCGTATCTATTCGCTGTTTATTTCTATATTCGACAATATTTCTAGCTATGGTTTTTGAAAATCTTTCCTCACCATATTTAGAGAAAATCTCAGAAAGTTCATCTTGTGAATATTCGTTTATAATTTTTTCTGCTGTTAACTCATTACTTGTGTCCATCCTCATATCCAAAGGACCATCATGCATATAGGAAAACCCCCTTTCTGCATTGTCGATTTGATATGAACTGACACCAATATCCATCAAAAAACCATCTACTTTTTCTATAGCTATTGATTGCAAAACTTCATCTATATTCTCAAAATTTGTTTGAAAATATAAAACATTTGAAAAATCTTTAAGATTTTCCTTACTAGCTTTGATTGCTTCAGCATCTTGATCAAGACCTATTAATTTTCCTTTTGAAGAAAGTTTTTGTAAAATTCTTTTGCTATGTCCACCTTTTCCTAGGGTAAGATCTACATAAATTCCATCTGGCTTAATATTTAAATTTTCTATAACTTCATCAGCTAAAACTGATACATGACTAAATTCCATATCAACTATCCATTATATCGGATAAATTCACCTCGACTTCATTAATGTAAGCTTCCCAAGTTGCTACATCCCATATTTCTATGGTTGTGTTGTTGCCAATAATCATCGCCTCGCTATCAATATTTGCATAATCTCTCAAATTTTTGTTAAGCAAGACTCTACCTTGTTTGTCAAGACTTGTTTTGATAGTAGATGAGAAGAAAAGTCTTTTTATTGCCCTGTTTTTTTTGTTTTCAATTACTAGGTTATCAAGTCTTTGACTTTGTTTTTCAAACTCTTCTTTTGTGTATATTACTAAAGATTTTTCAGGGCCTTTTGTGATATAAAATTCTTCTGATAAAATATCACGAAACTCACTAGGCATCATTATTCGATTTTTATTATCCATTTTGTGAGTAAATTCTCCTAAAAACATATCTACCACCATTAACCACTTCATTCCACTTTATAATTATTTTATACCATATTTGAAATTAAAGCAAACAAAAAATCGACTATTTGAGTCGATTTCTATCTGTTTTTATATTAATTTGTTAATTTACTTAAAGTTTATGATCTTTTCTTCTTTTTTTACCACTTTTTCCTCTTTAAAATAAGGTGGGAGATTATTTTTATCTGATATATAAAATATAATTATTCCAACTATTACAAATATTATTGATATTAACTGTGCCGTTCTTATGGATCCAATGTATAGGGAATCTGTTCTTAATCCTTCTACAAAAAATCTCAAAATTCCATATCCTATAAAATATGTTGCAGAAATTTTTCCCTTGTCTGGATTATTTTTCCTCCAATTAATTAAAATAAGAAAAATTACCATATCCCCAATAGATTCGTATAAGAAAGTGGGATGAACTTTAACTCCATCAATTATAATCCCCCAAGGAAGATCTGTTGGACCTCCATGGGCTTCTTGATTCATAAAATTTCCCCATCTGCCTATTGCCTGGCCTAAAACAAGTGAAGGAATTAGGACATCAGCCATATCCCAAAATGGCAGATTTTTTTTCTTGCCATAAATATACAAGGCTAAAAGTCCAAAAATTATTCCACCATGAATTGCTAGTCCTCCTGCTCTTATATTTAGGATTTGGATTGGATTTAAAGAATAATAGTCCCATTCAAATAAAACATACCAAAATCTTGCACCCAAGATTCCTATCGGAACAATTACAAATAAGACATCATAGACAAAATCTTCATCAAATCCACGTCTAACAAATTCTTTTTTGGCAAAATAAGTTCCCAAAAGCATACCAGCAATTATTATCAAAGCATACCAACGTATCTCTATGCCAAAAATAGAAAAAGCTACTGGATTAAAATTAAATTCCATTATTCTTCCTCACTTGGTAAATCCCAGTTTGTAAAGACATCTTGGACATCATCATTATCTTCAAGGGTGTCAATTAATTTTTCCAAATTAGTAAAATGTTCACTAGAAACTTCTATTAAATTTGCTGCTATATATGAAATTTCTGCACTTTTTATAACATAGGCTAATTCTTTAAGCTTATCAACAGCGTCGTTAAAAGATTCAAGGCTTGTTAGAGCTTGGTAATACTCGCCATATTCATTTACATCATCGCAGCCTGCTTCAAGTGCATCCATCATAAATTGATCGAAATCTTTGTTGGTTTTGTCAACTAAAATCTCACCCTTATGTTCAAACATAAACATAACAGATCCATCAGTTCCAAGATTTCCACCATTTTTATCAAAAGCATGCCTTACATCTGGGGCTGTTCTTTGGATATTATCTGTTAGACAATCAACTATTATAGCAACTCCTCCTGGACCGTAACCTTCATAAATTACTCTTTGGTAATTGTCAGCAGCTCCTTCGCCAGTTGCTTTTTTGATTGCTCTTTCAATATTATCATTTGGCATATTATCAGCTTTTGCCTTATCAATTGCCGCTTTTAATGTTGGGTTATAATCTGGATTATCTCCACCTTGCCTTGCTGCAACTGTAATATTTCTAGCGTGTTTGGTAAAAATTTTACCACGTCTAGCATCTTCTGTTCCTTTTTTATTTTTAATCTTGCTCCATTTATTATGTCCTGACATAAATCCTCCTATTTACTATAAAGCATTTCAGTTTTAATTTTTTTTATTGAAATTTCTGCGCTGGTCAAATTTATCAAATCCTCAGTTATTCTATCAAAGGATTCTTCTGACAAATAAATATTCATCTTTACCTTATCTGTAAAATCTTTGTCAATAATATATATTTTATTTTCATTTAGGTAATTTTCAATTTGACCTAAGACATTATAAGAATGAATTAATTCTACTACAAAAAAAGGTCTTTTGTAAATAATTTTATTATTTAAGCACTCACTTACGCCCTTAGAGTATGCTCTAATAAGTCCTCCCTTGCCCAAAAGTTTGCCACCAAAATATCTTGTAACAACTGCCACAATATTTTTTACGTCATTTTTTTCTAAAACACTTAGCATGGGAAGGCCTGCAGAACCTGTGGGTTCGCCATCGTCATTATATCTTTTAATCAAAGGATTTGTACTGATTATAAAGGCAGTGCAATTATGAGTAGCATCCTTATATTTTTCAGATATTTCTTCTATGAATTTATTAGCGTCATCTTCACTTTCAACATGTCTAATATTGGTGATAAAAATAGATTTTTGTTCAGTAAACTCACTTTTTATCTGGCCTTTTACAGTTTTATATGCATTCGATATATTTTCCATACTTATTCATATCCTCACTAGATATTTCAAATTGAATGATTGTTCCCAGACCATCGTATTTTGTATCCAAAATATCATAATTTGTCATTAGATAATCTAAAACATCTCCATCTGAAAAAGGTATATGCATAGAAACTTTTTTATAATCTTTTTTTATAATTTCTACGATTTTTTCTTTAAGTCTTTCTAAATCTTTCTCATCTTTTGCTGAGATATAAATCCTATCTTTTTCTCTTTTAAAAAGTTTGACTTTAAAATCATCATCAATTTTGTCCATTTTATTAAAAACATATAAAATATGTTTATCTTCTAAATCTATGTCCTCTACTGCCTTTTCTATGGTTTTTATTTGATGATCAATATCTAAACTTGCATCAATTACAATTAAAAGCATATCAGCAAATCTAATTTCTTCTAAAGTCGTCAAAAATGAATCATTTAATTCTTTGGATAAATTATCGATAAAACCAACAGTATCGGTAAGAGTTACCTTGGTATTTGAAAAATCTAATCTTCTGGTAGATGTATCTAAGGTTGCAAATAATAAATCATCTGAATAAACAAATTTATCTTTGCCATACATATGCATCATACCATTAAGTATCGTTGATTTTCCAGCATTAGTATATCCTAGTAAAGATATATTATAAATATTATCTCTTGATTTTCTATTAGTAATTTTGGTTTTTTCTACATCTTTTAATTGTTTTTCAAGAGATTTTATATCACGAATTACTGCACGTCTGTCGGTTTCGAGCATGGTTTCACCAGGACCTCTTGTTCCTATACCACCAGCTTGTCTTGACAAATATGAAAACCATTTGTTAAGTCTTGGCAATTGGTATTTTAGTTGAGCAAGCTTAATTTTAAGTCTACTTTCTTTAGTATTTGCTCTTTGGGCAAAGATATCTAAGATTAGACTAGTCCAATCAACAACGTGAAGTTTTAACTCTTCTTCAAGATTATATAATTGACTAGCTGATAGTTCCACATCAAAAATAACTGTATCTATCCCTAGTTTTTTTGCCAAATCTTTAATTTCAGATACTTTTCCACTGCCTATAAAAAATCTTGGATTAACTTTTTCTACAACCTGACTTACATAGGCCACAGATTTGCCACCAGCCGTATTTATTAACGATTCTAATTCGTATATTTTATTATCAAGATCATCTTCTCTATTTAAAATATTAACTTGTATAACTTCCTGCATAAACATCCTTTCTAAAAGATTATACGATAGCTAAAAATATTATAAAGATGCTAAGATATAGATATATTATTAAAAAAATGATAAAATAGAATTGATATTGAAATAAATAAATAAAAAAATAAATTTAGGAGGCTAAATGTTTAAAAAAATTGCCTCTATAGTGATAAAACTAATTTTGATAATAATACTTGGCATAGGATCTATCCTTGTTGTATTTGGAGGACTTATGGGAGGAGCAATACTTGAAGTTATGAAAACTGCCCCAGAAATCGATCCAAATATTATCAAGTATGAGATGAGTCAAAATTCCACTATAGTTGATGAAAATGGAAATGAAGTTGATTCTATAGCTACTAGCGAATACAGAGAAATAATTGATTATAAAAAAATCCCAAAATCTTTAAAGCGTGCTTTTGTCGCAATAGAAGATGAAAGATTTTATAAGCACCCTGGTTTGGATTTTCAATCTATTTTAGGCTCTGCCCTAGAAAATTTTAGAGCTGGTAGTATTGTCCGTGGGGGTTCCACAATAACTCAGCAACTTGCTCGTAACACTTACCTTACAAATGATCAAACCTACGAAAGAAAAATTAAGGAAATTTATCTGGCTTTGGAAATAGAAAAAGCCTTGAGTAAAGATGAAATACTTGGAGCTTATCTTAACCGAGTGTTTATGGGACAAAATACCTACGGTGTTCAAGCAGCTGCCAGAACATATTTTGACAAAGACGTTTCAGAGCTAAATTTAGCTCAGTGTGCAGCTCTTGCAAGTATAGTCCAATCCCCATCTGAAAATTCTCTTTACAAAGCAATAAAAGTAAGTGAAGTTACTGATCAAAGAGTTTTGGGAGAATTTAGTATTGATGGTGAAAAATATGCAGCGATTTATAATGAAAATCCTTATAAAAGAGAACAGTATGCCCTAGAAAAAATGCTTGAACTCGGCCGGATTTCTAAAAAAGAATACGATGAAGCCAAAAATTTCGATGTTGCAAGCACTATTAAGCCTGCTGAAAGATCAAATACCGAAATTGCAAGTTATTTTAACTCCTTGCTAGAAAAACAAGTTGTTAGAAAATTACAAGAAATCTATAATTTAAGCGAAAACCAAGCTTGGGATAGACTTTATTATGGTGGATTAAGGATAACAACAACCATAGATGAAGACATGCAAAAAGAATTGGAAAATATCTACGCAGATTTTTCCTCATATTTGATTGGCGATACTTCAGGATGGAATCAAGCTCCTCTACTTGATTTACGCTATGACCAATATGGAAATATAATAAATAGCGATGGCAATTTGTTATATTATGCAAAAAGCAACATCTTAAATGACAATAACGATATTAGACTTAGAGATGATGAAGCTTGGTATGACGATGATGGAAATTTAGTTCTATCAACTTACAAGGCCTATCTTGATCAAACTAACCTATACTTTAGGAATTATTATTCCTTAGATGAGAATAACAAAAATTTAAGAACTCACAAGACTGGACACATTACTTTTAAGAGCAACGAAGATGCAAGTCTTGATGAGGACGAAAATATTGTTATATCAAAGAAATTCTTAGACGAAAATGAAAATCTTATAACAGCTTATGAAGACGGAACATTTTCTATCAACAAAGATTTCTATGATATAGACTTAGAAGGAGTAATCCAACCTCAATCTTCAACAGTAATTATGGATCAAGCAAACGGTCACATTAAAGCAATTATGGGTGGCCGCGATCAAAGTGGTATTAGAATTTTGGATAGAGCATCAGCTATTCCAAGACAACCTGGCTCATCAATAAAACCAATTGCAACTTATACAGCTGCTTTAGATAATGGCTTTAACCTAGCAACTGGTATGGATGATGTGCCATTAATGAAAAATGAAGAAGATCAAGCTTGGCCAAAGAATGTTTACGAATATTATATGGGGGTTGTTCCTATAAGAAGAGCCATAGAATTGTCCATAAATACTATTGCAGTAAGAACTCTAAAAGAAGTAGGTATTGCAAAGAGCTTAGAATACTTAAAGAATTTTGGAATAATAAGAGAAGATGGCGAAGATAACTTTGTTAGCAAAGAAGATAACCCTACAACTAACGATGAGAATTTAGCAGCCTTAGGTTTAGGTTCCATGACAAATGGTCTAACAACTTTGGATATGACTGCAGCTTACGCAGCTTTGGCAAATCAAGGAAAATACAACGAACCATTGACATTTTCTAAAATTGAAGATTCAACAGGCAAAGTTTTATTTGATGATAAAAATGTAATAACTCATCAAGTAACATCTGCTGAAACAGCTTACCAAATAACCTCTGCCCTAGAATCAACTGGACAAAGCTACAACAACATCTATATTAACGACATAGATTATGCAACAAAAACTGGTACTACTGATAATAAAGTAGATTTTTGGTGCATGGGCTATACTCCTTATTACACAGTTGGAATTTGGATGGGAGCAGATGATCAAAATCTTAGAATGAATGGAAATTCTATCGAAAGAGCTGCTTTGATGTGGAATATAATCAATAATCATATACTTGACGGCTATGACGTAGCTAATTTTGATATTCCAGATGGCATTGTTGAAATGCAAGTAGATACCATGAGTGGAAAACTTCCTTCAGACATATCCAGATGGGATCCAAGAGGAACAATAAGAACAGAAATTTTTGGTCCAAACAATACGCCTACAGAAGTTGATGATGTTCATGTTATGATAACAGTAGACGATAGAAATAATCTCTTAGCATCAGATATCACACCAGAAGGGCATATAACAAGTAGAGTATTTATAAGACCAAAAAGTAATTATGATCCTAACGAATTTGGTGGAATTTATCCAAAAGATTGGACTTACAGACCTCCTACTGCATATTCAAATTTAGCTGAAGATCCAGAAGAAGAGGATGATGAGAAGGATAAAGACGGTAAGGATAAAGATAAAGATAAGGACAAAGATAAAAATCCTGATGATAACAAGGAAAATAATCAAAATCCTGACCAAAACCAAAACACAAATCCTTAAATTTAAAGGGACTATAAGAAATTTTTCTTACAGTCCCTTTTTAAATTTACTAAATTTTATTAGTTTATTAAAATTATTTTCTAGTTGGCCCTTTGTTTTTTCCCGTAACAAGGTTGATAATCCACAATAAAATTACAGCACCAATTACTGACCATAAAATTATTGCAAAAGTTCCTGGTCCACCAGCTTTTAGGAAAAACGAATTATAAATCCAACCGCCAATTACAGAGCCAATAATTCCTACGATTATATTTGCAAGACTTCCCATTTCAGAGTCCTTACCCATTATCCTACTAGCAATCCAGCCAGCTAAAGCTCCTAATATTAAAGTCATTATTATACCTTTTCCACTTAACATAATTTCTCCTTTCATTTTTTAAAAAATTTCGTAATAAAATATTAAATTACTTTATATATATATCCATTTTTTGTTTTTTTAAACATTTTTATAAAGGCTAAATAATACTAGCTTTTGTGTGGTATAATGAAAGAAGAGGTGAGTTTTTTGAATAATATCAATATTTTAATAATTGAAGACGAAAAGAAAATTTCAACTATAATGAAATCTTATTTTGAAAAAGAAGGCTATAATGTTTTGCAAGCTTTTGATGGCAAAGAGGGCTTAGAGCTTTTTAATAATAACGAAGTAGACCTAATCATACTAGATTTAATGTTGCCAAAATTACCTGGTGAAGAAGTTATAAAGGAAATTAGAAACAAATCTGATTTACCAATAATTATGGTTTCTGCAAAGGTTGAGGAAGATAATCGTGTAGAAGGATTAAGACTTGGAGCTGATGATTATGTGACCAAACCATTTTCCCCAAAAGAATTGGTCGAAAGAGTAAAGGCAGTTCTTAGGAGAATCGAAAAATACAATATTCCTAGAGCCGATATTATAAAAACTTCCGATGGAAGATTGGAAATGGATTTACAATACAATAGAATCTTTAAAGATGGAAAAGAAGTTTTGCTAACAAAAAACGAATTTCAAATTTTAAAAACTATCTTCTCTTCTCCAAATAAAATTTTTTCAAGAGATGAAATTATCGCTCTTACATTTGGTTATGATTACGATGCCTACGACAGGGCGATTGACACTCATATAAAAAATATTAGATCAAAGATAGAAGATAATCCAAAAAGACCTGCTTATATCAAAACAATTTATGGTATGGGTTATAAATCTGGTGGAGTAGATGATTACATTAAAGAGTAAAATTATAAGAAACTTTGTCGCAGGTATTTTAGCTTGCGTTTTGGTTTTCTCAATTTTGGTTACTATTTTTGTCACATTTAACTACAGACAGATGCTAATGGAAATGAAAGATGTCAGAGTGACAGAAGTTAGCACTTGGTTTATAAAATATCAAAAAGATCCCAACACAAGCATTGAAGAGATGTGGCAAGGACTTGATAATCTTGCCAAGGATCTTGAAGTTGATATTAATTTTGAAGAACCTGACGGAACAATTTCTTATGAAGTTTTTGGTAGAAATCCTTCAAATACTTACCCAATAAAAAGAGAGCATTTAAAATTATTTAACGCTGATAAGGCCAAAAGGTCTGGAACTTTAAATATAACCTATAATGTCAATCCTGAACCAATAGAAGATTTGCAAAGAAATTTTACAAGTGCAATAATCTATGGATTGGTAATTTCTTTGATAATTGGATTTGTCATAAGTCTAATTTTATCTGAAAACATTTCAGAACCTATTATGTTAATTAGCGATGATACACTAAAAATTAAAGATGGCAAATATGAAGTTACCGATAGAAATACTGATATTATAGAAATTGAAAATCTCCAAGACAATATAACTTATTTATCAAATAACTTAAAAAATCAAGAAAATATTAGAAAACAATACGCTCAAGATATATCTCACGAATTGCGTACTCCCCTAACGAATTTGCAACTTTACATAGAAGCAATCAAAGATGGGATTGTAGAAGCTGATAGTCAAACAATGGATATTTTGCTTGAAGATGTTATCCGTTTGCAAGATTTGATTGTTGGTCTAAAAAAGACCTTTGATGAAAATGTTGAATTTATCCAAGTAAGAAACGAAGATACAAATATTACTAATCTTATTAAAAGAATTGCCTATGCTTTCTTGCCAAAAGCAGAACAAAATAACATAAAAATCTCAGAAAATCTTGCTGAAAACGTTATTATGAATACTGATAAAAATAAGTTCACGCAAATTTTAAATAATCTCATATCAAATGCTATGAAAGCTATTGGAGAAAATGGGAATATAGAAATATACCTTACTGAAGATAATAAAAAAATCGAAATAAAAGTAATCGATGATGGAATAGGAATTGCAGAAGATCAAATTGATAGGATCTTTGATAGATTCTACAGGATAGAAGATTCAAGAAATACCAGTGACAACGGCCATGGCTTAGGACTTGCAATTAGCAAAAATTTTGTCGAGGCCCTAGGTGGTAAAATCAAAGTAGATTCTGTACTTAACCATGGAACTTGTTTTACACTAAGTTTTACAAAATAAAGTAGGAAAATTATGTCAAGAAAACGCATAAATAAAAGAAAAACTAAAAAAAATGAATTATTAACAAATAATGATAGAGACGATTACAATATACAATCTGACTCCCAAAGAAAAAGAGCCGAAAGGAAAAAACTTCAAAGAAGAAAAAAATTTATAAGACGCAGAATAATCCTTGGCCTAATATTTTTTGCTCTAATAGTTCTTGGTGGTAAATTTATTTCTAATGCCATAAACTCATACAAAGTTATGGGCTATCCAGACTTTAGAGATGAAGTTTTGGAAAGTTTGGGAAGAGAAGTTTTTGTTTCCCCATCAGAAAATAGATCTTTAAGTGCTGGCGAAAAAATAACCGATTTTGAAAGTTTGTATAATATAATCCAAAGATCTTACGCAGTAGATAATGAAAATAAAGAAAACTACAAGAAATTTTTGGGTCAATACAACGACTTTAGAAAAAAAATTGCCCTATCTAAAACTGACCAAGAATACTTTACATTAATAAATCAGTATCTAGCAATACTTGATGATAGCAGAACCTTTATTTTGGAAAAAGATACTTACCAAAATCTCTTTGATTATTATAAAGATAAGAAAAATTCAAACAAAAAATCAGTACTCGAAGATCCACAAGCTGTCGATAGGTACAAAAGATTAATTACTGATGCTAATGTCAAAAAAGAAGCTACAAAAGGCGAAATCATCACAAACGGCCTAATGGTAATAAGAATGGAAGATTTTAGACCTAAAGAATTTGAAAATGATCTTAAAAATATAACTGACACATTTTTGGCAAATCCACCAGTTGGTAAACTAATCATAGACTTATCAAATAATAATTCAATAGATCATGTCTATTGGAATAAATTTGCAAGAATTTTAATTCCTGAAGACTACAAAGAATCTAATATAATTTTTTACAGATCAAAGCTATTTGAAGATTCGCTAAAGACTTTTAAGGAAGATGAAAATAATCCTTATGATACAGCTCTTGCAAAAAATGATGCAAGTAAATACAAAGAAACTAAGAAATTAATAAATCCAAGCGACTATTTATATTACGACCAATTAGACTTGTCAATAACAAAAAACACAGATTATTCAACAAGAAAAATTTATGTCTTGACAAATTCTAACACAGCCAACGAAGCCATAAAATTTGCAGACTTTTTGAAAAAAAATGGAGCTTATCTAGTAAAAAATGCACTAGACTCCAAAGAAACAAAAAATGATATAGTTTATAATGCTCCGACAGATCTTTACTTACTAGAACATTCTGGTCTAATTTTATCGATAAACTCATCTTTTTGTAAAAATGATGAAAATATTTACCTATCTTACGATCAGAAAATAAATTCCAAAGATCCGATATCAAGTATGCTAAGCATAGTAAACCAATAAAATAACGCCCCCATCTAAGTTTTTATAAAACTTATAAGGTGACCCCACAAAGTTGGAACTAATACCAGAGTTAGAACTAAACTAGCTCTGGTATTTCTTTTTCCTTTCCTACCCCTAAGGGTAGAAAGTTTTTTATGCTGCATTCTTCTTTCTGTATTCTATTGGTGATAAGTATCCTAATTTTTCTTTTATTCTTTCTTCGTTGTAATATTTTATG
>QWCE01000890.1_pt1 | contig 51584 bp, 39 predicted proteins | sample 1972531 | NCBI WGS metagenome assembly QWCE01 (sample SAMN09866716, study PRJNA288562) | Human gut metagenome isolate term4_stool, whole genome shotgun sequencing...
TCGACCGCTGCTTTCGAGGATCCTATTTCATTCGATAGCTTTACGGCCTGCACCTTATATTCCGTGTTGTATTTTCGTTGATTCCGAGCCATCTTTCGTGCCTGCAGGGAGTGGGGGAGGATCCCCCGCCCCCACCCGCGGCGACCCTGCTGCTGTCCAGCGCCGATTTACACACAGGGAGTTTTTAAGCAGAGGGTAGAAAGCGGCAAAGACTGCTTTTTGCATAGATTACGCCACGGCAGCGGAAAAGCCGGGAAAGGAAACAAACAATGAACGAAGCTGAAAACATGGATATTAACGGAACTGCCCCCAGTAGGCAGGAAGAACGCACCTTTACACAGGCAGAGCTTAACGCCATTGTAGCGGATCGGCTGGCCCGTGAGCGTGCCAAATATGCAGACTATGACAAATTGAAAGATAAGGCGGGAAAGGCTGACGCATTACAGCAGCAGCTTGATACACTGGAGGCCGACACGGCCCGGCGGGCGATGAAAAAGAAAGTCTCTGACGCAACCGGTGTACCTGAAGCGCTTCTTACCGGAGACACGGAAGAAAGCTGCACAGAGCAGGCACACGAAATTATGCAGTTTGCTGCACCTTCTTACCCGGCTATACCGGACGGCGGCACGGCTGGAGCGGTTGGAAATTATCAAGATGTTTTTTCGCCCGCTTCCGATAAGGCGCTATCTAAGGCATTTTGCCGGGATAACAAGCATAAGCCGAAGCCTTACCCGCCCTGCATCTATTAAGCGAGGTTGAATTTATGTCCGTTGAACTTACTACAAAATTTGCACCTAAAACCGATGAACTTTTCAAGGCTGAAAGCAAAATCAGCCTACTTACTAACACCGATTACGAGTGGACGGGCGCACACTCCATCAAGCTGTACAAGATCAGCACCACGCCCATGAACGACTACGCCCGCAACCGCAGCGCGGCCCCGGAGGACAGCAGCGAATCTTTGTCCCGCTATGGTCAGTTGCTTGATCTGTCCGCCACTACCGAGGAGCTGTTGCTGAAGCATGACCGCTCTTTTATCTTCAATGTGGACAAGCTGGACGAGGACGAGACCCAGGGCCAGCTTGAAGCAGGCACCGTCCTGGCGCGTGAGCTGCGCGAGGTGGTCGTGCCGGAGGTTGACACCAACGTGTACAAGATCATGGCAGAGGGCGCAGGCGTTAAGCCCGAAGCCGCCGCGCTGACCAAGTCGAACATTTACGCCGCTGTGTTGGCCGCGTCTCAGGCGCTGGACGATGCGGAAGTGCCGGAGGCAGACCGCGTACTTACTGTTACCCCGGCAACATATGCGCTTTTGAAGCAGGCTGTTGAATTTGACCACACCGAAATCGGCGCGGAGATGCGCGCCCGCGGCGTTGTGGCTGTTCTGGACGGCGCTGCAGTTGTCAAGGTGCCCGCGGTTCGCCTGCCGGAAAAATTCGGCTTTATGCTGTGCCACCCGTCCGCCACTGTGGCCCCGGTCAAGCTGGAAGATTTCGGCATTCACAACGACACGCCGCTTTCAAGCGGTACGATCGTAACAGGCCGGGTCTGCTATGACGCTTTTGTGCTGGACAACAAAAAGACCGCTATTTATTATCAGGCTATCAGATAATTGTGCAAAATGCCCGTTTGCGTGACCTGATCCGCACCGGATCGAGCCCGATTCAATAGCAAAATGCACAAAAAGCGTGCGGGTTTACAGCCTGCACGTTTTTCTTGTTCATAGGGGGATTCTATGGAGACAGCAACCAAAGCCAGCGACCAGCAAGCCACAAACGCCGCCCTTGCAGCCCTGGCTGCCACCGACAACAGCTACGCCCTGGGCCAGCTGTGGGAGCTGAACAAGGGCCTGCTGCGCTCCATGTTCTGGAAGTGGTACCCGGCGCACAAGGCCCAGGCGGACGCCCACGACCAGACCGCGGACGATTTCGAGCAAGAAGGCTTTTTTGCTGTCCAGCACGCAGCCCAGACCTACGACCCGGCACAGGGAGCCTTTACCACCTGGCTGGCTGCCGCCATGCAGCGCCAGATCCAGCGCACCTTGACCAACGGCCACGTCCGCACCGTGACCGGCGAGGACGGCAAGCAGCACACCACCAGCGCCGACCCGCTGAACCATTGCACCAGCCTAGACATGCCCCTTGACGATGAAAACGGCGGCGCGGCCACGCTGGGCGACCTGCAGGAAGACCCGACAGCGGCGGCAGAACTGGACGCGGTAGAAAATGCACTGTTTCAAGATCAGCTGCGCACGGTGGTCGAAGAAGCGCTTAAACAGCTGTCTGACAGTGAAGCAGATGTTTTGCGCCGCCGGTATTATCAGCAACAACCACTGCGGGAAGTCGGCGAGGTCTACGGCATGACATGGAGCCGCGCCCAGCAGGTAGAGAAAGCAGCTATGCGCAAGCTGCGCCGTAACCCGGCACTGTGCCGGTTTCACGATGAAGTTATACGCACCATGCATACAGGGGCACAGGCTTTGCAGCATGGCAACACGGCGGCAGCGTAGAAGAACACATAATTGAATACTTGGAAAGTAAAAGCGCCGACCTGTATGCGGTGCGGTAAAAAGTGCTGTACGGCAAAAAGAAAGCACCTGAAAACTTACGTTCTTAGGTGCTTTTCGTTGGTGCGGATGAAGGGATTTGAACCCACACTCTTTTAAGGGAACTAGAACCTGAATCTAGCGCGTCTGCCAGTTCCGCCACATCCGCATATTCTTTTTGCCGTGGGCCGTGGCCCTGACGACGTGTATTATTATAGCCAAACCGCAAACAAATGTCAAGCATTTTCTGCAAAAAATGGCAAACTTTTTTATATTTTTTATATTTTTGTGAACATGAGTAAAAACTGGGTAAAAACGTCAAAACGCGCTGCGCCAAAACTTGCATTTGCGCCATAAGCTGTTATAATAAAAATATATAGTAAAAGCATGCAACCGTGAGCAAAACGCATGTTTTGCGAAATCAAAATGCAGTATACAGATGAAAGACAAGCCGAACACAACTATATGCTGCACGCCCTCGAGAACAAATCGAAGCTTTGCCCATCCCTAAAGCATGAATTATGGAGGTGACCCACTATGTGGACACGCGAACTTTTAAAAACCAACGCCAAGCAGGCCCTGCAGGGACGCTACTGGCGTTCCTTCTGGATCTGTCTGGTGCTCAGCTTTGTAGGGCTGGGCGGGGCAGGGGTCAACAGCGGCAGTGCGGCGCAGCAGGCTGTCAGCACCGCTACGGACGAAACGACGGTCTATGACATCGTCAACAGTATCCCCGACAGTATGCTGGGGGCGATCCTCGTCGGTATGCTCATCGGCTCTATTGCCGCGCTTTGCTGGGCACTCTTTGTCGTCTACCCGCTCAACGTCGGCCGCTGCCGCTATTTTATGGAGAGCCGCCAGTCCCTGACGCCCGTCTCCACCGTCGTCAGCGCCTTCCGCCGCCCCTACGGCAATCCCATCGTGGTGCAGTTGCTTACCGACCTGAAAATCGCGCTGGGCTTCCTGTTGCTCATTGTGCCGGGCATTTACTGGGAGTATTGCTATGAGCTGGTGCCCTACCTGCTGGCCGAAAACCCCTATATGTCTGCCACCCGCGCTATGGAACTGAGCAAGGAGATGATGGAGGGCGAGAAGTGGAACTTCTTCATCCTCAAGCTGTCCTTCTTTGGCTGGCTGCTGCTCTGCATGTTCACCTTCGGCATCGGCGGCTTCTTTTTGGAACCGTACATGCAGGCGACCTACGCGGAATTTTACGCCGCCATGCGCAGCAAGGCACTGGCCATGGGCATGACGACTACCGACGAGCTCGGCGGCTTTGTGCGGCATGATACCTACCCCAACGACATGGACTTCTGATTCAGAATAAACCCGCGAAACGCCGCGGAAACGGGAGCTGCTCCTGTTTCCGCGGCGTTTTTTGGCAAAGCCCCGCGCACGATTTCACACTTCTTCAAACCATTGTCGCAAAATTATCACAATTTATCACTATAATAAAAGACATTATGAAATGAAAAGGGGAGTGCGCACTTTGATCGAAGTAGAGCATCTGACAAAGCGCTACGGCAGCCACACCGCGGTGGACGACATCAGCTTCACCGTGGAGGATGGCGGCATCTACGGCCTGCTCGGCCCCAACGGCGCGGGCAAATCGACCACCATGAACATTATTACCGGCTACATTTCGGCCACGGACGGCACGGTCAAAATCGACGGCCACGACATCGCCGACGAGCCCGCCGCGGCTAAGGCCTGCATCGGCTACCTGCCGGAGCTGCCGCCGCTGTATCAGGAGATGACCGTGCAGGAGTATCTGCTGTTCGTTGCCGAGCTGAAGGGCACCCGCAAAAAGGCGGATCGTGCCGCCGCAGTGGAGCACGCCGCGGCCCGCGCGGGCCTGCAGGGCATGGAGCAGCGCCTGATCCGCAACCTGTCCAAGGGCTACCGTCAGCGTGTGGGCATTGCCGCTGCGCTGCTCGGCACGCCGAAGATCATCATTCTGGATGAGCCCACCGTCGGCCTGGACCCGGCGCAGATGATCGAGATCCGCTCCCTCATCCGCGACCTGGGCAAGACCCACACGGTCATCCTGTCCAGCCATATTTTGAGCGAGGTCCAGACCGTCTGTGACCGGGTGCTCATCATTGCCCACGGCAGGCTCGTGGCGCAGGGCACACCGGAGGAGCTGGCCGCCCAGCTGACCGCCAAGGGCACGATCACCGCCACGGCGCAGGGCAGCCGCGAGGCCGTTGTGGCCGCTGCAGGCAAGGTGCCCGGCCTGACCGATCTGCGTGTCACCGACGAGAAGGGCGGCGAGGTCAGCTTCACCGCCGTCAGCACGGCGGGTACTGACCTGCGCGGTGCGCTCTCGCTGGCGCTGGCTCAGGCGGGCTGCCCGGTGCTGAACCTGAGCGCCGAGACGATGAGCCTGGAGGATGTATTCCTGCAATTGACCGAGACACCCGAGAGCGGCAAGCCGGAAAGCACCGCTGCCCCTGCCGAAAATCCCCCTGCGGAAGCCGCCGCAGAAGAAGCAAGCGAAAAGGAGGCGGACAGCGATGAAAGCAATCTTTAAACGCGAGGTCAAAAGCTACTTTACCGGCATGATCGGCTGGGTCGTTGCTGCCGTAAGCCTTTTCTTCCTGGGGCTGTACTACACCAACCGCAACCTGCTCTACGCCTCGTCGGACTTTGCGTCGGTGCTCTACACCATGACGATGATTTTGCTTTTCCTGCTGCCGGCCATCAGTATGCGCAGCTTTGCGGAGGAGCGCAAGAACCGCACCGACCAGCTGCTGCTGACCAGTCCGGTCAGTATCCCGGCCATCGTGGCCGGTAAGTTTCTGGCCGAGGTCGCGGTCTTTGCCCTTCCGCTGGCCGCCGCCGTGCTCATGCCGCTGATTTTAAAGGCGTTCGGCACGGTCTCCCTCGTTGCGGCGTACAGTGCCGTGCTTGGCTACCTGCTGCTGGGCAGCGCCTGCCTGGCCGTCGGCACCTGGATCTCGGCCCTGACCGAGAACCAGATCTTAGCCTACCTCGCCACCTTCGGCGCACTGCTCGTTGCCTACATTATGGACGGCATCCAGACCATGTTCACCACCGGCAATCTGCTGGCATTCATTGCTTTTATGGTCGTCGTGCTCATCGCGTCGATTCTCGTCGGCGTTATCTGCAAGCGGCTGACCGCGGGCGTCACGGTGTTCTGCGTGGGGGCTGTCGTGCTGTTCATTCTGTTCCGGCTGCGCCCGGCGTGGCTGCTGACGGCCTTCAACGCGGTGCTGTCCGCGCTGGCGCTGTTTGACCCGTTCCAGGACATTGTGGGCGGTATGTTCAGCATCCCGGCCATCGTGTACTATCTGTCGGTCATCGGGCTGTTCCTCTTCCTGACCGGGCAGGCGTTGGAACGCCGCCGTTGGAATTGAGGAGGGATACGCCATGAAAAAGTTGAATGTAAAGCTCCCGCAGGGCGGCAGCAAGCGTGCCCTGCACAGCGGTATGTACGCCAGTGCGCTGGCGGTGGTGGTGCTGGCGGTGACCATTCTGGTCAACCTCGTCATCCGCGCACTGCCCACCAAATACACCGAGTACGATATTTCCACGACGTCGCTTTTCACGTTAAGTGACACCACCGAGAACCTGCTCCATGAGCTGAACGCCGATGTGACGGCCTACTATCTGGCCGAGAGCGGGCAGGAGGACGCGAACATTACCCGCCTGCTGGACCGCTACGCGGGCGAGAGCAGCCATTTCAGCTGGCAGCAGCGCGACCCCGTGCTCTACCCGACGTTCGCCCAGCAGTATGACGGCGCGTCGGCGGGCAGCGTTGTGCTGGTCTGCGGCGACAACAGCGACGTGCTCTCCTACAACGATATGTACGAGATGGACCTGGAGAGCTATTACACCACCGGCACGGCCAACTACAGCTTCCAGGCCGAGAACGCCCTGACCTCCGGCATCGCCAAGGTCACCCGCACGGCGGCCTACCAGCTGTACGAGCTGACTGGCCACGGCGAGACCGCGCTGTCCGGCGACTTTACCGACACGCTGTCCAACGCCGGTGTGACCGTGACCTCGCTGAACCTGACCACCGCCGGCAGCATCCCGGCGGACGTGAGTGCCGTGCTTATCAACGCGCCGGGCGCAGACCTGACCGATGCCGAGACGACGATTTTGAAGGACTACGTGGCGAACGGCGGCAAGCTGTTTGTGACCACCGACTTCACCACCGGGACGCCGAATCTTGACAGTGTGCTGGCCGACTGCGGCATGGCCCGCCAGCCCGGTCTGCTGATCGAGACCGACACCGACCATTACCCCTACGGCTACCCCCAGACCTACCTGCTGCCCAAGCTGGCCGGCAACGACATCACCGCGGGCGTGTCCCAGAACATGATGATCTACACCCCCATTGCCCAGGGCATCACGACGAACGACGACAGCGAGTTCGCCTTTACCGACCTGCTGACCACCGGTGATAACGCCTACTCGATGGAGAACTACGCCACCGCCGAGACCGCCCAGAAGGCCGATACCGACCCCGAGGGCTGCTTTGCCGTGGCGGTGGCGGCGGATAACTCCGCCACCGGTGCGCGCGTCGTCTGGGTCAACTGCCCGAACCTGCTGGAAAGCAACATCAACCAGGCCGTCTCCGGCGGTAACGCCCAATTCCTGGGCAGCGTTGTCAACTGGATGAACGGCGAGCAGACGACAGCGGTCATCAACGCAAAGAGCATGAGCGCGGCCTCGCTGAGCGTGCCGACCTCGGCGGCCATTCCGCTGGGCGTACTGTTCACGCTGGTGCTGCCCATCGTCTGCACCATTGCGGGCGCGGTGGTCTGCGTTGTGCGCCGCCGCAGATAAAGGAGAACCATGAAAAACAAGAAATTTCTGCCGCTTGTCATCCTTGCGGGCGTCGTTGCGCTGCTGGGCATCCTGCTGGCCGTGCTGACGCTGCACGGGGAGGCGGAGACCGACACGACGCTGCCGCTGTGTGACCTTGCGGCGGATGACATCGACGCGCTGTCCTACGCGGGCAACAATGTAGAGGTCTCGCTCCTCAAGGGCAGCGACGGCTGGCTGCTGGCCGATGACCCGTCGCTGCCGCTGGACCAGGCCAAGGTGCAGAGCCTTGTGGAGGACTACGCCAACCTGAAGGCACAGCGCAAACTCGAGGGCAATGACCTGGCCGAGCTGCCCGCTAAAAGTGACACCCCGCAGATGACGATCACCCTCGGGGCAGGGGACCAGACCGTGGACCTGACTGTAGATCAGCTGAACAGCGTGGCAGACGTCTACTACGTCTACGACGAATCCGGCGCAGCCTACACGGTCCGGCGCAGCGACCTGGCGACGCTGAGCAAGTCACCCCGCGACCTGTACAAGGCCCAGACGCTGACCGACAAGACGACAGACGATGTGGCCGCCATGCAGGTGAACGACCTGACATTTACCTGCACCGACGGCATCTGGACGCTGGCCGACGACCCGGACTACGCCCTGACCCAGAGCAGCGTCAGGAAGATGGCCGGTACGATTCTGGAAATGCAGACCGCGTGGACCATCACCGCGCCCGATGCTGACAGCGCCTATGGGCTGGATGCCCCCGACGTGACCGCGACGCTGTCCTTCACCGACGGCACAAGCCTGACGGTGCGGTTCGGCACGGCGAGCGCGTCCGACGACAGTCTGTGCTACCTTGCCAGCTCCGACGCGCCGACGCTGGTCTATGAGGTCAACGCCGACCACAAGTCCGCCTTTGCCGTGACGAAGGAGTCGCTGCACGACGATACCGCCACCGCCGAGACTGCCGCGGACACCGACGTTGTGGCCCAGTACCCCGTCGGCGGCGAGAACGACTACGCCGACAGTCTGCCGGACTAAATATAGCCGAACAAAAGCCTTCCCCCTTGGGGCTGCGCCCGCAGGCGCGTGTCGGAGCGCAACCGCCGCAGGCGGCTCTTGGCGCGCAGACTGAAGGTGGCCGCAGGCCGGATGAGGGGCGACACTGCCATGAAAACCCACTAACGGGTTACGGCAGGGTCGCTCCTTTTTGCTGTCTTGCTCTTGCTCTGCAAATATGCTACTATAATAGTAGTTATAGGGGCGAACATTGTTCGCCCGCCAACCTTCCGTTGGCACTCGTCCTTGGGTCAATGCCTGTTACCCATCCCTCGTAGGGGCGGATTCCATATCCGCCTGCGCCGTTCGCCACACCACTCACCCTCACCCGAAAGGCGGTGACCCCCTATGAAACGCCTGCTTCTCCCTGCACTGCTCCTCACCACCCTCACCGCCTGTACGGCAACCCCGGCGGGCACCCTGCTCGCCGCCGCGCCGACCCCGACTCCCGCGTCCACCCCGGCCCCAACCGCAGCGCCCGCCCCCGCCGACGCGCTGACGCCGGAAGAAAAAATCGGCCAGCTTTTCATCATCCGTCCCGACGCCTTGGATCTTACGCTCCCGCAGGAGACCATCAACGACGCAAAGGCCGACGGTGTGACCACGCTGACCGACGCCATGCGGGAAACCCTGCAAGCCTACCCTGTGGGCGGCATCTGCCAGTTCGGCAAGAACATCACCGACCCGGAGCAGCTGGCGCAGTTCAACGCCGATTTGCAGGCCGCCAGCCGCACGCCGCTTTTCATCGCGGTGGACGAGGAGGGCGGCGCGGTGGCGCGCCTGGCCAACCACCCGGCCTTTGACCTGCCGCAATATGAGAGCGCCGCCGCGGTGGGCGCGTCCGGCGACCCGGCGGACGCCTGCGCCATGGGGCAGACCATCGGCGCATATTTAAAGGAGTACGGCTTCAACATGGACTTTGCGCCTGACGCCGATGTGAACACGAACCCGGATAACCCCATCATCGGTACGCGGGCCTTCTCGTCGGACGCCGCCACCGCCGCCGAAATGGCCGCTGCCGCCGCGGACGGCCTGCGCACCGGCGGCATCCTGCCGACGCTCAAGCATTTCCCCGGCCACGGTGATACCGCTGAGGACAGCCACACCGCGCTGGCCGTGACCTACAAAACGCTCGACGAGCTGCAAGCCTGCGAGCTGCTGCCCTTTGCGGCGGACACCGGCCTGCACGCCGTCATGGTCGGGCATATCGCCGCACCGAATGTGACCGGCGACGGCACCCCGGCCACCCTTTCGCCGAAGCTTGTCGCGCTGATCCCCGACGCGGAAAACACCCTCATCGTCACCGACTCGCTGGCGATGGATGCCATCACCGCCGCCTACACCCCCGGTGAGGCCGCCGTGCAGGCTCTTCAGGCGGGCTGTGATGTACTTTTGATGCCCAACTCCCTGCCCGAGGCCTACGCCGCCGTCCTGGAGGCTGTGCAAAACGGCACGATCTCCGAGGAACGCTTGGACCGGAGTGTCAATAAAATCCTGCTGTACAAGCAGCAATTTGCATCGTAGGGCGGCCGGTCCTCTGGCCGCCGCCAACCGCGCCGTAACAAAAGAGGTACTCTATGTCCAACACCATCTGGGCCGTTGACGGCTCGTTTTTTGCCCAGCGCCTTTCGGGCATCCAGCGCTATTCCATCGAGCTGCTCGCCGCGCTGGACCGCATCGTCCCGCTGGGCTTTGTCGAAATTGTCACCCCGCCGGGCGTTGAAACGCCGCACTATACCAATATAAAGGTCGTTTCCTTCGGCACGCACAGGGGCGGCGTCTGGCAGCAGCTCGACTACCCGCGCTACCTCCGGCAGCGCGGAGCCGGGGGACTTGCCACCTGCAATGTCATCCCGCTGTTCGGCTTCCGCGGCATTGCCGTTGTGCACGATGTCTGCTACCGCGCACGCCCGGACTTTTACACCGACCCCCGCGGGCGGCTGAGCGCTGCATGGCACTGCCTGCAATACCGCCGCATTGCCAAAAGGGCCGAGCGCATCATCACGGTGTCGGAGTTCTCCAAATCGGAAATTGCCAAATATTACGGCGTTCCTGCGTCAAAAATGGACGTTGTCTACAACGCCTGGCAGCAGATGCAGCGCATTGCGCCCGACGAGAGCATTTTTGCCCGGCACCCGCAGCTCAAGCCCGGTCAATACTATTTCAGCATGGCGAACCTGCTCAAAAACAAGAACTTTCCGTGGGTGCTGCGCGCGGCCGGGGCCAAGCCCGACGCCGTGTTTGCCATTGCGGGCGGCGGCAGCCTTGCCGCCGAGGCCGAGCGCCTCGGCCTGGCCGACCTGCCCAATGTGCTGTATCTGGGGTATGTCAGCGACGGTGCAGCCAAGGCGCTGATGGCTCACTGCAAAGCCTTTCTTTTCCCGACGCTCTATGAGGGCTTCGGCATCCCGCCGCTGGAGGCCGCCGCTTGCGGTGCGCCGCAGATTATCGTCAGCGACACCCCTTGTATGCGGGAGGTCTACGGCCCCTGCGCGGCCTACATTGACCTGACCGCGAACCCCGGCGACGTCGATGACGTCACCCCGGCCACGGCTCCCACCGCCGCCCTTCTCGAAAAATACAGCTGGGACAAGAGCGCTGAAAGGCTGTTGCAAATTCTCAATAAATAAAACACTGCCCGCCGCTTTCAACCCGAAAACGGCGGGCAGTGTTTTACATCCCGAACTTTCTGTCCAGCGTCCTGTATTGCAGCGTCTCGGACAGATGCGCCGTGTCCAGTACCTCGCTGCCGTCGAGATCGGCCACGGTCCGGGCCACGCGCAGAATGCGGTCATAGGCGCGGGCGCTGTAGCCCAGCCGCTCAAACGCGCTGCGCAGGATTTTCTCGGCGGCAGGGGTCATGCGGCAGTAGCGCCGCAGGGCACCGGACGGCAGCTGCGCGTTGCACCGCACGCCGGGCAGGGCCTTGTACCGCTCCCGCTGCAAAGCACGCGCCGCCATGACCCGGGCACGCACATCGGCGCTGGACTCACCGCCCTGCTCGGACGCAAGGTCGTCGTACTCCACGGGCAGGGCCTCGACGTGTAAGTCAATGCGGTCCAGCAGCGGGCCGGAGATGCGCCGCCGGTAGGCATCCACCGCGCTCGGCGTGCAGGTACACTCCCGCGTGGGATGGCCTAAATAGCCGCACTTGCAGGGATTCATGGCGGCCACCAGCATGAACCTGCACGGATAGGACGCCGTGCCGTGTACACGGCTGACGGTGACCCTGCCGTCCTCCAGCGGCTGGCGCAGCACCTCGAGCGTATCTCGGGCAAACTCGGGCAGCTCGTCCAGAAACAGCACGCCGTTGTGCGCCAGACTGACCTCGCCGGGGCGGGGGACAGACCCGCCGCCCACAATGGCTGTCGAGCTGACGCTGTGGTGCGGGCTGCGGAAGGGCCGCTGCTTGATAAGCCCCGTGCCGCCGCGCAGCAGCCCGGCCACGGAGTAGATGGCGCTGGTCTCGAGCGCCTCCTCATAGGTCAGCGGCGGCAGAATGCCCGGCAGCCGCTTGGCAAGCATAGATTTTCCGGTTCCGGGACTTCCGATCATGATCAAATTATGCCCGCCTGCAGCGGCGATCTCCATGGCGCGGCGGGCTTCGCTCTGGCCGCGCACGTCGGCCATGTCCGGCCCCAGCCAGACGCCGTCCTCGTCGTACCCCTCGGGCGTTGCCGGGGTCAGGGGCGTTGCGCCGCAGAGGTGCAGCACCACATCCTGCGCACTGCGGGCCGGGTAGACGGTCAGTCCCTCGGCCACGGCGGCCTCGGCGGCGTTTTCTGCAGGCAGAAACAGCTCCTTCACGCCGTTCTGCACTGCGGCCAGCGCCATTGGCAGCACGCCGGTCACGGGGCGCAGCGTGCCGTCCAGCCCCAGCTCTCCCAGAAACGCCCGCTCACTGCCGGGGGCGGGCAGCTTGCCCTGCGCGGCCATGATGCCCACAAACACCGGCAGATCGTACACCGGCCCGGTCTTGCGCACGTCGGCGGGGGCCAGGTTGATGGTGATGCGGCTGGCGGGCCACTCATAGTGCAGGTTCTTGATGGCGCTGCGCACCCGCTCGCTGCTCTCCTTCACGGCGGAGTCCGGCAGACCCACCAGATTGAACTGCGGCAGCCCGCCCGAAAGGTCGGCTTCGACCTGCACGATGTACCCCGCCAGACCGGTCACACCAAGGCTTGTCACTTTTGCATACATGGCCTGTTTCCCACTTTCCTGCTTTTTTATCAGTATACCGCACAGCGCGCCCTTGCACAAGCACGAAACGGGAAAAATCAGGCAAAATTAACCAAAATTCGATTGACAGGCTTGCAGAATGTTGGTATATTTAGAGTAAGCCAAGTTAGTATTTCCTATGGAAAGTGAAGGTGTTTTACTTATGTATCAGGATATGTATGAGCGTTGGCTCGCTGCCGAGCTGGACGACGCTGACCTCAAGCCCGAGCTGGAAAGCGTCAAGGGTGACGATGCCGCCATTCAGGACCGTTTTGCTGTGGCCCTGAAGTTCGGTACCGCGGGCCTGCGCGGCGTCATCGGTGCAGGCACCAACCGTATGAATATTTACGTTGTCCGTCAGGCGACTCAGGGCCTTGCCAACTGGGTCAAGACCCAGGGCGGCAGCCAGACCGTTGCCATCAGCTATGACAGCCGCATCAAGAGCAACCTGTTCGCCAGGACCGCTGCCGAGGTGCTGGCCGCCAACGGCATCAAGGTCCGCATCTACAGCGCCCTTATGCCCGTGCCCGCACTGAGCTTTGCGACCCGCTATTACAACTGCAACGCCGGTATCATGGTCACGGCCAGCCACAACCCCGCCAAGTACAACGGCTACAAGGCCTACGGCCCGGACGGCTGCCAGATGACCGACGAGGCCGCCGACATCGTCTACGCCGAAATTCAGAAAACCGATATCCTGACCGGCGCCAAGCTGATCTCCTTTGAGGACGGCATGGCCCAGGGCCTGATCGAGTACGTCGGTGACGACTGCATCAACGCGCTGTATGCCGCCATCGAGGCGCGCTCCATCCGCCCGGGCATCTGCAAGACCGCGGGTCTGAAGCTCGTCTACAGCCCGCTGAACGGCTCCGGCCTTGTGCCCGTCACCCATGTTCTGGGCGACATCGGCATCACCGACATCACCATTGTGCCCGAGCAGAAGGACCCGGACGGCAACTTCCCGACCTGCCCGTATCCCAACCCCGAGATCTTCGAGGCACTGCGCCTGGGTCTGGAGCTGGCCGAGAAGTCCGGCGCTGACCTGATGCTGGCCACCGACCCCGACGCGGACCGCGTCGGCATCGCCGTCAAGTGCAAGGATGGCAGCTATGAGCTGCTCTCCGGCAACGAGGTCGGCGTTCTGCTGCTCGACTACATCTGCGCGGGCCGCATTGAGCAGGGCACGATGCCCAAGAACCCCGTCATGTGCAAGTCTATCGTCTCCACGCCGCTGGCTGACAAGGTCGCTGAACATTACGGCGTCGAGTGCCGCAACGTGCTGACCGGCTTCAAGTGGATCGGCGACCAGATCGCCAAGCTGGAGGCCGACGGCGAGGTGGACCGCTTTATCTTCGGCTTTGAGGAAAGCTACGGCTATCTGGCCGGTCCCTACGTCCGCGACAAGGACGCTATCATCGGCTCGATGCTGATCTGCGAGATGGCCGCCTACTACCGCGCCAAGGGCTCCTCCATCAAGGAAGAGCTGGAGCGCATCTACACCGAATATGGCCGCTACCTGAACAAGGTGGATAGCTTTGAGTTCCCGGGCCTGTCCGGCATGGATAAGATGGCCGACATCATGCAGAACCTGCGCGTCAACCCGCCGAAGGACTTTGCCGGTGACAAGGTCGTCAAGGTCGTGGACTACAAGAAGCCCGAGGAGACCGGCTTGCCCGCCGCCAACGTCCTGATCTACACGCTGGAAAGCGGCGCGACGGTTGTCGTGCGTCCCTCCGGCACCGAGCCGAAGATCAAGACCTACTTTACCACCAAGGGCAAGGACCTCGCCGAGGCCGAGGCCCAGAAGGAAAAGCTGGCCGAGGCCTGCAAGCCCCTGCTGGCGTAAGTCTGGCATAGCATAAAGATATTTTGCGCACCGCTCCCGACTGGGGGCGGTGCGCTTTTTTGGTGCGCAGCCCCGTTTTCGAGCGATTTGTAGGGAGGGGTCTTGACCCCTCCGCGGGGCGTCGAGGACGCCGCCCCCCTACAGTGGCAGCCCATAAAGTTATATAATACCGCAAACGTCCGCGGCGGCCAGAGGGCTGGCCGCCCTACAACCACCCAGTAACGATTTGCAGGGAAGGGATTCATCCCTCCCGTGTACCTTGCCTTCAACGCCTGTTCAACAAGCGTGGCGCTGTAGGGGCCGGGCATGCCCGGCCCCCACCTGCCCGCTGCCGCCCTTGTGCAATTCCACCAAACAACCCTGTCAAACTTTGTCACCCTCACCCCTTGACACCGCTCTTCTACACTTGTAGAATAAAGCTATCTTCTACAACTGTAGAACAAAGGAGGTCGACCCCATGTTCGCCACACTTTTTGCTTCGCTGTTCGTGCAGGGCATTCTGCTGGGTCTGGCCGCGCTTGCATTGCTGGCCGCGGCACCTCGGCTGCAAAAGCGCTACGGCCCGCAGTGGCTCTGCCGCCTGTGGGTCACGCTGGCGGTGCTGCTTCTGGTACCGCTGCACGCGCTTGTGCCCCAGGCCCCGGCGGCGGTGTCCGTGGATACCACACCGCTGTACAGCCGGACCGCCCTTTCGCAGGAAGTCACCGAGCGCCCCGCCGACGGTGTGCCCTACATGGTTGCCATGGAGGGCGGCGCGCCCACGGGCTACATCGTGCCCCGCGCCGAGCTGCAGACGGGACACCGCACGGTGCTGGAACGCCTCGCCGTCGGTGCAACGCGGCTGAACCTGCTGGCCCTTGCGTGGAACCTCGGCGTGCTGGCTGTTGCGCTCTATCAATTTGGCGGCTATGCCGTCTGGCGCATCCGCGTCCGCCGCACCGCGCAGCCGGTTGACACCAGCTGGCGCAGTGCCCTGCCGCAGGGGGCGTGCCCGCGCATGGTCGCCACGCCGTTGGTACGCAGCCCCATGGTGGCGGGCACGCTGCATCCCGTACTTCTGACCCCCACGGGCACGGCTCCCAATGGCGCAGACTACATGCTGGCCCACGAGCTGACCCACATAAAACGGCATGACGTCGTTAAAAAGCTGCTGTTTACGCTGGCGTGTGCCGTGCATTGGTATAACCCTGCTGTCTGGCTGCTGGCCGCCCGCGCGGGCCGCGACATTGAGGAGGCCTGTGACGCCGAGACCCTGTGTGGCCGCGATGCCGACTGCCGCGCGGCCTACGCCGACGCCCTGCTGACCGCCGTGCGCCAAAACCGCGGCCCCGCGCTGACCAGCGGCTTTGCCCTGAACAAGCGCCAGTTCAAGCAGCGTCTGGCCGCCCTGTGGGACACCGCCCCCAAGCACCGCGGACGCGCCCTGCTGGCGGTGCTGGCCCTGACTGCCTGCTGTGCGGGCGGGCTGGTCGCCTGCAAGCCCGCCGACGCGGCCCCGCAAGACGAGCAGGAACCCGCCGCAGCTGCCGCACCGGAGCCGTCCGGGACCGCCAACCCCATCGTGACCCCGGAGCCGCCGCCTGTCTCAATGGAGGCGGGGGCCGCAGCTGTGCGCCGCGGTGCGGACTTCCTTTGGAGTGAGTATCTGACCGACGGAAACGGCTACTACTTCCACAGCGGCGCGTGCGGTCTTGTGGAGCCCGAGGATTACGACACGGAATACATTTCCGCCCTGCTGGAAACCCGGCGCGACGACGGCACAACTTGGCGCGACTACCTGAACGACGGCCGGGGCGCGCTGGTCAAAGCGACCTTTGAAGCCGAGCTGACGCCCGAAGCCTGGTATCTGGGCAAACAATACGGCGAGGGACGCTTTCATGTTTATCTGATTGCGCCGTTCGACGAATCGCAGCCTTGTGAGGTCATCAGCGGCTGGCAGTCTGCCGACGACCCGAACCAATCGGCACATTTTGAGATTCTGCCCATGGCGCGGGAGCTGGACCTGACCAACAACCAGTACCGCATGCTGCTGCACCAGTGCGATGCGCTGGCCCGGGCGGGGGCGCAGAACTTTTTTAACCCCGGCGATTGGCCGCAGGACGAGCTGGAAACCTACCTCTATTACCGCAATCAGTATTTTTACGGCGGGGCCGACGCCCTGCTGATGCTGAACGTTGATTTCACTCCTGCAAATAATTGGAACCAACAGCTGCTCTACCTGACCTACGACGAGCTGAACGCACTGGATTTTTCAGCGCCCAAGACCGCTGCACTCCCGGGCTACACCCCGCCGGAAAGTCTCGAAAGCGACGACCCGGGCGTCTGGACATTCACGCGCGAGGGCTTGTATATTACTGCCGAATGGCCCGGTGTGGAGCGCTACACCTTCTACGTTCATAACGGCAACGCCAGCCTGAAATTTGACGCCCGCACCATCTGTGTACAGGGCCAGAGCTTGTCTTAAAAAGGAGACATCCCATGTCCAAAATCAAACGCCTGCCCGACGCAGAGCTGGAAATCATGAACGCCCTGTGGGATGCCGACGCGCCGCTGACCGCCGCCGAGCTGGAAACGGCGCTGCCCGGCCCGCCCCGCGCCCGCACAACGCTGCTGACCCTGCTGGCCCGGCTGGAGGAAAAGGGCTGCGTCACCCGCGAAAAGCAGGGGAGGGGCTACCTCTACACCGCCGTCCTGACCCGGGCCGCGTACCTGCCCGCCGAAAGCCGCAGTCTGTGGGGCCGCCTTTTCGGCGGCAGCCCCCGCAACTTTGTAGCCGCCCTTGCCGAGACCGACACTCTCACCGACGCCGACATAGACGAGCTGGCGGAATACTTGGAGGAACTGAAAAAAGAGAGAAAATAGCGTAAAATTTGTAGGGGCGGGCATTGTCCGCCCCTACTTGCAATTCTCCCTCGACTTGTAGTATAATAATATGTCCCATAGTGTCCACATTCGCAAGTGAGGTGACGCCCATGCCCGGTGATCTGCATACCCATACGACCTTCTCCGACGGTTCGACCCCGGCGGACAAGCTGCCGTTTCTGGCGGCCTGCGCGGGGATGACCCATCTGGCCATCTCCGACCACGATTCGATCCGGAGCGTGCGCTACGCCTATGCCCATCCCGTGCAGAACGGCGTCCACCTCATCCCGGCCACCGAGCTGACCGCCTACGACTATGAGCGCGCCCATCGCGTGCATCTGCTCTGCTACTGGCCCGACGACTGCGCCGCGCTGGCGGACTTTTCCGCCATGATGGCCGAGCGCCGCCTGACCGCCATGCTGCAGAGCTGCAAGGAGCTGGAAGCCATCTGCCCCCAGTTCCGCACCGAGGAGGCGCTCGAGCTTGCCAAAGACAGCGGCACGCTGTTCAAGGCGCAGGTCATGCGGGTGCTGTGGCAGTACGGTCTGGCCGACGGCATGTATAATACCGTATACAAATCGCTGTTCGGGCTCAAGCCCGTGCGCGGGCGCATCCTGCACACGCCGCGGTATGAGCCGGTGGACACCGTGCTGGATGTCATCAAGGCAAGCCGCGCAGTGGTCGTGCTGGCGCACCCCAGCGTTTACCACAGTATGGAGCTGGCGCGCGAGCTGATCGCCGCCGGGCGGCTGGACGGTGTCGAGATCGACCATCCCCGCAACACGCCGGAGGACAGGGCCGAGCTGACCCGCTTAGCCAAGGAAAACGGACTGATCGTCACGGGCGGCACCGATTACCACGGCATCAACACCGTGACGCCGCGCCCGGTGGGAGCATTTACGACCAGTGACGAGATGATCGCGCGCATCGGCGACATAGCCAAGGCGCGCAAATCGACCTACAAGAGACAAAAATAAGGAGCAAATCAAAATGACATACACCTACAACAATAAAGGCACCTGTTCCGTCCGCACCGTCGTGGAGCTGAACGACGACCATACCATCAAGAGCGTGCAGGTCCTGGGCGGCTGCGACGGCAACCTGAAGGGCATCGCCAAGCTGCTGCCCGGCATGAAGGCCGAGGACGCCATCGCCCGCATGGAGGGCACGACCTGTGGCCGCAAGCCCACCAGCTGCCCCGACCAGATTGCCCAGGCACTCAAGGGCGCACTGGCGGAGATGGGCTGATAAAGGTCCGTAGGGGCGGATTCCATATCCGCCCGGGCCGTCTGCGGCAGCCGCACACCTTGCGGGCGCATATAGAATGCGCCCCTACATTTTGCCCACAAGGCTTATTACTATAAAAGGAGCCTCCCATGGACTGCTTCCATTACCCTCTCGATACCGAAACGCTGCTGCGCAAAAAGCGTAAGCTGCGGCGTGAGCTGCTGGCCCGGAACCCGCACCCGCTGCACAAAAAAATTGCCATCCTCGGCGGGTCCACCACAAACGAAGTGGCCGACCAGCTGGGGCTGTTTCTGCTGCAATACGGCATCGAGGCGGAGTTCTACCAGAGCGAGTACGCCCAGTATTGGCAGGACGCCATGTTCGGCACGCCGGAGCTGGACGACTTCCACCCCGACGTCATCTACATCCACACAAACTGGCGCAACCTGACCGCCCTGCCCACGACAGCCGACAGCGAAGCCGCCATCGACGCAATGCTCGACGAGCAGTACGCCCATTTTGAGACGATGTGGCAGGCGTTGGAGCAAAAATTCGCCTGCCCGGTCATCCAGAACAACTTTGACCGCCCGAACTTCCGCCTCATGGGCAACCGCGACATCTGGGACCCCCATGGCCGCTCCAACTTCATCAGCCGCCTGAACCAGAAATTTTACGCCTATGCCGCGTCCCATGAGCACTTTTACATCAACGACATCGATTACCTGTCGGCGGACTACGGTCTGACGGCGTGGGGCGACGCCTTCTTCTGGCACATGTACAAATATGCCATCTGCCTCGACGCGATCCCGTTGCTGGCCAACAGCGTGGCCAATATCATCAAGTCCCTGTACGGGCGCAACAAAAAGGCGCTTGTGCTCGACCTGGACAATACGCTCTGGGGCGGCATCGTCGGCGACGACGGCGTGGATGGCCTGGCCATCGGCCCCGAGGTGCCCGAGGGTCAGGTCTACGCCGAGTTCCAGAGCTACTGCAAGGCGCTGAAATCCATCGGCGTCATCCTGGCCGTTGACTCCAAAAACGACGAGGCCAACGCGCTGGCGGGCCTGAACCACCCGGACGGCGTGCTGCGCCCCGATGATTTCGTCGCCATCAAGGCCAACTGGGACCCGAAGGACCTGAACCTGAAGGCCATCGCGTCCGAGCTGAATTTGGGCGCGGACAGCTTTGTCTTTGCCGACGACAACCCGGCGGAGCGCGCCATCGTGGCCGCGCAGGTGCCCGGTGTGGCCGTGCCCGCGCTGGACGGGGCCGAAAACTACATCAAGACCCTCGACCACGGCGGCTATTTTGAGGTCACGGCCCTTTCCAAAGAGGACCTGAAAAAGACCGAGCTTTATCACCAGAACGCCGAACGCGCCAAGGCACAGGCGGCGTTTGCCGACTACGGTCAGTATCTCGACAGCCTTGAAATGACGGCCACGATCAAGGGCTTTGAGCCGCTCTACATCCAGCGCATTGCCCAGTTGACGAACAAGTCCAACCAGTTCAACCTGACGACGCTGCGCTGCTCCGAGGATGACATCCGCGCCATGGCCGGGGACAAAAACGACCTCTGCCTTTGCGGCAAGCTCGTGGATAAATTCGGTGATAACGGCATTGTCACCGTTGTGGCGGGCCGGCAGCAGGGCGATGTGCTCGACCTGACGCTCTGGCTCATGAGCTGCCGCGTGCTCAAGCGCGGCATGGAGGACGCCATGATGGACACCGTCGTGGCCGAAGCCGCCGCCCGCGGGGTCAAAACCATCGTCGGCCATTATTATCCGACAGCCAAAAACGCCATGGTGCGCGAATTTTACGCGCAATATGACTTTGCCAAAACGGCGGAGGATGCCGACGGCAATACGGAGTGGACGCTGGACGTCTCCGCCTACACGCCGAAGCACCCCCACATGAAGATCGAACGCTGACAGATAGGAAACCGTATGAAACGAACCATCCTGCAAAAAGCGGCAGCCGCCGCACTGTTTGTGCTGCTCACGGCGGCACTGCTGGCGGCTGCGGATTTTCTGCTGGTGGATGATGTACACTCCTACTCCCGCGTCATGCTTCAGGAGCTGTATGCCGACGCCGGAAACATAGATACGCTGTTTTTGGGCTCGTCCCACTGCTACCGCAGCGTTGACCCCGCGCAGGTGGACGCGGCGCTGGGCACCCACAGCTTCAACGCCGGGTCGTCCCAGCAGCTGCCGGACGGCTCCTATTATATGCTGAAAGAAGCTGCTGCGCAGAACCCGCTGAAAACCGTCTATCTCGAAATGTTCTACACCGGCTACAATGAGAGCGCGTCCGCCAACATCCCGCTGGCCTGCTATCTGCTGGCCGACCACATGGACTGGCGCTCACCCAACCGATACGCCTACCTGTCGGAGATGGGCGGTCTGGCGGCCTATGCCGACCTGCTGCTGCCCGCGCGCCATGGCATTGCGTCGCCGTCCTCGATGCCCGCCCTCTGGAAGGCCAAGCTGACTGACGGCTACACGCCGGACAGCTACGGCTATGTGACCTACCCGGACAGCGGTGAGGCGTACCGGGGCCGCGGCTTTGTCTATACCACCGGCATCCCGCAGGACGGCTTTGCCACGCTGCTGAACGTAGATGCCGACACGCCGCTGTCGGATTTTGGCTGGGAATACCTCAACAAAATCACCGATTTCTGCGCGGAAAACGGCATCCGGCTTGTGCTGTTCACGGCCCCGCTGCCCAGCGGCTACCTGTACAACACCGAAAACTATCAGTCCTACGTCGATGAACTGCGGAACTTCTGCGCCACGCATGACGGGCTGGAATACTGGGATTTCTCGCTGTACAAGCTGCAAAGCGAGATCAATCTGAAGATCGAGGACTTCTCCGACGCGCACCACCTGAACGGCGCGGGGGCGGAAAAGTTCACCGCCATTCTCTGCAAGACGATCCAACGCCGCGCGGCGGGGGAGAGCGTTGACGATCTTTTCTATCAGACGGTGGAGGAAAAGCTGACCCTCACCCCGGACGACTCCGTCCTGATGGCCTATTATGCAAAGCTGCAAGACGAATAAGAAGGAGGCCCTGCCATGATCGCCGTGACATCACCCGGCTTTGTGCTGTTTGCGGCGCTGCTGGCGGGGCTTTGGTATGCCTGCCCGCCGCTGCGCCGCTGGCAGCTGCTGCTGGGGGCAAACTTACTATTTTACGCGGTGCTCTGCCCGGCAGCACTGCCGGTGCTTCCGGGCAGCAGCTTTCTGGTCTGGTGGTGCGGGCGGCGCACCGCGAAAAAGCCCGTGTTCCTTGCGGGGCTTGCGGCGGCACTGCTGCCGCTGGCCCTGCTCAAGTACCTGCCCGCTGCGCTGGGCTGGCAGGGCACGCTGGCAAACGCTCTGGGCATCGGCTATTTTACGCTGCAGCTCGTCAGCTATCTGTGTGACGTGCGCCGGGGAAGGATTTTGCCTGAGGAAAAATACGCCCGCCTTTTGTGCTATGCGTCGTTCTTTCTCTCCATCACGCAGGGCCCCTTCAACCGCTATGACGCCCTGATGCCGCAGCTGGACCGGCCCACTGTCTGGGATACGGACCGGGTCTGGCGCGGCGTACAGCGCAGCGCGTGGGGCTACTTTAAAAAGCTGGCCGTGGCGGACCGCGCCGCCGTCGTTGTGGATACAGTCTTTGCCAACCCCGCCGCCTTTGACCGCACCCAGCTGCTGCTGGGCGGCGTGCTGTTCACCGTGCAACTCTACGCCGATTTCTCCGGCTACACCGACATTGTGCTGGGCGTCGGCGAGGTGCTGGGCCTGCACCTGCCGGAAAACTTCCGCCAGCCGTTCTTTGCCGACTCGGTCAAGGACATCTGGGCGCGGTGGCACATCAGCCTGTCGCAGTGGCTGCGGGATTATATCTATATTCCGCTGGGCGGCAGCCGGTGCAGCAAGGCACGCAAGGACGGAAACCTGATTATAACCTTCCTCGTCAGCGGCCTGTGGCACGGCGCGGGGTTGACCTACCTCGTCTGGGGCGGCCTGCACGGCCTGTGCCAGGCGGCGGAAAACCACCTGCCGCCCCGCCGCCCGGGTAAGCTCCGCCATGCGCTGCGCGTAGCGGGCACATTCTGCATTCTGGCGGGTGCGTTCGTGATTTTCCGCGCCAGCAGCCTTGCCAACGCGGCAGAGCTTTTTAAGGGTATTCTCTGCAATGGCGGGCACGCCGTGTTCTCCAACTATTGGGAGCTTGGCCTGACGAGCCTGCAGGAGGAAATTCTGCTCTACGCGGGCATTGCGATTCTGCTGGCCGTGGACGCCGCCCATGAGCGCGGTGTCTCGCTGCGCACCAAAATCGCCGCCCTGCCCACGCCAGCCCGCTGGGCCGTCTATGAGGTCTGCATTTTTGTTTTCCTGTTCATGGACCGCTTCCTCGGCGGCGGCAGCTTTTTGTATGCACGATACTAATAATTTTGCCGCCTGTAGGGGCCGTGCATGCCAGGCCTGCCCGTTACCCATACAGGGCAGCCTGCGGAAGGCCGCGGGCGGCCCCTGCAACATGATACAACAAACCCGGCGTGTGCCCATCGGCAGGCACACGCCGGGTCGTTTTTTTATGAAGTTATTTCAACCTCTGGTCCGTTCCAAAAAACTTGAACATCTTGCACCCGCCCAGCATACGGCTGGCGACCTTCTCGGTGTAGCGGGCTACAAAAACGCTCTGGTCGGTGATGTTCGTCGTGTAGATCGTGGGGCGGTGGGTCAGCATCCGGGTGTTGATCAGCTCATACAGCACGCTGATGGTCAGCGGCGTGATGTACTCGGTGCCCAGGTCGTCCAAAATCAGCAGGTCGGCCTCCTGACAGGCGGCCAGCCACTCGTCGTTGGTCGAGTAGTTGAAGTGCTCGCGCCCCAGCTGCGCGGCCAGTGCGGCGGCGCTTGTGTACAGTACGTCGTGGCCGCCCTCCAGCACGGCGTCGGCAATCGCCAGCGCCAGATGTGTCTTGCCCAGGCCGGTGTGGCCCATGAACAGCAGGTTCGGGCTGTTCTGGCTGAATTTGGCGGCGTAGCCGCGGCAGTAGTTCAGCAGCTTGCCCATGTACTCCCGCGGGGAGATGCCCAGCTCCGGCTCCACGGCGTCGCTGTAGCGCTCGACCTCAAAGCTGGCAAACTGGCACAGGCCCAGCGGGCTGGCGGCATTGATTTCGTCCCGGCGCAGACGGCGGGCGGCGTCTGCCACGCAGCGGCAGGGGACACCGCCGCGCATACCGGTATCCTCACACAGCGGGCAGCGGTAGGCGGGCTTGAAATCGTCCGCACTGAACCCGGCCTCCCTGACCGCAGCGGCCAGCGCTTCATCTGCGCGGGTCAGCGCGGCGCGGGCTGTATCCATGTTTCCGCCAAGGGCTGCGGCCTTCGCAAGGCCCAGCCCCGCACGCAGGTGGGCGCTGTCCGCCTCGGCCAGCGCCGGGTGAGCGGCGTAGGCGGCGCGGCGGGCAGTCTCGGCCTGCATTACGGCCTGTTGGCGGTAGGCTGCCACCTCGCGCTGCGCGGCGCGGAACAGTTCGTCTTTTGTGCGCATAGGTTACCCCTCCTCGTCAAACATGGCCGCCCAGTTGCGGTTGAACAGGTTCTTCTGGGCGCTGGCGGCGGGCGGCTGGGCGTTGGGCCGCTCGGTCATCACGATGTTGCTGCCCTCCAGCTGGCCCTGACGGCGCGCAGCGTCGATCGTCGTGATGCCCTGGGCACGCCAGGCCCGCAGAATGCCGTCCACGTACCGCACGGTGTTTTTACCGTTGGCACGCAGCAGCGCCTCGTCGATCATCTCGCGCCCGATGCCCATTTCCTCGTGCCAGCGGGCAATCGTGCGGCGCTCCCAGTTCGTCAGTGCACGCGGCTCAATGCCAAACTGTGCGGCAGCATCCTGGCACCAGGCCTCGCGCTGCTTGGCGCGCTGCAGCCAGCGCTCGGCGTCCTCGCCGGTCTCAACGCCGTCCTCCCGCCAGCGGGCCAGCAGGTGGGTCACGGCGGCGATGGTGCGCCGCCCCAGACGGGTGACCTCGGCGCAGCAGAGCAGAATGACATCGGGCTGCCAGCCGTCGTTTAAGTACAGCCCCACAAGCCGCTGCATCTCGCTGCGGCTCAGCGTTTTGCCGAAGATGCTTTGCGCCTCCTGGCACAGAACGGCAACATAGGGGTCGTTGGCCACGCTGGCCAGATCGACCCGCGCAGGCTCGGCTGCCGGGGCAGGGGCGGCCCCACGCTCACTGACCAGCAGCCCGGCACCGGCCCAGTATTGCAGGGTGCGCTTGGCAGCCTCGATGCTGGGCAGTGCCAGTGCGCGGGCCATCGTGCGCGGGTCGGTGTCGTGGGTCTGCAAAATGTAGAGTGCGGCCCGGATCGTATCGCCGTCGGTCTGGGTCAGATGGGTCAGGACCAGCTGCGGCACAGCCAGCGTGTCGCCGTTGATTGCCGCCAATTTGTAGCCCATATCCGCAAACCTCCCCACTATAAATTGTTGGTTTATTATACCACAAAAGTGCCGTTTGGTCAATCTTGAAGAAAAACTGCCCAAAAATCAGCGCCGGATTTTGGGCAATGCGTTCCTTGTATTTTGATACACAAATTTGTACAATAGTACCATAAACAGTTAAAGCATTAAGGGGGAGACCACCATGGCGATGAATCTTGTAAAACTGCCCACCGGCAAATCGAATTTGCAGCTGCGCGTCAGCAAGGGGCACTATGCCACCAGCCACAGCCATATCAACTACTACATTGATGTCACGCTGACAAAGTTCCGCCTGTCGGAGGCACGCGCTGCCGCCGCCGAGCTGGTGCGAGAGTACAAGTCGACGACCATTGTGGACACGATCCTCTGCCTGGACGGCACCGAGGTCATCGGCGCCTGCATGGCCAGTGAGCTGACAAAGGCCGGCTATACGAATATGAACGCCCACCAGACGATCTACGTCGTCACGCCGGAGCACACCACCGGCAGCCAGCTGCTTTTCCGCGAAAACACCGCCCCGATGATCGCCGGTAAGCATGTACTGGTGCTGGCGGCGTCTGTCACCACCGGCTTCACCGTGCAGGGCGCTGTCGAGGCCATCCGCTACTACGGCGGCGATCCCGTCGGCATCGCGTCGATCTTTGCGTCGGTCAAGGAGTGCGCAGGCTACCCCGTGGCCAGCATCTTTGACACCCACGATCTTCCCGACTACGAAACCTACGACTCCCACAGCTGCCCGTGGTGCAGGCAGGGCAAGAAAATTGATGCGCTTGTCAACAGCTTCGGCTACTCGAGCCTGTAAATTTTCTGACGGTTTTGCCCCCTCGAAAGAGGGGGCTTTTTGTCGTTTTGCGGTCTTGACGCTCCGCGCAGGGTCTTTTATAATGGGAAGGCTGATTTTTTTAGGAGGAATTGGTTTGAATACTGAGAATTTGAATGGGATCCTTGCACAATACGTTCAGCACTGCAAAGCCCGCGCGGCAGCCGATGAGGGAACGGTGTGGCGCGCGGTGGACTGCTTTGGCGTGAACTGGGACATCGAGGACAGCGACTTTCCGGCCATGTTTGCCGATGCCATGCAGCAGGCCCAGCCGACGCTGGACAACCCGGCCCTGCAGCCCATCGGCGGCCTGCAGAACCTGATGCTGCGCGACAGCGAGGTCGAACTCGTCCGCGAGTGCTTCCGCTGGCTGTACAATGAGGACGGCGGTGATATTTCCAAGCGCCGGGGCCGCGCCGAGCTGTTCGCTGACCAGATCAACGGGCGGTTCCGCCGCGTGTTCCCGCGCATGAGCAAGTATACGATGAATACGGCCAACGCGGTGTTCTTCCTGAACCTGTGGGAGCCGCACGCAAACTATTTCTATCAGGCCGGCGAGGCGAAGGCGTGGGCGGATTACTTTGGGTATGAGGCAGACTTTGGCGGCGGCACGGCGCTGGACCTGCCGCGCTACTACACGATGTGCAACGACCTGCTGCACGCGCTGGAGAACTACCCGGAGATCATCGCCCTGCACAAGGCCTACGCGGAGCAGGAGCTGGGCGGCATCGACGACGCGCTGCACCTGCTTGTGTACGACATCCTGCACACGGCCTACGCCGAGCAGTTCTACCCGAAGGGCTACACCCGCGGCTCGACGAGCAGGGAGCGCGCAAAGGCTGTGAAGGAGAAGGCGGACCGCGCCGAGCTCTGCATCCGCATCGGCGAGTGTGAGCAGGAGCTGCAGGAGCTGCTGGCGAACCCTGCTGCGCTGCCCGACCTGACCGGCTGTAAAATCAACCATAAAATGTTCGGCGCAGGCACGGTCCGGCCCGCCGAGGGCCAGTTCATGGTCATCGACTTCAACGGCACGCTGAAGAAGTTCAGTTACACAGCCTCGATGAACAGCGGCTATCTCTCCGCCGAGGACCCCAACGTCGAAGCCCGCCTGCAGGCCTACCAGGACTACAACAAGGACAAGGACCGCCTTGAGAAGGAACTGAAGAACCTGAAGGCGGAATTGGTGAAGCTGTAATCGAAAACCGGCCCAGCGGGCGAATGCTGTTCGCCCCGGCTGCGTTCTGCAATAAAAAAATCCCTGCGTCTGAATGTGACACAGGGATTTTTTATTGGAGCGGCTGATGGGAGTCGAACCCACGTCCTCAGCTTGGAAGGCTGATGTACTAGCCGTTGTACGACAGCCGCGTAACAACAGTACCTATTATACCCATCTGCGGGGGTGTTTGTCAAGCCCACCGGGCCGTGTTTTCTTGCCTCTGTTACCCTTTTGCCATTTTATTTTACATTTTGCACCCTTGACAATCCTACGCCAAAGCACCATAATAAATACTGAATCTGTATAAACGAAATTTTGAGAGGAAAGAGGTGCGGCACCATGCGCGTGATTGCCGGAACAGCTCGCGGCAAAAATCTGCAGGCCCTGCCGGGCGAGGACATTACCCGCCCGACCATCAACCGTGTGAAGGAGGCCATGTTCTCCAGCGTGCAGTTCCTGGTGCCGGGGGCACGGGTGCTGGACCTGTTCGCAGGCAGCGGCCAGCTGGGCATCGAGGCTCTGTCCCGCGGTGCCAAAAGCTGCCTCTTTGTGGACCGCTCCGCCGAGGCACTCGCCGTTGTGAAGGCTAACTGCAAAACGGCAGGGGTGGACCGCCAGAGTGATATACGCCAGGGCGAGGCCGAGAGCTTTCTCGCCAACATCCGCGGGCCGTTTGACCTGGCTCTGCTGGATCCGCCGTTCCACCATGATACCGTGGCTGCCGTGCTGCCGCTGCTGGCCGCTAAGATGGCCCCCGGCGGGGTCGTGCTCTGCGAGACCGAGCGCGAGGCCGACCTGCCCGAGCAGGCGGGCGCTCTGACGCTGGTGAAGCAGTACAACTACGGCAAGATCAAGGTCAGCCGCTATGAGAGAGGGGAAGAGGTATGAACGTTGAAGAACTGTTGGAGATGATGGAGGAAACGCTGGAGGCCGGGACGATAGTTCCGTTCTCCGCTTCCAAGCGCATGGTCGATGTGGACCGTATGCGCGATATTATCGATGAGGTGCGCAACAACCTGCCCGACGAGATCCGCGAGAGCAAAAAAATCGTGAATGACCGCGAGCAAATCATGCAGAACGCCCGCATTGAGTCCGAAAGCATCATTCAGCAGGCAGAGGAGCGCGCCCGCGTCCTGACCAGCGAGCAGGAGATCGTCAAGCGCAGTCAGCAGCACGCGGCGGAGATCCTGTCCGCTGCCCAGAAGAGCGCCAAGGAACTGACCCGCAAGGCGACCCTGTACTGCGAGACGATCCTGAAGAACTCCGAGGAGGTGCTGGGCCGAAGCATGGCGGACATCAAGAACACCCGTATGAATCTGCGCAGCGCCGCCCGCCCCAAGAATAATATGCCCAAGTAAAAAAATGCAGAGGTGTTGTTATTCACGGCACATTTCTGCCCATGGCAACACAATATGAAAAAACAACGCCGCACCGTGCAATATGGTGCGGCGCATTTCTTTGCCCGGGGGCAGGAATTTTGCCGCGTGCGCATTTGCTGCAAACTGCTGACCTGTATCCCGATCCCTTTGTACAAACTGTGAAAAATCAATTCATGGCGCAGTTTTTCCCCGCCTGCCCTTGCTTTTTGCTGAATAAAATGGTACTATTATTTTACCACAGGTGGGTAATTGTGGTGTGAATAACAACAAAAGTGGGGAAGAATGGGTAGTTTTCCACGTTCTCCACAGAGTTATTAACAAACTGAACGCAGCGACGTAAAAAATCTTGCCGAAGATTTGTGCAGTATGACGAAGGGAGGGAAAGCCGGATGCTCGTCGGTCAGTATGATTACGCAATCGACGCAAAAGGACGTCTGAACTTTCCCGCCCGCTTCCGGGACGCGATGGGGGAGACCTTCATCGTGACCCGGTGGCTGGATCACTGCCTAGCCGCCTTCCCGGCGGAGGAGTTCGAAAAGGTCGCCGCCAAAATTGAGGAAAAGGGCCTCGTCAAGGGCCGCAAGGTCAGCCGTATGCTCTACGCCTCCGCTGTCGAGGTCACCCCGGACAAGCAGGGCCGCATTCAGCTGCCCGCCAAGCTGCGGGAGTACGCGGGCCTCGACCACGATGTGACCATCATCGGCAGCCGCAGCTTTGCCGAGATCTGGAACACCGAGGCGTGGAATGCCAATCAGGAAACGAGCGATGAGGATTTCACCGCTGCGATGGAAGACCTTGACTTTTAACAAAACAGGACGATAACACATGGAATTTTCACATATCCCCGTACTGCTGCAGCCTTGTCTGGACGGGCTGAACATCGACCCTGCCGGTATCTATCTGGATGGCACCGCCGGCGGCGCCGGTCACAGCAGAGAAATCGCCAAACGCCTGACCACAGGACGTCTGATCTCGCTCGATCAGGACCCGGATGCGGTGGCAGTCGCCACCGAAAGGCTCAAGGGTCTGCCGGCGCAGGTGGTGCAGGTCAATTTCCGTGAGGCCGCCCGCGTCCTTGCGGAGCTTGGCATCCCGGCGGTCAATGGGGCTCTGCTCGATCTCGGCGTGTCCAGCCACCAGCTGGACGACGCGGCCCGCGGCTTCTCTTACCATGCCGATGCGCCGCTTGATATGCGCATGAGCCAGCAGGGCCCCACCGCCGCGGACCTGGTCAACACGCTGGATCGTGAGGAGCTGACCCGCATCCTGCGTGACTACGGTGAGGAGCCGTATGCCTGGCAGATCGCGGGCAAAATTGTCGCCGCGCGGGCGGAGCAACCCATCCTGACCACGCTGCAGCTGGCCGAGATCGTCGCCGCCGCTGTGCCCCCGGCAGAGCGCCGCAAGGCGAAGAACCCGGCGCGCCGTACCTTCCAGGCCATCCGCATTGCGGTCAACTCCGAGCTGGACGCCCTGAACGAGGGGCTCGACGCCATCTTTGACTGTCTGGCCCCGGGCGGGCGGCTCTGCGTCATCACCTTCCACAGCCTTGAGGATCGGCTCGTCAAGAACAAGTTCCGCCGCTGGGCACAGCGCTGCACCTGCCCGCCGGAGCAGCCCATCTGCACCTGCGGAGGTGTGGCCAAGGCCAAGCTGATTACCCGCAAGCCCATTGAGGCTGACGCCGCGGAGCTGGAGACCAACCGTCGCAGCCGCAGCGCCAAATTGAGAGTGTTGGAGAAAGCATAAGAGGCATTATTCATGACAACTGTTTTGCTGCACGAGGGCTCGGCAGCACCGAAACTGGAGCCCCCGCCGCGCCCGCAGGTGCGTGCGGTGCGCGGCGGCAACCACGGCCTGAACCGCGTCCGCCATGTGATGCGGACTGCCGTGATCGTGCTGATCCTTGCCGTATTTGGCGGGCTGGCAATCAGCAGCCTGATGAGCGGTGCAACGCTGATGGAACTGAACGCGCAGGTCGATGAGGTCAGCGTCCAGCTGGCCGAGGCCCAGAGCGAATACGACTACCTGAACACCCGGATGAACGACATCACGAGCCGCGCCAGTCTGCAGCAGGTGGCCGAGGGTGAGCTGGGACTGGTCAAGGCCGATCCCAGCCAGATCACCTACGTCCAGCTGGAGGACCAGAGCATCATTGAGCGGAACACCGGTGCCGCGGGCCGCCTGTTGGATGAGGTGCGCACGGCAGCGCTGAGCCTGCTGGACAGCCTGAACCCGTAAAACAACCAAAAATATGCAGCTACGAGCCTTTTTGCTGCACGGCCTTGCTGCCGTCGGCAAAAAGGCTTTTGAAATAACAAGGTGTATCCATGACAGAGCAACGACCCAACCATTCCCCCCGGCATCGTCCCCGGGCAAGCAAGCGCATAAAATACTGGACGCTGTTTTGCATGATAGCATTTATCCTCGCCTGCTACGGCGTGCTGGTCTACCAGCTATATGTGTGGCAGGTGCGTGATGCCGAGAGCTACCGCGCCGAGGCTGTGACCCAGCAGCTGAAGGACACAACGCTGCCCGCTGTGCGCGGCTCGATCTACAGCGCCAACGGCAAGCTGCTGGCCAAGAGCAGCACGGTATGGAACATCGTGGCCGACCCTTCCTCCATTTTTAAGAGCGGGGCGACGGAGGACCAGATCCGCACAGCGGCAGGGCACATTGCCGAGCTGCTGGACGACGGCACAACGGCGGATACTGTGTACAAGGCGCTGACGGCGTCCAACAAGGATACCGGTGAGCCGTACCAGTACCGTGTGGTGAAAAAGGGTGTCGAAAAGCCCGTGGCGGATGCTATCCTGGCCTATGCAGACGGCTACCGCCTGCAGGACGGCGCTGCGGGGGACACGAGCCTGCAGACCGAGGAAAAGGAGGACAAGAAGGACGGCGAGGCCAAAACCGGCAAGGCAACCCGTATCCTCTACCTGACCAGCGAACAGGCAGCCTCCCGCACTTACCCCTACGGGGAGTTCCTGGCCTCGGTGCTGGGCTTCTGCAACGAGGACGGCTCGGGTGCCTACGGACTGGAAAAATATTACGACGAGACGCTGGCCGGTACGCCGGGCCGCAGCGTGGCCGAAACGGATGCCTACGGTGACCCGCTGGCCAGCGGTCAGGCCGACGTGCATGAAGCCATCGACGGCAGCAACCTGAACCTGACCATCGACGAGAACGTACAGTCCATCGTCGAGGAGTACCTGACCGAGGCGATGAGCACCTTTACGGTCCATGGCCGCGGAAGCGCCATTGTCATGAACGTCAAGACCGGCGCGATCCTGGCGATGGCGTCCCTTGAGCAGTTTGACCCCAACGACCCCAAGACGATCACCGACCCCAAGATGAACGAGATCCTGGCCAAAACAGAGATCGACGCGGAGGACATTGACTGGCTGGAAAGCCGTCTGGGCGAGAAGGCCGTCAAGGACATCATTGCAGACGGAATCATCAGCCATGAAAAGACGACGAACGAGAAGGGCGAGGAGGTCTCCAGCGAGGCTACTCAGCTGCAGGGTATGATGCGCGAGGCTCAGTGGAAGAATAAGAACATTACCGAGCTGTATATGCCCGGCTCGGTGTTCAAGCTCATCACGGCCTCGGCAGGGCTGGACTCCGGTGTTATGAGTGCGGAGCAGACCTTCTACTGCGGCGGCAGCCTGACCGTCAACGAGGGCAGCGAGCTGTGGGAGCACACCTACCGCTGTGCCAACGGCGAGGTCCACTATGAACAGGACATGGCAGGCGCGCTGAACCACAGCTGCAACCTCTGGTTCATTCAGGCGGCAGAGACGCTCAAGCCGCAGATCTTCTACGATTATATCCAGGCGTTCGGCTTCACCCAGCCCACCGGCATCGACCTGCCCAACGAGACCCGCTGGACCAGCGTCTACAACGCCGAGCAGATGGCAGAGGTCGATACAAACCTGTACACGGCGGCCTTCGGCCAGAACGAGTCCATCACCCCGATGCAGATGGCCACCGCCGTAGCGGCCATCGCCAACGGCGGCTACCTTGTTACGCCCTATGTCGTGGATTCCATCTCTGACAAGGACGGCAACATTATCTCCCAGACCGAGACGAACATCCGCCGCCAGGTCATCTCCGAAGAAGTCAGCCGGCAGCTGCTGGCCATGATGGAAAACAACGTCCACGGGGCAGGGGACTACCACTCCTGCGCCAATGCCTACGTGGCGGGCTACCGCATCGGCGGCAAGTCCGGTACGGCAGAGCGCACGGACCGCCATCTGCGCGGCGACGGCGACTACTATAAAATGATGAGCTTTGCCGCTGTGCTGCCCATCGACGATCCCGAGATCGAGGTTTTCGTCCTGCTGGATGACCCGCGCTGGGTCAAGGACTATGCCAGCCAGGTCGTGGCTCCCGTTGTCGGCAACATCATCAGCGAGATCGCGCCCTATCTGGGCATCGAGCAGGACGCTGACTACAACCCCACCGGCACTGTGACCGTGCAGACCTGCCTGGACTACACCTGGACGAACGCGCAGGTCACGCTGAACCGCCTGGGCCTCAAGCATAAGCTGATCGGCCCCAGCAGCGGCAATATCGTCTACCAGTACCCCGTCGGCGGCAGCGTGGTGCCCGCGGGCTCCACCATTTACCTGTACACGGCCACTGACCAGAACTCGATGACCACAACGCCCGACGTCGTCGGCAAGACCGGCACCTTTGCCGAGCAGATGCTCAAGGCCGCCAACCTGAACGTGCAGTTCGCCGGCGACAGCAGTGGCAAGGTCGTGGCGCAGGACGTCGAGGCCGGAACCTCCGCTGCCTACGGCACGATCATAACGCTGACGATGGACAGCGGAGAGGATACCACCAATGACGCCCCGACGGTGACCGAGGAGATCGACCCGGCAAACGAGGAGGGGTAAGCATCCCCGCAAGGGGCACCCGGGCTTTTGCGAAACGCTGCATTTCTGTATAGGAGGTCTTTTTCATGCAAACCATTCCTGCCAATCAACTGCTGGCCGGACTGACGCTGGCCGAGACGGTCACCATCCGCGCCGTTGTGACCGACAGCCGCAAGGTCGAGCCGGGCTGCGTTTTTGTCTGCTTCCCCGGCGAGCGTGTTGACGGCCATGACTACGCCGCCGGTGCCTACCGGAGCGGCGCAGAATATATCGTTGCCAACCATCCCGTCGAGGGCGTGCCAGCGGACCGCACGGTCATTGTGCCGGACAGCGGCAAGGCCATGATCCGCATGGCGTCCAACTACCGGATGCTGTTCAACCCCAGAATGATCGGCGTCACGGGCAGCGTCGGCAAGACGACGACGAAGGAGTTCTGCTACGCGGTGCTCTCCGCCTTCGGCAAGACCCTCAAGACCGAGGGCAACCAGAACAATGACATCGGCGTGCCCAACACGCTGTTCCGCCTGACCGACGATACCGAGTACGCTGTTGTCGAGATGGGCATGGACCACGCGGGCGAGATCGAGCGTCTGACCCGCTGTGCCCGGCCCAGCGCGGGCATCATCACGATGATCGGTGTTTCGCATCTGGAAAATCTCGGCACGCGCGAGAATATACTGAAGGCAAAGCTGGAGATCTGCACCGGCCTGCCCGACGGCGCACCGCTGGCCCTGAACGCGGACAACGACCTGCTGCCCACGGCAAGCATCCCCAGCCGCCTGCGGCCGGTCTGGTTCGGCATTGACGCCGCGAATGCCGATGTCCGCGCGGTGGATGTCGTCACCGGCGCAAACGGCACGACCTTCAAAATCGTCGATACGCAGTACGGTACGTTCGATGCCGCCATCCCGACAGCGGGCATCCACACAGTCTACGACGCGCTGGCCGCCTACGCCGCCGCGACCCGCCTGGGTCTGGACGCTGCCCGCTGCGCTGCCGCGCTGGCGACCTACCGGACGACGGGCATGCGCCAGCATATCGTGGAAAAAGGCGGTATCACCTTCATTGAGGACTGCTACAACGCCAGCCCCGACAGCATGAAGGCTGCGCTCTCTGTCCTCAAGGCACTGCCCAATGCCCGGAAAATCGCGCTGCTCGGCGATATGCTTGAGCTGGGCGGTGCGAGCGAGGAGGGACACCGCCATACCGGCGAGTGGGCTGCTGACGCGGGCGTTGATGCACTCATCGCCTACGGCCCGCGCAGCGCCGCCATGGCCGAGGCCGCAAAAGCGCGCGGGGTTGCGGCGGTGCATTGCCAAACGGCGGAAGAAGTGCTACAATATGTACGGCAATTCGTGCGCCCCGGTGACGCTGTGCTGGTCAAGGCCAGCCACAGCATGGGCCTGGAGCAGCTGCTGCAGGAATACTATAAGGAATTGCCGCAGGGGTAAGCACCCCAACACACGTTTGGAGGAATCAACGGCATGGAGCAAATCTCATCCCTGTTGGCGGCGGCAGCCGTCGGCGGCTTTGCCATCACGGCGGTGGCGGGCAAATTCATGATCCCGGCGCTGCACCGGCTGCACTTTGGCCAGACCATCCGCGAGGAGGGCCCCACATGGCACAGCAAGAAAAACGGCACCCCTACCATGGGCGGCCTCTGCTTTATTCTGGGCATTCTGGCCACACTGGGCATCGTCTGGGTCATGTACAGCCCTAAGCTGCCGGAGGTGCTTGGTATGCCGCAGCTGCAGGCCGGTATGCTGGTGCTGTTTCTCGCGTTCGGCTCGGGCCTCATCGGCTTTCTGGATGACTTCATTAAGGTCGTCAGGCATCGCAACCTTGGCCTGACCGAGGCGCAGAAGATGATTTTGCAGATCGCGCTGACCTTCGGGTTCATGTTCGGCCTGCACAGCCTCGGGCTGCTGACCACGCAGGTCCAGTTCCCGATTTTTGGGCTGGTGGACATGGGCTTGCTCTACTATCCCATCGCGTTCTTCGGCATCATCTTCCTTGTCAACGCTGTCAACCTGACAGACGGTCTGGACGGCCTGTGTACCGGCGTGACCTTCGTGTCGATGATCGGCTATCTGCTGGCCGGCAGTCTGCTGGGCTTTGTACATGTTTCGCTGATCGCCGCTGCCACGGCGGGTGCCTGCGCGGGCTTTCTGGTCTGGAACTTCTACCCGGCCAAGGTCTTTATGGGCGACACCGGCAGCATGTTCTTCGGCGGCATCGTTACGGCGCTGGCCTTTGTGATGCAGCGCCCCGAGCTGGTGCTCTTTTTCGGCATTGTCTACATCTGGGACGCGATGACCGTCGTCATCCAGCGCACGTATTTTAAGGCGACCCACGGCAAGCGCATCTTCCGCATGACGCCGATCCACCACGCCTTTGAGATGCGCGGTTGGCGCGAGGTCAAGATCGACGGCTTTTTTGCGCTGATTGCCGTCATCGGTGTGGCAATGGGAATTTTTTACATCTGTGTGGCATAAGCAGCGGGGCCGGGCCTACCCGGCCTCTGCCTGTTTCTGCCCCTAAGGGAGGTGACCGCCCATGAGCACTGCCGTGAGCATTGTGCGTACACTGCTGGGCCTTTTGTTTGACCATACCATCGGAAATATTGTGCGCATGATACCCATCATACGCCTGCCCAAGCTGGAGCGGGGGCCGGTCTCCCGGGGCTTTCTCGCCCTGCTGCTGGGCATTTTGTTCTTCGGGCTGACGATGCTGTTCTCGGCCAGCTATTCCAGCGCCTACGCCACCAGCGGTAAACTGTACAGTATCATTAAACCGCAGGTCATGATTGCAATTGTAGGGCTGTTCTTTATGTGGGTCCTGTCCAACATCAACTACCGCGCGCTGCGTCTGATGAGTGAGAGTCTGTACATCATCACCGTTGTGCTGCTGATCCTGACGCTGCTCAGCCCGGAGGACACCAACGGCACCTACCGCTGGGTGTATCTGCCGGGCGGTGCCTCCTTCCAGCCGTCGGAGCTGGCAAAATTCTCGCTCATGCTCTGGACGGCAGATATGCTGGACCGCGACTATGACAAGAAGAACAGGCTGTGGTACGGCGCGATAAAGCCTGCGCTGCCGCTGCTGCTCATCCTGTATTTGCTGCACAAGGAGTCGCACAACTCCGGCATGATCCTGCTCTGCCTGATTTTTGCCACGATGCTCGTCTGCACCCTCTCGCCCGGCCGCTGGCTGCTGCTGCTCATTCCGGCGGGTGTAGTAGTCGGCGCGTACTTCCTGAAGGGGCTGGCCGGCGGGGAAGGCTACGCTGCGGGCCGTATGGACAGTACCTGGGGCCTTGCGCCGCTGGATACTGCCGGTATGCTGTGGCAGACCCGCCAGAGCATCTATGCTATCTCCACAGGCGGCATGTTCGGCGTGGGCATCGGCGCGAGCGTGCAGAAGCACCAGTGGCTGCCCTACGCCGAAAACGACTTTATCTTCGGCGTCATCGGTGAGGAGCTGGGCTTCTTCGGCTGTGTTATCCTCATCGGTGCGTTTGCGGTGCTGCTGATCATGGGCATTATGATCGCCCTGCGCGCGCCCGACCTGTACGGCACGGTGCTGGGCATCGGCATCATCTCGCAGATCGCCTGGCAAGTGTTTCTGCATATCGCCGTCGGCACGGCACTGATCCCCAACACCGGCATCAGCCTGCCGTTCTTCTCCTCCGGCGGCACCAGTCTGCTGCTGCTGCTGAGCGAGATGGGCGTGCTGTTGAGTATCTCGCGCGCCGGAAATGCCCGGGAACAGCGCCTGGCAGAGCAGCACCGCGCCGAGACAGAACGGATGCTGCAGCGCACCCGCTACCGCAGCAGAGCCGCGCGGTAAGGGGGACGCCCGGCACCCGCGGCACGGCGGGCACAGCCTATATTTTATTCTCATGGAGGTCCATCATGCGCGTTTTAATTGCTGCCGGCGGTACAGCCGGTCACATCAACCCGGCGCTGGCGATTGCCGGTGCCCTGAAGGCCGCGGACCCGACGGCGGAGATCCACTTTGCGGGCCGCCGCGAGGGGATGGAGTACGGCCTTGTCACCAAGGCAGGCTACCCCTTCCATCACATTGAGATCAACGGCTTCCAGCGCCATTTGAGCCTGGAAAACATTGGCCGCAACATCGTAGCCATCTGGCATCTGGCGCTGTCCGGCCCGCGCACCCGGAAGATTCTGAACGAGGTCAAGCCAGACCTTGTCATCGGCTGCGGCGGCTACGTCAGCGGACCCATCGTCCGCGCGGCAGCCCGGCGCGGCATCAAGACAGCCATCCATGAGCAGAACGCCTTCCCGGGCGTGACCAACAAGCTGCTGGCGAAGGAGGTCAACATTGTGCTGGCCGCCAGCGCGGACGCAGTTGAAAAGCTCGGCGCGCCGGAAAAAACCACCGTCGTGGGCAACCCTGTCCGCCCCGAGGTGCTGACCGCGGACCGCGCCGCAGCGCGCGCCAAGCTGAACGCCGGAAACCGTACCGTGATTTTGAGCTTCGGCGGCAGTCTCGGTGCGGACCGCATCAATCAGGTCGTGGCCGACCTCTGCGCCTGGGAAAAGCAGACGCACCGGAACGTGCTTCACCTGCACGCCACCGGCAGCCGCGGCGTCAAGCTGTTTGAAGGACTGGAAAAGGAAAAGGGCTTTGCCCCCGGCGAGAACCTCGTCGTGACGGAGTATATCAACAACATGCCCCAGCTGCTGGCCGCGGCAGATCTCGTCATTGCCCGCTCCGGCGCACTGACGCTGGCCGAGCTTGAGGCTGTGGGCCGCGCATCGGTGCTGATCCCCAGCCCGAACGTGGCCGAAAACCACCAGTATTACAATGCCCTTGAGCTGCAAAAGGCCGGTGCGGCAGTCGTCATCGAGGAAAAGAACCTGACCGGTGACGGTCTTGTCAAAACTGTCGAGACCCTGCTGACCTCCCCCGGCAAGCTGGCCGAGATGGGCGCCAACGCCAAGACCCTCGGCAACCCGCACAGCCTTGATTTGATTACCGAAAAGCTGCTGAAGTTGGTCAACGGCTAAGCAAGGCTGCATACACCCTGTAGGAGCGAACATCGTTCGCCCGCCAGATGCGGCGAGCGTCGCCGGGCCACACCCTGTAGGGGCGCATTCTATATGCGCCCGCCCAACGTACCATCCACCCACGGGCAGCCGCCCCAAAATTCACCGGAAAGGAGCCGCTTATGGACCGCAACCAGCGCAGCCGCAGGCAAAAATCCGCAAACGGCTCCTACGCCCAACAGTCCCGCCGCAGTATGGGCAGCCGCTTGGGCCTTGAAAAAAGGAACGCCCCGCGCCCCAAAGCGCCGCCTGAAAAGGCCGCGCCTACTCCCCATGCACCCCCGCGGCAGCGCCCTGCGCAGGAGATCAATCCCCAGAAGGCAGGCTACCGCCCCGGCACGCCAAGGCGCACGCGCCGCGTCACACAGGCGGAGATCATACGGGCAAAGCGCCGCCGCCGTCTGCTGGGGGCGCTCGGCGTGCTGGCCGTGCTGGCCGTGGGTGCGTTTGTGTCGATCAACCTTCTGTTCAAGGTCACGATCTTCCGGGTAGAGAGCTATGACGGCTCCCAGCCCGTCGATACCGGCATCTACACGTCCGACGAGCTGATCGAGGCGCTGGGCATCGAGAAAAACTCCAACCTGTTCGCCTTCTCCACCGCGGAAAAGACCCAGCAGCTGGCGCTTCAGTTCCCGTATTTGGAGCGTGTCGCTGTGGAGATCCAACTGCCCGCCGCGGTCATCATCAAGGTCGAGCCCGCCACGGAGCGGTTCGCCTGTATGTACCCCGGCGGGTGGATGGTCTTGAGCGACTCCCTCAAAATTCTGCGCACCGACGTCAGCCAGCCGGACGGCCTGATTCTGCTGACCATGTCGCTGCCCACAGATTTCTCCCCCGTGGTGGGGCAGAACATCGAGCCCAAGAGCTATAACTCACTCCTGAGCGAGACCCAGCAGGCCACAGCGGAGACAGCGGGTCTGCAGGCCAGCGCACTGCAAACGCTGACCAAAATGCGGGACGGCCTGCAGGAGAACAACCTGTTTGACGGCACGACGGCGCTGAACATCCAGGATCTGAGTGATATTGAGTTCACCTACCAAAACCGCGTTCAGGTGCTGCTGGGCAGTGAGACGAACCTCGCCTACAAGCTGCGACTGGCCGCTGCCGCGCTGACCGACCCGGAAAAGGGTCTGGCCGCCGGTGATAAGGGCGTGCTCGACATCTCGACCCAGCGCAGCGACGGCGACATCCGCGCTTACTTCGACCCAAATACCCCCGAACCGACACCTGCCCCGGAGCCGACCCCGTCCCCCGAGGAGGAGACCGACCCCGAAAGCCCCACAGAATAACCCCAACGCCCCGACAGAAAAGTCGGGGTGTTTTTTTGGATAGGGCTGTAACATCCGCGGCCCAAACAACACTAATAGAGTGAAAGCACAGAGAAAGGGGGACAGGCCATGCCGCTGCCGGAATTGCCGGAATTAGAAGAACTGTACAGGCTCTACCGCGCGGACCTGTATCGCTATCTCTGCCACCTGACCCACAATCCCGCCGAGGCGGAGGATCTGCTAAGCGAGACCTTCCTGCGGGCGCTGAAACGGCTGCAAACCTACCGTGGGGACTGCGCTGTCAAGACCTGGCTGTTCGGCATTGCGCGCAACATCTGGCTGGAAGGCTTACGCAAAAAGCACCCCACCGCCAGCACCGATGACCTGCTGGAAGGCTGCCTGGCCGAGGACACCCTGACCGAGCGCACGGACAGCCGCCTGCAATGGCAGCGTGTGAAGGAGCTGCTGCAGCAAAGGGATGACCGAGCCCGCCGCGTGGTGCAGTTGCGGGCCATGGGCTACAGCTACAATGAAATTGCCGCGGAGCTGCACATCAGCGAAAGCTCGGCCCGCGTGATCGAGCACCGCACCCGCACCTGGTTAAAACAAATGCTTGCAAAGGAGGGCTACGACCTGTGAACAAAGCTGCCGAAACTGCAAAAATCCCCTGCGCGGTCTGCCGCGACCTGATGCCGCTGGTGCAGGACGGCGTGGCTAGCCCGGAGAGTGAAGCGCTGGTACAGGCACATATGGCAGTCTGCCCCGCCTGCCGCGCCCTGTGGCAGGGAACGGACGACCCCGCCATGCCGGAACTGCCCGCCCCGGATGACGGTAAGATCCTGCAAAAACTGCGCCGCCGATACAGCACCCATTTGCTGCTGCTGGCCTTTGTGGGCATTGCGGCGGGCGTGGCCCTGGGGTATACAGGCAGCGCCAACTGGGTTATCCTGTTCCTGCCGTGCGTCTGGGCCGTTCTGACCTGCCGGGATACCGGCATGGGCAAGCCACTGCTGCTGTTTACGCTAGGGCTGGCCGTGCTGGATGCTATCATAAAGCAGACGGCTTTTTTGGAATCATTCTCGCTTAGCAATTTCTTATGGAATCTGGCGTCCGGCTGTATCTTGTACGCTGTTTTGGACGGCATGGGCTGGCTGATCGGCTGGCTGCTGCACTATGCAAAGGAGAGTACCCATGAAAACAAAGAATAAAAAGACGAAAACCATGCGCCGCCTGGCACTGGCGGCGGCCCTGCTGCTGATTTTGGCTCTGCTGCTGGCCTTTGACGCCATCAACGGTGACCCGCTCAGCCAACAGTGGGCTATACATCGGGCCATTCGATATGCGGAAAAGCTATATCCGGAGGAAACATTTCACTGGGACCAGCGCACCGCCGCTGATGGACAGTTCTTCCACTATGTGGTATACGTTCAGTCAGACCAGAGCCGTGATACAAACTTTGCGGTGCAGACGCGGTTCTGGCTGCTGACCGATGATGAAATCCGGGGTATGGAGCTTGAGCCGACCCACACGTTTTACGTTGACCACCGCTGGAACACGTGTTATCGCCTGGGAAATGAAGCCGCCCAGCAGGCAACCACATATTTGACTGTGCAGGCCCCAGAATTAAACTTTGCATCTGTCTACGGCGCAAAGGGCAACACGGTAGAGATCGACCTTTGCTATACCGAGCAGGACGGCATGACCCCGGCTAACTATGTGGATGATCTGCCGCTGGATGCTGCCTTTGACAAAGCCCTGCTGCAAAAGGTGCCCAGCCGCCTGTGCGCACAAGTCCTGTGCGACGGCAAGCCTACCGAGGCGGACATGCAAACCGTCCTGCACACCCTCAAGCAGGTGCTGGAAAGCAACGACATGCCGATCACCTATTACGACATCACCCTTGTGCCCACCGGCGATTACGCTGACCACAGCGCGTTTATGGCGGATGTGTTGGAATCCGGTCTGACGTCCGCCGATACAATTGCATAAAAAATACCCGTATTGCCTTTAGTAAGACAATACGGGTATTTTGCTGTTCTGTAGGGGTCGATGCTTGTCATCGACCTGCGGGCGGATGCAAACATTCGCCCCTACAATTTACGATGCAATCAATCAGACGTTCAGTTCCACATGCTGGCCCAGGTCCTCTTTGTTGGCGTCCAGCACGGGCTGGATGACGTCGCGCAGGAACTCGGTGACCTGCTCGGCGCTGCGCCCCGTAAAGGCTTCGGGGGAGAGCTCGGCCTCGATTTCTTCGCGGGTCAGGCCGAACGCAGGGTCAGCCTCGACGCGGGCAATCATGTCGTTGGGCTTGCCCTCCTGCTTGACAACGGCAGCGGCGGCCACGGCGTGCTCACGCAGACGCTCGTGCAGCTCCTGACGGTCACCGCCCTTCTTGACGGCCTTCATCATGATGTTCTCGCTTGCCATGAACGGCAGCTCGGCCATGACGCGGGCACGGACGACCTTCGGGTAGACGACCAGCCCGTCGGAGACGTTCAGCAGGATGTTCAGGATGGCGTCAGCAGCCAGGAAGCCCTCGGCCATTGCAATGCGCTTGTTGGCGGAGTCGTCCAGCGTGCGCTCAAACCACTGGGTACCGGCAGTGATGGCGGGGTTCAGCACGTCCACCATCAGGTAGCGGCTCAGCGCACAGATGCGCTCGCAGCGCATGGGGTTGCGCTTGTAGGGCATAGCGGAGGAACCAATCTGGTTCTTCTCAAACGGCTCCTCCATCTCCTTGAAGTTCGCCAGCAGGCGGATGTCCGTCGCCATCTTCATGGCGGACTGGCCGATGCCCGCCACGGCGGACAGCACATTGTAGTCCACCTTGCGGCTGTAGGTCTGGCCGCAGACCGGCACGACCTTGGTAAAGCCCATCTGGGCGCAGACGTCGGCCTCGACGGCCTTGATCTTGGCGGAGTCGCCGTTGAACAGCTCCACAAAGCTGGCCTGGGTGCCGGTGGTGCCCTTAACGCCGCGCAGCGCCAGCTGGGAGATCTGGTGGTCAAGCTCCTCCAGATCCATGTACAGCTCGTTCATCCAGAGTGTGGCGCGCTTGCCGACGGTGGTCAGCTGCGCGGGCTGGCAGTGGGTGTAGGCCAGGCAGGGCATGGTCTTGTACTCGTCGGCGAACTTGGCCAGATTTGCCAGCACGCCGATGACCTTCTTGCGCACGAGCTGCAGGCCCTCGCGCATGATAATGACGTCGGTGTTGTCACCGACATAGCAGCTGGTCGCGCCCAGATGGATGATGCCCTTTGCCTTGGGGCACTGCAGGCCGTAGGCGTAGACGTGGCTCATCACGTCATGGCGGACGAGCTTCTCGCGCGCAATGGCGTCCTCATAGTTGATGTCGTCCTTGTGCGCCTCCAACTCGGCAATCTGCTCATCGGTGATGGCCAAGCCCTGCTTCTGCTCGGCCTTAGCCAGCGCGATCCACAGCCGGCGCCAGGTGCGGAACTTGTTGTCGTCAGAGAAGATGTACTGCATCTCATCCGACGCATAGCGCGTAGAGAACGGCGAAATATATTTGTCGTGTTGTGCCATTGGGTCAAATCCTCACAATCTTTTAAGCTGATAGTTCCAGTATAGCAGAAACTTCCCGAAATATCAAAGCTTGAAATAATTCACGCCGCCCTCAAAGATCGGCTGGTATTTGTCACCGGTGACGTTCTTATAGAGCTGCTCGCCGCTGCGCTCGCTGTGGCCCATCTTGCCAAAGACACGGCCATCCGGGCTCGTGATGCCCTCGATTGCCAGCACGGAGCCGTTCGGATTGTAGCGCATGTCCATCGTAGGGCGGCAAAGCAGGTCAACGTACTGGGTCGCAATCTGGCCGTTGTCGATGAGCCGGTTCAGCAGCTGCTCGTTGCAGACAAAGCGGCCCTCGCCGTGGCTGATGGCGATCAGGTGCTCGTCGTTGATGTCGCATTTGCTCAGCCAGGGGCTCTTGTTGCTGGCCACGCGGGTACGCACCAGCATGGACTGATGGCGGTGGATCGTATTAAACGTCAGCGTCGGGTCGCTTTCGGTGATGGGACGGATCTCGCCGTAGGGGACCAGGCCCAGCTTGATGAGTGCCTGGAAGCCGTTGCAGATGCCCAGAGCCAGACCGTCGCGCTGGTTCAGCAGACGGTTGACTGCGTCGGCCACCGACGGATTGCGGAAGAACGCCGCAATGAACTTGGCGCTGCCGTCCGGCTCGTCGCCGCCGGAGAAGCCGCCCGGCAGCATCAGGATCTGCGCCTCGTCAAGCTCCTTCACCAGCGCCTCGCAGCTCTCGGCCACGTTGGCGGGGGTCAGGTTTTTCAGCACCAGAACATGCGGGTCGCCGCCTGCGCGGCGGAACGCGCGGGCCGTGTCGTACTCGCAGTTCGTGCCGGGGAATACGGGGATGACGACCCGCGGCGTCGCCAGGCGCACAGAGGGAGCCACGCGCTTGTTGGCGGGGCAGTCATGCTCCAGCGCGGGGACGAACTCACCGGCCTTGCGGTAGGGGAATACCGGCTCGAGCTTTTGCTCCCACAGCTCCTGTAGACGGGCCAGGTCAATGGCCTTGCCCTCGGCCTCCAGCGTGTAGTCCACGGTGGTGAAGCCGAGGAACTCACCGGCGGAGGCATCAAGCAGCTCCAGAATGACCGCGCCGTAGGCGGGCTTGAACAGATCGTTCAGGTCGATGTCATTGGACAGCTGCAGACCCACATGGTTGCCGACGCACATCTTGAACAGTGCCTCGGCCACACCGCCGTAGCCCGGCGTGGCGGCAGCCAGCACCTTGCCCTCGTCGATCATCTGTTCGACGGTCTTGTAAATGGCAATCAGGCTGCCGATCTCGGGCAGACCGTTCTTGTAGTTGGGGCGCAGAATGACAACGGAGCTGTTGGCCTTCTTGAACTCGGGGCTCTGCACGTCGTGGGTGTTGCCGATGGCCGTCGCAAAGCTGACGAGCGTCGGGGGCACGTCCAGCCCCTCAAAGCTGCCGGACATCGAGTCCTTGCCGCCGATGGACGCAATGCCCAGACCCATCTGGGCATCCAGCGCACCGAGCAGGGCGGCCAGCGGCTTGCCCCAGCGCTCGGGCTTATCGTTCATATGCTCAAAATATTCCTGGAACGTCAGGTACATATCCTCGTGGTGGAAGCCCGCGCAGACCAGCTTGGTCACGCTCTCGACCACGGCCATATACGCGCCGCGGTAGGGGTCAGCCTCGGTCAGGTAGGGGTTGAAGCCCCACGCCATGCCGGAGCAGGTCGTCGTCTCGCCGTCCACGGGCAGCTTGGCGGCCATGGCCATCGTCGGGGTCAGCTGGTACTTGCCGCCGTAGGGCATCAGCACGGTGGCTGCGCCGATGGTGGAGTCGAACCGCTCGCCCAGGCCCTTTTGGCTGCAGACGTTCAGGTCGCTGACCATAGACTCCAGCTTCTGCTCAAACGTTGCACCGGCAAACTGGGGCTGCCAGACATGGCCCGGCAGGATGTGCGCATCAGCGTGGCGCTCGGCGCCGTTGGAGTTCAGGAACTCGCGGGAGAGGTCAACGATGGTCTTGCCGTTCCAGACTTCGCGCATCCGCTTTTCCTCGGTGACGGTGGCAACGATAGTCGCCTCGAGGTTTTCCTCGGCGGCGTACTTCATAAAGGTCTCGGCGTCCTCGGGAGCAACGGCCACGGCCATGCGCTCCTGGCTCTCCGAAATGGCCAGCTCGGTGCCGTCCAGACCCTCGTACTTGCGGGTGACCTTGTTCAGGTCGATGTGCAGGCCGTCGGCCAGCTCACCGATGGCGACAGACACACCGCCTGCGCCGAAGTCGTTGCAGCGCTTGATAAGGCGGCAGGCGTCCTCGCGGCGGAACAGGCGCTGCAGCTTGCGCTCGATGGGCGCGTTGCCCTTCTGCACCTCGGCACCGCAGGTCTCAAGGCTTGTCAGCTTGTGCGCCTTGGAGGAACCGGTGGCACCGCCGACACCGTCGCGGCCCGTGCGTCCGCCCAGCAGGATGACGACATCACCCGGGGCGGGCTCCTCGCGGCGGACATGGCTGGCAGGCGTCGCGCCGACAACTGCGCCGATCTCCATGCGCTTGGCGGCGTAGCCGGGGTGGTACAGCTCTGCGACCTGACCGGTGGCAAGGCCGATCTGGTTGCCGTAGCTGGAATAGCCCGCGGCAGCCGTCGTGACCAGCTTGCGCTGGGGCAGCTTGCCGGGCATTGTCTCGGAAACAGGCTTCAGCGGGTCAGCTGCACCGGTCACGCGCATGGCCTGATAGACATAGCTGCGTCCGGACAGCGGGTCACGGATGGCACCGCCAATGCAGGTCGCCGCGCCGCCGAAGGGCTCGATCTCGGTGGGGTGGTTGTGGGTCTCGTTCTTGAACAGGAACAGCCAGTCCTGCTGCTCACCGTCCACGTCACACTTGATCTTGACGGTGCAGGCGTTGATCTCCTCGCTCTCGTCAAGGTTCTTCAGAATGCCGCGCTGCTTCAGCGCCTTGGCACCGATGGTCGCGCAGTCCATCAGGGTGCGGTTCTTCCTGTCGCGGCCCGTCTCGGCGCGCAGTGCCATGTAGCGGTCAAATGCGGCCTGCACAAGCTCGTCGTCGATCTTCACGTCGCCCAGGATCGTGCCGAACGTCGTGTGGCGGCAGTGGTCGGACCAGTAGGTGTCGATCAGACGGATCTCGGTGATGGTCGGGTCGCGGTGTTCGGATTTGAAGTAGTTCTGGCAGAACACGATGTCCGCATGGTCCATCGCCAGGCCCCTCTCATTGCGGAACGCTTCCAGCGCGTCGTCGTCCAGCGCGGTGAAGCCGGTCAGCGTCTCGACCTCCGTCGGGATGGCAAACTCCATTTTCAGGGTGCTGCGCTCGTCAAGGCTTGCTTCGCGGGCCTCGACGGGGTTGATGACGTACTTCTTGATGGCGGCCAGGTCGGCGTCGGTCAGGTCGCCGTCCAGCAGGTAGACGCGGGCGGAGCGCACCGCGGGGCGCTCGCCCTGGCTCAGCAGCTGGATGCACTCGCTGGCAGAGTCGGCGCGCTGGTCAAACTGGCCGGGCAGGTACTCAACGGCAAAAACGGTCTTGGCGTCGGGCAGCCTGTCGTAGGTCACGTCAACAGGCGGCTCACTGAACACGGTGGGCACAGCCTGCTGGAACAGCACTGCGTCGATGCCCTCGACGTCATAGCGGTTCAAAAGGCGCAGACCGGTCAGATTCTGGATGCCGACCAGATCGACCAGCTCATGCAGAAGCCCCTGTGCCTCGCCGTCAAAGCCGGGCTTTTTCTCAACATAAATGCGATATACCATTGTATTTCCTCCTGAGAGTTAAATTTGCAGGAAGTGACGGACGGAAAGTCTTCCCCTTGGGGGGAAGGTGGCCGAGGCCCCGTCCGAGGCCGGATGAGGGGAAAGTGTACCGCTGTATCCCGTTGACGGAAAGCTGCGGGAAGTTTGCCCTCATCAGTCACCTTCGGTGACAGCTTCCCCCGATGGGAAAGCTTTTTTACTGCATTGCTGCCAGCGCTCTTGCCCCAATGTCACTGCGCTTGTGCAGCTTGTCAAAATGGATGCTCTCCGTGGCAGCATACGCCTTTTTCAGCGCCTCGGGCAGGGTGTTGGCCGTGGCGGTCACGCCCAGCACGCGCCCGCCGTTCGTGACGAGCCTGCCGTCCTTGATGGCTGTGCCGGCGTGGTAGACCGTCACATCGGCGGCGTCCAGCTGGCCCGCGGTCAGGCCGGTGATCTCCTTGCCCTTCTCGTAGGCGAGGGGATAGCCGCCGCTGGCTAAGATGACGCAAGCCGCCGCGCCGTCGCTGAATTTGACATCGGTCTTGTCCAGCGTGCCGTTCGTTGTGGCCTCCATCACGGTCAGCAGGTCGCTTTCCAGCAGGGGCAGCACGACCTGCGTCTCGGGGTCGCCGAAGCGGCAGTTGTACTCGATGACCTTCGGGCCGTCGGGGGTCAGCATCAGGCCAAAATACAGGCAACCCTTGAAGGGGCAGCCCTCGGCCTGCATGGCCGCAACCGTGGGCAGGAAAATCTCCTGCATGCAGCGCTCGGCGACTGCGGGCGTGTAGTAGGGGTTCGGGGCCACGGTGCCCATGCCGCCGGTGTTCAGGCCCTCGTCGTGGTCGAGAGCACGCTTGTGGTCCATGCTCGAGACCATCGGCTTGACGGTCTTGCCGTCGCAGAAGGACAGCACGCTGACCTCGGGGCCGGTCAGGAACTCCTCGACGACCACATGGTTGCCGGACGCGCCGAACTTTTTGTCCAGCATGATCTCCTTGACGCCGTCGGCAGCCTCCTGCTCATTCTGGCAGATCAGCACGCCTTTGCCCAGCGCCAGACCGTCCGCCTTGATGACGACGGGGTATTTGCCCTCGGCTTTGATGTAGTCCATGACCTTCTCGGGGTCGTCGAACGTCTCATATTTGGCCGTAGGGATGCCGTATTTCTTCATCAGGTCCTTGCTGAACACCTTGCTGGCCTCAATGCGGGCCGCGGCCTTGTCGGGACCGAATGCCGGGATGCCGACAGCGGCCAGCGCATCGACCATGCCCAGCGCCAGCGGGTCGTCCTGGGCGACGACGACATAGTCAAAGGCTTCTTCCTTGGCAAATTTGACCATGGCGTCCACGTCGGTGGCCGGGATGGCCTTGCAGTGGGCGTCATAGCTGATGCCGCCGTTGCCGGGCGCACACCAGATCTCGGAGCAGCGGGGGCTTTTTTTCAGCGCGCGGATGATGGCGTGCTCACGCCCGCCGCCGCCGACTACCAGAATTTTCATAAGCGTCCTCCTTGACAGCACAACAGCCCGCGACGAAAAATCGCCGCAGGCGAGTTGTTTTTGCGTTTAATGATGGAACAGCCGGATGCCGCAGAACGCCATCGCAATGCCGTACTTGTTGCAGGTGTCGATCACCTGTGCGTCGCGGATGGAGCCGCCCGGCTGTACAATGGCGGTCACGCCGCTGCGGCGCGCGCGCTCGATGTTATCGCCGAACGGGAAGAAGGCATCACTGCCCAGGCTCACACCGGTCACGGCATCCAGCCAGGCGCGCTTTTCCTCGGCGGTCAGCGGGGCCGGCCGCTCGGTGAAGGTCTCGGCCCAGACATCGTCGCCGATGACATCCTCCGGCGTGTCGCCGATGTAAACATCGATCGCGTTGTCGCGGTTCGGCTTGGCAATGTCAGCGCGGAACGGCAGGTCCAGCACCTTCGGCATGTGGCGCAGCTGCCAGTTGTCGGCCTTTTGGCCTGCCAGACGGGTGCAGTGCACGCGGCTCTGCTGGCCCGCACCGACGCCGATGGTCTGGCCGTCCTGCACGTAGCAGACGCTGTTGGACTGGGTGTATTTCAGCACGATCAGGCTGATGATGAGGTCGCGGCGCTGCTCGTCGCTGATGACCTTGTTCTCGGTCACAACGTTCTGCAGCATCGTCTCATTGGAAATGTCCAGGTCCTGACGGCCCTGCTCGAAGGTCACACCAAAGACCGTGCGGGTCTCCAGCGGCTTCGGCTCGTAGTCGGCGTCGATCTGGACGATGGCGTAGCCGCCCTTCTTCTTGGATTTCAGCACCTCCAGCGCGTCGGCGTCGTAGCCGGGCGCAATGATGCCGTCGGAGACCTCGTGCTGAATCAGCTTCGCGGTGCTCAGGTCGCAGACATCGGACAGCGCGATCCAGTCGCCGAAGCTGGACATACGGTCCGCACCGCGGGCACGGGCGTAGGCGCAGGCCAGCGGGGAAAGCTCGGTCTCCGGCGCAATGTGGTACATGGCGCGCAGGGTCTCATCCAGCGGCAGACCGATGGCCGCACCGGCGGGGGAGACGTGCTTGAAGCTGGCGGCAGCGGGCTGGCCGAGTGCCTTCTTCAAATCGCGCACGAGCTGCCAGGAGTTGAACGCATCCAGAAAGTTGATGTAGCCCGGACGTCCGTTCAAAATCTGCACAGGCAGGTCACTGCCGTCCGCCATGTAGATGCGGGCGGGCTTCTGGTTGGGGTTCGTGCCGTATTTCAGCTGAAATTCGTTCATATTAACCCTCCACAGCGGTGTATTTATTCAGGATAATGTCCTCGTACTCGCCGGTTTCCAGCTCGATGCTGCGTACAAACAGGCTGACCTTGTTGTCCTCGTTCAGGCTCGCCCACAGTTTGTCGGCAAACTTGTCCGCGTCGTTCGTGTCGATGGCGACGCGCAGCGGCTCACCCGCAAAGCTGGGGATCGGCGCACCGTTCTTGACGTAAGTGCTGATGAAGTGTCCCTCACCGGCCACAGGCTGCGGGTAGTCGAAGGTCTGGCGCTGCACGCTCTCGGCGTTGCCCTCGTCGGACTTGACGATGGACAGCTTGTAGCCGCCGCGGCGCATATCGACGACGCCGGAGATGCGCGGGGTAAAGTTCGGCGCGTCGTCCTCATAGGTGCGGGTCGCCAGCGCAGCCTCAAAGCTGTAGCCGGGGAAAAGGTTGCCGTTCATGAACTGGGCAATCGTGTCGGTCTGGTCGCCGTTCGTGACCACGGTGGTCTCCCGCAGGGTCAGCACAGCGTTGTAGATGATGAGGTGCGGGTCCTCGAGCTTGGCCGGGTCAGCGGCCACCGTGCGGATGCCGCCGTCGATAGGCTCAAACACACGGTTGCGGCTGTTGGCGCTGCGGCCCATGATCCAGTAGGCGACGAACGCCTTCTGGCCGTCGGGGCTTTTGCCCAGCACAATGCCGCGCCCGGGGTAGTCATTCCCGGCAAGATATTTGTAGATGTTTTTTTTCATAATTGACCTCGTTTTGGTGTATACAAAAACATAAAACGGGATGTGGTGGCAAGGCTCTCCCCCTCAGTCCGCTGCGCGGACAGCTCCCTCGCAGAGGGAGCCTGGAAGCCTTGGCCCCCTCTGCGAGGGGGCTCCGCCCGCAGGCGGTGGGGGAGAGAACTTTGCCATTGTTGCGATTTTACACCTCGTCACTGCACACCATCGCCAATGCCTTGGGCAGCAGCTGCCACTCGGCCTCGACCATGACGCGCTTCTGCAGCGTCTCGGGGGTGTCGCCGGGCTCCACGGCCACGGCCTTCTGCAGCAGAATGGGCCCGCCGTCGCATTCCTCGTTTACAAGGTGGACGGTAGCGCCGGTCAGCTTCACGCCGCGGGCCAGCGCAGCCTCGTGCACGCGCAGTCCGTAGAAGCCGGGGCCGCAGAAGCTGGGGATCAGGCTGGGATGAACATTGATGATTTTATTGCGGTAGGCCGCAATGACCTTTTCGCCCAGCACGCTCAAAAAGCCTGCCAGCACGACCACGTCAATACTGTGCTTCTGCAGGGTGTCCAGCAGGGCGGCGTCAAACGCTGCGCTGTCAGCGTAGTCCCTGCGGCTGACAACAGCGGATTCCACACCGAAATTGGCGGCGCGCTCCAGCGCGTAGACGCCGGGCTTGCTGGCAACGACCAGCTCGATTTTGCCGTTCGGGTTCTCGCCGCGGCGCTCGCTTTCCAGCAGGGCCTGCAGGTTCGTGCCGCCGCCCGATACCAGTACCGCTACACGCTTCATACCAGCTCGACCCCGTCGCCCTCGACGATGGTGCCCAGACGGTAGGCGTCCTCGCCGTGGGCCTTCAGAATGGCAATGGCCTTGTCCGCGTCCTCGGGCGCGACGGTCAGCACCATGCCGACGCCCATGTTGAAGGTGTTGAACATATCGTGCTCGGAGATGCCGCCCTCGCGCTGCATGACGTCGAACAGGGCAGGAATGCGCACATCGGCCTTGGCGATGCGGGCCGCACAGCCCTTCTTCAGGCTGCGGGGAATGTTCTCATAGAAGCCGCCGCCGGTGATGTGGGACACGCCCTTGACCGTGATCTCGTCCATGACAGCCAGCACGGGCTTGACGTAGATCTTCGTGGGGGCCAGCAGGGCCTCGCCCAGGGGCTT
>QWCE01000891.1_pt1 | contig 51563 bp, 56 predicted proteins | sample 1972531 | NCBI WGS metagenome assembly QWCE01 (sample SAMN09866716, study PRJNA288562) | Human gut metagenome isolate term4_stool, whole genome shotgun sequencing...
ATGTCCAGAACCGGACCTGCCAAGCCGATAATGCCTTCGACGCCGACGAGGGAGAAGGTAAAGCTGACGAGGACGGATACGCAGACGACGTATTCGTATTTCCACTTGCCGTTGGTAACGGAGTTAAAGAAGTTTCCGCATGCGGAGGTTAAACCGACGGAGGTGGTGAGGCAAGCCAAGCTGACTGCCACAGCCAATGCCGCTTGTCCCCATTTCCCTAAGAGCAGGCCGACGCTGCCGACGAGGATTTCGACGCGGGTTGCATCTGGGGCGAAGTGGGTGCCGCCTTGGGCGCCGACGTAGGTGAGGCCGCCGTAGATGATGATTAAGAGCACCATGGCCAAGACACAAACCTGAACGATCATCTTTTGTTTTTCTTCCTTCGGCGCATCGCCGTAGCCTTTTCGAATCAAGTCGCCGGTTACGATGGCGGTACAGAGAAGGGATACCATGGCGTCCATGGTTTGATAACCTTCTTTAATCCCTTGGGTAAAGTAGCCGGTACCTTCAGCGGGAAGAATGGGCCCGATGGGCGAGATAATGGCTTTTGCGATAATAATACCTAAGAAAAGTAAGAGTACCGGCGTAATGTAATTACCGATAATGTCGATAACGCCCGTCTCTTTAATGGACAGGGCCAAGGTAATGGCAAAGAAGATGCCGGATGTAACCCAAATCGGTGCGCCCGGGAAGAAGGGAAGAATACCGACTTCGTGGGTAGTGGCGGCGGTTCTCGGAATGGCGAAGACCGGACCCAGACTGATCATGGCCGCAACGGCTAAGATCAGAGCGAAGGGATAATTGACCCGTCGGCCCAAGTCCACAGCCTTGCCGCCGGCAAAAATGGTGACGACTAAGGTAATAATGGGGATAACCGGGTCTGCTAAAAGGAAACCCAGCATAACCGCTGTCCACGAGTCACCTGCCTGGAATCCTAAGTAGGGCGGAAAGATTAAGTTGCCCGCGCCGAAAAAGATAGCGAACAGCGCGAAGCCAACGACCATGACGTCTTTTGTTTTACTGCTTTTCATTTAGTCACTCCTTCAATAGTTCAATACGTCATTTATTATACAGAATATTGAACGCGATCGCTACTTTCGTGACGAAATAGAATGATTTATTTGTGAAAACCTTTATTCATGAAAATAATTTCATTTCGTTTCGCCTATTTCAGAAATATTTTTATCTTTCGCGAAACTTTAATTAGTTTTTATATTGTATATTGAATTTCGTAGTGTTAATTTCCCTTTTTTACTTTAGCATGGCGTGACGCCACGAGGATAATGGCGTCGTGTTCCAATAAAAGCGTGCCCTCTTCGTCTCGGGTGAAGGCGTTCACGTGGACGACGCCGTAGTCGCCGCCGCTTTTGATTTCGATTTTATCCACGACGACGCTGGTATAAAGATCCACATTGGGATAGATGGGATTGACCCAGCGCAGGTGATCCATGCCGATACCGGCGACGACGCCGCCTCCGTCTAATCCCGTGGCGACCCAGCGGCCCCAGGTGGCGCTGAAGCTGTGAAGGCCCGAGGCGATGATTCCGCCGAAGCGGCTGTCCTTCGCCGCCTCCGGATCCGTGTGAAAGGGCCGGTCGTCGTAGGCCCGCGCGTAGTCGATGATTTCTTTTTCCGTCAAGGCGAAGGGATCCACTTGAAAGGTGAGCCCTTCCACGTAATCTTCTAAATACATTTTTCCTCCTTATCCGCGGGAGGCGACGATGGTGCCGCCGCCCACGACTTTGTCCCCGTCGTAACAGACCACGGCCTGGCCCTTAGCGATGGCGCCGTGGGGTTCGTCGAAGATCAGGGTGATGTTGCCGTCTTTCTTGTCGATTAAGGTAGCCGCCGTTTCCTTGCCGTGGTAGCGGGTGCGGGCGGTGACCTTCAGGCGATCCGTTTCGGGATAGCTTAGCCACTGAAAGTCCACGGCATCCAGTTCCTTCTTTTTCAGATGCTCTTTGTTGCCCACCACGACGCGGTTTTTTTCCATATCCTTGTCGAGAACGTAGACCGGGTGGCCGGCCGCCACGCCCAGGCCCTTTCGCTGGCCGATGGTGTAGCCCACGGCGCCCTTGTGGCGGCCGAGAACGCGGCCTTCTTCATCCACAATATCGCCTTCGGCGTAGGTTTTGTTTTCCCTCCGCTCCAAAAAACCCTTGTAATCTCCGTCGGGGACGAAGCAGATGTCCTGGGAGTCGTGTTTTTTGGCGTTGACCAGGCCCGCCTCTTCGGCGATTTTACGCACTTCGCTCTTTTCCAATTCCCCGAGGGGGAAGAGGGTGTGGGCCAATTGCTCCTGGCTCAGACTATAGAGGACGTAGGACTGATCTTTCTTTTCGTCCGGGCCCTTTAAGAGGGCGTAGCGCTTCAGCGTATCGTCGTATTGGATGCGGGCGTAGTGGCCCGTGGCGATGTAGTCGCAGTCCAGCTCCTTCGCCCGGGTGTAGAGGTCTTCGAATTTTAAGTAGCGATTGCAGTCGATGCAGGGATTGGGGGTCCAGCCCTTTTCGTAATAGGCGACGAATTTGTCGATGACTTCTTCTTCGAAGCGTTCGGAAAAATCGTAGACGAAGTAATCCATGCCGAGCTTCGCGGCGACCATGCGGGCGTCGTCGATGTCGTCGAGGGAGCAACAGGTGTGGCCGGTGTGGGCCACCGTGTCGTTTTCGTACAGTTTCATGGTAACGCCGATGCATTCGTGCCCGGCTTTTTTCAGTAAATAGGCGGCCACGGAGGAATCTACGCCTCCGGACATTGCGACGAGTATGCGACTCACGATCTCTTCCCTTCTATTATTTCTCTTAATGCGTTTAAAAAAGCTTCCACTTCGTCCATGGTGTTTTCCCGCCCCAGGGACAGGCGCATGGGCGCGCGGTTCCTTTGATCCACGCCCATGGCCTCGAGGACGTGGCTCTTTGTGGCGGCACCGGCCTGACAGGCGCTTCCCCCGGAGAGGGCGAAGCCGCGGCGGTCCAGCTGATACAAGAGGACGTCTCGGGAGATGCCCTCCACCATGGCGTGGGTGATGCGGCCGTCGGCGGCGGGGACGGTGAGGGTGACGCCGTCGATTTCGGCGAGGCCTTCCCGCAAACGGCTTGTCAGGTGGCCGATGTGCTCGGCGTCTTCTTCCCGGCGGGCCTCCGCTTCTTTCAGTGCCTCCACCATGGCGCAAATACCCGGCACATTTTCCGTGCCGCTTCGAATGCCCCGCTCCTGACCGCCGCCGTAGATGACGGGCTCCAGCTCTTTTCGCGTTAAGAGGATCCCCACGCCCTTGGGCCCGTAAAATTTGTGGCCGCTCATGGCCACGGTGTCGGCGAAGACGTAGCTGTCCGCGGGGCGGTGGCCCGCCGCCTGCACGGCGTCTACGTGAAAGTGCACATCCGCCGGAAGACCGCTTTTTATTTCGGCCAGGGGCTGGAGGGAGCCCACTTCGTTGTTTACGGCCATAACGCTGACCAAAAAGGTGTCTTCTCTCACGGCGGCGAGGATATCTTCGGCACGGACCACGCCGTTTTTATCCGGGGCGATAAAAGTAACCGCCACGCCCTCTTTTTCCAGGGCTTCGGCGCATTTCAACACGGCTTCGTGCTCGATGGCCGTGGTAATCATGTGGCCCGGGCTCTGTTTTCTGTTTTTGTAGGCGCTCATAACGGCGATGTTGTCGGCTTCCGTGCCGGATCCCGTGAAGAGGACGTTTTTCATGGAAAGGCCGAAAAGCTGTGCCACGTCCAGGCGGGCGCCTTCCAGGGCGTTTTTCGCCTCACGGCCCAAGCGGTGTTGGCTGGAGGGGTTGCCGTAGCCTTCTTTTAAAAGGGCGGTCATGGTGTCGATGGCTTTTTCGCTCATGGGACAGGTGGCCGCGTGGTCGAAGTAAATCATGGATCTCCTTTCACAAAAACAGCTCCTCGAAAGGAGCCGTCATCTCACTGCAGGGCGCGCACCCGCGCTTTCACAGCGGGGGGAACGCGGCGGGATTCTTTTATTTTCCGAATGGTCTTTTTGTGCACCGAAGCAGGTAGGGTGCCTTCTTCCAGTCGCCTTAGGACGGCCTCCGCCTCATATAGGGCGGCTTCGGCGAAGAACCAGGCCATGGCCATGTCCACGTAGTAGTGGCCGCTTTCCGCGGCCTCCACGGCGTTCATGAGCCTTTCGGGATCTTCTTTCACATGGCGCAGGGCCAAGACGATGCCCAGCCTGCGGCCGTAGGGCGCGGGGGATTTCATAAGGCGAATGTAGTCCTCGATGTAATCTCCCTTATAAAAGGCCCGCGGGTCGATCGCATCCACCACGGCCCAATTGTCCAAATAGGGCACAAACGCATCCATGGCCCGAAGGGCTTCCTCGGCGGGCAAGCCGTTGATCAAAAGACTGTGGAGGATATTTTCCTCGTAGGTCACGTGGGGCAAGTCCGCGAGAAAAGAGCGGTCTATGCCCTTTGCCAATTTTCTCAATGCGGGCATGGGCACGCCTAAAATCGTCTCCGGGGCCACGGTGGGGATTAGTTTTTCCGAAAAGGCCTTGTGTTTCGCCGTGGCCGATGCCCTGAGGGCGGCATTTAGATCCTTCATTTCACCAGTTTATAGATAATCACGAGAAGGATCAAGAGGGCGAGGGCGATGAGGACCGGGCTGACGCGGCCTTTTTTCGCCGGCGCTTTCGCCTCGGCTTCGATTTTCTTTTTCTCGAGTTTCACATCGTCGGCGGCTTGGATTTTTTCTTTCGGTGCTTTTTCTTCCGGCTTCGCTTCCGCTTTCTTTTCCGCCGTGCTTTCTTTTTGCTTGACTTCCGGCTTTTCCGATTCTTTTTTGAAATCGTCGGCGGCTTGGATTTTTTCTTTCGGCGCCGCTTTCGCCTCTTCCGGCACGACTTTCGCCTCTTCCGGCTTTTCTTCTTTTACGGGCGCCGATTCTTGCGCTCTTTTCGCTTCCTTGCCCTTGTGGCTTTGATGCTCAAGGCGCTTTCTCTCGGCGGCATCTCCGTCTTGGGCCTGTTTTCTCGCCGCTTTTTGCTTGCGCTTTAAGGCCTGCCGCTTGCGCTTGTCCATGGGCTTGGAAAGGTCGATTTCCTCAACCTGCGCTTCTTCCGGTGCCTCGGAGGCTTCTGCAACGGATTCCTCAACGACAGGGGCTTCTTCCGCAGCGGGCTCTTCAACGACAGGCGGTTCTTTTTCTTCCGCCTCTTCGATTTCAGGCGCTTCTGCTGCAACGGATTCTTCTACAACCGGAGCTTCTTCTACAACAGGCTCTTCAACCGCAGGCGCTTCTTCTGCAGCAGACTCTTCAACGGCCGGGACTTCTTCCGGAGCGGGCTCTTCAACAGCAAGAGCTTCTTCCGGAGTGGGCTCTTCAACCGCAGGCGCTTCTTCTGCTTTTTCTTCCGCCTCTTCGACAACAGGCCCTTCAAATGCATCGGCAGCTTCGATGGTTTCCGACGGTTCTTCGGTCGTATCTTCCGCTGCTTCTTCAGCCGCCTCTTCCGCGACAGAGGCCTCCGCCTTTTCTTCTTCAGCAGCTTCTTCGACGACAGGCGGTTCCTCTACCACCGATTTTTCTTCCGCCGCGGCTTTCTCGATTTCTTCCGGGGCAGCTTCTTCCGCCGCCGCATCCGCCGCTTCTACCGTCGCTCTTTCTTCCACCGCATCCTCGTCCTCGGGCTTGTAGCCCAGGGGATAGACCATGGGCGTCCCGCAGGACGCGCAAAATTTGACGCCGGGCTCGTTATTATTTCCGCAAAAACGACACTTCATTTCATTCCCTCCTTGACATAGTCCTTTGGATAGATCTATACCCGAGAGATGGCTATTTATTGCACGAATGCCGAATATTAGGAAATAAATTTATTTCTTCGCCGGTATCTTCAGAAGTTTTTCCACGGGCAATTGGGCGATGAGAATGGCCGCAAACAAGAGCGCACAACCCAAGGCTTCCCGCCCCGTCAAAGATTCGTTTAAGAACAAAAAGCCCCCTAAGAGGGAAAATACCGATTCCAAGCTTAGGATCAAGCTGGCCGTTGTTGGGTCCGTGTGGCGCTGGCCCATGATCTGCAGGGTAAAGCCTACGCCGCTTGAGAGAATCCCCAGGTACAAAATCGCCGGCAGGGCCTTGGCGTATTCCCCGAAGAAGGACGCCCCGGTGGGCAGAACGAAGAAGAAGGAAAGGATCGCCGCCGTGAAAAACTGGATGCAACTCATGGCCACGCCGTCTACATCCTCGGCAAAGTAGTCGATAACGAGAATGTGCACGGCAAAGGCGATGGCGCAGAGAAAGATGAGGAAATCCCCGAGGCCCATGGAAAAGCCCGCGCCCTTTTGTATGCTGATAAAATACAGGCCCACGGCGGCAATGGCCACGGCGAGCCAGGTCTTCTTGGAAATCGCGTGGCGAAGCAAAATCCCGCCCATGGGCACGAGAACGATGTAAAGAGCCGTAATAAAGCCGGTCTTTCCGGCGGTGGTGTATTGAAGGCCGTATTGTTGCAGTGCCATGGCCACGCTCAAGCAGATGCCGCAGCAAATGCCCCCTTTAATCGTGGCCCCGAGATCCTTTCCCACGCCTCTCAGCTTCGGAACAAACAGGAGAATCACGAGGAGGAAAAGCCCCGCCGCCAGGGAACGGTGCATGTTTAATACAAAGGGATGGATGTGGTTCATGCCGGTTACCTGAACCACCACGCCCATGCCCCAAATGATCGTGGTAAGGACTAAGAGGAATATGGCTTGATTACGCTTCATCCTCTCCCCCCTTGTTCAGCACCACGCCGGTGGCGTGCATACTGAAAATCGCCTGGAAGCAGAGCTTGTCCTTTTGAAAGAAATGCACTTCCACATTGTCGTTGACCTTGCCCCGCTTGTTGAAAAAGGCCTCGGCCACCACTTCCCCTTCGTAGAGAGGAGCGTGGTAGAAGCAGGAGGCGCTTTGGGTGACGACGACCCCTTCCCGGTCGCAGAGAATGGCGCTGATTACATCGGCCATGCCGAAGTGAATCATGCCCTGGCAGGTGCCGGCGGAGTTTATGGCCCCGGGCCACACTTTCCATGTGCAGGTCATGCCCCCCTCCCGACGCTCGACGACCTTCAGTTCGGAATCGTCCATGAGGCGATGGTCCACGCTGTCTTGTAGGTATTCGTAGCGATCCATAGTTCCTCCTTACTCCATCTCGATTTGTTCCGCTTGCGGCATATAGGCCATGTCAAACATGCCCTTGGCACAGAGCTTGCCGTTTTGGGTCACTTCCGCTTCCATGACCGAGGTGTGTTTTCCGACTTTTTTAAAGTCGGCGCGAATGTAGGCGTCCCCTAAGACCACGGAGCGGTAGTAGTAAAAGTTGACGCCTCGGGTGAGCAGGTGGTTGTTCCGCAGGCCCAGCGCCGCGCAAATGGCGTCGGTCACGGAATACACCGCCCCGCCGTGGGCGATGTCCGCGGGATTTAATACCGTTTCGTCCACATGCCAGCGGGCGTAAATCGTATCGTCCGTATGCTCCAAAATCGTGAGATCAAAGAGGCTCGTAAAGCGCTGAAAAATTTCCCGCACTCTCTCTTGTCTCCATTCTTCCATTCTGCACCTCCTATAAAAAACGCAGTTGCCTGCTGTAATTTTCTTCCAATGCGGACACACTCAGCCCCAAGAGGCGAAGCTTCTCGCCGCCGTAAAGGGAATCGAAAAGGGCCTTGGCCTCCTTATACAATGCCTCGACCCCTTCCACCGGCTCGGGGAAGGTCTTGGACTTGGTGTGGGTGTCGAAATCCCGCGTCTTGATCTTCACGGTCACCGTGTAGCCCACAATGCCCTTTTTCTCCATGAGAAAGGCCGTTTGCCGCGCCGATTCCATAAGCCGCTCCTTAAAAAAAGCGCGGCTTCGGGTCTCGGGGAAGGTCTCTTCCGTGCCGATGGATTTTCGCTTCCTGCCGGGCTCCACGGGCCTTAAGTCCACGCCCCGCACCCGGTCGTAGAGCTCCGTGCCCATTTTGCCGAAGCTCTCCTTGAGAAAATCCCGCTCCAAAAGGAGCAGATCCGCCCCGGTGTGAATCCCGAGTTCACGGAGCCGCGCCGCCGTCTTCTCGCCGATGCCGTGGATCTTTGAAATGGGAAGATCCTTGATGATTTCCCTCCCCCGCGCCTCGTCGATGACCGTAAAGCCCGCGGGCTTGTCCATGTCCGAGGCGATTTTTGCGAGAAATTTATTGTAGCTCAGCCCGCAGCTCATGGAAAGGCCGAAGCGCCGCGCCACTTCCCTCTGCATGGTCTTCGCCAGTGCCGCGGGATCCTTGGCGCCGGTAATGTCCAAATAGGCCTCGTCGATGGATACCTGCTCCATTTTGTAGCCGTAGTGCTCCAAATAACCGAAGACCTTTCGGCTCACCTCGCCGTAGACGCCCTTTCGCGTCGGCACCACGACGAGATTCGGGCACAGGCTTTTCGCCATAAACATGGGCATGGCCGAGTGCACGCCGTATTTTCTCGCCTCGTAGCTCGCCGTGGTCACGATGCCCGAGGGATTTCTCCCGCCCACGGCCAGGGGCTTGTTTTTCAGGGCGGGATTCAATAAAATCTCAACAGAGGCGAAAAACGCATCCATATCCACATGTAAAATGTCCATATGCATCACCAATCTACTATAACAAAAAACCGCCGCCGGCGGAAGTGCGGCGGGTAAAGGAGAATCCATGAAACAAAAAATTGCCCTCTTCGATTTCGACCGCACGGTCATATCGAAAGATTCCATTTTTATATTATACGACGTGACGGCGCGAAAAATCCCCGGCTTTCGGGCAAAACTTTACAAAGAGCTCGTCGCCGGGAGCCTCCTTCGCTCCCCGAAGACCGTAAAGAAAAATGTAAAGAACAGTTTTCTCTCTATGCTCAGCTACTACACGGAAGATGAAATCAAAGCCTTCGTCTACGACGACGTCATGGCCTATGCCTTTAAAGAGGCCGTGGACGAAATCTACGCCCTGAAAGCGGCGGGCTACTACCTGCTTCTCGTCTCCGCCTCCGTGGAGGACTACCTGAAGTACGTAAAAGGCGTGCTTCCCTTCGATCACATTATCGGCACGAAAACCGACGAGGATTTCGAAATGGTGGGGGACAACAACAAGCACGCAAAAAAGGTGGACAACATCCTCGCCCATTTGACGGAAAAGGGCATGGAAATCGACTACGAAAACAGCGTGGCCTACAGCGATTCCCTGGCCGCCGATCGCCCCATGATGGAGCTCGTGAAGACCCGCTACCTCATCAACAACAAAACCGACGCCGAGGGCTATTTGCATCTGAACTGGAAGGAAAAAGCCCAAGGCCCCTTCCGCGCCTGATCCGATTAAATTTTTTCTTCACTGGGTATCTATTTTCTAAGGTATTTTACAAATTGATGAATGCACCTTTACGTGCGCGGAATAGATCACAGATTAGGAAGGAATGAAGTATGAGTCAAATCATTTTTTACGGCGTCGAAGGGGAGGCGCGGCGGGCCCACTTGTTTGAAGCCGCCGAGGCACAGGCCATCGACCTGCGGGAAGTCGAAAAAGAAGAAGTGGGCGAGCTTTTAGGCTATTTTGCGGGCCTTGAAGGCTACGAAAAGACCGGGGATAAGGCAGAGGCGCCGGATGAGGAGCTCGTGGTTTTCGTGGACCTGCACTCCCACGATCTGCAGGAAATTCTCCTCGCCCTCAGGGAAATGGGCGAGATCTTCCCCCACAAGGCGGCCATGACCGATACCAACAAAGACTGGTCCTTCGCCCGGCTCATTAACCACATTCGCCGGGAAAATGCCGTCATTCAGGCTTGGTCGCAAATGATGGCCGTGGCCAAGGAGGTCATCGAAGCCCAGGAATCCGAGCCCACTCAAGCGCGGGACGAGGCCCTCACCTTTGCAAAAAACCTTCGCCTAAAGGGCGAAGACATCGAAGAAAGCGACGTAAGAGAAGCCATTCGCCGCTTAAAAGAAAGTCTGTAAAAGAAAAACGAGTCCCACGCAGCGATGCAGGGGCTCGTTTTTTATGCTTCTTTTTACGGATTGAGGGAGTGAAGATCCAAGCTGTCGGAGACATTCACCCGCTTTAATCGGCGCAGGGTCTCGGGCAGGTACTTCACCGTGTAATTCTTCCCTTCCTCCGAGGTGACGCTCACCTTGTATCCCGCCTCCGTGAGGAGCACTTCCGTCAAATCGTCGTGAATGCCCTGGGGATAGGCGAAGGCGTAGGGCGCGTGGTCGTTGAATTTCTCGTACACCGCCTTAAACCGTGCGTCGTCGGCCTTAAAAGCCGCCATAAAGTGTTCTTCATCTTCCCCTTTGAGCCTGCCCATGTTTTCCCTGAAAGTGCTGCCCTCCACCTTTTGAGTTTGGTGGAAGAAGTAGCTGTGGGAGCCGTACTCGAAGACATCGGCGCAAGCAATGGCCTCTTCGGGAGAAAAGTGGCGCTTCATGGGTTTGTCCGTGCCGGGATAAGTGTCCATGCCCATGGTCTTTCCGATGGGAAAGATCGTGGCCACCTGATTGTATTTTTTAAGCAATGGATAGGCCAGCTTTAAATTGGAATCGTAGCCGTCGTCGAAGGTAATGAGGGCGAATTTTTCCGGCAGATCCCCTTTTCCCTCGACGAAATTCATCAGGTCCTTAAAGTGGACGGTTTGAATCCCCTCGTCCTTGAGGTACTGCAAAAATTCCTCGAAGCGCGCCGGAGAAATGGTGTAGAGGCCGTCGCCCTCATCCGCCAGGTGGTGGAAGGCGAAGATGTAGTAGCTTCGCTCCAAGACCTCGGGGGCCCGGGCTGCGGCCTGCTCCACGCGGCCTTTTACAATAAACTTTCCGTAATTTCCCTCGCCCTTGTAAATTTTATCCAGCATCATGGCGCCCATGGCGTTTCTGAAGTGGGATGGATCGTAGAAAAACCGGGGATCCTTCTCCAGAGGCGTGTTCGTGAAATCCCAAAAATCCACGGTCTCGGCAAGCTTTTTGTAGTAGGCATCCACTTCTTCTTTGTCGTAGCGGGCATTTTGCCCGGCATACATAGGCGTCAAAATAAAGGTAATGGGAATGTGGTTTTCGTCGCACATGGTCTTGATCCTTCCAATGGCGGCGATGGCCTCGTCTTGCGAAGACAGGGGGATTTTTTCCGCGGGAATGTCGAAATGCTGATTCTTCATGTACTCTTCCGAAGATCCCATGTACTCCACGTCCCGCACCCGCTTGTCGTAGCTGCCGTCTTCGTGAAAGACGTCGAAATTTTTCGGAATGTAGCTGTCCTCTTTTTTTGCCGCGATTTTGTCCGCGCCGTAGCGGGGATTGGCGAAGAGGTAGTTTTTGTAAAAGGTGAATTTATTTTCCCCGCTCACCTCCGGATGAAGGAGGTAGTTTAAGTCCCGATTGTTTTCGTGATACTTCGTGGCCGAAGGAATGGCCAGAGGCATAATAATGGACTCCACGGGATAATTCTTCACCAAAAAGGCCACGGTCTTTTCCGTGTCGTAAAGGTCCGCGCCGTAGTGAAAGACATTGTAGTAGTCCTTTCCCGTGTAGGCCTTGAGCTTGTCCAAGGGAATGGAGCTGGCCCCGGATGCGCCGACGATGAAATTTTTATACTGTTTTTCTTTTTGGTGGGTCTTTAAATAGGTGATCTTCGCCGTGCGGGGATTTTGGGTGTAATCGTAGCCGTACCAACGAAACAAAGGGTCGCCGAAGACATTAAAGGGATCGGTGAGCCCGTTAAAGGCGGCGATGGCCACAAAAATCCCCAGGGCGATGAGTAAAAACAGCCGATTAAATTGTTTCGTCTTCTTTTCCATAGTTCACCTAGTAGTTTCTGTAAATAAATTCCACGGAGCGGTAGCCTTGGGCGTAGACTCCGAAGTAGAGAATCACCGCCATGGCGGCAAAGATAAGGGCTGCCTTCACCGGCATCTTGGCGGAAAGGATCCGCTCCGTCACATCCACGCCGCGCTCTTGAATCGACGAGATCACGGCCACGACGAGAAAAGCCAGACCGATGACGGCAAAATCCTTCGGCTCCACGCCGAAATCCCCGTGGCGGAAGCTGAAGTCCCGAAGGGTTTTTTTCAGCATGAAAATCGCCTGGGAAAAACTTCCGGAGCGGGTAAAGTAGCGGCCGATAAAGACCAAAAAGGAGGTGCGAATCACCTGAAAGGCCCGGTAGGGCGCTCTCTGATCGTCGATGGAGAGGGCTTTTTTCACCGCGTTAAATCGCCGCTCGAAGAGAAGGGACAGAGAGATCAAAGTCCCGTTGTAGAGGCCGAAGGCGATGAAATTAAAGCCGCCGCCGTGCCAAATGCCGATGAGCAAATAGACGATGTAGGTGGAAATAGTTAAGGTAAGCACCTTGCCGCCGTGGCGTCCCAAAATTCGGCGGGATTTTTTGTTGATGGTGCCGAAGGTCTTTGTCAAAGACAGGGGAAAGAACACGTAGTCCCGCATCCAGGCCCCGAGGGTAATGTGCCAACGGCGCCAAAAGTCCGTAAGGGACGTGGCGAAAAAGGGCCGCTTAAAGTTTTCCGAAAGCTCCACGCCGAAGAGATAGGCCACGCCTCTTGCGATGTCGATGCCGCCGCTAAAGTCGCAGTAAATCTGAATGGAGTAAAAAATAATGGCGATAAACACGAAGCCGCCGCCGAAATCCTCGGGATGATCGAAAATCCCCGACACCACGAGGGCGGCGCGATTGGCGATAAGGAGCTTTTTAAAATAGCCGTAGAGCATGAGAAGAAGGCCCCGGCTAAAGGAGAGGCTATCCGCTTCCGCCCGGTAAAGGTCCTCGGAAATGGCGTCGTAGCGGGAGATGGGCCCCTGCACGATTTGCGGAAAAAAGGACAGATACAGGGCGTATTTTAAGAGATTGTCCGCCGGCGGGTATTTCTTCCGGTACAGGTCGATAATGTAGGATGTGGCCTGAAAGGTGTAGAAAGAAATCCCCAGGGGAATGGCGATCTTAAAGGCGGAAAGATCCGTAAACTTCACCAGAGACAAGAGGCCGAAATTCACGGCCAGGGTGGCGAATAAAAGGGCCTTGTTCTTGGTTTTGTAGAGGATTTTTCCCGCGAAGTAAGTGGTGAAAATGGCCGTAAACAGATAAAAAAACGCCCTGATGTCGTAGAGCGCGTAGTACATAAGGGAAGCGACCAGTAAGACTTGCCACTTGCAACCGACGACGCGATAGATGACGACGAAGAGGGCGACAAATAAGAGAAAGGAAAGTTCGGTAAAGGCCATTATAATTTGTCGATAAACTCGGCGATGGTATTGACAGACTCAAAATTTTCCGGCAAGAGTTCCGACACGTCGATGGTAATGTCGAAGGCATCTTGCAGCTCCAACACCAGGCTCACCATGTCGAAGGAATCCAAAATACCTTCTTCGATTAAATCCGTATCTTCTTTCACCACTTCGCCGGTGATGCTTTCGATGATTTCAATGATTGATTCTTTCATAGCTCCTCCTTCGATTCTTTCCCATTATACAATTAGCCGCCGGTTATTTCAATTCCGGTGCGTAGACCATGACCGCCGAGTGAAAGCCGTCTTTTCGAAAGCCCGCCTTCTCGTACAAAGCCGCGGCTCCGCCCTCGGCGTCGGTCCACACGGTGGCCCGCTTTTTTTCGATGCAGGCGGCCACGTAGTGCTTCACCAGCTCGAGGGCCAGGCCCCTGCCGCGGCGAGAAGGCTCCACATACAAATGCTCGATGGTCTGCTCCGTCGGGCTTACGGAATACTGCAAAAAACCCGCCTCGGGTATGCCGATAACCCGGCCTTCTCTTACATCCCGTCGGATTTCATCCGTGGATTGATGGTTTCCGGAAACGGGATCGAAGGCGGCGATGCCCCGGGCCACGAAGTCCACGTCGTCCAAAGTCGCGACGCGGGGGGAAATTTCCCCCAATCCTTCCTTCAGACGAAGGCGCAGGCGCATTTTATAAAGGCGAAAGCCCACGGCCTCGGCGGCGGATGTGTCCGGCCGGCGACCGACGATTTCTGTGACCAACGCCTCGTTCACATCCAAGGGCTTCTGCTCCTTTAAGTAATAGGTCACGTGCCATCGGCCGTTTTTCTTCATGCCGATGTAGAGATCCCCGTCGTCAAAATAGCGCAGCTCCTCGAGCTCCTCTACATAGCTGCGGCGATTCATGTAGTCGTTGTTCACGCTCCCCTTGTAAGCAGCCAGGCGCGCGTCCAAGTCTTTTTCATCCTTAAAGGGCACCATGTTCATAAGCGTCCTCCAATGCCTTTCGGTCGATTTTTCCGTTTCGCGTCGTCGGCAGCGCCGCCACGTGGATAAAGCGGTCCGGAATCATGTAGGCGGGCAAATGGGCCTTGAGCCCCTTGCGAAAATCCATGCGGGAGAATTCTTCCCCGGTGTAGACGGCGACGATCCGCTCTTTTTCGCGATCGTAGAAACACATGCCGTCTTTGATGCCGAAGGCGAAAAGGGCCCGCTCCACTTCCCCCAATTCGATGCGGTAGCCGTGGCGCTTGATCTGATCGTCTTCTCGGGCGAGAAATTCGATTTCGCCCCGCACGTTTCTTCGCACAATGTCGCCCGTGCGGTAGACGATCTCCGGGTAGCGGCTGTTCAATGGATTTTGCACGAAGGCGGCCTTCGTCTTTTCCGGATCGTTGTAGTAGCCGTAGGCCACGCCCGTGCCCCGCACCACCAGCTCGCCCTTTTCAGCGGGCACATCGCCGTCTAAAATCATTAAATCCATATTCTCGCAGGCCCTGCCGATGGGAATCACTTCCCCGGGGCCGAAATCCCGATCCACCTTGTAATAGGCGCAGTCCACGGTGGTTTCCGTGGGCCCGTAGAGATTAAAGTAATCCGCCGAGACGGCGTCGCGCCAGATCTTTAATTTCTCCGCGGAAAAAGCCTCCCCGGCAAAGGCCACCACCTTTAAATGCTTCGGCACCGCGGCGTCGAAGACCTTAGAATTGGCCAGGAGATTCATGGCGGAGACGGACCAGAGAATGGCGGTGATCTTGTGTTCGTTTAAATACTCCACGGCCTTTACGGGAAAGAGAAAGAGCTTTTTGTCCATTAAATGCACCGTGGCCCCTTCCCCCATCATAAGGGCCAGCTCCTTCACCGACGCGTCGAAGTGCAGGGGCGTTTGATTGGCGATGTTAAAACTTGCATCGATGCCCAAAGCCTCGGGGATCCAGTCCATAAAATCCACCACCATTTTTTGGGCCACCACCACCCCCTTCGGCGCCCCGGTGGAGCCGGAGGTAAAGAGGACGTAGCAGGGATCGGCGTCGATGATTCCTTCCCTGAGGCGAATGACATCCACTTTTTCTGATGCCTTCGCCTTCGATGAAATCGCCGTAAGATTTAAGGATTCAAAGCAATTTTTTTCGTGAAAAATCCCCGCCTCGGCATCGAGATTTTCGGCAATTTGTTCCATGCGCCCCGCCGCTTCCTCGTCGCTTACGGGCACGTAAAAATTCCCCGAATAGAGCACGGCCAAATAAGCCACCACCGTCTCGATGCGTCGATTCACGGCAACGAGAATGGGCTTGCTTTCCGAGCCGGTTGTTTCGTAAAGGACCGCCGCCAAATCCATGGCCTCTTTTCTCAGTTCGGAAAAAGTAATGGACCGCACGCCGTCCACCAGGGCGATTTTATCTCCGTGTTTTTCCACGGTCTGTTCAAATTTATCGATAACTAACATAAACACCTCGGCTATTGCAAAATTCTACGCGACAGGCTCCTCTGTGAAGTCGGCGACAGTCATCTTTTTCATTCCTCTCCCGATTGTGTCCGGGGGTTGTTTTCTCTACCCTTAAATATCTCCCTTTAAAAGGCCTTGGTTCATGTAAGCGATGATTTGGAAGGACACATTGAGCAAAAAGCGTGTTTGGCTGTCGCTCAGATCCACCTGACAAAGGTCCGTAATGCGATGCAGGCGATAACTGACCGTGTTTCGATGAAGGTAAAGTTGTTTGGCCGTTTTTTGGACAGACGCTTCGCAGGCCAAGTAAACCTCCAAGGTGCGGTAGAGTTGGCTTTGGTTTTTCTCATCGTAATCCAGGAGAATTTCCAAGCTCGGGTGAAGGTAGTTTCCCCAGGAAAAACCCTTCTCACTTCGTCGTTGAAATTCTTGTAACAGGGCCAGAAAAAAGACTTGATCGTAGGAGTTGACCAGCTCGGGGGTCGGCGTTTCTAAAGCCATTTGCCCTTGCCGAAAATAGTCAGACACTCGATTTAAATCCTCAAACCCATGGCTGAGTCCGACAATCAACTGTTGTTTTGATGCCAGATTCTCCAGCTTTTTCCATGTCTGAGGAAAAGATGATTTTTCTTTGAAATAGGAAAGAAAGAGAACGGCTTGGTTTTGAATTTGAGCCAAGGGCACGTCGGGAAAATGCCGCCGAATCTTTGCCATAGGCAGCGCTTTTTTCTCTTCTTTTCCCCGGGCCTTTAAAACGGCGATGCGGTGGATTTCTCCCATTGCAAGTAATTCATTTGAATGGGCCAGATCTTCAGGATTCGCCCCCACTAAGAGACGATAAAAGACTTGATCCAACGGTCGCCCCTCCGGCGAAGGAGCGGGAAGGAGGCGAGGCAGGATTTCTTCTAAAAGCCGGCTGATCTTCGGTAGATTTTCATAATGCACCGCGGAAAGCGGGGATGATTCTTCGATAAGAATGATGGCGCCCCAATACCGGCCATTGCAAAAAACCTTGCTGTAAATCTTCGGACTGGGCGTATGCTGACAAATTTCCCCGAGGTACGCTTCTCGGCTCCGCTGCCCCAGTCGAAATGGCGGGGAACTTTCACTTGCCTTGATTAAAGGATACAAACAGTAACCTCGCTGTACGATGCGAGCCCAAAGGTCTTCTTTTACCGGCGGGCAATTGGAGCTGGCGACGACGCGGTAGTCGGCATCCAGTAAAATCAAGGGATTATCTAAACGCAGGGCCAGGGCATTAATAAAGCTTTCAAAATCCTTCGCCTGATAGGCCAAGTCTTTTAATTCTTGATACAAATCCGGCACTTCTTTTTCGCGAAGTAGTTGAAGCGCCATATTATAGACGGAGAAAATCTTATCCTCGGGAAATCGAACGAGGCAATGCACTTCTCCTTTAATTTTTGCATCGCCGAAAAGAAAGCCCTGAAGAGGTGGATTCTCTCCGAAATCATAAGCAAAGTAAAGGACGTCTTCCCTGTAGCTGTCTTCGCTACCATCTAAAAGGCGCACCTCGCGAATGGCGGGGGCCTCTTCGATGGCCAAGTCCCGAAGGGCAAAATGGTTTTTTAAGGTATGAATGAGTTCGCTAAAGTACATATAAAGCTCCTCTTACAATTGATTTCTTTTATTTTGGTGCATTTTGCACAAATAGTCAATGTTTTTTTGTCCGACGCGGCCATTGTTGCCTTTCCTCTGCAAACGTATACTAAGGGCACGAAGATTTCGTTACGAATAAGACAATTTAAAGGAGGATCATTATGGATCAAGTTGAAAAGTTACTTGCAATTGAAGAAATCAAACAATGCAAAGCCAGATACTGGCGCGCCATCGACAGCAAAGATTTCGATCTCTTAAGAACCGTCTTTGCAGATGACATTGTCTTTGATCTTTCCGACTCCACTCGAGACCCCCTAAAGGGACAGCATCCGGACATTCCTGAAAAGTTGGAACCCTCGAGATCTTGTGAGCAAATTATCAGCAACTCAAAAAAACTGATGGGTGCGACAACGCAAAGTGCACACATGGGACATATTCCGGAAATTGAAATTACATCGGAAACCACGGCAAAAGCCTATTTCCCCTTCGAAGACAAAGTCATTACCCACGGCTTTGCCGCATTCACAGGTTATGGTTACTACGCAGACACATTCGAAAAGATCGACGGTTCTTGGAAGGTTAAGACCAGCAAGATTCACCGTTACCGCGTGATTTTCGACGACATCAATGAGTAGGAGATTCTATGTATTCCCATTTATTTTCAAGAGGCAAAATCGGTAAGGTCGAGATCAGAAATCGTGTCGTTATGCCCGGCATGCTGACGCTTTTAGCGGATGCTTACGGTCGAGTCGACGAGGCCTTAGTGAAATATTACGAAGAAAGAGCAAAAGGCGGCGTCGGCCTGATTATTGCAGAATATGCCAATATCGACTTTGAAACCGGTCGCGCTGCACCAAGTCAATTGACCATGCTGGATTTAAATTCCGCCTTGTCCATTCAAAAGATCGCCAGAGTCGTTCATCGCCATGGCGCCAAGTTTTTCGCCCAGCTCGCCCATGCAGGGCAGGGAGCCAATCCCCTCTTATTGGACGGAAAAGACCCCATCGGTCCTTCGGAATCCACCACCCCTGACGGCCGTCGCGTGCGGGCCATGACTGTCGAGGAAATCCAAACATTGATCGATCGATTCGTTCAAGGGGCTGTTTATGCCCAGCTCGGAGAAGCGGACGGGATAGAAATTCACGCCGCTCACATTTACCTTCTCTCTACCTTCTTAAGCCCTCACTTAAATCGTCGCGAAGATGCTTACGGCGGAAGCCACGAAAATCGAGCCCGCGTCATTTGCGAAATTATCCGCGGCATTAAGGAAAAATGCGGCAAGGATTTCCCCGTCAGTGTCCGCTTTAACGGCTCGGATTTTGTCGAGGGAGGCACCACCTTGGACGATGCCGTTATCACGGCAAAACTCCTCGAAGCGGCCGGAGCCGATGCTTTAAATATTTCCAACTCCACCTTCGGCGCCGAAAGGCCCGTCATCGAACCGGTTTTTTACGGCCAAGGATGGAAGAAACACTTGGCAAAAACCATTAAAGCCGCTGTTCAGATTCCCGTAATTGCCGTAAACACCATTAAAACACCGGCATTTGCGGAATCCCTTCTCGAAGAAGGCGTCAGTGATTTCGTCGGTTTGGCAAGGCAGTCTCTGGCGGATCCTTATTGGTGCAAAAAAGCCATGGCAGGTGAAGAAGATCTCATCCATCACTGCATTTCCTGTCTGTATTGCGCCGACTGTGAAAGTAAGTTCAAAGTCGTCTCCTGCGCCGTCAATCCAAAGACCGGCAGAGAGTCTGAACTTGCACCTTTAAAAATCGACGGTCAAGGACGGCAAGTGGTAGTTATTGGCGGCGGTGTCGCCGGCATGGAAGCCGCTTCTGTTTTAGGTCAACGGGGTTTTAAAGTCACTTTATTTGAACAAAAAGACCATTTAGGCGGCGATACCTTCCTCGCCGGCCAACCGCCTATGAAAGATTGGACCCACCAATTGCCCGAGGTTCTAAAACGAGAATGCGACAAATATGGTGTCACGATTCATTTAAATCATGCGCCCACTGTCGAAGAGATCAAATCTTTAAATCCCTACGCCGTCTTTGTCGCCACCGGTGCGGATCCGGTGATTCCCGAAAAAATTCCCGGCATCAAATCCGATCATATTCACACCGTTGGCCAAATTTTAGATCAAGAGGTGGCCCTTTCCGGAAAGAAAATCGTCGTAATCGGCGGCGGTTTGTCGGGGCTGGATGTGGCATCTTTCCTGGCAGAGGACAATGAAGTCCAAGTTGTGGAAATGCAAAAAGCCATTGGGATCGGCGTCCTTCCCACCTACATTAAGCCGGAACTGGATCACTTAAAAGAAAAAAATGTGGCCCTCAACACGTCCTCCGCACTTCGATCGGTTCAAGAAAAATCGGTCACCTTGGAAAATTTAGAAACGGGAAAAGTCTTTGATTTGGACGCCGATGCCGTCATCCTTTCCTTGGGTGTCCGCCCCAATGAAGAGAAAATCCGAACGATTCAAGAAAATTTCGAAAACGTCCGCGTCATCGGAAGTGCCGTCGCCACCACCGGTCGCATCGGCCAAGCCATGCGAGATGGCTTTGATACCGCCTACGCCCTGGATTAGAAAGGAAACAGCCATGGAAAAGAGTATGCCGAAAAAGTTTCATTATGCTTGGATTATTTTAATTGCCTGTTGTTTGATGAGTGTTGCCGGAATCAGTATTTTCGGTAGCTGTATGGGGATTTTTATGACGCCGGTATCTGAAAGTCTCGGCGTGGCGAAAAGTTCCTTTACCCTTGCCACGGCTACCCTTTCCGGATTGGTCACCGGTTTTTTGAGTCCCTTGGCCGTCAAGCTCATCCAAAGAAAAAAAGTCAATCTTCTGGCGGGGGGAAGTTTCGCCCTCATGGCCCTTTCTTTGGTCCTTATGTCTCGTGCCCAAGGACTGACTACCATGGCCCTGGCCTTTGTTCTTGCCGGGGTAGGGGCCAGCGTCGTGTTTTACGTCTTAACCCCTATCTTAATCGGCAATTGGTTTAAAGAAAAAATGGCCTTCGCCTTGGGAATTGCCCTCGGCTTTTCCGGAATCGGAGGCATGATCTTAAGCCCCTTGGGCGCCGCTTGCATCTCCAAATTCGGCTGGAGAAGCGCCTACCTCTTTTACGCCCTTTTAGTCTTTGTTCTCGGTGTTTTGCCCGCTTTATTCCTCATTAAAAAAAGCCCGAAAGAAATGAACCTTCATCCTTACGGCTACAAAGAAGAAAAAGAATGGGCCGATACCCCTTCCGTAAACAATGAAGAACTGACGGGAATGACCAAATCCCAAGCCCTTCGTTCCGCGAAATTTTATTACGTCTTATTGGCAGCGGCCCTGATGATGATTTTAACTTGCTTTACCTACCACATGCCGTCCTACGCGCCATCAGTGGGCCTGAGCCCTGTCTTCGGCGCCTCGATGATCTCCTATGTCATGTTGACCAATACGCTGAGTAAATTTGTTTTAGGCAGTGCCTGCGATCGCTTCGGCATCTCTAAAATTACCTGCCTCGTTTTGACCCTCGTCGGGGCCGGCTTTGTCCTTTTATACTTTGCCGGATCCAATCCCCTGTTCAACAGTTTAGGGGCCGTTCTCTTCGGCTTCATCGTTCCGACGACGACCATGTTTCTGCCCCTGATTGTTCGAAGTGTTTTCGGCAACCGCGATTACGGCGAAATTTATTCCTACGTCGTCCTCGTTACCACCGTGGCCTCGTCTTTGGGCGTAACCCTTATTGAAGTTATTCGCAGTTTCACCGGAGGCTACAGCAAGCCCTTCCTATTGGCTATAGTGTTGGTCTTCGTCACCATCGGTTTAATCGGATTGGCCTTTTCGAGGACAAAAGCGACGGAAAAATAAATCTTTTACACCAGTGAAAAATTTCCTTTCAATTCGAAATATTAATCGTTTTTTGCGAAATCAACCCCTGCATCTCAAATCGGATGGCAGGGGTTTTTTCATGCTCAAAAATCGAGCAAGCTTTTTGCCTGCTCGATAAATGCCTTTTATGCTCAATCCGACTTGCCATTATTCGATGAAAGGCCGTCGACCGATTCCACGCCTTCTCCGACTTTATCCTTGTTTTCCGCTTTTTCTACCTTCGCTTCACTTGGTACGTCAAAAGCGTCCAGTGCATGAGGCAATAGAATTAACATAATAACAACGATGACGATGCGTATGTAAAGATCATCAAAATCGATGGAATCTTCCCATACTAAAATTCCATGATCTCTGGCTATCAGAGCGAGAAAGATCATGCTAATGACGTAGCCGTACTTTTTGTATCCTTTCTTCATGTGATTTTCTCCTATCTCTCTCGAGGTATTATTTCGATAAAGCATGCTCTCCGGTTACTACTGTTTTTGTACCTCGTCTTCTTTTTCGTCTTTTCCCTCGTTCTTTTCCGCCGCTTTGTTATAGTCCACGGTCTCCAGGGCATGGGGAAGCATGAGCAAAAGCGCCAGAATAAAAAGAAGACGCACGATATAGCTTTGAGTATCCATGCCCTCCTTCGGAAGTACGATCCAAGGTTTCCACGCCAATAAGCCTATGAAAAATAGGCTGATGGTGTAACCGATCTGCTTAAAATCTTTTCTCATAAAATCACCTCATTGATGAAACTTTCTATTGTCTTTTTTTGTCAGGCAATCTATCAACTTTCCATCGCGAATCGAAGAATGGTAACGATCAATAGCAGAAATGCCAAGATGCGGGTAATTTTTCGATCGTGTTTTGCCAGCCACGGGTACTTTGCTAACCGCGCCTTCTCATTGGATAAGTAAAGCGGCAAGGTGGCGAAGGCATAGAGTGCAACCAACACCGTCATCATCAGTTGGATTCGAACAATGGTCATAAGGGCTCCTTTCTTTTCGTCTCACTACTATAACGTTTCACGAAGGAAAAACTGTACAGTCTTTTTGAAATTTTTATTTCTTTTCACGAATGGATTCGGCCATTTTTATCAATTCGTCCGCCGAAAGGTAGCCGTCCAAGGTAAACACGTAATCTTCCGTATCTAAAATTAAGGTATTCATAAACGACGCATCTCGAGATTCGTATAGGATGGCTTCATTTTCACCAATCCGCAGTTTTCTTATGCTTCCGTGTTCGTTATCCTGACCAATGGTATAGACACCTTCTTTACTCGTGTAATCAAAAAACAGTTGTTGACCTTCTTTATTTTCGTAGACGATATCCATCATATTGGTAAGATCCCGTGTCTCTTTCTTCTTATAGCCTTTCGGAACATAGGTGATTTCCCAGTCTTTTTTCTCTACCTTCTCCTTTTCGGTAAAGTAGATGGCGGTGTGGTCGCTAAACCACGCTTCCACATAGGATTGAATTTGGGCCAGGGCGTCGCCGTGAAAGGCAAAGAGGCTCCCTAGGCCGATCCCGGCCACGAGAAGTACGGCGGCGGCTTTTTTAAGGGGATTTCTTTTTTTGCTCTTTCCAATGGCGGCGAGGATTTTTCGGTCGGTTTCAAAGGAGGGGGCGTAGGCACGGTCGTGGCCGCTTGTCCACTGCTCTTCGAGGGCGCGGATTTCTTCTTCCGTGTTTTTCTCCATGGCATTTCTTATCCATTGATCCAATTGCCGATCATTCATTGTCCCCCTCCTCTCCCAGCATTTTTCGCAATTTTTGTTTGATTCGATAGAGCTTCACCTGAACCAAATTGGTGCTTATGGCCAGTTCTTCTGCGATTTCTTTATAGGATTTCTCCTCAAAATACTTTAAGTATAGGATCTGTTGGCCCAGGGGATCCAGTTTGTTTAATGCCTCCCGGGCCATTTGCTCCCGCTCTTTTTTAAGATAGGTCGCCGACAGATCGTCGAATGCATCGTAGGCGTCGCAGCACGAGTCGACGGCTCGATTCGCCCATTTCTTCTCTCTTCGCAGTCGATCGATGCATTTGTATTTCATCATGGTGACGGCTACTTTTCTGAATTCGTCGTCGGAAAGATCGGCGTAATCGGCTTTTCTCTCGATGATGGCGAGAAAACACTCCTGGAGGGCGTCTTCCGCTTTTTCTTTTGAGCCCAAGCATTTGCTTCCGTAGGCCGTGAGAAAGGCCTTCTGCTTTTCGTAATGGTGTTCGATTTTTTGATTGAATCTTTCGTCTTTTCTGTGCTGTAAAAGCAATGGGCGCCCTCCTTTCTCTTTTTATTAAAACAAAGCATGTGTAAAAATACAATATTTTATTTGCCTCATCCCGGAGATTTTACACAAAAAAACAAATCCCGAAGGCATCGAGATTTGTCTCATGGAAAATGGTTTCGCCCTTACCGCGGCCCTTTTTTCGGAAGGGTGAATTCGAAAATGGTGCCCGTCGGGGGATTGTCTTTAATATGGATTTTTCCGCCTAAGCGACCGGCGATTTCTTTTACGAGGGCCAGGCCCACGCCGTAGCCGTCATGGTTTCTCGAGGGATCGGCCCGGTAGAAGAGGTCGAAGGCGCGGGCTTTGGCTTCATCACTCATGCCATATCCCGTGTCGGCCACAGTGATAAGTGCATCTTCGACTTTTTCCGAAAGGACGATGCTTAAGCTGCCTCCGGCTCGGTTGTACTTAATGCCGTTGTCGATGAGATTGTACAACGCCCGCTCCAGGAGGGCGTCGTCGGTTTCGAGAACCATGTCTTCTCCTTCGAGGGAAAGGGCCACGTCTTTCGCCTCGGCCTTTTCCTCCAGATCCAAAAGAAGTTCCTGGGCCATGGCCTTCACATTCACCGGGCGAAATTCCGGGGCGGCGTCTCGGCCTAAAAAGAGGATCTCTTCCACTAAATCGCTGAGGCGGCGAATGTTTTTTTCCATGCTTTCCACGAAGGCTTCAAGTTCCGGATCCATGGGGTCTCTTTTTTTCTTGAACACGTCCACGCGGGTGCGCAACACGGCCAGGGGCGTGCGCAGTTCGTGGGCCACGTTTACGGAAAAGAGCCGCTCTTTTTCGTAATTGTCGTAGATTTTATCCAGTGTCTTTTGAAAAGCTTCGGAGAGGGCCACGATTTCGTAGGCCCCTTCTTTCAGCACAAGGCTGTCTTTTTCCGCCATGGCGTCCATGTCCGTGGCCGCGACTTTTTCCGTTAAAACCGCGAGAGGGCTCAAGGTGCGGCGAATCAAAAGAATAAATATGCCGCCGCCGATAAGGCCTGTGATGAGAAAGACGCCGATGGCGTAGAGCTTAAAATCCGCCAAATGGCGCACTTCTTCCTGGTCGATAAAGACCATGACGGAGTTGCCTTCCGCCTTTCCCTTCATGCGGCTTTCCACTTGGGCGGTGAGGTTTTCGGCGATGTCTTGCTGGCGCCGGGCGATGAGAAAATTTGAGAGGACGAGCATGAGCATCAAGAGGGCCACGCTCGCCGCCGTCAGTTTGAATATAATGGAGCGCCTCGTTTTATTCCCTATCAATGACATAGCCCCTTCCGATTTCGTTTCGTATGATGTTTTCACCCAGGGCCTCTTTAATCTTTCGCCTCAGGGCGGACATGTGCACCCGCACGGCGTTGGACACATCGCTTACATTCATGTCCCACACATGTTCCATCAATTCCTCGGCGGAGATGTAGCGGCCCTGATTCAAGATCAGGTACTCGAAAATGCCCAGCTCCTTGGCCGTGAGCTTAATCACATCCCCGTCCACGGTGAGGATTTTCGTCCCTGTATCGAAGGAGAGGTTTTTGTAATGAATGATTTTGTCTTCCACCACCTGTTTTCTGCGGAGAAGGGAGCGAATCCGCGCCTCCAATTCGTCGAAGTGAAAGGGCTTGATTAAGTAGTCGTTGGCCCCGAGGTCCAGCCCCTTGACCCGATCCGCCACTTGGGTGCGGGCGGTCAGCATAATCACATTGACCTGCTTGTCTTCTTCGCGAATTTCTTTGAGCAGGGTAAAGCCGTCGATTTTCGGCAGATTAATGTCCAACACGATGAGGTCGTAGGTTTCGCTCCAAAAGAGATCCTCCGCCTCGGCGCCGTCCGCCGCCGTATCCACAGCGTAGCCCGAGAGTCTCAGCCCTTCGGCGATGGATTCTAACAATTCCTTTTCATCTTCTACAATTAACAGTCGCATGGCGCCTCCTTTTTTCTCATTATAGCAAAAACGCAAACAGGCAGGGCCTCTTTGCGTTTTGTGAATCTTTTAGTTTTCAGGTATTGCTTTCGTTTTTTGCTTCATGCACAGGCCTTTTGTAATGGCGCCGGTAGGGCAAGCCTTCTCGCACTGACCGCAGCGAATGCACTCGGCGGAATTTTCGTTTTCCACGGGATTCACGTTCATCTTGCAGGCCCTTGCGCATGCGCCGCAATTAATGCAGGCCTTATCGTCCAGTCTGTATTTAAAGACAGAGATGGGATTGAAGAGTGAGTATACGGCCCCGAGGGGGCAGATGTATTTACAGAAGGGGCGATAGATGAGGATGCTTAGGAAAATCGTGGCGGCGAGAATGGCGCCTTTCCACGCGTATAAAAAGCCTACGGCGCCTCGCATGCTTTCATTTTTCAGAACCAAGGGGAGGCCCCCTTCGAGCATCCCCACGGGGCAGATGAGTTTACAAAAATAGGGGGATCCCTGACCGAGGACGTCCACGAGAAAAAGAGGGAGGAGAAGGACGAAGATCAAAAGGATGCCGTATTTTAATTTTCTCAAATGCTTATCTGCCTTGAAGCTTTTGATTTTCTTCGGGAAGGGGATTTTGTGCAGCAGATCCTGTACCAGGCCGAAGGGGCAGAGCCAGCCGCAGACGAAGCGGCCCATAAGGGCGCCGATGAAAAAAAGAAAGCCCAGAACGTAAAAGGAAAATTTGTAGTCCATATTTCCGATGACGGCCTGCAGGGCGCCGATGGGGCAGGCCCCCTTGGCACCGGGGCACGAATAGCAATTCATGCCCGGCACGCAGAGGTTTTTCGTTTTGCCCTGGTAGATTTTTCCCGTCTTAAAGCCTTCCATATAGGAATTGGTGGCGAGAAACCACAAGCCCTGAAAGAGGTGGCGCTTCGTTTCTTTCATGGATTTTTTTTCACTAGCCAATGCCGATACACTCCATGCAAATTCGTATGGCCTTGTTCAGAACCACCTGCATCTCTCCCCGGTTGATTCCGTAGGCCATCATGGCCATGGAGATGAGGAGGATGGCGGGGCCCAAATAGGCGCGGTATTTTTCTTTCACCTTAGTTGACATTTTTCAGTTCTTTTTCCACAATGGCCTTCCATTCGTCCAGGCTCTTGGCGCCGGAGTAGGAATCGCCCACGATGTTGCCTTTGCTGTCCACGAAGAAGGTTTCCGGCAAGGCTTGAATGCCTTGGAGGCGGCCCTTCATCAATTGATCGTCGGGTTTTAAGAAGGGGTAGGTGGTCTTTAATTTGCTTTGAATGGCCTTGGCCTTGTCGATGGCTTCGGGAATGTCTTTTCCGTCTTCGTGGGTGTCCATAACCACGCCCACGACGCCGACGCCCTTGTCTTTCATTTCCGCATTCAGCTTTTCCAAATCGGGGATTTCCTGAATGCAAGCCGTACACCAGGTGGCGAAAACATTGACCATGGTGAGTTTGTTCTTGGCGAGATCCGCGTCGGTAAAGGCCTTGCCGTCGATGTCTTGGGTTTTAAAGGGAGCGATGGATTTCGCATCGGACGTTTGCTGCATTTCTTTTTCTTCAAAGACGTAGCCGTTTTCCGCCATGGGGGTTCTATCCATGGTCTCGAGGCTCACGCCCTTTAAGGCTTCCTGAACGGCGGGATCCACATCTTTCGCCGTGGATAAGTAGTAATTGTACTTTCCGTCTTTGCTTTCGCCGAGTTTCGTGTGGGTATCACATTTAGTGACGTTGCCGATGGCGGCCTCGTCCATGGATTTGTCGTAGATCCCAACGGTACCCGCCCGCTTAATGGCTTCCAGCCACTTCGGGTACTCGTCGCCCATTTTCGGAATTTCCTTGTTCTTGTCTTCTTCCGTTAAAGCGGAGAAGGTGAGCATGGCGTATTTGATTTCGTTCTTCTCGCCTAAGGACTGATCGTCCAGCATGATGACGTCTTTTTTCGTCATCATGTCTTGCAGGGTTTTCGGCAAAGTGATTTTTGCGCCCATGTAGGGGAATTCATAAGTATCTTTTACCTGCCAGGCGTAGTCGGCGGGCTTGATCATTTCATTGCCCATGCCGGCCTTGGAGGCCTCGATGCTTTCGCCTTGGGCCACTTCTTCCGGATGGTCTTCCCGGCGATTGTCTTTCTTCTCGCAGGCCAAAAGGCCGAAGCTTAAGCTCGCGATCAAGGCGCCTGCCAAAATCTTTTTCATTTTCTTATTCATGTGAACACTCCTTTTTCGATGGTAATGTCATTGTAGCGGACGAGGCGTTAAGAGAGCGTTAAGACAATAAAAAATTCCGAGGAAAAAAAGGCTTCCTCGGAACTTTTATTCGTACAGGGCGGCTTTAAATTCTCGAATCGCCGCTTCAAATTCACTTTGCCTCTTTTCCAAGGCACAGAGATCCGCGGCCTCTTTCTCGTCCATAGCTTTCATCAGCACCTGAATATAGGCCTTTTCCGTGCGCAACATGTCTTTTTCAAGACGCCTGAAGGCGCGAAGAGACCCCGGCTCCACGATTTACACCTCCTCGTGGTTGCGGTAGTAGCTTTCGTCTAATTCTTTCGTCACCGATTCCACGATGCCGTCGTCCAACACATCCATGACTTCCTTAAAGACCTGCATTTTTTCTTCGGGCACCTTTTCTTCCAGGCATTTAAGCACGTCGTCGACAAAGTCGTAATTGACTTGGTAGTACTTTTTAAATTTATCCGTGACGAAGAGGTGGACCTGGCGGCGGTCTTTTTGGCTGCGCACTTTTTCCACGTGGCCTTTTTCCACCAAATTATTCACCTTGTAGGCGGCATTCGGTTGGCTCACGCGAATAAAATTGGCCAATTCGTTAATGGTCGGGCCCTGCAAAGCGTAAATGGCCTCGGCACAAAACTTTTCCATGACCGTCAGTGAATCCGGCTGTCTGTTGTTGCGATAGAGATTTTTGTAGAAATTTAATTTGTATTTCAGGTAAATTGAATTCATGACTTCTCGCATCGATTTATTGTTTTCCATAAATACCCCAATCTAATAGACCAGTGACAATTATCGTACCATACATAATTGATCGTTAGATTCTTGCCGAATCCCTTCAATTAGAAAAGAACAATCCTATATTCGGCATTGTTCTTTTTATAAGACGCATCGTCGCTTATGTAATGGCGGAGCTGAGAGGAATCGAACCCCCGGCACGTGCCTTAGGAGGGCACTGCTCTATCCAACTGAGCTACAGCTCCATAATGAACAGTATACGCACCTATTTCATAATTTGCAATTCATATCCGCGCCTTGCAGAAAATCTTTTACATTCCTTTATATTTATCTTCCAAGGCGATCATGGTCATGCGTCCTTCGTCCATTTCCTCCACTTGATAGACGTAGCGTTCATCTTCCACCACGGCGCCTAATTCCACGATTTTATCCTGTTCGTCGAATATTTTTTGAATGTAGTCGCCGAGGATCTCTTCTCTGCTCTCGATGTCTCTAACCAAATGTTCGTTGACCTTTTCCATTCTCGTCTGCGCATCGAAAATAGCCACGCCGGCGTTGGCGAGGATTTTGTGAATGGTAAAGTATTTGCGCACGATAAACAAGACGGCGATGGCCAAAACGCCGATAAAAAGGTCTTGGGTATTGTCGCCGTAAATAAGCATTTTTCTCGCCACCACCATAATCATAATGTAGATGATTTGGTATTCCTCGTGATTGATTAACATGGCCACAAATTCCAGGCCGATGACCATTAAGAGGACGTGGGAAAGAAAAGACTGAAAGAGCTCATAACTGCTTCCCTTGGTGCTGTGGGCGATGTCCACCATGTATTTAAAAAGATCGGGGACGGAAGTGACGATCCCGATAATAATGGTGACGGCCATGGCAAATTCCAAGGCGTAGAGCAGGCTTTGGAGCCTCGTTATACATTTCTTTCGATTCATCCCATTTCTCCGGACTTTTCCATTTCCTTACGCATTTTTTCCAATAACTTTTTCTCGATGCGGCTCACAGTCATTTGAGAAATGCCCAATTTTTCCGCGATGGACACCTGGGTCTTCCGATACTGGTAGCGGTCGATCAAGATGGTTTTTTCCACATCGTTGAAGTTTTCCATGGCCCGCTGAATAAAGTCGTTCATCTCGACTTTTCGGAAGTACTCCTCTTCCACGCCGATTTTGTCGCCGCGGGACAGATCCCGGTCTTCGCTTCCCGTGTCGAAATTCATGTCCAGACTTTCCGGCGCGTAGACTTTCGACGCTTCCATGACCTCCAACACTTCCGCCGTGGAAATATCTAAAAACTCCGCGATGTCCGAGATGGTGGGGGTCTTTTGGTTTTGCTGCGCCAGGATCAATTTGGCGTCGTTGATTTTTTTCGACAACTCCTGCACCCGGCGGGGCACGCGAATGGTCCAACCCTTGTCTCGGAAGTATTTTTTAATCTCGCCGATAATGGTCGGCGTGGCAAAGGACGAAAATTCAAAGCCCTTGGACGGATCGTAGCGCTCCACGGCAAAAATCAGGCCCATGGAGGCCACTTGAAAGATGTCGTCGTAGTCGATGCCTTTTCCCGTGTATTTTTTCGCCAGAATTTCGGCGATGTAAAGGTGCTCTTCGATTAAAATGTCCCGAAGGGTCTTGTCGTCGGTTTCGGCGTATTCGGCAAATAATTCTTTTCGCTTCGCTTTGGAAAGGGGCCGATCCATGTTGTAGTAGGCTTCTTTGTCCATGCTATGCTCCGAAGGTTTTGTAAACGACCAATTGATCGTCGTCGTAGGAGACTTCGTCGGCCAAAGACTCGATAATCATTGCCGTAATGGCCAGGCGCTCGTTGGCCTCGACTTTTTCCTCGCTGATGCCAGAAACGCGGAAGCGAATGGCGCCTTCTTCCGGCTCCATGACGATGTCGATGGTGTCACTCATGCCCATGGCGAAGGAAAGATTGCAACTTTCCGTAAGGAGCAGGCGAATGTCTCCCAAGGTGTCCATATCCATGTCTTCTTCCACGCAAATCCCCGACACGTTTAAGCGTGCCAGAGAAAGGTAGCGGGGCTTGGCCGGAATGGTTAAATAGACTTTATCTCCCATTAGGCCTCTCCTTCGATATGAAACAATTTATCTAATTTCGTAATGGTAAAGAGCTTCTTTACATTGGGATCCAAGTGCTCGATGTGCACTTCGTGGCCGTTATCCTTGACGTAATTGAGCAGGTAAATAAACCCGCCGAGCCCGGTGGAATCCACGTAAGCTAAATCCGCGGCATCCACGAGGATGTTTTTCTTGTGGGCGTCGTAGGCGGCGACGGCTTCTTCTTTAAATTGAGCCGTGTAATACATGTCCATTTCGCCGCAGGGAATGAGACGCAAGCGTTCCCCGTCATCTTTTATTTTCAGTGTAAACATTCCGCCCTCCTTTTCTCTCTTAGTATATCATCGCAAGCCCCGAGGGCAATACATTTATTCTTCCCCGACATATTCGGCCACGGCGACGATGTGGCTGTCTTTGATATTCATGAGCTTCACGCCGGAGGTGGCCCGCCCTAAAATGGAAATGGATTCCGCTTTCAGGCGAATAATGGCGCCGTCTTCGGAGATCATCATGATTTCGTCCCCGTCATTTAAGACTTTCGCCGACACCAATTGGCCGGTTTTTTCCTTGATGCGGTAGGTGATCAGGCCCTTGCCGCCGCGATTTTGCACCTTGTATTCTTCCATGGCCGTGCGCTTGCCGTAGCCGTATTCGCTGATAACGGCCAGGGTCTTGCCCTCTTCGGCCTTTACAAAGCTTACCACTTCGTCGTCTTCGTCCAGGCGAATGCCGATGACGCCCATGGCCGTGCGGCCCTGTTCTCTCAGCTCGCCGCCCTTGAAGCGCAGGGACATGCCTTTTTTCGTGACAAAGATTAAATCGTCGTCGTCGCCGCATTGAATGCCGCCGATCATGGTGTCGCCTTCTCTTAAGCCCATGGCGATAAGGCCGTTTTTGCGAATGTTTTTGTATTCGCCCATTTTCGTCTTTTTAATGTAGCCCCGACGGGTGACGAGGAAGAGATTGTCGTCGTCCGCCACCTGATCGATGGGGATAATGCTTTGGATCCGCTCCCCTTCTTCCAATTGAAGCAGGTTCACAATGGCCGTGCCCTTGGCATTTCTGCTGGCGGCGGGAATTTCGTAGGCCTGTTTCTTATACACTTGGCCGCAGTCGGTAAAGAACAGAATCGTGTCCAAGGTGGATGTAATGAAGAGGCTGGTGACGAAGTCGTCGGCCTTTTTGTTTAAGGCGCTGATCCCCTGGCCGCCGCGGTGTTGGGGCTTGTAGGTGCCTTCGGGCATGCGCTTAATGTAGCCGGAATTGGTGAGGGTGACCACCACTTCTTCGTCTTCGATGAGATCGGCATCTTCCATTTCCCCGTCGGATTTCGTGATCACCGTGCGGCGCAAATCGCCGTATTTTTCCTTGATCTCCAAGAGTTCCTCTTGAATGGTCTTATCCAAGACCTTGGGATCGGAGAGGATGAGCTCCAATTTTTCGATGAGGGCCAAGAGTTCCCGATACTCTTCTTCCAGCTTTTCCACTTGCAGGCCGCTTAAGCGCTTGATGCGCATGTCCAAAATGGCTTGGCCCTGCACGTCGGTGAGGCCGAAGCGCTCGGTAAATTTCGCCTTGATCTCCTCATCGGTGCGGTAGCTCTTGACGATTTCGATGATTTCGTCGATATGATCGATGGCGAGTTTCAAGCCCTCGATAATGTGCACCCGGGCCTTGGCTTTGTTTAAGTCGAAGGTACTGCGTCGGGTCACCACGTCCCGTTGATGCATGACGTAGTAGTGAATAAGCTCGAGCAGAGTCAATTCTTTCGGCACCCCGTCCACCAAGGCGAGATTGATGATGCCGAAGGTGATTTGCAGCTGGGTTTCCTTATAGAGGCGATTTAAAACCACGTGGGGATTGGCATCCCGCTTCAGTTCAATGACCATGCGGACGCCGCGGCGATTGGATTCGTCGCGAATGTCGGAGATGCCGTCGATTTTTTTGTCCTTCACCAGCTCGGCGATTTTTTCGATGACCCGCGCCTTGTTTACTTGATAGGGAAATTCCGTCACCACGATTTGGTACTTGCTCTTTAAGGGCTCGATTTCCGCCCGCGCCCGCACTTTTACCTTGCCGCGGCCGGTTTTGTAGGCTTCCTTAATGCCCTCTTTGCCCATAATGAAGGCGCCGGTGGGAAAATCCGGCCCCTTAATGTGGGTCATCATCTTTTCCAGAGAAATGGTTTCGTCGTCCATGTAGGCGATGACCCCGTCGATAACTTCGTTCATATTGTGGGGGGCCATATTGGTGGCCATGCCCACGGCGATGCCGGCGGAGCCGTTGACCAAGAGATTGGGAAAGCGCGAGGGCAGCACCGAAGGTTCCGTCAATTCTTCGTCGAAGTTGGGCACGAAATCCACGGTGTCTTTGTTTATGTCTCTCAGCATTTCCATGGCCAATTTCGACATGCGCACTTCCGTGTAACGCATGGCCGCCGGGCTGTCCCCGTCCATGGAACCGAAGTTCCCCTGGCCGTCGGCGAGGGGGTAGCGAATGTTAAAGTCTTGAGCCAAACGCACCACGGCGTCGTATATGGACGAGTCTCCGTGGGGGTGATACTTCCCCATAACGTCCCCGACGAGGCGGGCGCTTTTTCTGTGAGGCTTATCCGGCGTGAGACCCTGTTGTTGCATGCCGTAGAGAATACGGCGATGCACGGGCTTTAAGCCGTCCCGCACGTCGGGCAGGGCCCGGGCGACGATGACGCTCATGGAATATTCTAAGTAAGCCTTTTTCATGGCTTTTTCTAAGACGACGTCTTGAATGCCGCTATCATTTGCAAATTTTGCCACTGTATCCTCCTAGGCGTCGATGTTTTCGACGTAAATTGCGTTTTCTTCGATAAATTCCCGCCGCGGTGCCACTTCCTGGCCCATAAGCATGGAAAATACTTCGTCGGCCATTTGGGCGTCGTCTACGCTCACGCGAAGGAGCACCCGGTGTTCCGGATTCATGGTGGTTTCCCAGAGCTCTTCCGCGTTCATTTCACCGAGACCCTTGTAGCGACCGATTTTTAAATTCTTGTCCCGGCCCAGGCGATTCATGGCCTCTTGCAGCTCTTCTTCGTTGTAGCAGTATTCCAGCACCTTCGATCCCCGCTTAATGCCGTAAAGGGGCGGCTTGGCCACAAAGACGTGTCCCGCTTCGATCAGCTCGGGCAGATGGCGGAAAAGGAAGGTCAAGAGCAGGGTTTGAATGTGGGCACCGTCCACATCCGCATCGGTCATAATGATGATTTTTCCGTAGCGAAGCTTTTCGATGTCGAATTCCGTGTCGATGCCCGTGCCGAAGGCGGTGATCATGGCGCGAATTTCGTTGGAGTTTAAAATCTTGTCCATGCGCGCCTTTTCCACGTTCATGATCTTTCCGCGAAGGGGCAAAATGGCCTGATAGCTGCTGTCCCGCCCGCCCTTGGCGCTGCCGCCGGCGGAGTCCCCTTCCACTAAAAAGATCTCGGTCTTTTCGTTGTCGTTTAACTGGCAGTCCACGAGCTTGCCGGGAAGGGGCGTGTTATCTAAGATGGAGCGCTTCCGCGTCAAATCCCGCGCTTTTCTCGCCGCTTCCCTGGCCCGGCGGGCGGAGAGGGCCTTCGTTAAAATAATCTTTCCGATTTTCGGGTTTTCTTCCAAAAAGGCGGCTAAGTAGTTGTTCAACACCCGCTCTACAATGGCCTTGGTCTCGGAATTGCCGAGCTTGGCCTTGGTTTGGCCTTCGAATTGGGGATCGGGAATCTTCACGCTGATGACGGCGCTGATCCCTTCCCGCACGTCGTCGCCGGAGAGATTTTCTTCCTTTTCTTTAATGTAATTGTACTTTCTGCCGTACTCGTTAATGCTCTTGGTCAGAGCGCTCCGAAAGCCCGATAAGTGGGTTCCCCCTTCTTCCGTGTTGATATTGTTGGCGAAGGACAAGACCGTTTCCCGGTAGCTGTCTGTGTACTGAATCGAGATTTCCACATTGGTGTCTGAATCCGTTTCGTCCACGTAGAGAATCTTGTCGTGAATGGGCTTTTTGTTTCGGTTAATGTATTCCACATAGCTTTTTATGCCGCCGACGTAGTGGTAGATTTCCTTAAATTCCTCTTCGTCTCGGTGGTCGATAAATTCAATGTAGGCGCCCTTGTTTAAAAAGGCCATTTCACGGAAGCGGCGGGCCAATACCTCCCGGCTGAATTCCACGGTTTCCTTAAATATGTCTTCGTCCGGCCAGAAGGTAATGGTGGTGCCCGTGTCCTTCACCCCTTCTTCCACGACGGTAAGTTCCGTTTGGGGAATGCCCCTGGAAAAGACCTGTTCGTAGGCTTTTCCCTCCCGCCGCACGTGGGCGATGAGTTTTTTCGACAGGGCGTTGACCACGCTGACGCCGACGCCGTGAAGACCGCCGGAGACTTTGTAGGCATTACTGTCGAATTTCCCCCCGGCGTGGAGAATGGTAAGGACGGTTTCCACGGTGGATTTTTTCGTTTGGGGATGAATGTCCACGGGAATGCCGCTGCCGTTGTCGCGCACGGAAACAGAGCCGTCGTTGTTCAGTTCCACAATGACCTGATCGCAGCGGCCGGCTAAAATTTCGTCGATGGAATTATCCACCACTTCGTAGACCAAGTGGTGCAAGCCTTTGGGGCCCGTGGAGCCGATGTACATACCCGGGCGTTTACGAACCGGCTCGAGGCCCGTTAATACCTGTATGTTTCCGGCATTGTATTCATTTTCCCTTACCATAAATCCTCCTCGCGCAGATCGCCTGCGCTCTTTTTTAATTCGATTAAATCAATGGCTTCCGCCGCCTCTTCCAAGGCCTCCATAGGCTCCGCCGCCGTAATAAAGCATTGGCCTTTAATCATGGAAAGCAGCATGCGCCGCCGCTTCTCGTCCAGCTCCGACATAACATCATCTAAAAGCACCACCGGCGCTTCGCCCACCTGCTCGCTGATGCGGTCGATTTCCATGCACTTCATGGCCAGGACGATGCTTCGTATCTGGCCCGTGGAGGCGAATTTCTTCGCTTCCTCGCCGTTTAAGAGAAAAGACAAATCGTCCAAGTGGGGGCCGATGGACGTCCGCCCCCGCTCCCGATCCGTTTCGCGCCTCGCCTTCAGGCTTTCGTAAAAGGCAGTCTCCAACTCCCCGTCCAATACCACGGGAAAAGACGCCTTGTAGCGCAGCTCCAGGCGCTCGCCCTCGCCTGCGATGGCTTCGTAATAGGTCGAAACGGAGGCGGCCATGCGCTTTAAAAATTTCAGCCGTTCCCTTAAAATCACCGCCGCATAATTTGCCAAACTTCGGTCGTAGACGTCTAAAAGATCCATATCCCGAAGCTTCCTGAGCACCACATTTCGCTGATAGAGTACGTGGTAGTAGGACGTGTAGGCCTCGTCGTAGGCGGGAGAGAGCATGCGGAGCATGTCGTCGATAAATGCCCGGCGCCTTGAGGGAGATCCCTGCACCATTTGCAAGTGCCCGGGCTCGAAAAGCACCACACCCATGCCCCGACCGTAGGCCGAGGTGTTTTTTACGGGATTGTGATCCCTGAGAAAGCGGCGCTTGTCTTTTTTTACGGTGATCTCCATGTCCCTGGCGAAGTCATCCATGACCACGGTGGCCGCCACAAAGGCGCTCTCCTCGCCGAAGGCGATCACTTCTTTTAACGAAGCGGTTTTAAAACTACGCCCCGTCATGGCTAAGTAAATGGCCTCTAAAAAATTCGTTTTACCCGTGCCGTTGGGCCCGATGATGCGGTACATTTTCGGTTCCAAATCCACAAAAAGGCGGCGATGGTTTCGAAAAGAGACCATGTTTAATTCAGATACAAACACATCGTCCTCCCGCCCCGTTGAATTTTCATTCGTTTCCCTTAGTATAGTACAAATGTTCTATTCCGACAAATGGGTATCGTCCTTCTCAATGGTGTCTTTTTCTCCCATAAACTCCACCACATCGCCCGGGTAGAGCTTTCTGCCCCGGCGCTGTTCCATTTCGCCGTTTACATAGACCAGGCCGTCGGCGACCACCATTTTTGCCATGCCGCCGGAATCCACCCACTGCACGTATTTTAAAAAGCTGTCGAGCTTAATGTAGTCCGTCGTTATTTTCATAGATTGGCCAACCTTACGGGCAAGACGAGATACAGGCTGTCCGTCCCTTCCAAGGGCGTAATAATGCAGGGATTCACCGCGTCGGTAAAGCCGAGGGAAATGGTCTCCTCGTCCATGACGCGAATTCCTTCCAATAAGTAGCGAGCGTTAAAGGCGATGGTGAGATCATTCCCCGTCTTTTCGGCGCGAATAGTTTCGTGAACCTTCCCCACTTCGGAATTGGAGAGGATTTCGATTTGATCGTCTTTAATTTCCAGACGCACCAAGCCGTTTCGCTCTTTACCCGTCATTAAACTGGCCCGCTCCAAGGCGTCGATTAACTGTTTTCTTTCACAGGTCACTTTCACATCGTGCTCCGTGCGGATCAGGCTGTTGTATCGGAAAAATTCGCCGTTTAAGAGCTTGGTGAAAAATTTCGTCTCGTCGAATTGAATCAAGACGTGGTTGTTTCCGACTTCCAGCGTGAGGGTCTTGGTTTCGTCGATGAGCTTTGCGATTTCCGACACACCTCTCGCCGGCAGAATTAAATCCCGACGCACGGACTGTTCTCCACGAATGCGGCTCAAGGCCATGCGATAGCCGTCCAGGGCCACGAAGGTAATGCCTTCCGGCTGAACGTCTAAGAGCACGCCGGTTAAGACGATGCGCATGTCGTCGTTGGATGTGGCGAATTGGGTCTCTTTAAAGGCCTTCAACAGGGCTTCGCCGGTGACCACGATTTTTTCGTCGCCGCCCAGTTCCGGCAGCTGCGGGTATTCCTCCGGATTTTGACCCATGATTTCAAATTCCGACTGCTCGCAGACCAAGGAAAGCTTTTGGCCTTCGCTTTTTATATGCACCATGGCGTTGGGGAGCTTGCGCACTATGTCTCCGAATAAAGAGGCGTTTAATACGATGCTACCCGGCTCTTCCACGAAACAGGCGTGGCGGGATTCCATGGAGATTTCCGTGTCCGTGGCTCTAAGGATCAATTGATCTTCCGTGGCCTCCATGTAGATACCTTCCAATATTTGCATGCTCGTCTTTGTCGAAATGGCTCGGGAGACGGTGGAGACGATGGAAGTCAATGCGGATTTTTCGATTTGAAATTTCAAATGCTTTCCTCCTTAACTATTAGATTAGTACTTCGTATTCGTAGTAGGGGCTGTGAATTTGTGGATAGTCCCCTTTAAAAGGATCCGCGTCGTGATCATCCTGTGGATAATTTATGGATATCCCCGTGGATGGTTTCTCTTTTATCCACAATCCGACTAATTACCCTTAATGGTTTCTTTCAACGATTCGATGGTGACGTAGAGATTGGTGTCTTTTTCCATATCGTCTTTGATCTTATCGCAGGCGTGAATCACCGTGGAGTGATCCCTTCCGCCGAATTCCTGACCGATTTTCGGCAGAGACATATCCGTCAGCTCCCGAGTCAGGTACATGGCGATTTGTCGGGGATAGGCCAAGGGGCGGGAGCGCTTTTTGCTGTCCATTTGCTCCACAGTTAATTGATACTTTTCGCAAACCACGTCCTTGATTCGCTCCACCGTAATGGCGACGGGCCGGTTGTTTTCGTAGATATCTTTCAGTACCGTGGCCGCCGTCTCTTCCGTAATGACGCCGGTGGTGAGCTTGGAATAGGCCGTGACCCGAGACAGGGCCCCTTCCAGTTCACGGATATTGCTCTTTACGTGGGTGGCGATGTAATTGATCACCTCGTCGGGAACGTCGAAGCCGTCGCTTTCAGCTTTGTTCCTTAATATAGCGATGCGGGTTTCCAGATCCGGCGCCTGAATGTCCACCACGAGGCCCCAGGCGAAGCGAGAAATAAGCCGCTGCTCCAGTTTTTGAATGTCCTTCGGCGGCTTGTCGCTGGTGAGTACAATTTGCTTGTCTCGGGCGTGGAGCTCGTTAAAGGTGTGGAAAAACTCGTCCATGGTGGATTCCTTGTCGGCGATAAATTGAATGTCGTCGATTAAAAGCAGGTCTTGGGACCGATACTTTCTGCGGAATTCCTCGTTGCGATTGGTTTGAATGGATGCGATAAATTCGTTGGTAAATTGCTCGCTGGTCACGTACAAAATCCGCTTGTTCGGATCGTTGCGATGCATAAAATGGCCGATGGCGTGCATTAAGTGGGTTTTACCGAGGCCGACGCCGCCGTAGATAAACAGGGGATTGGCGTGGGCCTCGATGGGATTTTCCGCCACGGCCAAGGAGGCCGCGTGGGCAAATTGATTGGACTGGCCCACGACGAAGGAATCGAAGGTGTATTTCGGATTTAAGTGGGACAAGGATTCGGCGGCATTTTCCGCGGGCATGGACCGGCCCTCCCCGTCGGCGGTGAGGACGAATTGAATGTCCAAATCCTTTCCGCCGGCTTCTTTTACGACGCGGCGAATGAGGTTTTTGTAATTGTTGTTGTTCTTTTTTAAATGATTTAAGACGAATTCACGGCTCACGCCTAAGATCAAGGCGTCGTCGCGAACGGCGATGGGTTGAATCGGGCGAAACCAGGTATTGATTTGGGACTCGTAGAGGTTTTCTTCGAGAATCAATTGAAAGGCATCGTCCCACAGGGTTTTAACATCGGTTGACATAGACGGTCGCTCCTTAAAGCTATGTATTAACATATTCACATGTGGAAAAATTCCCTATGGATGAAAAAATCCACAAGATTGTGGATTGTGGGGATAAACTGTTTATGAACAATGACTCGAAATGCATTTGTTTATAAACCGGGACTATTTTTTCGTATTTTACGGGAAATTCTGTGAAAAGAAGATACTTATCAACAAGTTATACACAGAGTGTGAATAACTACAATGTATCGACAGGCAATCTTTTTATTCACAGGCTCGAAATAATTATACACAAATATAAAAAAGTTATCAACATGCCCGGCGGCTCCACGGGCCTTTAAAAATCCGTCCTTCGGCGATTTTTTTTTGGGCAAAGGGAGGAAATTCCTCTATATTCATTGACTTCAAGGGGATGAGTCCCTATAATATATAGAGTGTATTTAAAAAAATAGGTCCATTGGGCATTTTTTTATCCCGACAGAGGAGGTGTAATCATGAAAAGAACGTACCAACCGAAACGCAAACAAAGAAAAAGAGAACACGGTTTTCGTGCGCGCATGAGAACGCGCGGTGGTCGTAAGGTTTTGTGCGCCCGCAGACTTAAGGGAAGAAAAAGACTTTCCGCATAATCCATGGAAAAAAAGTACTTTCTGACGAAAGACGGGGATTTTAAAAAAGTATATCGGAAGAGAAAAACGTTCGGTAACAGAAATTTTACTCTTTACGTCAAGCGAAACGGCCTGGCCCATTCCAGGATGGGTTTTTCCATCAACAAGAAGGTGGGCAAGGCCGTTGTTCGTAATAAAATAAAAAGACGGCTGAAAGCCCTTTATCAGGAAGCGTATCCGCGCCTCACGCCGGGCTACGATTACGTCATCGTCGTCAAAAATAATGTGGCGGATTTAGATTTTAAAACCATAAAATCCGCCTTTTACCATCTGTTTCGCGTATCGAAGTTTCTAAAGGGGGGCAAAAAGTCATGAGGACTTTGGCCTTGGGACTGATTCGTTTTTACCAAAAAGTGATTTCTCCTTATGTATTGCCCGGGGCGCACTGCAGATTTTATCCGACGTGCAGCCAATACGGCTACGAAGCTTTTTCAACATACCCGTTCTTTAAGGCGCTTTATTTAACTGTAAGGCGCGTTTTACGCTGTCACCCTTTTCACAAGGGCGGCTATGATCCACTTCCATAGATTAGGAGGAAGTTTACTTGATTAACGCTTTAGCGAGTTTCTTCGGCACCCTTCTCCACGCCATTTACAATTTCGTGGCGGGAATCGGGTCGGAACCGAAGATGATTTCCTTTTATGCGATTTCCATTATCGTAACGACCCTGCTTTTTCGTTTGGCCCTTTTGCCTTTAAATTTATTCCAAACGAAAAACCAGCTGAAGATGGCGAAATTGCAGCCGGAAATGAAAAAAATTCAAAAAAAATACGAAAAAGATCCCCAGCTCCTGGCGCAAAAACAGTCTCAGCTCTACAAGGAAGCTCAATTTAATCCTTTAAGCGGCTGTTTGCCCATGCTGGTTCAATTCCCCGTTCTCTTGGCTTTTTATCGGATCTTTATGTTCCCGACAAAATTTGCCTTTACGAACCCGGAATTTTACGCGTCCATGCAGAAAAATTTCTTTTTTATTCAAGATCTCGACCACGCGGACCCTACGAAGTTGGTCTTTCCCATTATTGCAGCCTTTTTCACCTGGCTGTCCACCTATCTCGTGCAAAAGAGCAACAAGGCCCCGTCTACGGAGCAATCGGAGCAAATGATGCGCACCATGTCCATGATGATGCCCGTTATGATTTTTATTTTCGCGAGAAACATGGCGGCGGGTTTGGTCTTGTACTGGATCGTGGGTAGTATCTACACGATTTTCCAACAATATGTGAGCAACAAAATTATCGAAAAAGAAAAAGAAGCGGAGGCATAGCATGAATTTCTCCATTCAATCGGCAAAAACCATCGACGAGGCGGTTGAAAAGGCCCTCCTCGAGTTAAAAGCCACCCCAGGCGAGGTGGAAATCGAAGTAATTGAAGAGCCCTCCGGCGGCTTTTTAGGGCTGATTGGGGGCAAGGATGCTATTGTCAAGGTGAAGAAAAAAATGGACCATAAGGACATTGTGGAATCCATTTTAAAGGATGAAGAAATCCAAACCGTGCGCACGGTTTTGGACGAAAAGGCTCAACAAGAAGCGCAAGAAGCGGCGGAAGATGAGGAATCGGACGAGGTTTTCGCAGAATCCGAAGAAGAGGAAGAAGCCGAAGCCACGCCGAATGTACCGGCTTTCGAGCGCTTAAACGACGAGGAAATGGAAGCCATGATTCGCGACTACATCGACCGAATTATGGGGGCCATGGACTTGGCCTATACCCTGTCCGTGGATTTCAATGAAAATGAAATCGACGTGTCCATCGACGGCAAGAAAGAGGAGACGGGCATTGTCATCGGCAAGCACGGATCCACCTTAAACGGCATTCAAATCGTGCTTTCCGCCATGGTGAATCAACGGAGCGAAGAATTTCGCCGGGTCATCGTGGACTGCAGCGGCTACCGCAAGAAGCGGGAGCAGGTACTGAAGCGCATCGCCGGCAAGACGGCGAACAAAGTATTAAAGACGAATAAATCCATTAAATTGGAGCCGATGAATGCACAGGAAAGGCGCATCATTCACGCCTGCCTGGCCAATGTCGACGGCATTCGAACGCGGAGCGAGGGGAAAGATCCCCACAGGCGCGTCGTCATTCATAAGGATACATCCCAGCCTTCATAGTCTCTATGAAGGCTTTTTTATAGGAAAGGTTGACTACTATGACAATTGCGGCTATTTCTACGGCAAAGTCTCCCGCGGGGATCGGCATCGTGCGATTAAGCGGAGATGCGGCCATTTCTCTGGCCTGCGGATTTTTTCGGGGCAAACAGAGCCTTGAAGATCCCGCAAATGACCGAAAGCTTCTCTACGGACACATCATCTCCGAAGGCGAGGTGGTGGACGAAGTCTTGGCCGTGGCTTTTCGCGCGCCCTTCAGCTACACCGGCGAGGACATGGTGGAAATTCAGGCCCACGGCAGTCGCATCGGCCTGGAGCGGATTTTAAACTGCTTTATTTCCGCCGGGGCGGAGCCGGCGAAGCGGGGCGAGTTTACAAAGATCGCCTTTTTAAACGGAAAGCTTGATTTAACGGAAGCCGAGGCCATTATCGACATGATCGAAGCGGAAAGCGTCTCGGCCCAGAAGCAGAGCGCCCGCCAGCTCACCGGCCATTTATACCGAAAGATTGAGGGCTTCCGCACGCGGATCAAGGACACCTTGGCCCATTTGGTGGCGGACATCGACTTTTCCACGGAAGAGGTAGAGCCCGTGGATGTAAGCGCCTTGATCACCACCTGCGAGGCCATTTTAGCCGAAATGAAGGCCTTGGAATCCACCTTTACCCGGGGGAAATTGGTGCAGGAAGGCATCGCCACGGCCATCGTAGGCAAGCCCAATGTGGGAAAGAGTTCCTTTTTAAATAAAATGCTCCGGGAAGACAAGGCCATCGTTACGGACATTCCCGGCACCACTCGGGACGTGCTCGAGGCGAGTTACTCCCTGGACGGGATCCACCTTCGCATTCAGGACACGGCGGGGATTCGAAAGACCGAGGACACCATCGAGCAGATCGGCATCGAGCGGGCCATGGCGAGCATGGAAGAGGCGGATCTCATTATCGCCCTCTTTGACGCCTCCCGCCCCCTTGAAGAAGAAGACATGGAAATTATCGAGCGGATCAAGGACAAGCGGGTGATTTGCCTCTTAAATAAGCAGGATCTCGGGTCGGTGTTGGATAAAGAAGCCATGGAGGCCTATTTCCCGGGCGCCGTCATCGAGACCAGCTTTATTCGAGACGAGGGTCTCGCCGCCGTGGAGGATTTGATCGAGTCCTGGTTCCTCTCCGGCACCATCGAAGAAGACGAGATACAGATCTATTCCCTGCGCCACAAACTTCTTCTCGCGGAAGCCGTGGAATCCCTCTCGAAGGCGGTAGAGGACATACGTTCGGGCATCGGACTGGATCTCGCCGAGGTCTACGTGGAGGACGCGTTTTTGAAATTAGGCGAAATCACCGGCCAAACCGCCGGCGAGGAAGTTTTGGACCACGTATTCTCTAAATTTTGTATCGGAAAATAAGGAGCGAAAATGAATTTTTTAGCGAAAACCGTCGACGTCGTCGTCGTCGGCGCGGGCCATGCGGGCTGTGAAGCGGCTCTGGCAGCGGCGCGCATGGGCCATTCTGTGGCCATACTTACCATTAATTTAAATGCCGTGGCGGCCATGAACTGCAATCCCAATGTAGGGGGCACAGGTAAGGGACATTTGGTGCGGGAAATCGACGCATTGGGCGGCGAAATCGGAAGAAACATCGATAAGACCTTTATTCAGTGTCGCATGTTGAATCGTTCCAAGGGCCCGGCGGTCCACTCCCTCAGGGCCCAGGCGGACAAGTGGGACTACCACGCCGCCATGAAGGAGACCTTGGAAAACACGAAAAATCTCCACCTGATTCAGGACGAGGCCGTGGATTTTTACATGGAAGACGGGGAAGTTTCAGGCGTAATCGGCAAGAGCGGCGCCATTTACAAATCCAAGAAGACCATTTTGGCCACGGGAACCTACCTCCGCGGCCGTGTCTTTATGGGCGAGGTGAACTACGCCTCCGGCCCCGACGGCATGCAACCGGCCAATCAGCTTACCGCCGCCATCGAGGGCCTGGGCCTTAAGACCATGCGCATGAAGACCGGAACGCCGGCGCGGGTGCACCGGGATTCCATCGACTTTACGGGCATGGACGTGCAAATGGGCGATGAAACCATCGTGCCCTTCTCTTTCTCCAACTTCGACGTGGATTACAGTGAGAAGGAGCAGATTAAATGCTACTTAACCTACACGACCCCTGAATGCCACGAAATCATTCGGGAAAACATCCATCGCTCCGCCATGGCCATGGGGGACATCGAGGGCATCGGCCCCCGCTACTGCCCTTCCATTGAAGACAAGGTGACCCGCTTCGCCGATCGGGATCGCCACCAGGTCTTTCTCGAGCCGGAGGGGCTACACACGAAAGAAATCTACGTTCAGGGGGTGTCTTCCTCCCTTCCCGTGGAGGTGCAGATGGCCCTTTATAAAAAGATCGACGGCCTGGAAAATTGCGAATTTATGCGCCCGGCCTACGCCATCGAGTACGACGCCATCGACGCCACGAAACTCAGACTAAGCCTTCAGGTCACCGACGCGCCGAATCTCTACATGGCGGGGCAGATCAACGGTTCCAGCGGCTACGAAGAGGCGGCGGCCCAAGGACTCATGGCGGGAATCAACGCGGCCCTTTCCATCGAGGGCAAAGAACCTTTTATCTTGGGGCGGGATCAGGCCTATATCGGCGTCTTAATCGACGATCTCGTCACCAAGGGCACCCGGGAGCCCTACCGCATGATGACGGCCCGGGCGGAGTATCGCCTTACCCTGCGCCAGGACAATGCGGACCTGCGTCTCACGGAGCTTGGGCGGGAAATTGGATTGGTGGGCGACGAACAGTACGAAAAATTTCTCGCCCGCAAAAATGCCATCGAAAAGGAACGGGCGCGCCTGGCCGCCATTCAAATCAATCCCACGGATGAAAACATCGAAAAGCTGGCGGATCTCGGTTCGGCCACCCTTAAAAACGCCACACCCCTTTTGAATCTCATGCAGCGGCCGGAGCTTACCTACGATCGACTGGTTGTATTCGATCCCGACAGGCCGCATCTTCCCCGTCACGTCATCGACGAGGTGGAGACGGATATTCGCTACAAGGGCTACATCGAAAAGCAGGCGGCGCAAATTCAAAAGTTCCGGAAGATGGAGACGAAAATGCTTTCCAAGGACCTGGATTACGGCGCCATCGGCGGTTTGAGAAACGAAGCGAAGGAAAAGCTCTCGAAGATTCAACCGGAATCCGTGGGACAGGCGAGCCGCATCAGCGGCGTGAGCCCGGCGGATATTAATGTCCTTTTGATTTATTTGGAACAGAAACACAGGGAGGCGGCAAATGAACTGGCAGACGCGTAAGGACTATCTGAAGCAATTTCCCGTAGAGATCCCCACCAAGGCCTTCGATCGCTACGGCGACATCCTCTTGGACTGGAACGAACGCATGAACCTTACCCGCATCACTGACGAAGACGATATGATGGACAAACATTTTATCGACTCCCTCACCCCCACATTGACGGCGGCCTATGAGGGCACGGGAAAGATTCTGGATTTAGGCACCGGCGCCGGCTTTCCCGGCATGGTGCTCGCCATGGTGTCACCGGAGCGGGACGTGCATCTTATGGACAGCTTAAATAAGCGAATCACTTTTCTGGATCACGTGGTGAAGGAGCTGGGCCTTACCAATGTAAGCACCTTCCACGGCCGGGCCGAAGAAGCCGGGCGAGACAGAAAATTCCGCGAACAATACGGCCTCGTCGTGTCCCGCGCCGTGGCGCGGCTTCCCATTTTGGCGGAATACTGCCTCCCCTTTGTGCGCCTGGGCGGTCATCTTATCGCCATGAAGGGCGCAGAAGGTGTGGATGAGGTTGAAGAAGCCAAACGGGCCATGGAGATTTTAGGCGGACAGCTCGAGGAAATTGTAGACCTCCGGCTTCCCGGCGGCGACGAGCGCCATTTAGTGGTCATTAAAAAGGTGAAGGGAACGCCGGAGAAATATCCGCGAGGTGGCGGCAAACCGCGGAAGGATCCTCTCTAATATGATCTTTTACATTCCGGCACTGGCATTTCTTATCTACAATCTCTACAAAAAGCGCACGAAGACGGCCGCGGTTTTAATCCTCCTGTGCCTGGTAAGCGGCGCCGCCTATATGGGCGCGGGGGATTTATTTATCGAGCCGATCCGCTTCCTCTTCCCCGCCATGGCCATTGTGGCGACCCTCTATTTAATCTACCTCTCCCGCCGGGAATACGTGGACGCCAGAAGCGAGTACTTAAAGGAACGACGCATGGCCCGCGAAAAAGAGGAGCACCCGGAGAATACAGACGACGACCACGAGCGCATCGTCATCACGAACAGCAAAACCGACGAGGAAAAAGTCATCTATTTAAAACGAGAGGATAAAAATGTTCCACGTGGAACAATGGATGAAACAAAAACAGAAGAAAAAAATAATTGAGCGGAAATGTTCCACATGGAACACTCCGCTCTTTTTATTTGTCCGAAGCTTTGATACTATATGAAAGAAGGGAGTGGCATTATGACGAGAAGCATTGCCGTCTTTAATCAAAAAGGCGGCGTCGGTAAGACGACCACAGTAATAAATTTAGCCGATGCCCTGGCAAATAAGGGCCATCGCGTATTAATTTTGGATTTAGATCCGCAGGGAAACGCCACCAGCGGATTAAACATAGAAAAAGATCGTGAGGAAATGATTTACGACTACCTCCTGGGAGCCGAGGGAGATTTCGCCGTTCAGGTGAAGGATAATTTGTCTATTATTCCCTCCGGCGCCGGTTTGGCGGGGATCGAAATCGAATTTGCCCGAAGGGACGATTGGCAGACGGTGCTGAAGGATCGCATTGCCGATTTGGAAGACTACGATTACATCGTTATGGACTGCCCGCCGTCCTTGGGGATTCTTTCCATCTTGGCCCTTACGGCGGCGGACGGCATTCTGATTCCCGTGCAATGCGAATACTACGCCTTGGAAGGCCTGTCGCAGCTTATGGAATCCATTCAGCTGGTGCGGGGCGGCTTTAATCCCGATTTGGAAATCGAGGGCGTGCTCCTAACTATGTACGACGGCCGCACCAATCTCAGTATGCAGGTGGTGGAAGAGGTAAAGAACTACTTTAAAGACGCCGTCTTCTCCACGGTGATCCCGAGAAACGTGCGCCTGGCGGAGGCGCCTTCCTACGGCATGAGCATTATGGATTACGACAAGAACAGTCGCGGCGCAAAGGCCTACGCGTCTTTGGCCGACGAAGTTGAAAAGAGGAGGTCCTGATGGAAAAGAAACGGGGCTTAGGTCGCGGGCTGGATAATTTTTTCGGGCCCCAACAGGAAGAAGAGAAAACTGCCGAGACCTTGGCGGTAGATGCCATCGAAGCCAATCCCCATCAGCCGAGAAAACACTTCTCCGAAGAGAGCATCGAGGAATTGGCGGAAAGTATTGAGGCCGTGGGCGTGCTTCAACCCCTCTTAATTAAAAAAGACGGGGATAAAAACCTCTTAATCGCCGGTGAGCGGCGGCTCAGGGCGGCGAAGAAGGCCGGATTAAAAGAAGTCCCCGTGCGCTTCATCGACGTGGACGAGGAAAAAGGCGATCGAATCTCCCTTATCGAAAACATTCAGCGGGAAGACTTAAATCCCATGGAAGAGGCTGAGGCCTACGATACATTAAGAAAGAAATACAAGTACACCCAGGAAAAAATCGCCGGCCTCGTAGGAAAATCCCGCCCCTACATCGCCAACAGCTTGCGCCTGTTGAAGCTCGAGCCCGTGGTCAAGGAAATGCTTCGACGAGAAGAACTTTCCATCAGTCAGGGCAAACTCCTGCTCTCCGTAAAAGACGGCAGGGAGCAGATCAAGCAAGCGAAGCGCATGGTGGACGAGGGCCAAACCATCGCCGAGAGCACGGAAAACACGAAAAAGTCGACGAATAAGGCGAAGAGCCATCAGGGCTACTACAGTTATTTGGAAAACAGCCTGATGGAGGTCTTAGGTACGAAGACGGAGATCAAAGGCAATCACGAGAAGGGAAAAATCGTCATTGACTACTACACGGAGGCGGATTTAATGCGCCTCTGCGACATTATTTTGGGAGAAGACATCGATGGTTAGGGAATACAGATACTTCGTCGCGGACGCCTACACAGACCGCTCCTTCGTGGGAAATCCTTCCGGCGTGGTGCTCACCGAGGGGAAAATGACCGACGAGGAATGCCTGAAGGCGGCGCGGGAGCTGAAGCACTCGGAAACCACCTGCGTTCGCCGATTGGACACGGATATTTACCACGTACGCTATTTTTCTCCGGTGAAGGAAGTGTCCCTCTCCGGTCATGCGGCCCTGGGGACCTTTTGGACCTTGGCGCATCTCGGCTACATCGCCGGACGGGAAGAAGAGGTGCAGATTCGCCAGTATACCAAGGCCGGCGCCCTGCGGGTAAAAATTCAATTTCATGAAGAAAAAGTGAGTTTCGTACAGATCGAGCTGCCGAAAATGAAGCTCGTGGAAGAAATAGAGGATGTTCGGGAAGTGGCCGAGGCCTTTAAGCTGGACCTTGAGGATCTCGACGCAGAATTAAAGCCCGCCGTCATCGACGCGGGCATCAGGGCCATGGTCATTCCCGTAAGAGAGAAGGCCGTGCTGAAAAAGATGGAGCCCAAGCGTCGGCGCATGGCCCGTCTTACGGAAAAATACGGTTGCCAATGCTTCCATCTCTTTTCTTACGACGGGGACGGATGCGTCGTTCAGAGGAATTTCGCTCCCGCCGCGGGCATTTGGGAGGAATCCGGCACGGGGACGGCAAGCGGCGCCATGTACGCCTATTTAAAGGAAAAAAATCGCTTGGCCCGCAGAAAAATCACCTGCAGCCAAGGGGAAGAAATCGGCCGACCCTCGGAGATCGTCCTCGATGAAATCGACGGCGCAATTTACGTAGGCGGCAAAGCCTGTGTGGTTATGGAAGGGATTATGCGGATATGAAATTAGCGAATATGAGCTTAACAGATTACATTAAAAAAGCCGAGGACACGAGTTCCGTCCCCGGCGGCGGCTCCATTGCCGCCCTTTGCGGCGCACTGGCCGCATCCCTCGCCGCCATGGTGCTGAATCTTTCGAAAGCCGAGGATAAAGCCGCGGCCTACGGGAAATTTTCCGAGATACTCCAAAAAAACATCGACGATGACAGCACCTCCTTCGACGACGTGTTGAAGGCCCTTCGCATGGCAAAGACCACACAGGAAGAGAAAAAAATTCGCAACCTCGCCATCGAAGAAGGCTACAAGCGGGCCATCGACGTGCCCCTATCTACGATGGAGGCGGTATTGGGCGTGGTCAAAACCCTGAAGGCCCAGGAAGCATTTATCGGCGACGAAGCCCTGAGCGACCTCACCATGGCGGCGGATCTGGCCCTTACGGCCTTTTACGGCGCCAAAGACACGGCCATGCTCAATGTGGCCGCCTTAAAAGACGAGGCCATCAAAGGCGTTTATCGGGAAAAAATTCAGGCCATGACCGAGGTGATGGTCGAGGTGCATGGCGAAGTGCGGGCATTTCACCGGGCATGAAGACCCTTTTCGTCCTGAGCCCTTGCCTCACAAGGGACAAGCGGCGGGAGGCGGAGGCGGCCGCCGAGAGCGCGTGGAAAGAGGACTACGCCATCGCACAGGGCTCCATATCTGACTACGAGGCGAAGGACTTGGCCGAGTACGATCACTTTGTGGCCGTGGGCGGCGACGGCACTATCTTTGCCGTGGTCAACGCCATGATGAAGACTGCGGCGCGAAAACTTACCATCGTGCCGGCGGGAAGCGGCAACGACTTTGCCAGATCCTTGGGCTTGAAGGGAGATATGTTCACTATATTAAAAGAAGCGAAAAAAGCGGCGCCTCGCCCCATGGATCTCGCCATGTGGAACGATCGCTACTTTATCAATATCGCCTCCGTGGGCTTCGACGCCGACGTAAACGCCAACAACAGCGACGGCATGAAGCGTTTCGGCCCCTTTAGTTACACCCTAAGTGTGGTAAAGACGCTGTTTACCTATCGTCCCGTGAACATAAAAAAAGAAGGCCTCGCCCTCACGCGCTGGGCCCTCTTTACCATAGGAAACGGCGGCTATTACGGCGGCGGCTTTCCCATTTTTCCCGAGGCGAGCCCCTTTTCCGGCGAACTCCTCTTTTTAGGGGCGGGCAAGAGCCGATTGAAATTTATACTTCCCTTTTTGATCTGTCTCTTTGCGGGAAAAGATCGCCTTTGGAAAAAAGACATGGTGCGCCGATCCGCTCAGTCCATGGAATTTACCCTTCTCGAAGAGGCTAATGTCAATTTAGACGGGGAGAACTTCCGGGAAAAAGGGCCTGTGAAAGTGCGCATCCTGCCCAAGGAGCTCCTCTATGTCGGGCCGTTGAATAAGTAAATCCATCACCATATTGATAAAATACATTCCGGATGAAAGCCCCGCGAAAGGCGCGGGGATAAAAATTTCCGCAAAAAAACAGCCCCGTTCATAAAAACAGGGCCGTAAACATCTAGCGGCTGAAGGTGCGCTGATAGCCGGCGCGCTCCGCCTCCATGGCATTTTCGAAAATTACCGTATTCTGCGGCGACACCTTATCGTAGGATTTGTCCGAGGGCAAATGATAGATCTTGCTCTTTTTATTGCCCTTGGCCGGGCCTTCCTTTCCCTCCACGGCCCAAATGCCCCGCACGTGATCCATGGCGACGATCTCTCCTTCGTGGAGAATGGCCTGATACTTCGTGTTGGGCTCGTAGGCCCGCTCCCGTGCGTAGCCGGAGGCCACCAATTGGTAGTTAAAGAGGATTTCCTCCTTGGGCTTGTCGCTGGTCCTCGGGTCTTCCGTCCAAATATAGGCCAGGGTGCGGCCGTAATGGTCTTCTTTTTCTTCGTCGTATTCCAAATAGACGGACTTTCCCGTAAGGGCCTTCTTGGAAAAATCCGAGGCCTCTTTTCCCCAAGGCTCCACGCGGCCCCGAGGCTTCACCGTCTCCGGCGTGTCCACGCCGACGAGGCGCACCCGGGTGTCCTTGCCGTCGTCGATAATGAGCGTGTCCCCGTCCACCACCCGTTTTACCGTAACGCCGGCGGTAGGAGAGGCGGGAGAAAGGCCCTCTTTGGCGGTAAAGGACGCCGCCAGAGCCAGTACAATCAGTAAAAATGTTCGTAAGCGTTTGTTTAAGTGTTTCATACCCTCAGTATAACAGAAAGAAGGAGAGCCATGGCCATTCAAATTTTCGGCACGAAGAAAAATAACGACACGAAAAAAGCCCAGCGCTTTTTTAAGGAGCGGGGCATTAAATTTCAGTTTATTGATTTAAATGAAGTGGAAATGTCGTGGGGCGAGTTTGATTCCATTACATCCTCCATCGGCGGCCTGGACGCCTGGATCGACGAAAACTCCAAAGACGCCGACGGCCTGGCCTATGTGAAGTACGCGACGGATGAAAGCAAAGAGGCCTATATTATCGATCACCCGAGCGTCATGAAGCTGCCTATCGTACGGAGCAAAAAACGGGCGGTCTTGGGCCACGCGCCGGACGTGTGGAAGAAATGGGCCGAAGAGGAAAAGAAATAAGGCACGCCGTGTAGCGTGCCTTTTTGATTGTGCGCTTTAGCATGAATAAACCACCAGCTATGCTGGTGGTAGGCATAAAAAGCTTTAGCTTCAAGTAAAAAAAGAACCTCCTATGATAAAATTATT
>QWCE01000965.1_pt1 | contig 51487 bp, 49 predicted proteins | sample 1972531 | NCBI WGS metagenome assembly QWCE01 (sample SAMN09866716, study PRJNA288562) | Human gut metagenome isolate term4_stool, whole genome shotgun sequencing...
ATCGGAGCGTACAGATTCTATACAGTCCATTTCCCAATGACCGTTTTCTGCTCTCCTCTCACAGCTTTCAGGTCTTTGTTCTATAGGCTTCCTCTCTGGTGCCTTTAGGCGTTTGCCGATCCTTCTATAGCGCCGCTTCCTGCCATTTTCTCCTCGTCGTGGCAGATCCTCCTGGCTTACCCTTCCAAACACTTCGTCTGTGACATAGTTATAAATGGTCTTCGCGCATAAGCGCGTTGCCGTTGGCCAGTCTTCCCGCTCAAAATGCATGACGATGGCCTCGGGTGAATACCGCAATTTCCCTATCCTTGCAGTCTCTTTTCCCTCCAGCATCTCTTCTATTTTCCTCGCCAGAATATGATCTATTCCAATCTTTAAACCAGGGCCTTTCCGCTGCCATTTCTCCCGCACCCTACTTTGGGCGACTACGGCTGAATACGCCTTATAGCGCTCCAGGTTGCTGCTGAGCTGCTCGACCGCTCCTCGTTTCAGCTCCCGGCTGAGGGTCGCCTCACTCCATCCCAGTATCCTTGCCAGTTCTTTTTGCGTCTTCCGATTTTTCCGACTCTCTTTGAGGTTCTGATTATAAAGATATTCCAGGACTTCCCGATCTTTTACGCTCAGGTGCTGCCCTGTCTTTCGTTTCCTGCTACAATGTATATGGCTCAAAGCAATTTTCCTTTGTTTGTGTTTCTTAAGTACATTGTACAGAATTGTGGAGAGCCTTTTTATTTCATTTTATTTTACAAGTCGCCCTCGATTTCGAATTCAATCTCACGTTCTTGTAAAAGCGATTTAATAGTTTCCACATCACTTCTATGCCTTTGACGGTTCATACACTGTTTATTATTTTTATAAACTGTGAGAATCGCTTTAATTGATTCTTCTGATATTTTCGGGAATAATTTTATAAATGCACTTGTGTATGAATCTGCAATAGAAAATGAGTTGAAGGTGGGAATTGCATTAGCCATTGTTATCATATATTCATCCATGTCAAAATTATTTGATTTTTCTAAAGTTTCATAAATGCAGATAGTCCAATCTGGTTTGTGCAAATCAGTATTCTCTTTGAAAAAGTCATATGCAGAGTTTTCTTCTCTTGGAAAAAATATTTTGTATAGGTGGAAAGTAGATGGCTTTGAAAGCACCTTGTTACTAAGATAATTGAAAATATCATTGTTTAATTTTAATTTATCCATGATAACAGGGAAATTAATCATGAGTGATGCTAAGGCTTCCAATCTCGTGGGGCTACTTTGTAGTAGGTCAATCTTTATTTGGTTAAAAGTGGATACGATTCTATCTTCATCAAATAATTGAAGATACCCATTGTGAATAGCATGATGAGTCATGGTATACGCAAAATAAAATAATCCAACGAGATTATTCTCGCAATCTTCGTTGTCTGTTACAAAAAGAAGTTTGATGAAAGTTCTATATGATAGTTTTAGAGAATCATATGTTAGTCTATTTAGATATTTTGTTGTTATTGAATCAACAATTGATTCTTCTAATTTATTAAGGGATACACTATGTGACATAGAAGAATAAAGTTCAATATCTGGTCGAACAAAGGAGAAAAGATCCATAATGAAAGGGGCTTTGACAGAAAAAATATTATCATACATTGAGCAAATCAGCATACGAGATTGGTAATCATTAGGAACATATAGAGAGTTGTCATTAACCTTTAGATGGGCGCACTTATTTCTACAGCTTTTTAAGTATTCAATATCTTCAATAAAACGATTGAAATATGATGATGAATGTTGTTTGAAAAAATCAATGATTTCATTTTCTATTTGCGAATATTTTTCGTCGTTTTTAATCAGTTGCTCAAGTTCATTTAGTTTTGTCTTTGCATGTGAATCGTTTTCTTCCGCCATAACTTGAAGTTTAATAAACAAATCGAAAATGACGAAAGAATATAACAGTACAATGGTTGCTCGATAATTTTGGCTATAATAACATTGCAGTATTTCTTTGAAGTAAGTTCTTGACTCTTCGTTATAAAAGACATTTAAATCTTTTTCGTCAAAAAGCATATAAATTTCCTCGCTTATAGAATATATATAAAAATTGCAAATCTTATATTATGGAGTTATTTTAACAAAATATATATGTAAAACAAGAAAGATGACATTAATAATTTTGTGTGTGATTAAATTTAGTGCACCCAATTTTAGAACTGCATCCAATCCTCCGATTTGCATCCAAATGCACCCGAGTAATCTTTCCGAGTGGATTGTATCCGTTTTGTTGTAGGATGCCAATCAGGACACGGTTTGTAATACAATCCGTGTCCTTTTTTGTGCCACTTGGAGATGCTTGTTATGCCGGGCTTTGCGGGCTCCCTTCTCCATCGCTCCTGACAGCTTTTTTGCTTTTTGAATCAGTTCTCTATCAACGTTCGGTTACCCGGACAGAAATGTGATGACGATCCAGATACGCTTCAGCGGTTTACTTTCGCTGACAGGACACATGTTTTGAATTAAGAACGTGCTTTCATGGCCCAAAATGTGAGCAAAGGCAATGGTAACGCACTGTTTATGACCATGGGGAGCTACAAGCTGGATTCCTAGCTCTACCGGAACACCCGGGCGGAAATCGGGTATCTGATTATCGGTCCGGACTTTCAGATCGATCTGCAGGACAATGTGATCCCTACGGCGGGCACGGCCAAGCTGGAATACCTGGCATGGCCTATGTATCAGTACAGGGAACTGCCCTTCTTTTGGGCTTGCCGGCACGGAAACGGCTCGCGCAATCTGCAGGTTCTGACCTTTTACCTTTCAATTAGCCAGCAGCGTCTGATTTTGAATGTGATAGCGCAGATGACAGAGGGGGAGAATGCTCTTATCGTGAGTGACCAGCAGGACGCTCTTACCGCTTTTTTGAAACGATAGAAGGATTTGCATCACAAGGTCCTTGTTGTATTCATCCAAGCTTCCTGTTGGCTCATCACAGAAAATAAGCTCGGAAGACTTAAGCCACACGCGGGCAAGCGCTCCCCGCTGCTGTTCGCACCGGATAGTTCGTAAGGTCCTGAAAGCCCGGTAGACCCACTTTTCCCAGCGCAAGCTGCATGGCTTTTTCTTTTTCTGCCTTGCTCTGACGGACGTAGCGCAGTGCGATTTCCAGATTATGCTGCACCGTCTCGTACTCTACTAAACCAAAATCCTGAAAGAGAAAGGCAATGCGGTAACGGTAAGACTCACCTTATAATATGATTTGATAAAAACAGGGAATTCCTGTTGACAAAACACAGGTTATGTATGCTGAATCACGGAATGCAGTAAGTAGCGCTTCAGTAGAACATAGATCGTCAGGCAAAGCAGGATAAAACTGCAGGCGGCCGGCCATAGAACACAGGCAAGCTCCCAGGATAGTGGCATTCCGACCCAGATTTTTGTGAATTGCCGGAAAGTAATTTGATAGAGCAAGGCTGATACGAAACAGGAAGCTATGACCGCCAGTCCTGCCTGCCCGCACATTCTCCGGAATACAGCGGATCTTCTAAGACCCAGGCGGAAAAAGATCTGATAACGTGTGTGATTGCGGCTCAAATGGCTGTTAAATATCCCTGCACTGGTCATCAGCAGGAGCAGCAATGAAAGACCATACCAGAGCATTTTGAAGGTGAGCTGGTTTTGCTGATATGCGTGCAACGTGCTCATCTGCAGGTGCTGGTCGCTCAGCTGAGCGGAACCTGCGGAAGCCAGAATTTTTCGAATCCGCTGCAGCTCCTTTGCATTATTTTGAACTTGCCCTTTCAGGTAAATCCGCAGTCTTGAATACGTGTCAGAAATCTGCTGTTCCTGAATATAACGGTTGGACACAAGGAGACGATAGGGAAACGCATTGTCTGTAGCGTCAAACCAGGCGACATTCTCATGGACATTGACCGCGACGGTCAGGGGATGACTTTGCGGCGTCAGTTCCTTCATTGCCTGCGCCACGGTCAGGCTGCCATAGGTTTCTTTGTGTGCCGCCTGCAGATTCCATAGCTTTGTGTGATCGCCGCTGCCCAGGGCCTGTTGAACGTTGGCTGCAGGCACATTACTGTCCGCAAAAGAGATTCTTTTTGTGCTGTATTTCGTCCCATCAGCACCAACGCTTTCTTCTTCGCTTATTGTGTATGAAGGGCTGACTAGTATGGCTGCCTGTCCGGCCAGAACGGACTCTCGGTTCATGTTCGGATATTTTGTCTGTTCCAGGGACGCGATAATCGCTTTGAGTTCCGCATCGGGCAGGCCAAGTAAATGGATCTGCACCAGTGCCTTGTTAGTAAAATCCACGTGCGTGGCAAAGAGCGGGTGCTGCCTGAGAATCCTCTCCGGGGGAAAGCCGTCTATAAAATATGGCGCAGATGCCTGTTCCAGCGGAATTTCCACATAAATCATCTTGTCTTCATAATAGGGATACACTGCCTGGACAGACTGATCTTGGACAAGCTTGTCATATAACATGGCCATATTGGCATTTTGCAGGGTGGGGTTATAAAAGTAAAATGACGTTTGATCATGGTTGTCCTGATCCTTGCCGTCGATGATGGCGTGCATGGGTTGATTCTGATTCAGCCGGTGCATTTCCTGAAGCTCAAAATCGTAGCTGCTGAGCAGGCGCCCCTCTCCATCGACCGAAGCGATGAGGATATTGGTGGCATGATAGTAGGAGTAGACAAAAACAGCGATAAAGTTGAACATCACAATGATCAGGAGAAAACTGAGCAGCTCCTGCGTACGAAATGGGCGAGACAGATGGAAGGTCCGGAAGCTTTTTCTTCTTTTTTGGATCTGCTGGGTTCTTGCCGTCCCAATGCCAGGGATATAGAACAGCCATAGCAGCAGGGAGGCAGCAAATGGAAGAGCAAACATTTTTTTACTCAGAAGCAGCCAGCCGCTGAGTTCCGGTACTAAGCTTCTCGAGAATAAAAGGCTGAGGAAAAGGGACGTCAGCAGGTAGGAGAGAATTTCGGCAAGAACGAGGATCAGACAAACGGAGATAAAAATCTCCGTTCCCAGTAGATATCCGCCCTCCTTTGCGGTTAGTCCCAGTCTGTGCAGTATTCTCAGGCGCGGTGCAGATGATTTTCGATAATAGCTGCTGAGAAATAACAGAATAAGGATAAGAAGCCAATAGGAAATATATTCAAAATAAACGGGAGATCTGTACAGTTCCTGATCCGGGGAGCGCTGGATTCTGTAGTTGACGTAACGATGGCCAAAGTCTGTCGGGCTGAGCGCTTTGCTGTCCCGCTGAAAAATCATACGTCTGACTGGAAGATTTTGTTCGGAGTGGAGAGCTGCAAACTGGTTAGGAGTGATCAGAATTTGTGCAGGCCTGAAATCCGCAGCTTCTTCCTCCATACCGCGGAGCCATAAATCACCATAATCGGGAATAATCTGACATATCCGCAGACTTTTACCCAATATACGGATACTTTCTCCTGCTTTGACATTTCTGTCTGCTGCGACAGACTCTGTAATAACGCAGGCTGCGTCATCGCACAGAGGATCGATTTTCCCTTGGAACAGAAGATCATAGGCTGTGTCTGTCAAAGAGCCGATCGCCAGGCTTGTATTATCCACTTTGGCGGAAAAAAGACACATCTCATCTGGATAATGCTGCTCCTGGTCCTGAGAAAATGCGGCTGGATCTTGATAGACAATACTGTGGAATGGCCCGTATAGCGTCAGTTTTATCTGATCCATTTCATCAAGATAAAAGTGGAAGGTAAAAAGAGTGCTGACCAGCAGGGTCAGCAGCAGAAGCATGGGCAGGAAGAAAAGACGCCAGCTTCTGTTGTGCGGGTTCAGGGCATGGAGATTCAAAAAATGGCTTTTACACTTCATGGAGCCGACCATCTGCCAGATGCAGTTTTCTTTTGCCCAGAGCGGCAATTGAGGGATCGTGGGTAGCGATGAGGAAAGCCTGGCCAAAGCTGTGGTTGGCTTCCATAAGCAGATCCACCATCTGCTGACTGGTCTTGCTATCCAGAGAACCAGTTGGCTCATCGGCCAGAATCAGAGCCGGCTTCAGGAGCAGCGCCCGAGCGATGGCTATGCGCTGCTGTTCCCCGCCGGAGCACTCATTGGGATAGTGATCCAAGCGCTCTGCCAGTCCCAGAAGCTGCACGAGCTTATCAAAATAGGTTCGGTCAATGTCTGCCTTGTGGATATACGCCGGGAGAAGAATATTCTTTCTGGCACTGTAATCCGGAACCAGACTGAATTCCTGCGTAATATAGCCCAGCTTGCGACTGGCGTACTGTAGGGCCAGTTCTGCACTTATGCCCATCAGATCCTGTCCGTCCAGAATGATGTGGCCGCTCTGCGGGCGAACATAGCCGGCAATGGCGTGCAGCAGGGTGCTCTTGCCTGCGCCGCTCTTGCCGGTCAATGTAATCCATTCGCCGGAATCAACATGAAGGCTCAGTGCATGGACGGCCTGTATGATTTCCGATCCCTTCCGATAGGATACGCATATGTCCTGTACATCCAGCATGGCAATTACCTGATTCCTAATCTAATACGTTTATGGGAGATCCGCGTTTACGAGGATCTCCCACAGTTGAAGCATCAGTAGCTAAATGGGAAGGGAGCCGTAGATGTGTGCACGTGATCACTATTGACGTAGTAATTGCATACTGATGAACCACTGTGCCCGCCTAAATAGTCAGAAAGCACCTCACAGTAAGACCGATTCACATTTTCTGCACTTCGGCTATACCCTTGCGTCCCATCGTTAAAGTAGACATTGATCAGAACTTTCATGCTCCTTTCTGTGCGGTCAGATTCTTCAGAGCCAAAAGCGTAAGGATCAGACTTGTTTCCATGGTGAAAAATTAGATTTCCGTGGCCAGATGCCATCACCAAAGAAGAAAAGATGACAATTGCCAGCATAGCACTCAAAATGGCTATGGAACGTTTGCGAATGTTCATTTCGCTGTCCTCCTTAAATATTTATCATTATGGTTTAGTTCCATGATCGTTACGCACCGATCCAGGTTATAGGTTTTGTCCTGCTGCAGGAGCGACCCGCATTGGGTGATGGGAAATAAGATCTATTCAAAACTCAGCCAGCTGTGCTGAGTATGAACTGTTTGCGGATTAATCCACCGCATGGATTGGACGTGCAAGAGCTGGATCATTACACCCAGGAGGCACTGTGGTTTCCATTCGCATCGCAGTTGATTGTGCAGTTGTATGTGAACGGTTGAACCGGGCCAACGGGAACGCCTTTAATCGTAACCCGTACCCACGCATAAAACTGTTCGTCACTGAGGGTATTGGATGGATTCTCTATCGAATAGCGATTCACCTGGCCATATCCATAAGCATCTTCTGGGTTCGAAGTACTCCCATTGGTATCAAAGACTCCGACGGCAGTGATGGAGCCAAGTTTGGTGCCATCCGCGCCACGTACGGTACTTTCAGAGGTTAATGTGCGCCGAATGCTTGTGCGCAGCGGGCCGCCCGTAGTTGTGATGGTTTCTCTCAGTGTGACGACAAGCTGGAGGCCATTGTCCAGAGGAATCACTTTCTCAACAGAGGTCTCGCCTTCCGGCAAAACTAATTTGATTTGCGGAAATTCAAGCATAATCAGAGGATCTCGCGCTTCGGCCAAAACCGGAAGAACTGGAGAAATCATGAGTAAAGACACGAGACAAAGTAGGCTAAGTAGTTTTTTCATCGGATACTCCTATTCATCAAGAATGCTGGTGGCTTCTTCTATAGGATTGGTTTCTATCACACTCCCGCTCCGATAGCTGAAGATGTAGAAACGGACGACAAGAACGATGAGAGAGAGCGCCACGACGATTCCGAGAACCGTCAGGCTGATCCTCCACTTTTTTCGCTTTTCTGAGATAGCCTCAGCATAGCGAGCGTTCAGCAAAGCCAGCTGCCTGGCGATCTCATCTGAATCCATGGCTTCATTTGTGATTACGGGCGCTTCTGTCTCCTTTCCGCCGAGAAGTCGATTCACTGAGGTGTGAAGCACTTCTGCCAGGGCTTCCATCGTTGCTACATCGGGTACGCGCGTTCCCTGTTCCCAACTGCTTACGGTTTGCCGGCTTATGGATAGGAAATTAGCCAGGTCAGTCTGCGTCATACCGTTCCGCAGGCGTTCCATGCGAACAATTTCACAGAAACTGGCTCGTTTTTTCTGGCTTTTCTGACTGTCCTCTTCCATCTTCGTCATCCTTTACTATGTCCACCTGTCTCATTTGTCGTATTGACTGATGCGCCGGGATTCATCAAATCATCGGCATAAGAGATCCTGGCTAAGGCCGAAATCCATACCCTTTTCTGCTTAATTCAAGCTTAACCGCTGGGCAGTGAACGTCAAGCAACAGTTCTTTTACATTTGTCACGTTTCGCTTTTCATTTTGCTCGAATTCTTTTACATGGTCGTTTTGGGGCTCGGAAAAGTGACTTTTAAGGGGTAAGAAACTGCTCTAAACTCACCTTATAATATGATTTGATAAACAGGAGTGATGGACTATGAATTTATGACCTTTGATGCTTCTACATCAGAGTCAAGTCCACAATAGTGTGCAAATTTGTAATTAGCTTTCGTTAGTTTCTTTGCCTAAGCGACTTCAGCCAGGGGGCATTGTTGGCGGGCAAGGTCAATGAGCAGGTGAGTTCTTTCCTTCAGTTCCTGTATAGCAGCCTTGTAGTAGATTTTACGCATGGTAGCCCAGCGATCATTTTCCTCCATGAGGTGGGCTCCCAGAAGCCTAATGGCAGAGCTTGTATTGGGAAAGATTCCAATCACTCGAGAACGACGTTTAACCTCTTTGTTGAGCCTTTCTAAGTAGTTGGAGGTTCGCGTGCACCTACGCATATCCTTGGGTAAGAGCATGACCGTCATGGCTTCTTCAAAGCCTGCGTCCAGCCTTTCCATAGCCTTTGGAGCTTTCTCAGAGTAATCGGCAATAATTTCATCCCGCCTGGCCCTCGCTTGTCTTAGCGTTTCACAATTGAACATGTCCAGAAGTTCGCTCCGCAAGCCTAATTTCTTGACCGTTTCAGGATCCTCTTCGGTGACGCTTTTCAAAAGTTCTTCGTCATAGTCGTTCTCTTTTAAGAAGCGAACTTCTTTGTCGGAATGATATTTATAAAAGATAAAGCCGAGGATATAATCCTTGTATTCATTAGCTTCTATTTTGGATCGCATCTGGTTGGCCGAAGCCCAGATCTTTTGTGCCAGCTCTTGTTTATTCATCTCCCAGCAATGTCCTTCTCATTTTAAGTTTGTGCTTGCTCTCTCTAATGATGACTTATGTTAATCTTCTGATGGAATATCCTTATTCTTTAGCTTTACTGCTTTTTTATTATGACATTTATTATTTGTTTTGATAGTATTTTGCGGCTGTCCAGGATTTTGTCCGCACCCCCAAGTAAATAAAGCCCGCTGAGGGGTGACAGCGGGCTTTTGACTATGCTAATGTGATGTTTACGGGCAACTAAGGTTTGCTGCGTTTTCCCCAGGTTGGCTGAGGAGGCACGAGTACCCTGCGGGCCTGGCTGCCTGGAGCCATATTTGCGAGTTTTATCAGCTGGAAAGGCGGCGTTGTTGTGCGCGCTTTCTCAGCGGGCCTGTCTGCCAAGTTGGGCAGAACCGGTTTAGTACATTTTTGCACCGGCGGGGATGCGGGGATCGAGCATCAGGCAGCGGAGTTTTTCGACGCCGTCTTCGTGGTGTACGGCGGAGATAATCATGCCGCAGGAATCGATGCCCATCATTTTTCGGGGCGGCAGGTTGGTGATAGCGAGGAGGGTCTTGCCGAGCAGTTCTTCGGGTTCGTACGTTTCGTGAATCCCGCTCAGGATGATCCGATCAACGCCTGTACCATCATCAAGGACGAATTTCAGAAGCTTTTTGGACTTTTTGACTGCCTCGCATTCTTTAACCTTGACGGCGCGGAAGTCAGATTTGGCAAAGGTCTCAAAGTCAACGAAATCCTCAAAGAGCGGTTCAATTTCGACCTTGCTGAAATCGATGGCTTCTGCAGGAATAGTCGTAGCTTCACAGCCCTGTGCAGCTTGGGTCATATCCGCCGGGTTAACGAAAGCTGAAATAGCTGCAGCGTTCTGCTCCGTCACGTCCGCTTTTGCAGCGACGTTTTTGTCGAGGGGTTTCATCGTTGGGAACAGCAGGACATCGCGGATGGAGCTGTTATTGGTGAGCAGCATGACCACGCGGTCGATGCCGATGCCAAGGCCTCCGGTGGGCGGCAGGCCGTATTCCATCGCTTCGACATAATCTTCATCCGGAATATTGGCCTCGTCATCGCCCTCCGTGCGCTTTTTCAGCTGAGCGGCGAAGCGCTCGCGCTGATCGCGGGGATCATTCAATTCGGAATAGGCGTTGCCGAATTCCATGCCATGAATAAAGAGTTCAAAGCGCTCGACGATATCGGGATGGCCGGGCTTTTTCTTGGTCAGGGGCGAAATCTCGATCGGATAATCATAAATAAAGGTCGGCTGAATCAGGAGGGCTTCACATTTCTGCTCAAAGAAGAGATTCATGATATCGCCCTTGCCCATGGTGTCTTTGAGATCCTCAAGCTTGTGCTCGATGGCGAGTTGCCGTGCCTCTTCGACATCTTTGACCTGATAAAAATCGACGCCGCAGGTTTCTTTAATGGCGTCATTCATGCTGAGGCGGCGGAAGGGCGGCGTCAGATCGAGATCACAGCCATCATAGCTGATTTTCAGCGTTCCGTTGACTTCCTGGCAGGCCGTGGTGATCAGGTGTTCGGCCATATCCATCATGCCATGATAATCGGTATAGGCCTGATAGAGCTCGATCATCGTGAACTCGGGGTTGTGGCGGACGTCAATGCCCTCGTTACGGAAATTGCGGCCGATTTCGTAGACACGCTCCAAACCGCCGATAATCAGGCGTTTCAGGTAAAGTTCCGGCGAGATGCGCAGAAAGAGATCCATGTCGAGAGCATTGTGGTGAGTCACAAAGGGACGCGCCGTCGCCCCGCCGGCAATCACGTTGAGCAGCGGAGTTTCCACTTCAATATAGTCGAGCTTATCCAGTTCCCGTCGGAAAATGGAAATAATCTTCGAACGCTTGATAAAGGTATCCTGGACTGCCGGATTCACAATGAGATCCAGATAACGCTTGCGATAGCGCGTATCCGTGTCCTGCAGGCCGTGGAATTTTTCGGGCAGAGGGCGCAGGGATTTGGCCAGCAGCTTGTATGCTGCGTTGCGGATGGAAATTTCTCCGCGCTGGGTCCGGAATACTTCTCCCGTCACTTCGACCAGATCGCCGATGTCGAGATTTTGCCAGGCTTTATAGCTCTCTTCGCCCAACTTGTCGATCTTGCTGAAAATCTGAATGCGCCCCGCGCGGTCCTGCAAATCGACAAAGCTCACTTTGCCCATGCCGCGTTTGCTCATGATGCGCCCGGCCACGCAGACCGTCTTGCCTTCACAGTCGTCAAAATTTTCGGTGATCTGGCTGCTGTGGGTGTCCTGTGCGCTTTTTGTGATTGTAAAAGGGAGCTCGCCCGCGGCCTCAAGAGCCAGTAATTTATCCAGACGGAACTGTTCCTGTTCGCTCAGTTCTCTTCTATCTTCTGCCATAAAGTCCTGCTTTCCTTCTCTCATCTTCCTCACTCGGCTCTTATCCTTTATCCCCCGGGATTAAGGCCTGCCGATTTTGATAATCTTATAATCCATCGTCCCCATGGGCGTTTTAACGTGCACCAGTTCGCCTTTTTTCTTGCCGAGAATGGCCGAGCCGACGGGGGATTCATTGGAAATTTTGCCGCTGAAAATATCTTCTTCACGGGCGCTGACCAGAACATATTCTTCTTCTTCGCCGTCGGCAACGTCTTTTATCAGAACCTTGGAGCCGAGCGTCACCTCTTTGTTGGAAATTTCCGACTCGTCGATAACGCGGGCGTTTTTCAGAATTTTTTCGATTTCGGCAATGCGAAACTCGTTGTTGGCCTGGGCCTCTTTGGCATCATCATATTCAGAGTTTTCCGATAGATCCCCCTGCGAACGCGCCTCTTTCAGCCGTTCAGCGATCTCCAGGGAAATGGTTCCCTTGCGTTCGTCGAGTTCTTTTTGCAGATCCTGAATGCCCTCCAGGGTCATATCAAAAACTTCATTGGCCATGCATATTCCTCTTTCTATAGTTTTCAGAACATTTTCTTAGAAGACTATACCATTTCAGCCGCTTCTGTCACGCGACTTTGTGGAAATTTTCTTCTCTGCCTTAGCTACAGGCTGCTTTCTCAGCGCAGCTCATTTTCCTTGCGGATCACATCGTGTGCGCCGCCCTCTACGATACTCGTCGGCGAAACGACCACGAGGCGGGCTTTCCGCTGAAACTCCGGGATAGAGATGGAGCCGCAGGAAACCATGGTGGCCTTGATTTTCGCCAGAGAGGCCCGCACGTTCTCTTTGAGCGGCCCGGCATAGGGGACATACGAATCGACGCCTTCTTCAAAGGCCATGCGCCCTCCTTTGCCACCTGCATCATAGCGCTGCCAGTTGCGGGCGCGGTTGGAACCTTCGCCCCAATACTCTTTCACATAGCTGCCCTTTAAGGAGATCAGGCGTCCGGGAGCTTCATCAAAGCGGGCAAAATAGCGGCCAAACATGAGGAAGTCCGCACCCATGGCGAGGGCGAGAGCCATGTGGTAGTCATATACGATGCCCCCGTCTGAACAAATGGGAATGTACTCCCCGGTCTTTTCCAGCCAGGCATCCCGTGCTTTGGCCACAGCCATCACAGCGGAGGCCTGACCGCAGCCTATGCCCTTCTGCTCCCGGGTAATGCAGATGGAGCCGCCACCAATACCGATTTTGATAAAGTCGGCACCCGCTTCCGCCAGATAGTTAAAGCCCTCAGCATCGACCACATTGCCCGCCCCAACGTAAACGGAAGAGCCATAATTCTTGTGGATCCACGCGAGACAGTCGCGCTGCCATTCGGAGAAACCATCGGAAGAATCCATGCAGAGTACATCTGCACCGGCCTCAACCAGGGCCGGAACGCGTTCCTTATAATCGCGGGTGTTGATTCCGGCTCCGCAGAGCAGGCGTTTATGCGAGTCAAGCAACTCCAGCGGATTCTCCTTGTGGTCGTCATAATCCTTACGGAAAACCAGGGCGAGCAGATGGCCGTCCTTATCGATCACGGGAAGTTGATTGAGCTTATGTTCCCAGATGATGTCGTTCGCTTCGGTCAGACTCACCCCGGCCTCAGCGTAAATAATCTGATCCATGGGCGTCATGAAATCACGGATTTTGGTATCGGTAGAAAGGCGGGAAATGCGGTAATCCCGCGAGGTGACCAGGCCGAGAAGCTTGCCGTCAGGACTGCCGTCATCGGTAATGGCAACGGTCGAGTGGCCTGTCTGCTCCTTAAGGTCAAGAATATCTGCCAGCGTATGATCTGGCGTCAGATTGCTGTCTGATGGGACAAAACCGGCTTTATAGGATTTAACCCGATGCACCATCTCCGCCTGTCGTTCTACAGGCTGCGAACCGTAGATAAAGGAAAGGCCACCGTTGCGGGCCAGTGCTATAGCCATCTTGTCGTCTGATACCGCCTGCATGATCGCCGAAGTAAAGGGAATATTTAGTCGCAGAGGGGATTCCTCCCCTTTTTTAAAGCGAACCATGGGGCTGTCCAGCTGAACCTTGTCGGGGGTGCAGTCGACCGAGGTGAGGTTGGGCAGCAATAGAAATTCACTGAAAGTGCGCGACAGTTGATCAAAAACCACAGACATGAAATGCTCCTTTTCCCTTGGATAAGGCAAGGCCCGCGAGTCTAAGTGAGGAAGAAAACTCGCGGGCCGCGGCCTCTGACATTATTTTTCGTTTCTTCTCTTCAAAGCCGCTGCCACAAGACCGCGAAAAAGCGGGTGGGGCTTTGCCGGACGGGACTTAAACTCAGGATGGGCAATGGTGGCCGCATAGAAGGGATGACCGGGCAGTTCCACGGCTTCCAGGAATTTGCCGTCAGGCGAAACTCCGCTGAAACGAAGTCCTGTCTGGAGCAGCGGACCCTGATAGGCAAAATTGAATTCACGCCGATGGTGATGGCGCTCCGAGGCTTCTGTCGTGCCATAGAGCCGGCTGAGCAGGCTCCCCTCTTCTAAAACCATGGGGTAAGCCCCACGACGCATCGGCTGGTCGGGGAAGGGAATCTGGTCGATATGCGCTTGCTGTTCGGCACTGAGGCAGGCATAGTAGAAAACATTACTGCAGGAGTGCTCGCACTCATCCGTATGCGCATCTTTGATATTCGCGAGATTTCGAGCGATTTCGACCACGGCCATTTCCATGCCAAGTCCGATGCCGAGGAAAGGAATTTCTTTGCGTCGGGCATAGGATGCCACTTTGATCATGCCTTCCATACCTCGGGGGCCGAAACCGCCCGGGATCAGGATGGCATCGTTATCTTTGAAGACCTCGTCAAGTTCCTCATCGCTGGATTCTTCAAGTTTTTCAGAATCCACCCAATTGAGGGCCATCTGAATTTCCCGCTCGATACAGGCGTGCTCCAGAGCTTCCACAACGGAATAATAAGCGTCGTGCAGAGCCGTGTATTTGCCGCAGATGGCAAAGGTCAGCACCCGGTGGGAATTGCTGATTTTATCGAGAATGTTTTCCCAGGAGCTCAAATCCGGTTCGACAAACTGAGCCAGCCCCAGACGTTTGCAGACCTGACTGGCCAGCCCCTGTCTTTCAAAATACATGGGAAGCTCATAAACCGTATCGACATCGACATTTTCGATCACGCACTCGACCGGCACGTTGCAATAGAGCGCCAGTTTTTTGCGAATGCTCTGATCCATGGGCACCTCGGTGCGGCAGACTAAGATATCCGGCTGAATGCCGTAAGAGAGAAGTTTCTGCACCGAGTGCTGGGTCGGCTTGGTTTTGATTTCTTTGGATTTTACCAGATAAGGCAGCAGACAGACGTGGATAAAAAGACAATTTTCGCGACCAACCTGATAGCTCACCTGACGGATCGCTTCAAGATAGGACTGGCTCTCCATATCGCCGACCGTGCCTCCGATTTCCGAAATGACGACATCCGGATCCTTCTGACGGCTGATATTAAAAATATGCTCTTTAATTTCATTTATAATGTGTGGAACGACCTGAACTGTGGCCCCATTGTAACCGCCTTCACGTTCACGCTGGATGACGTCGCGGTAGATCATCCCGGAGGTGATGTCACTTTCTGCGGAGAGATCGACGTTCGTGAAGCGCTCGTAGTGACCGATATCCAAATCCGTTTCGGCGCCATCTTCTGTCACGAAAATTTCGCCGTGCTGAATCGGACTCATCAGGGCCGGATCCACATTGATGTAAGGATCAAACTTCTGATTGCGAACGCTCAGCCCCCGCGCCTGTAAAAGGCAGCCCAGAACCGAGGCCGTAATGCCTTTTCCCAGGCCGGAAACGACACCGCCGGTCACAAAAATATACTTGGTTGACATTGTTTGTTCGTTCCTTCCCTCTCGCGTCATGGACGGACACAACCCCGCCAGGTCGCACAAAATCAGTATGATTTTATCGATTCTTACCCACCTCTGTCAATGAAAAAGAGCCTGAACCAAAGTGTTATAATAACAGGGACTACACGCACAACGTGCTTTTATCTAAAGGGAGTTTTGAGGAGGTAAGTCGCATGATTGCTGCTCCATTTTTTCTGAGCGTTCAGAGCGCCATTTCACCTGCCCGCTTATCTCAGGTCATTGTTGCCTTTTTTGCCATGGGGATGCCCCTGGTTTTAGTGATTTGCGGGTTCATCTATCAGCGTAAAATCTCTGCGGCACGCGCGGCACTCGCTAAAGCCACAGAAGAACTCAGCAGCCATCTGGAAAAGATGGAAAACTGCAGCATGGAAAACCTTCCGGCGGTCACAGAAGCGATTGAAGCTCTGGGACAAAAGCACCTGAGCAGCGCCTGGCAGGCTCTTAAACGCGCCAGTGTGCTGCGTTATGGCGGGCGCTGGATGCCCCCGCTCGACGGACTTTCCATGAGTGAGAATTTTATTTCCGCCGAAGCCCGCTCCGCCCTGAGTTTTAGCCCTTCCATCACCATCGCCTCACTGGGCTTGCTGTCTGCACTTTTCCTTTACCTTTTTATCGCCATCAGCGCTGTCGGCTTCCAGAAGGGTCTTGCACTGATTCCTCTGGTCTTCGCCTGTATTATTGCCGCAGTGCTGGCCAACGGCTCTCTTGAATTGAGGCGTGAACTGAGCCAGGCTCAGGAGGGTTTCCGCACGCAGATCTGCGAAGTGCTTCCAGTCTACGACGATAACCGCGGGGCCGCCTTGCTGGTTGAAAGCCTGGCCGAGCATGAGCAGCGGGTGAATGAGAGTTTTCGTGACTTCCAGGGCATTGCTCAGAAAATGGCCGACGCCGACTTTGGCAGCGGCATTTATAAAGCGGTGTCCCGCATCATGAAGGATGAAATTTCGCCTCCCATAAGGCAGTCTGCCAATGTCCTCGCCGACCTGGCGACCCATCTGGATCAACGTCAGATGCAGGGGATGGAAAGCCTGGCCGGAACCTTTTCTACCTCTGTTGCCGCCTCTCTGGCGCGCGAACTCAATCCCCTCAAGATGGAGCTGGATCGTCTTAATCGGGTGATGGCCGATACACAATCCTTCGTCCAGAGCAGTGTTGATGTCCTTCAAACTTCACGCGACGAAAACATCGCCCTCAATAAAGACATCCGTGACTCGCTGCTGCTGATGGGGCAGGCCAAAAACGATCTGGCCAACGAAATGCTGGAGCTCTCGGATAATATCCGCGTGGTCAGCGAAAGCAGCAAAGCCATGAGCAAAACCTATGCGGGTGAAGAATATGGTCTCAGCGAAAAGATCAAGCAACTCGCCATCTCCATGGAAAGCTCAACGACCGTTCTCAGTCAGAACCTCCAGGGCAGCAGTGAAATTTTGCAGCTGATCCATGAGATGCAGGATGAACAGGGGCGGCAGAATGATGATCTCCATGAACGGCTGAGCAATCTGATCAGCGAGCTGAAGGAGATCAGCGAGACGCTTCGCCTGAGCAGCAAGAATTTCACTCAGGAATCTGCGGTCTATGTGAACCAAACTCTGAAAAGCTTCGACCAGGGACTTGCCGAAGTTGTGGAGCGTCTTATCTTTACAGCTTCCGCGATTCGAGATGCGGTCGATGCCCTCCCCGTGGCGCTTCGCCCCGGCAAAAAGGAGTAATCACCGATGCCCCAGCATCCCGAGTTTCCCGATCCCTTTCTGGCTGCCCAACGCAATCCCATGCGGGACTTCGCCCGCTCTCTTTTTGCTGAGGAAAGCAAAAAGCCTGCGCCGCGTGAAGAAAAAGTCACTTCCGGAGTTTCGCCTGCCGGGGGATCGCCTTCTGGCGTTTGGCCTTCTGGAGGTTCATTTGCCGAAGTTTCACCTTCAGGCGTTCTTGGGGGTTCGCCTTCTGGCGTTCGCAGGGTCAGGTTACAGCCCAAAGCCACCTGGTTTGCCGAGGAGCAGGACGGGGAAGCAGGGCTGAAAGCTGAGTTAATATCAACTGCCCTGGAGGCCGACCAGTCTCAACAAACTGAAGAAGCTCATAACTCCTGGGAAATACAAAGCTCAGCCGAGCCTCAAACGCCTGGCGATGCTCAAAGACCAAAGGAATCTCTAAGGGCTGGTGAAATTAAGAGACCGCTACAGTCTCTGCAGTCTCAGCAGTCTGGGAAAATTCAAAGACCGATGGAATTTCAAAGGCCTGGTGAAGCCCAGAGGCCTGATGACTTTCAAAAGCCAGGGGATATAGAGCGGTCTGGAAAGTCTCAAAGAACTGGAGACGTCCTGAGTGAAGGTGCGAGCGAGCACCCGGACGGAAGCAAAAAAGAGGATAGATCCTCCGGACTGAAAAGAGCTGCTAACACGCTTGATAAGCTTGATACGCAGAAAACGGCAGGCTCAGCATCTGTCTCCGATAGTCACTTCACGCCCCCGGAAAACTCAGACATCAGCAAGGGAATGCCTCTTCCATCTGCCGCTGCCAAAAGCAGGGAAGGTCACGACAGCGAGCGTATAAAGGACAGCCAAAACAGCTTGGTGGCTTCTCCGTCGGGTCTGCAAATGCGCCCGATCAAGAGCGGAAAGCTGCGTCCACCATTTTTTGTGCCGCGCAGTAACTCCAGCCTGGAAAGCTTTGCCGACGCCGTCACCTTTGGCCGCCAGTCGCTGCCCCTCCCGCGCGAAATGCAGCTGGCCCAGCAACAGGCCCATCGCACCTGGCTCATCGCTCAAATCAACCATTGTGCAGACAAGCACGCCCTGAGCGAGTTTGCATTTTCTCTCAACTACCGGGATCTCGCCGTCCTCTTCCCTGCCCTTGCTACACTAACACGGGGCGCCGAAGTTGATCGACTCATCTCCATCATCATGATGCGGGCCAGCCACTATCTCTACCTGCAGGGCTGGCTCACCCTGCAATTTGCCTACCCTCGCTCGACCGTACAAAAAGGCCTGGCGGAGCTCTGCCATATTCTGGCCAGACAGACCGGCAGCCTCTCCCCCCAGGAGTCTGAGCAAACGGAACAATGGTTTCAAACCCTGAGGCTTGGCCCTCTTCGCTTTGACTGGCCGCACCTCGCCTTGATCTCGGAACTCTCCATGCCCAACACCCGGCACTTTCTCGCAGCGATTATCAAATACCTGCAGGAAAGCAAAATGCCCCTGGAAGCCTTTTTTCAGCGCTACGGGATTTATCCCGACCTCCCCCTGGGCATCGCCATCCGCAATCAATGGGATATGTCGGAGTTCGAGCGGCGAATCAATCGCCCTTCGGTTTTTTAAGGCACGTTATGCCAAGCGCCATGAAAGAAATCGACCTGCACGGCCTCAACCGTTATCAAGCCCAGATTAAAATTGAAGCGGCTCTGAAACATGTCTACGGCCTTTACCGCATTCGCCTGATCCACGGCTATCACCATGGCGATTCGCTGCAAAAATTTATCGAGGAAAATTATGCCCACGATCCCCGCATTCTGCGGCTCGAACGTGTTTCCCCCGGCGTCAGTGATCTCGTTCTGCGCGAGCTGCTGTAAATTGTGGCGCTCTCTGCCTTTTTTATATTGTCGCGTTCAACCTAGCTGATGAATCAAAGATAATAGGAGTCATTATACGACTGCCTTGAAAATTCCTTGACAGGAAAAGTCTCTGAAAATTATCAGCTGAATGCTGTGAGCTTTTCGTGGCTTTTAAAAATTAAATGCCCCTGAAAATTTGCGTTTTCAGGGGTTTCACAAGATAGGCCGAGCCGCTCGATCTCGCTTTTTTCAACATTATTGTTTACTCAGGGCGGCTTTTCGCTCTTCAATTAACGTCAAAAGCTCTTCTATATCGTCCATGTCGGCATGGCTGCGGATGAAGAGCCGCGCCGTTCTTCTGTAGCGATCCTTTCTGGCTTTTTCAGGGTTTCGCGCTTCCCAAGCTCTTGACGCGCGTTTTTGTGCTTCACTGGTCTTTGTCATGTTTGTCTCTCTCTTTCAATTTAACGATCAACAGGGCTGCTGCAGCGGCGCAAAAGGCCAGTGCTGCGATAAGCTTAACAATTTTCATATTCTCTGAAAGATGTGCTATAGTAGACATGGTACCCCCTCTTGCGAAGGGGGAAGAAGTTTCAAGGCTTCTTTCTTTGTTTGATCGTTAGCCACAGTGATAGGACGCTAGCGACGGTTCTTATCACTGTTACGATCAAAGCAATCATGTCTAACATCTTTCTTCCTCCTTTCTTATGTTTTGTTTTGAACCTATCTCTAAGTTCTGTTTTATTATAACGCCGGTGTTATATGTCAGCAAGCCTTTCGCATACATTTCTTGCACAAATTCCAGCTCTTGTTTTTGTACATATTGAGATTTTCAGGCAAATAAAAACCGCCCTGGCGAGCGGTACTTCAAAATTAATACTGTTGATTTTATCCTGGTATAAGAGATTGTATTTTATCAGCTAAATCTGCATAGAAATTTGCCATATAGCGTGATCGTCCATTTGTATCGGAGTCCTGAGCGTAGAAAATCTCAGCGTCATGAACTTGATCCAGTAAAGCAAACGCTTCTTCGTCAGAGTAATCAAAGTCAGAGCGAAAATCTATATTAAAATCTTGGAGCAATTTTCTTTCATCTTTATTTAGATGAAAAATCATTTGTTGCTCCCTTCTATTTTTTCAATCAGCTTTGAATGCGTTTTATGGATCGTAGTAACCACACCAGTTTCCAGATTAATACTTAGTGTAGACTTCGCGCCATTAACAGTATCTGATTTCACAACACCAATGTATCACATCTCAAGGGAACATGGGGGACATTTTTTAGTTGTTGGCGTCTTTCGGCTATAAGCTGCTCCATTTCCTCAAGATCTTCTTCCGTGGCTTTGTCTCGCAAAAAACGTCTGCAGGAGGTCCGGTCCGTTAAATACCTTGCACGCTCTTTGTTCTTTTCTCTCCAACGCTTGTCGGCATCAGGATTGTAAACTGCTTTGCGCTTTTTACTTCCGTCCATGTTTGTGATTCTCCCAATAATTCAAAATTGAAAACCCAAGATTGACAATCATCAAAATTAAAATAATAACTTTCATATTGTCTTTTCTCCTTATATTTTGTAAAGTCGGGGTAGGGAGTTCCCGCTCCCTACTTTGTGCGACTTACTTGTCGTTTTTGTTGTGCTGATCAAGGTAGTTTAGCAGTCCGATAACTGTTTGGATGACTACCAAGATCAGCATTATTATTTCTATCACTTTTGGCAGCATCCCTTCCTTTGATCTGTCCTTAAATATCATAGTAACGTTAAATTGAGGGCGAGGCAGCTGTTAAGAGAGTTTATATAAATGGTCGGATATTAACATTAAATTCTGCTAACCCCGTTTATAGCCCCATTACAAGCACTGAAAGTGACCAGAAAGATGTAAAAATTTAAAGAATCCACAATCATCGACACGACATTTTTAAATATCATTAAGAGCAGGGTCCAGTAACCCAACCAGCAACCCAAATTTAGCGTTATAACCCCAATATTAAACATTTGTTAAAAAACGAAAACCCCTGAAAACATGCGTTTCAGGGGTTTCGCATTTTCTGAAAAATACTGTGGCGGAAGCGGTGGGATTCGAACCCACGTGCCGGTCACCCGGCAACCGCTTTTCGAGAGCGGCGCGTTACGGCCTCTTCGCTACGCTTCCATGATAACCGTGCTGATTGACAGCCGAAAATGCTTTTGCATTATAGCCCATGCAGCAGATACGGGCAAGCCGTCAGAATGGATGACAAAGACGTCAAAGAAACGCTATATTCACTGATTCAGGTGTTTTGTGTTTTTTTAATGCTAACAGTAACTTAGAGTAGCATTAGCAATGTTCAGATAAACTATTGCCAGTCCATTTACAGGCCTGCCATGTGACCTATAGCTGATTTTGTCGTCAGGACAGCAGAAAATCCAATAAATAGATTGATTTTATGCCATCATACGATTGAATAAAACTGGGATCCATAGATAAGATCATTTTTTCATAGTTGTCTGCGACCTTTTGAAGCGGTGCTAATTCTCGTCGCCGTGTTTCTGGAAGCTGCATACTTTCTGTGACTTGAATGTACATTTTGTGATCTGGTTTTTCGCAAACAAAGTCAATTTCGGTATCTCCAACTTTGCCGATGGAGACGTGATAATCGCGTCTGAGCAACTCCAGAAATACAATATTTTCTAAAATATGTCCACGATCTGCATCTCGATAGCCAAGGAGCAAATTACGAATTCCCAAATCCACAATATAATTTTTTCCCAAAGTCTTTAAAAGCTGCTTGCCTTTGATGTCATATCTCCCAACGGGATAAAAGATATACGCGCTGCTGAGCATGGCCATATATTTCTCCACCGTTTTTCCAGCGATGCTTTTGCTCTTTCGGCGGTCGATGTCACCTTCTTGTGAAAGGACAGCGCCAATGCTGTTTGGAGAATTGAAACTTCCGATGTTCGAGCAGAGAAAGAGTATGATCTTCTGTAGCGTGGAGGGATCAGCAAAGCTGTTTCGCTGCAAAATATCCCGCAGCACAACTGTTGAATATATACCCTCTAATGCTTGATTGATTCTCACTTCGTTAAAGTTATATTCTCGCAAAACTGGCATGCCACCAAATTTCAAAAATTTTTGAAATTTCTCTTCGAGAGAAACGGAAGGAGCAAATTCATAGAACGTTAAAAACTCCTTGAAAGAGAGTGGCAGCATACGGATTTCTACATACCGACCGGAAAGCAGTGTGGAAAACTCCGTTGAAAGCAGATATGCATTCGAGCCGGTAATATAAATATCGACATCGAAATCCAGCCGAAATGACTCAATAGCCTTCTCCCAATGTTTCACGTTCTGAACTTCGTCGAAGATGAGATAGGTCTTCCCCTCCTTTGGAATACGTTCACTGACATAGTCATAGAAGGATAGATAATCCGAAAGTGTACGATATCGCAGGGATTCCAAATTCATATGAAGGATATGATCCTCAGGAACGCCTGTCTCTATTAAATCTTGCCGGAATAATTCTAATAGTGATGACTTCCCACAACGCCGAATACCGCTTACGATTTTCACCAAATCGACGTCTTTGTGTTGAATCAGTTGGCGCAAATATTCAGGCCGAGCAATGAGTTTTGCCATAGTGCACCTCCCACCCTTTTTAACAGGATATCAAAAAAACAAACAATTGAAAACTTTTAGACTTGAGAGTCAGAAACTTGTTTAAATTTTGGTGTTTTCAACGAGCAGGTCTGAAATTATTATTTTGTTTTTCGCTAGATTCCTGGTAAAACCAATGAAATCTTCATCTTTTTTGATCCATTTCGCCATCATTTATGATCCTTTTCTACTCTCGTAAAGGTCTATAGGGAGAGGTTTCACTTGACACCAGGAGTACTCTCAGCGTGATCCGTGCAGTTTTAGGTTAATTTCCACAAAAAATGACACAGGCAGACGTTAAAACTATTTATTTTGCGAAATTATGTATTTTTATTGATTATGCTCCTGACTTAAGTTAAAATGCCTTCAGAGTGAAATAAAGGAGAATGTTAAATGCCTCCAAAGGATACATATTTTCACATGAATTTGGCCTCAGTGGCCCTGGTGACGGCTCATGTTGATGAGCTTGCTCAATTTTATGCGAAGCTCCTGGGTTGGAAAAAAGTCCCGCTGGATGATGCCAGGGGCGTTTTGCTGGAACCTCCTCAGGGCGGGCCGGCTTTATTCATTAAAGATAAGAATGAGGATGCTATCACTAAGCAGACTTCACGTTGCAGCGGCAGTCATGGCGCAAAATCTGGCAGCAGGGTTCAGCTTGATTTTGCTTTCGATAATAAAAGTCAGATGAATGAGGCCCTCGATCACGCTCTGGCTCTTGGCGCCCGTCTGAATCAGCAGCAGGATGGCTTTGATGCCCAGCATGAGGAATACCGCTACATTCGTTTTCTTGACCCGATGAGCAATCCGTTTTCCTTTGTGCTCTCGGCCTAGGGTCAACAATGCCGGAGCAAATCTTACCGGGTTTATCCGGTCGACATGTCCGGGCGTTTTATCCAGTTAGCTCATCCGGCAGACTGAAACTTAGATAAGAACGACGGGCGAAAACTTAGTCTTCCATCTCCTCCTTTAAGATGAAAACTCCCGGACACGGCTCCGGGAGTTTTCCTTTTACGATATAACGGGATTTCACGAAACAAAAAGCTTGAAAGAAGCAAAGAGAATTTATGAATCGACAAGATTATACAAAACGAAGGGTTCTACGGAATAAAGAGTTTTACGCAACAAAAGGGTTCCAGTAGCGCCCGCCATTCCAAACGGTCCAGAAAATGGTATAAAAGAGCAAAATAAAGCCCAGGGCTATGGCCGCGAAATCCTCCCAGACTAAATCCCTCGACATGTACCAGCTGCGTTTCTTGTGCTTACCGAAGCCGCGCAGTTCCATTGCGTTGGAAATCACTTCGATGCGATCGAAGCTGCTGAGGATCAGAGGAATAATGATGTTTGAAGCGGCTTTCAGACGCTTGAACAGGCTTTCTTTTTTGGACATTTCAATGCCCCTGGCCTGTTGAGAGAGGGAAATCGCCTGAAAATCAGAGACGAGGCCAGGAATATAACGCAGCGCCAGGGCGACGCCATAGGCTATGCGGTAATTTAAGCCTAAACGGTTCAGTGAAGCGGCAAATTCACTCGGGTGTGTTGTCGCCACAAAGAGGATCACGATAGGAATGGTGGCCGTGTATTTCAAGATGACATTGAGATGATAGAGCAGCTGTTCCTGAGTGACGGTATAGCGCCCGTAAATCGTGAAGAGCAGATGTCTCGAATGATAGATATCGACCCCCAGTTCAGGCGAAAAGAGATAGATCAGCAGATTATTCATGACGAGAAAGACCAGGGTGAAGATCAGCATGAAGCGCACTTCCCCCAGACGAATATGAGAAAGGCGGAAAAAAAAGAGAGAAAGCAGACTCAGAATGAGGAGAAAGGGCGTATTGAAACTGAGCATGGCCGCCAGCATCCAGAGGATCAGGAGAGCGAATTTGGAAGCCCCGCTCAGACGATGGACAGGAGACTCTTTTTCGATGTAATTAAAGAGGTTGACCACTGTTCACACCTTTCCCGGACTGCTGCTCACGCAGGCGTCGCTCAAAATCCATAAATCGCTGGACAAATTGTTCCGGCGCGGCAATATCACAGAGTTTGGCAAGAGCAAAAAGCGAAGTTTCTTTGAGGCAGGCCTCGGCAATGAGTTCAGGCCTGGTCAGGACAGCAGAGGGTAAATCGTCCGCTAAAATACGCCCATCTGTAAAGACGACAGCACGTTCTGCATATTCCTGCATAAGGTGCATATCGTGGGTAATCAGGACAATTGTGAGCCCTCGCTGACTCAGCGAAAGCAGGAACTCCATGATTTCCGTGTAATGGCGATAATCCTGACCGGCTGTCGGCTCATCCAGAATAATCATCTGGGGATTAAGGCTGAGAATGGCCGCAACGGTCAGCCTTTTCTTCTGTCCATAGCTGAGCGCCGAGACAGGCCAATTGCGGAAAGGCCAAAGGCCGCAGACCCGCAGCGCTTCTTCAGAGCGACGGCGAATCTCATCCTCCGGGACAGCCCTGGCTCTGAGACCCAGGGCGACTTCGTCAGCGATCAGGGTCTGTGAGAGCATCAGGTTAGGATTTTGCATGACGTAAGCGATGTGATCGGCCCGCTCTTTGACGCTGAGCTGCATCAGGTCTTCATCGTCGAACAGCAACTTTCCCTGCTGCTGCTTTTCAAACCCGCAGATGACTTTGGAAAAAGTCGATTTTCCAGCCCCGTTTTTGCCCACAATGGCCATCAGTTCACCCTGATGTAGCTTAAGGGAAACGCCGCGCAGCGCAGCAAAACCATTGTCATAACGAAAGTGAATATCCTCAGCCTCGAAAAGCAAAGGACGGCCTGAAACCATTTTTCTGGGCGGCGTCTGTTCAAACCAGGCCTGCAGTTTTTGTTTTTCCTCTGCTTTCAGCCGAAGGCTGCGAATACTGTGAGGCTGCATTTCAGGATAAATATCAAGACCGGCGTAACGGAGAGCCGTCAGATAAAGGGGCTCACGAATACCGTGCTGTCTCAGCAAGCCAGTTGAAAGCAAGTCGTCCGGCAGTCCGTCAAAAATAATCCGGCCTTCATCCATCAGGACAATACGATCGACATCGCGGTGCAGGACATCTTCCAGCCGATGCTCAATAATGAGAACGGCCGCACCTGTCTTTTGCTGCAGCGCGTCAATCAGCTCGATCGCGGTCTTTCCGCTGGCCGGATCCAGATTTGCCAAAGGCTCATCAAAGAGCAGCATTTCGACGCGATCACTCAGAATGCCGCCAATGGCCACCCTCTGCTTCTGGCCGCCCGAAAGCTCAGTGGGAGCATGCTTCAGGTGCCCGCTGATTGCGACGGCCTCTGCCGCCTCGCGGACCAGTCGATGCAGTTCTTCACGCGGCAGGACGTCATTTTCGGCGGCAAAAGCCAGATCTTCGGCAACCGTCATACCGATAAACTGACTGTCTGAATCCTGAAGAACCGTCCCCACCGTTTTGGAGATTTCAAAGAGATTCAGCGAAGCGAGCTCCTGTCCTTTTAATTTGAGGCTGCCACTGCTTTTTCCCCGTATCGAAAAGGGAATCAGGCCGTTGATACAGTGGGCCAGTGTAGACTTGCCGCAGCCTGAGGGGCCAACAATGAGCAATTTTTCCCCGGGATAGATTTTGAGACTGATGTTCCGAAGCGTCGGTTCAGCCTGAGCAAAATACTGAAAGCTGAAATCCTGAAATTCGATCAATGGCTGGGGCAAAATGAATCCTCCCGACCTCAGGCTATTTCAGCGGAATTATTCTTTTTCGAGCGAACCCTGCTTCGGTTTGGCATTGGCATAGGCCAGACAGAGCAGTGTGCCGACGACACCGGTCGCAATGATATTACTGACTCCGGCGAGCAAGCCCTGCGCAAAAACTTTATTAGCAGGTTCACTGTAAATCAGAATGTCCAGAAGCGGAGCCATCCCTCCCCAGGCAATCACATGAGCAATCAGCTGCGCCACATTGAAGACCACCATATCTTTTTTGGAGAAGACGCCGTCATCCAGTTTCATGTTCTTAGATGCAAAACCCATGACAAAGCCAAAGAAACCAGAGGCAATCACCCAGCTCCACCAGACACCCCAACCGGCTGCCATATCATTAAACATGTGACCGATCAGCCCTACAAGAAAGCCGATGACCGGCCCATAGAGCACGGATACCAGCGCCTGTACACTGTACTGAATACCAAAAGTCGTATTGGGCAGAGGACTCGGCACAGAAGCATAACGCATCAGCACAAAAAACAGCGCCGTGCCAATACCAAGAGCCACAACGCCCTTTACCGAAAATGATTTTTTCATCATAGAATTCATACTTCACCCTCTTTTCTTTTTTTGCTCGCAACTTTTGCGGGCAAAGCAGCAAAATCATTCTATCCCATTCAGGCGCACTCTGCCACAAAGGCCAGAAACTACCCTTCGCTGCTTTGCTCCTTCACCTGGCCCAACTGCAGCTCCATATTTTCGCGAATGGACTTGAGCCTCTTCCGGTGAAAATCGTTCTTAAAGTCTTCCATGAGGATAGAAAAAGCCACCTCAAAAAATTGGCCGGCAGGCTGCCTGGCTTCTTCACCTGACAGCATATAAATCATGTAAAGCCCTTCAAGAATGGCTTCGGAAACAAGAGGATCGCCATTGGTGCAGGCCATAATCTGGCTGAACAGGAGATATAACTCTTCATCTACAGAATAGTTCTGATAAACAATTTTGCTCTCCCCCTTCTCCCGCACAACGATATATTGGGTACCGGAAGAAAATAATTTGCCCAGCAGCGTGGAAAGTTTATTGATGCAGATGATCGCCGTATTGGGATCGTTGATCCCCGGACTTAAGGCCATTAGGGCAATTTCGCTCAATTTGACCATTTCGTGGTGATAATCTTCTTTTTCATTTTTGAATATATTGATGACAAAGCAAGCCGAAAGCTTTTTCTGCAACTCGCTGCTCATCTCTTCATTTAAGGCCGGGCATTCAAAAAAATTCAAAGAGGCCAGAACACTGCCTTCCGGCGTGTATTCGCCAATATGCCTGCTGATGAGCAGCTCCGCTTTACAGCCTTCAATTTGCTGGATGATTTTGAGAAGGTCATCGAAAGCGATATCAAAAAGGTAGCCCGTTTTTTCCGCTAAAATATCCTGGCTGCTGCTGACGCAATTTATGTCGAATCTCCTGGCCTGATTTCTCAGTTCCAGCTCTTCGTCGATCAGCTTATCGCAGTCGCCGGAAACATTTTCAATAATATTGGACATTTTAAGATTATGCAGAACGCGCTGTGAGAAGACGACAAAGCCGATCATGGAAATGATGGAGTAAATAATCCCCAGAGTTCCTGAGATAACTCTTTGGCTGCCTTCCACATTTTGCAGCATAAAGAGGCTGATGACGCAGTAAAAAAAACCTCCAACAAAAATGCCGTGGAGGGTCAGAACATCCGCCCTGTCAATAAAATCCTGAGCCATACGGGGCGTCACACTGCTGCTGTATTTATTGAGGACCGTAATAATGGTCGTCAGTGCGAAAATGCTGATGGTCAGAAATACCCCGGAAATATTGGAGAGAAAAGTGAGGGACACATCAAGTGGCAGCAATAAGGAATCAGGAATAATACTTTTCAGTTCGACAAATCGATGATCGAAGAACCAGGAAATCAAGAGCAAAAGGAGAGTCAGCAACGAAAAGCGCGACATTTTTACAACGTTTTTGTGATTGATCAGCCACAACCTGAGTTTGGAAATCATAAAAGGCCCCTTTTTCTCTTAACTTCAATTTGCAAGCAGGATCACTATATTCTCATGTCACTGGCCTACGCCCCCCTGATGGGGATATGTTTGCATCTGAAGGCTGGTTCTATGGCAAAAGCTTATCCTCGTCCAAAAGTCCGGTTCTCGCCTGACTAGAGCCTTTTAAGCGTATGACAAGACGTTTCTATATTAACAGTCTTGAGCTCGGGCTTAAAGATGCAAAAACCGACGGAGCTGAGTCCGTCGGTTTATGTTCAGATCTGATGAATATTGCTTCGCAATAGACTATTTTTCGATTGCGTCGGCGTATTTTTCGGTCCAGGCTTTCATCCCGCCTTCGAGGGTGAAAACCTTGCTCATGTCATGATCCAGAGCTTTCAGCACATTCGTGCCTGCCTGAGCATATTTCTTGCCGGAGTAGCAGACGAGGACGATGGGTTTGTCTTTGCCTTCGACGGCTGTTTTAATGACTTCTTTGCCTTTTTCAAAATCTTTGCCGCTGACAATCACATCCAGATCGGCAGGAATGGCTCCGGGAATGTGTCCGGCTTTGTAGTCATCCGCCTTGCGCAGGTCGACGATCAGGTATTTGTCGGCATCGAGGTTTTCCTTGACATCGTCAACACCGATGTATTCCATTTTGGCGTCTTCCACAGCGACGTTAGCGCTGTCTGTACCGGTCTTCTTTTCATCTTTGGCGCAGGCACTGAGCAGACCCAGGGTAAGGACCAGAATCATTAAGATCGCCAGAATTTTGCTTTGTTTTTTCATGAAATATTCCTCCATTTTCATCGTAGCAGTGTTTTTGCTGCAAGAAGAAGTCACAAAAGTTCCGGGATACAGCCGCTATGACAAGTGCTGTAAAAAAACTCCACGGCAAGCGAGAGATCATTCGCCTCTCACGTTCGTGAGTTGAATTTGACTTTTTTTGACGACTTCAATGCGTGATCATAACGATCCTCGAATGGACTGTCAAGGAAAAAGTCCTCTTTTCGCATTCAGGCTCTATTTTCCATTTCTTCAATCGTTTAAACCGATCAGTACAACTTGACTTGCAAGCTCTTCGGTCCTAGCATAGTCGGGCATTTGTAGATATTCTATTGAGAGTGATGAAAAGATTTGAGGTCAACATTGCCGATGAGTACACTCTGGCAGGACAAACGAAAAGCTGCGCTCTTCCTGGCCATGATCCTGGCCGGTATTCTGCTGGCTGTTTTTCTCTTTCCTCATTTGTCCCGGGACCGTCTGCAGGAAAAACTTGCCGTTCTGGGTCCCTGGGCCGGTCCTCTTTACATTCTTTTATTTGCCATCTTACCCGGTTTTCTCTTCCCCACTGTCTTCCTGGTCGTCCCCGCTGGAGCCATTTTCGGCTTTGTCTTGGGGAGCATTTATACCATGATCGGGGCCACGATCAATATGGCCTGGATGTATTTGCTCGCTCGTTATCTCTTTCGGGAACAGGTGAATAAGTTCATCAGCCACAGACTTTCACCCGGCTGGCAAGCCAAAATTCAGGCGAACAGCGCGGGCAGAAAGGCTTTCTATACCCTTCTGGTCTTGCGTGTGACCCCATTGATTCCCTACCAGTTTCTGAACTATGCCTACGGCCTCAGTCCGGTCAATTTCGAAACTTATATGCTGGCCTCCATCATCGGTGTTGCCCCGGGTGTTCTGGTCTATCTTAATTTAGGTGACAAAGCCTGGGATCCTTCGTCGGCTGAATTCTGGATCGCCATGTCTCTCTTTGCCGTGCTTATTCTGGCGAGCAAGCTGCTGTCCAGAATTTTTAAGTTGGAAAAATAAGAACTGATATTTAAAAAAACTTGAAATAATAAAACAGAAATAAAGAAGAAGAAATATAAATAAGAAAAGGAAAGAAAAACGATGACTTATTCAGAAAAAACCCCCGCTCCTGAAGCAAAAGGACTTAAGCGAAGTCGTCCTTACATCATGCTGGGCATGATCGTGGTCGTATTGCTCATCTATCTCTTTGTTCCTTCGGTGAACCAGGCGGTGAAGCGTATGCTCACCCCGCTTAGCTCTGGCCGCGTCGATGCTGTCATCGAATATTTGAGAGCCTACCAGGGCTATGCCGCCCTGGTCTCGGCGGCCCTTATGGTGCTCAGCTCTGTTCTGGCTCCTATCCCCGCCTTTCTGATCACACTCTCCAACTCGGTGATTTTCGGCTGGTGGAAAGGCGCGCTGCTGTCCTGGTCTTCGGCTATGCTGGGAGCGGCCCTCTGCTTTTGGATTGCCCGCTGGCTTGGCCGCAATGCTGCGGAAAAACTTGCGGGTCAGACCGTCCTCCGGGGTGTCGAACAGTATTTTGAAAAATATGGTTCGAAAACGATTCTGATCTGCCGCCTGCTGCCCTTTGTTTCTTTTGATGCTGTCTCCTACTTCGCCGGTCTCACCCCTATGAAATTCTGGCCGTTCTTTTTAGCTACGGGACTGGGTCAAACGCCCGCAACTATCGTCTATTCCTATGTTGGAGGTCAGTTAAGCGGAGGCGCTCAGAAGCTCTTTATTGGCCTTTTAACTCTCTTTGCACTGGCCATTTTTGTGACCATTTTGCGTGGCCTCTGGCAAGCCGGTAACAGCAGGGATAAGGCAAAGGCCACGCCAGCAGAAGTCGGTGAAGTAAACACGGTCAATGAGACAAGTGCGCACGGTGAGATTCCCTCTCATACTGAGACAGATCTGGCTATGCGTGATGCTGCAGCCAAGCCTGCGCACAGTGAAGCCCCTGCAGACGCTGAGACTTCTCTGCGAGATAAGAGCGATGAACAGAGATAGCCGCCTCGCCATGAAGCTGCAGCAGACGCTCTCTTTTTCGCGTCTGCTCCTGCATACGGATAAAACCCCGGCCATCTTCTGGCCGGGCTGCGCCCTGATGAGTCTGGAACCGCAGCTGCTCTACCGCAGCTGCGAGCTTCTTAAGCGTCTGGAACCGCAGCTCGGTTTTTGCTCCGCCTGCTGTGGCCAGCCCAGCCGCTATCTCTTCCCCGAAAAATTCGCCAAACAGCAGAAGCGTCTGTTCCAGGAGCTTACGGCCAAAGGAGTCGAGCGCATTTATACGGCCTGTCCGAACTGCGAAACGGAATTATCCCGGCTGGGGCCTTTTCAAGTTGAAGCCATCTGGCCTGCTCTCGTCAAAGTCCTGCATAAGTCCGATGTGGTCGATCGCACGGGAGAAATCCTGGCGCTTCATGATCCCTGTCCCCAACGAGATCGTCAGGATATCCAGGAGGCAACCCGCGAGCTTATCCGGCTCACAGGAGCTCAGATCTACGAAGTCGCAAGATCAAGAGACAAGACCTTATGCTGCGGCAATAAGGGAATGAAAAAGACGCTGGATCCCCAAATGGCTGCCAGAATACGACACGAACGCCTCAAAGATTTTCCCCCGGAGCTTCCCATCACGGCCTGCTGTCAGGGTTGTCTGGGATCCTTTGCCGCTGAGGGTCGCTGCACACTTCACCTGCTGGAGGTTCTCTTTGGCCCCAGTTCGAGTCCCTCCTGGGGAAACCGCCTGAAATTCAGTCGGGATATTAAGTCTCATAAAAAATAAGACAAGTCTCAAAGAAGTCAAGTCTCATGGAAAATAAGGAGCCTGGAAATGATCGATGCCCGTGGACGAAAATATTTCGATCCCCTTTTTTCTAAACTGGCGGATCAGCTGATCGCCTGGAAGTTCAAACCCATGCAGGTCACAAGTCTGGCCCTGCTGCTGGGGCTTCTTGCGGGGCTCCTGCTCTATTTTGAATACTTTTTCCCTGCCTTCCTGCTGCTCTGGTGTTCCGGCCTTTTCGATGTCCTCGATGGGCAGATGGCCCGAAAACTGGGTTGCGCTTCTCTCTGGGGAGCCGTGCTCGACATCGTATCCGACCGGATCGTGGAGCTTGCCATCATCTGGGCCTTCGCTTTAAGACGGGAAGACAGTCTTCTGGCTTTGCTCTTTCTCACGTCCTCTATCCTGATGTCCATGACCGTTTTCCTGACGACAGGCATGGCCACGGAAAAATTAAAGCAAAGTGGGAATACGCCTGCAAATCAAGTTTCCAGACATCGGCGGGGTGTTCAAAAAAGCTTTTACTATCAGGCGGGCCTTATGGAGCGTACCGAAGGCTTTATCGCCTTCTCCCTGATGATGCTTTTCCCCTCTCAGCTGACACTCTTCACGTGGATTTACGCGGCCCTCATTGTCTTTACCATCGGGCAGCGCCTGCTCGACGCCTGGCAGCTATTGTCTTAGCATCGTGTGGATGTATTCGACCAGCATATGCACCGCCGGGGCATTTTTCCCGCCGCGGGGAATGATGATATCGGCATATTTTTTGCTGGGTTCGACAAATTCTTCGTGCATGGGTTTGACCGTGGAAATATACTGGCTGAGAATACTTTCCACACTACGCCCTCTCTCCCGGGTATCCCGGCGGATTCTGCGCAGCAATCTTTCGTCGGCATCGGTATCGACAAAAACCTTTAAGTCCAGGCGTTTTCTCAGCTCTGCGTCTTCAAGAATAAGAATCCCCTCCACCAGAATGACCGGTTTCGGCTCTATGTGCAGGCTCTCCTTTTTTCGCGTGTGCCGGGTAAAGTCATACATGGGCACGTCAACAGCCATGCCTTCTTTGAGCTGATCGAGATCGTCGATCAGTTTGCTCGTTTCAAAGGACTTGGGGTGATCGTAATTGAGTTTCGCCCTCTCTTCCAGAGGCAGCTCGTCATGTGCCCAATAATAGTAATCGTGACTGATCAGAGTGATGTCATCCTGAAAAATCTCCCGCAGTTGACGGATGATCGTGGTTTTTCCGGAAGCGCTGCCTCCCGCGATGCCAACGATATAGGGCTGCTTATTCATAGACACCTCTTTCACTCAGTTCCACGTGCTGCTCAGGCTCAAACGCTTTTCAAGACTTTCGGCGCCCGCAGGAAGACCGCCGAAACTACCAGACCCAAACCTACAGGGAGAAGCCAGCCCAAGCCCAGAGCATAGAGGGGAAGAATCCCTTCCGGCAGGCTCAGCAGACTTTTGGCCCATGTGCTTTGAGATATGACAGCAGGACAAGCCGCAAGGAAATCAAAAAGCGCCGGAATGATCGCGAGAATAATGGTGATGACAAAAGCTTTATCGCTCAAAGGAAGTATCGCATCCAGCAACCAGAGCGCGATGAGCGTGATGGAAAGCGGATACAGGAACATAAGAACCGGCAAAGACAGCTGGATGATGGTGTTGAGACCGAAATTGGCGAAGATAAAACCGATGATGACAAAGAGATAGGACCAAGTCTTATCCCGTGGGCCATTGGGGAAGAATTTGACAAAAGTTTGTGAAAGGGAAACAACCAGGCCTATGGCCGTTTTGAGACAGGCAATCGTGATCGTCAAGGCCAGCAGAATCTGACCGAAAGTCCCAAAATGGTGGAGCGAGGCCCGGACAAGGATTTCACCGCCGTTTTGCTGCGCTTCCATACTGCCCTGACAACTTGCGCCGAGATAGCTAAGTCCGAAATAAATCAAACTCATAACAACCAGAGAGAAGACCGATGATTTCGCCGTCTCCGCTGCGCTCCGCCTGCTGTCTTTCACACCGAGCAGCTGAATATTGGTGATAATGGTGATCCCAAAAGCTAAGCAGGCCAAAACGTCCATGGTTTGGTAGCCATCCAGGACACCCTTCTCAAAGGTATCGCATAGGCTTCCTGCACTGGAAATTGCGCCGGATTGCCCATGGGCATGAAGAGATTTTTCAGAATAAGCAGGGCGATTAAAAGAATAAACAGAGGTGCCATGACTTTGCCCACCACATCGAGAATTTTCGAAGGCCGCAAAGAGAAAAAGAGCACGAAGAGGAAAAAGGCCAGAGAATAGAAGAAAAGATAAAGGCTCTGCTCACCCTGAATCAGCGGCGCAATGCCAATCGTAAAGGCCACAGTCGTGTTCCTGGGAATGGCGAAGAAGGGCCCGATGCTCAGCAATAAGAGAAGAGAAAAGGCCAGGCCAAAGCCTTTGCCTGCCCGCTCCGCATAACCGCGAAGGGTGGTTTTACGAGAGAGAGCAAAGCTGATAATGGCCAGAACGGGCAACCCGACCGCTGTGACCAGAAAACCCAGAGCCGCAGGAACATACGAGGCTCCGGCGTTTTGCCCAAGGATAGGGGGAAAAATCAAATTGCCCGCGCCAAACAACATGCCAAAGAGCAAACTGCCGACTGCGATAAGCTCATGAAAGCTCAGAAACTTCTTTTCCTGCATACGTCTCTCCTGACTTTCCTGAAAATTAAAGTCGCGCCATTTTTTCTTACTGGACTCAGATCATTTTCATTTGTATAGCTGAGATCGCTTTCGAGCATATTCCCTTAATTAACTTTCGTCCAGTAGTCTTAGATCACTTTCAAATCCCGCACCGTCAGTTCATTGCCGGTGATGAGATAAGTGTTAAGGCTGCCACAGTACGGGCAGGCTTTGCCATAGGCTGTGGTTCTGAACGTTTGCTGACAATCCCGGCAATAGGATTTAGCTTCAATGATGACCATGTTCAGTTCACAGTCCTTCATGTATTCCGTTTTCCTGATGGCCCAGTTATAGCAGTCACGAAAGTACGAGGGGATGATGGTGGACACCTCCCCCACTTCTAACGTGACTGCTGCAACCTTCTGCACTCCATTTTGTCTGGCAGTCTTTTCCACCATATCAATGAAGTGCATGACCAGACCAAGCTCATGCATGATAAGCGTTCCCTACATCCGGATGCTCACGGTTAAAGGCCTTGTTGGCACGCTTATACGCCTTGCGGCGGCGGCGCATTTCTTTCGCTTCAGGCGTGCCTGCATGAGTCAGAATTCTGAAGGCTCGCTTCATCGAATAGCCCATCACAGCTGCCGGTTTTTGCTCACCTGCAAGCATATGGGTCATTTCCGGAAGATCACGGGTGATATGAATGGCATCAAACTCGCAGCGTGTCGTGCAAAGACCACAGCCGATACATTTGTTCTGGTCGACCTCAGCAGCGCCGCAGCTGAGGCAGCGGCCTGTTTCAAGATGAACCTGCTCCTCGGTCAGAGTGAGCATGCGATCGCGGAAGGCATCGCTGATGGAAGCATCCATCGGCTCTTCCTGACGTCCGGCTGTATCGTAGGAAGCCGGAAGCGTGATGTCGGCTGTATCAAAAGCTTTGTACTGATGGCGTTCACGGCCAATGGTCATATGCGCCTGGCGAACATAACGGTGCAGCGATTCAGCTGCGAAATGCCCCTGGGCAATGGCGTCGATGACAAATTTAGGCCCGGTGAAATCATCACCACCGACAAAAATATCTTCTTCGTCGGTTTGGAAGGTCAGCGGATCGGCCATGGGATAGTTGCCGTGGTGGTATTTCACCTTGCTGCCATCGAGGAGACCGTCCCAGAGAATGGTCTGACCGATGGCAAAAATGATAAAGTCTGCCTCCACAGTCATGGTCTCGTCTTCGTCATAGAGGGGCGAGAAACGGCCACTTTCAGGGTCAATGGTTCGCGTGCAGCGTTTCAGGACCAGTCCTTTCACCTTCTTCTGCTCGTCGACCAGCACTTCTTTTGGCCCCCAGCTGTTGATGATTTGTACCTTTTCCACCTCTGCTTCGGCAATTTCGGATTCGCTCGCAGGCATTTCCTCCCGCGTTTCGAGCGAGATCATGCTCACCTCTGAGGCGCCTCGTTTCGCTGCGGTCATGGCGCAGTCAATGGCAACGTTACCACCACCGATGACAACGACTTTGCCCTTGAAGGGAGCTTGTCCGCCGCTCAGAGATTCCTGGAGATAATGTACAGCATAATCCGTTCCTTCGGCCGTGTCGTTGGGGATGCCGGGGAGTCTTCCGCCCTGGCAGCCTACAGCGACGTAAAAGGCCTTGTAACCCTCCTGCCGCAGTTGATCGAGGGTGACATCGCGTCCCACCTGGCAGGAGGTTCTGATGCTCACGCCGAGCTGGCGCAACACTTCGATCTCGGCTTCGATGACATCTTTTTCGAGTTTATAAGAAGGAATACCATAGGTCATCATGCCGCCGGGTTTTTCATTTTTTTCAAAAACCACCGGCTTGTAGCCCAGAAGCGCAAGATAGTAAGCGCAGGAGAGACCGGCAGGTCCGGCCCCGATAATGGCTATCTTATCGTCAAAACCCTCCTCGTTGGTCGTGGGAGCGTTCTTCGGGGGAATGTAGCGCTTTTCAGCCTTCAGCTCACGATCAGCAATAAATTTTTTCACCGCGTCGATGGCCACTGGCTGATCCACCGTGCCACGTGTGCAGGCGGCTTCACAGGGTTTATTGCAGATACGGCCACAGACGGCGGGGAAAGGATTGGCTTTTTTGATGATGGCCAGGGCCTCATCGAACTTGCCTTCATGCGCCTTTTTCAAATAGCCCTGAATAGAAATATGAGCCGGGCAGGCCGACTTACAGGGCGCTGACCCGGATTCATAGGTGTTGCAGAGACGCGCCGTATCCCGGTAATTTTCTTCCCAGGCATATTTTCCCCAGATGACGTTATCGGGAAGAATCGTTTTCGGATAGCTCTGTTCCGTTCCGTCTTTTTTGAGCAGTTTTTGACCCAGCTTCACCGCGCCCGCCGGACAAACCTCAGCGCAGCCGCCACAGGCCACGCAGTTCTCTTTTTTCACCTTCGCCCGATACGCGCTGCGCACCATGTTGGGCGTATTGAAAAGCAGAGCGGTTCTGAGGGCATAGCAGACCTTCACGTCGCAGTTGCAGATATCGAAGATCTTGTTCTCGCCGTCGATGTTGGTGATTTCATGGACAAAGCCATTTTCTTCGGCCTTTTTAATGATTCTGAGAGCTTCTTCCACATCGATGTAGTGGGCGCGATCCGTTTCGACCGCGTAATCTGCCATATCGCCCACCTGGATGCACCAGTTTTCCGAGTCATCGCCGCAGCCTTCGCCCATTTTTTTCATGGTTGCTCTGCAGGAGCAGATGCCGCTGGAAATGTGGCCCTCATATTTTTTCAGCCAGTAGGAGATTTCCTCCAGGTCGACCGATTTGTTTTCAAATTTAATCGCCTCTTCAACCGGAAGGACGTGCATGCCGATGCCTCCTCCTCCGGGAGGCACCATCTGGGTCACTCCCTTCAGAGGAATGAAGGTCATGCGCTCAAAGAAGTTTCCGGCGGCAGGATTGCGATCGACACGGTCCTGGCTCGAATTAAAGAGCTCCGCCGCTCCCGGAACAAAATAAGGAACACGGTAGCGCTTAATCCGCGGCTTGTCTTTGAGTTCGCCGTCATGATCGTAGTTATCGCCATAGTCGTACTCGATAATACCGATGTAGGACATCTCGTCCAGGAGTTTCTGAAGATCCACGGGCTCAAAGCGGGGGTTCATTTTCAGCAACTCTTCATAGGTATAGAATTTGCGGAGCTTCATCTTATTGGCGACTTCGACCATATCGTCATTCAAAAGCTCTCTCAGGCCCCAGTATTCCGGGTCGTCGGTCGTAAGGCCTTTGATTTTATGAGGAATGCAGTCGGTAATTTTTCGGCCCAGTTTGGCGTAATCTTTTTTAAGCTCGGCTTCTCCCTGATATTTGGAACGACAGGTTTTAAATTGTTCAGGCATCCTGTTTTCTCCATGCTTCTATGGCCTTTTCAAGCCAGGCGACAACGTGTTCCAGACCTTCTCCACTGCGTGCCGAAACGGGCAGCAGCTCGGCTCTGGGATTGCGGATTTTCAAATAGCCTGAAAATTTATCGACATCAAAGTCGAAGTACGGCAGTACGTCAATTTTATTGAGCAGTACCACATCCGCTTTTTCAAACATGAGCGGGTATTTTAAAGGTTTGTCATCGCCCTCCGGGACAGAAAGAATCACGAGATTCTTGCTGGCGCCCGTGTCAAACTCCGCCGGGCAGACCAGGTTGCCGACATTTTCCAGGAAGATCAGGTCAAAAGCCTCTGCGCCGACCTCATCAAGACCCTGCCGCGTCATGGCTGCATCAAGGTGGCACATGCCGCCGGTGTGCAGCTGAATCGTGGCCGCTCCCGTTTTTTCGGCGATCGTCCGGGCGTCCACATCGCTATCGATATCCGCCTCCATGACCGCAATCTTGTACTTATCTTTCAGGGCCGGGATCAGCCGCGTCAGAATACTGGTCTTTCCCGATCCCGGACTGGACATGATATTCACAAGGAAGCAGCCCTTTTCGCGCAGCTTTTGACGCAGTTCTTCCGCCTTCTCATCATTGTCAGCGAAAACGCTTTGCTTGACTTCGATAATTCTGATTTCTTCCATAATCGTCTGATTCCTTATCCTGAATTCAGGAAAAACTTCCGGCCCGCTCATTGGCATAAGTTGTACCGAAGTCTTTCCTTCCGCATGCTCTATCGATAACAATATCTTCTCAAAACGAGTGGGTGAAACTTCCCGCAAGCCCTTCTGCAAAGCCTGACCGGAAGTTTCTCCCCACCTTCTCGTCTTGCTTCATCTAAGTTCAGACTCAGGCCGGGAAAAATCTCCGCACGAGTTCGCGTGAATACTCTGCGGTTTCTTCCATATCGCCAAAAGCCATGACCTCACCGGCATAGAAGGTGTTCTTCTCGCCCTGCAGAGCCTCAACCTTATCGTACCAGCCATCCGCATAATCCTCGGAGCTGACATGCGGGAAATAGTACCAGTCGTCGATACGTTCGATTTTTTCCACAGGCAGACCGGATTTCTCCATGTCCTTGAGGGTTGTTTCTTTGGCTATATCAAAGGGGACATCTTCCATCCCCGCGTGATTGCGCAAAGTGAAAGTGACCAGCGGCTGAGGTCCGCAATCCGGCCAGCGATGGTAAAAGACCATGAGGTGACCGCGCGTCTCATTCGTCATATTCTGGAAGTAGTAATAGGAAATATCCGGCGCCTTATCTTCGGGCGGACGAACCGCCATGGTGAAGTACTCTTTATGCACAATTTTCGAGAAAAGCTCCTTCTCCTCTTCGGTGGGATCGCCGTAACCCAGGAAAAGCTCCAGAGGTGTGCAGATGATGAGCTTGTCGAAGCTTTCCGTCTGCTCATTGTTGATGGTCACGACCACCTTGCCATCCTTACGCTCAATGGCTGTAATTTCGCTATTCGTCTGAACAGGATGTTTCAGATGAGCATTCACACCCTGCCAGATGGACTGAGTTCCGTCTTTCCAGGTCCACAGCAGGCCAGTCTTGAGGAACTGACGAACCGTGAAGGCATCGAGATACTTCAGGACGTAGGCCGCGGGGATTTCATCAAAATAACCATAACCAAAAGAGGTAAAGGGCCCCTTCCAGATTAACTCGGCATCTTCGCAATGATTCTTTTTCAGGAATTCAGAAAAGGGCATCGAGAGATCTTTTAAGTTCGGATTTTCGCCCTCAATATGTGCGAGCTTCAACTCGGGAGAAGGACAAGGCCCATCATAACGTCCCTGCGCCACACCGCGATGCCCATTGACATCATAGCCGACATATTTGGTCTTCAGCAATTTCGTCATTTTTCTCAGGGCCAGCAGCTTTTTAATCAGCGCCAGCTTGCTGGTTTTGGCCGGGGTACCATCGGTATTCATAAAACGGCGTCCCATGGGCGGACCATCTTTATGCGTCGCGCCACCAAACTCCTCACACTCACGGACCGCAAAATACGTATCACAGCCCATGACCGCGCCCATCTCAATGGTACGGTCTTCCCACTTTCCCGCTTTGTTTTTAACCGCCATCAGGGGCGAACGGCATTTGCCGCCCACACGTTCGCTTTTTTCGTAAATGACATAGTTCGTGTAGCCATTCTTTTCCAGATACATCGCTGCCGAAGTTCCCGCAGGGCCACCGCCGATAATGCAAATCCTCTGATTCTTATCAGGTTTCACCGTCTCCATCGTGTTCTCTCCTTATATTTGTGTTCTAAAAATTCATTCTTACTACTATAATATAGCGCAACAGCAAAAAGCACAAAGCACAAGGGAAAAAGCAGGTGGAATTTGTTCATGTTTCAGGGATACCAGCTACTCATTCGGAGAGTGACAGGCTTCTGCACCACGCTCATGTCTTAAACATTCGGGGACGCAGTTACCGTATGAAAGAAAGAAAAGCGCTGACAACTGTATCTGGAGCCCCTGCTCCAGCGGCGTCAGAATAAAAGGGAGATGGTCAATTTTAAACCGGCTCTGATAGAACTTTTTAGTCCGGCGGTGACAATTACTTCAAGCTGGCAAATATGAAGAAACTGCTGCAAGGGCTGGATGGTTGGATCCGACGGCACCTGAGAATGGTGACGTGGAGGCTGGCCGATTAACGGCCAGCCTCCTACCCAATTCTATTCCGATCAAAAGGCGACCTGTTTTAAAAGAAGGTAGCAGTGTTATCCCAATGGTGTTGTGACGAAAAACACGGTAAACAAAGAGAGGGAGGCCGAATAAGCCTCCCTTCTGAAAACTCCTAGCCTATAGTGCTCATGCGAATGTTAGTTGAACAAATCCGGATACAATGCTTTAGCAAGCGCCTCAATGGCATCAACGTTCTGAATACTTGCTCTGCTGGCAAGCAGTTTTATCGGAATATACAATTCATTTTCAACGGCAGTGACTTTTGAGAATTCGTGTTTATCTTTAACTTGACCAGAAACAGCTTCCAAGGTGTTATCGCCATAAACAAAAATAGCAATCGCTTCTGGATTTCGGTCAATAATTTCTTCAAAAGTTACCACTGCAAAGGGTTTGTCCAGATCGTCAAAGATATTTTTACCCCCTGCTTTGACTGTTAGGTCATTCGCAAGGCTCCTGGCGCCAGCAACCAGTGCTTTATCATCCTTCATGCTATTCAGCAGCATTACCTTTCTAGGTTCTGCATTTTTAATTTTTTCCTGAATGGCATCAACTCTGTCCTTACATTCTTTGATTAGAAGTTCCGCCTTATCTTCAACCCGGAAAATTTTACCAAGATTTTCAACATCCAGGTAGGTGCTTTCGAGAGTAGGTTTTTGCTGCGCAGTTGCCTCTGTTACATAGAGCTTAATGTTAGCTTTCTCGTAGTCTTCAGGTGTACCAAAACCTTCAACATTAAATAAAAAATTATCAATGATCAGCAAATCAGGCTCAAGTGCCACCAGATTTTCAAGCACCGGTGGAGCTGACGGGTCTTCTAAATTTAACACTTCATGAATATCTGGGATTGCTGCAACAGCTTCTTGGTACTTCGGCAGAATGTCTTCATTCGTATTTCCATGCCGCGAAACGCCAATAACTTTATCACTGACACCAAGTGCCGCCAGCGTCTCAGCTGACGAGAAGCTCAGGCAAACAACTTTTTCCGGTTTCTTATCAAATTCTATTTCTCGATCAACATTTTTGATTTTTATAACTGAATCACTAGACTCTGCACTTTCAACCGTTTTGCTTTCTTCCGTCTTGTCTTCTTCAGACTCGAGAGTCGTTTCTCCTGCTTCTTTCTGTGTTTCTTCAGTTACAACAGGTTCGGACTCTTTATCTGTCTTTTCTACCTTTGTTTCACCATGCTGTGTACAAGCCACAAGGCCCATTAGCATCAGGCAGCTTAGCAAAATAGCTAATGTTTTCTTCATAAAAAATACCTCCAAAATATCTATCGAAAACAGCTTCCCTGTTTTTCGTAAAGTTATTTAACGTGAGTTTCTAACTCACTGCATCACGGATAACAATGGTTCTCTGTCCATCCTGCAAAGTGACTTTTTCAGCTTTAATGCAAAAAACGTCTTTGATCATATCTTCATTTAAAACTTGTTCGCATGGTCCAGAGGCAACGAGCCTTCCATCATTTAACAAATAGATGAAATCGCAATAACGGTAGGCAAGATCAAGATCATGCATAACCATGATGATTGTTTTTCCAAGTTCTTTAACCATGCGCATTAGAAAATGTTTATAGTATGCATCTAAATGGTTCATCGGTTCGTCAAGTAACAACACATCAGCCTCTTGTGTTAAGGCCCTGGCTAGGTATACACGCTGTTTTTCCCCACCAGAAAGGCTTGAAAAACGTCGGTTCTGACAGTCCAGCATTCCCACGAATTCCAGATTGGAAACAGCAAGGGAGTAGTCTGTTTCGTGATAACTCTCATAAGGTTTTAGATATGGAGCTCGCCCTAATAACGTCATTTCCAGGACAGAATAGTCAAATTCAGTCGCATTTTCCTGGCGCATCACGGCAAGTTTTTGCGCCAGAGCGTCCTGCCTGTACTCACAAATATCTTTACCAATGAAATAAATACATGAACTATGAGCAGGAATAGCGCGATATAAATGGCGTAGAAAAGTAGATTTTCCAGAACCATTCGGGCCAAGAATACCCACAAAGCTTTGCCCTTTTATTTCGAAAGATAGATCCTGAAGAATATATTTAGGTCCTATTTTATAATTAAGGTCGTGAACTTTAAACATATTTGTAATTCCTATCTGTTTTTTCGTATTAGCAAGGACACAAAAACTGGCCCTCCGCAAAGGGCTGTAAAGATACCAATCGGAATTTCCTGTGGCGGAACTGCGATCCGCGCCAAAACATCCATCCAAATCAAAAAGAGGCCACCACAAAGAAAAGAAATAGGTAATAGCCTTTGGTGATTGGCTCCAATGATAAAGCGCAAAACGTGGGGAATAATAAACCCTACCAAGCCAATAATACCGGCACAAGCTACAGTCAGGCCAGTAATTAAGGCTATGAAAAGAATCGACACCTTTCGAAGTTTTACAACGTTAACACCCAGACTCAAGGCTGTTTCATTTCCGAGCGAAATTGTGTCAAAGTCACGTCCGTGCCGAAAAAAATAAACCGTACTCAACAAAATTCCAAAAAAGGGAATTCCTATATTATGCCATCGTGCATTAGATAAACTTCCCATCATCCAGTTTAAGACACCACGAATGGAACTCTCAGCTGGCATTGTAATAATAAAGTAATTGGATGCAGCATTAAAAATGATTGAAACCGCCATACCTGTCAGTATGAGGTGGTTGCTTAAACGGCCCGTCCCTCTGGTTCCAATATTATAGACGAGCGCCATAGCAGCAAGAGCACCGCAAAAAGCAGCAATAGAAATTGCCATGCTATTTTGAAGATGTGGAAATCCTAAATAGTAAAGACTGGTGACCGCAAGGAGAGCACCAGAGGACACCCCTATCGTATAAGGTTCCGCCATGACATTTTGTGTTACTGCCTGCATAGCAACGCCTGCAACGGCCAATCCTCCACCAACAGCCAGAGCCAGTAAGGCACGAGGAAGACGCAGCTCCCAGACAATAAACTCCGCAGAATCTTTAACTCCCGCCAGGGGACACCCCCAGAGGTGATGCCGAATGACTTTAAATACGTCGATGAAAAATAAGTTAACAGAGCCGATAAAAGCTGCAGCAATAACACTAACGAAAATTAAAATCAAGATTCCAGCAATCCACAAAACAAGGGGAGCTTTTGTGGATTGCTCGTCTTTATCTACTTGCTGCATGTGCGTAATAAAAAGAGAAACCATGATCTAATGTGGAAAAGACCCTAAATACAAGTCTTCATATTTCCCCTTTTCTCCTAATAACCTCTGACTGGGTATCAAAAGTGGATCGCCAAACCATTGGAGGCCATTCGTAACGTAAACCTTAACAACGGGCACACCAATCGCCTCTCTGGTCAGGTTTACAAACACAATATCTGCATTTGGTGCAACTTTTCGAATTTTCGCAATTGCATTTTTTACAGCATCTGCAACGCTATTAAACCTCGGTACAGAATAATTACCAATATCCAGAGTTTTACCCGTAGGAAGCATGTCCTTTCTTCTAAAGTAATAGAGCTTATAAAGGCTATTTCGATAATCTGCAAGTCCCGTAACTCTACCCGGGGCATACACAATTTTTTGATCGTTTCCTTTTGTGATGACCCCTCTTCCTTGTACGGCTTCAGTTATAGATCTTTCTAAGGCTATTTCTGGATCAAGCGATGCTCCAAAGCCTTCAAAAGCGTAGTCTTCATAATTATTTGGATCAACAATCCACGTTCTAAATGTTGGAATTTGAACATCATTTGTGTAATCGCGGCTGACCACTTCAACGCCCACAGATCTTAATTTTTCAATAGCCTCTCGGACTGATTTTCTTCTAATGCCTTGATATGAAATCAGTGGCAATTTCTCAGACTTTGCCTGACCGATCATCCAAGCATCATGCTCAACAACTTCCATAAGTCCTTGAAATATTGCATCTTCAAGAGTAGCGCCAGCAGCTAATCCAGAACTACCACAACCAACAAAATGTCCACGGAAGCGGATATTGCTTAAAAAAACCAATGATGCTGGGACAAGGCGTGGGCATTCATCAATTAAAGAATAACCCCACACCCAATCAATAGGCATATCTACGTTATAAGGATCGTAAGGCGTTGTAATCTTTGAAATGACTTTGGTTGCTTCCTTTAGATCAATGCAATGCAAACCCAATGTACGAATCGAGCCTCTCACCAAAGGCAGTTCACCAAAATAACGCGCGCTAAGCCTCTCAAAGATTTCAAACGCAGCAGAGAAATAAGCTTGTTGACGATTGATTCCTTTCCCATGTGATAGCTGTTTACCAAAGTAGTACGGCGTTTTGTTCTTATGCGTTAACTTCAAAAGCGAGTCATAAACAGGGATAAACTCATTGAAAGGATTGTTTTCATCAAGTTTTATTTCTATGTTCAAGCCTGTTTTTTTCATAGCAGTTTCAAGAAGTTCGCGTGTTTGTTCTGCACTCACGCTCCTCAAACCACCAAACTCATAAGAAATTGGCTTATGAGAAAAGGGACCAGGTGTTTCTGGAATCTTCAACTCACTTAAATCAGAAATATAGCAGCACGTACTATTCATTGCATGGCACGTACAACAATCGGTATGTGGAACAAATTTGTGAGAAACGATGTGGTTTAAACTTCCCGGCTTAATGCAAAGTTCTCTTTCATAGAGATCGAAAGAAACATTGTCACACTTAATCTTAACAACGTCTTGAAGAAGCAAGGAAAAAGCAACTTCTATCTCTGCTTTTGTAAAACAAGACGGCCAAGGTTTCGAGAATATCAGTGGTTTCATAGAGTTCAATGAGAGTTCTTCGCCAGATGCCTTGTTAAGCAGATCAACGTGATGATTAAGAAAGCATTCCAGGCAAGCTCCTTTGTAGGGAATGACAAGTGGGCCAACAAAAAGAGATTCACCATCAGAGCGGAAAAGCACGAACGGCAGGTTAACCTGAATGAATTTCGCATTAACCTTAAGAAGATCTTCTAGCTTTGAAGACTCAGGAAGATAAACGACACAATCAAACTCTGAGTGTGTCTTACAAATGTCTTCTATATTATCCGTTACCACGGAGCAAGATATTTCTTCCGGCAAAAGATTGGTAAAAGTTTCGGCGTAAGATTTTGCTCCCAGCACAGCGATCGTGCATTTCTTGATTTCGGACGTTTCCTTCTTGTACAAAATATTTTCTTTTATTAAGGCATTAATAAAAGATTGTATTGTCTTTTTGTCAAAGAGAGAGCCATATTTTTTATAGACAAGCTCATCGTTATTGTTCCGCTTTATGCATTCTAAAACATCCTGCAAAAGTTCTTGCTCACAGGAAACAAGCTTATAGTCTGAATTCGCGACAGCAATAGCTTTATTGCTATTTATAAAAGATAGTGATAATGATGGATTTACATATATTTCCATGAAAGATACCCTGAAAAATTGGCCTGCAAGACCATGGTCTTGCAGGCATGAAGTGCGACATTATTCTTTGTCCTTGCAGAGTGTGTTCTCGTGGCAAGAATCAGCGCACTTCTGTTCGTTTCTGGCGTTCGCTTCACTAATGATGCAAATGCTCATGATGAACCTCCTAAAATACATTTGGTTAGCTTTGACTAACTGCCCTGATTATAATTCGCTATAGCTAAAGCGTCAATTACTTCAAGCGAAAATCTTCTCATTTGCGGAGCTTAAATTCGCCAATCCAGTAAGACTTTGGCACAAGGGTCATCCCACACAATTTTCAAAGCTCTTTCGTAATCCGTATAAGGCAGTACATGGGTTATGAATTTCTTAATATCTATTCCTTTTTTTACGAGCTCAAGCATATTTTCCCAATCCTGAAAAATTCTTCGCCCCGAAATACCATTCATTTGAATACCCTTCGTTGAAAAAGTGCGCCATTCCGGATCGCAAGAATCGCCGAAGCTCAGGAGGTTTATCTCACCCTTTTCTTTCAAGATTTCGACAGCTTTATTAAACGTAAGAAAGCCTCCGCCAAGTGAGATTACGGTATCAAAAGAATTTGGTTTTAATACGCTATTGAGTTCCCCGCGGTTCGCTTCATCCGCGATAAGTGTTTGCATTCCATCTAATTTTTTACAGTCGTTTCTATTCGTTGTGAGATATAGCAAATAATTTGGTTCGTAAAAGCCAGCGGTTGTTGCAGCAAGCATTCCCATAATTCCCATACCAGCAATCAGCACTCTTTTCCCTTTTATGGAAGAACGTGTAACTGCGTGAACAGGAACACCCCAAAAGGACATAAACGATGCAACTTCAAGAGGAAAGCCCTGAGGTATGGATACAATTAAATTGGCAGGTATCACTAAATATTGTGCACAGCATCCATCAAAATTGCATCCGAGGTGCCTCTGAGTAGGGCAAAGATGTGAGAATCCAGATTTACATGTGTTACAACCAAAACAAGGAATACGGTCTTCAGCGCTTACGATTTCACCAATCACGAAACCATTTACTTGTTCTCCAACCTCAACAATTTCTCCAACAAATTCATGTCCTATCGTAACTGGTAGCGTTACATTTTTTGCCGCCCATTCTGTCCATTTATCAATCATTAAGTCCGTTGGGCAAAAAGACGAGAGCAATATTTTTATTTTAACTTCACCAGGATGGCACATAGGTTCGCAAATTTCTCGCATTACAAGTCCAGCTTCAGCACGTTCTTTTCGAATAGCTTTCATGAGATACCAATTTCCTTTCAGCTTTCATATTCTGCAATAAGAGTGGAATATTCTTTTGATTTATTAATTAATTGGGTATGTTTTCCCTCTGCAATAATCTTCCCTTGAGATAAATACGCAATACGTTCTGCTGTTTTCAGAGTTGAAAGCCTATGAGCAATGATAATGCAGGCTCGTCCGCTTTTTGCCTTGTTGAGAGCTTCCTGAATAAGCCTCTCGTTTTGAGCATCTAAATTCGCAGAGGCTTCATCCAGTATCAGGATCGGTGAATCCTTCAAAAAAGCTTGCGTCAAGGCAAGTCTCTGTTTCTGACCGCTGGACAAACCGTAACCTCGCGTTCCTATAACAGTGTCATAGCCTTGCTGCAGCTCTGAAATAAAAGCGTGTGCGTTGGCCTTCTTTGCAGCATCAAATAGTTTTTCGTCGTTCGAGCCAGGGGCAGCAAGTAGAAGGTTGTTACGGATGGTGTCACAAAAGAAAAAACAATTCTGTGGAACCACTGTGATCAGATTTCGCAAATCCTCAAGGGGCAAGTCTTTTATGTTCACACCATTAATTGTGATTTTTCCTGAATTGAGTTCCCAAAATCTCTGAATCAAGCGGGCCAAGGTGGTTTTCCCACTGCCGGACGCTCCTGCAACGACCAAGGTCTCCCCAGTTTGAAGGCTGAGGTTGATTCCACGCAATAAAGCCTCGTTATGCCCAAATTCAACGGCACCGCCTGTTCCCTCTTGCGGGTACCCAAAAGTCACATCTTTCAATTCCAGTTGGAACGTGGCGTGTTTCTTACAAATTTTGCACTGACCCTCATCCTTTACAGAAGGTTTTCTTTTGAGTAATTCCAAAACCCTTATTACAGAGCCAAAGGTATAGTCATAGTTCCTGGCATGATCGAGAAAAGAGTTTACTGGCCGAAAAAGGAAAAAAGAAAAACAGAAAAATTCTATTATCTTATGTTGGGACAGATGGTTTTCTTTAAACAATACAAAAACAATGACAAGCATGGCAATTTGCCCAAGACGGGCCAAAGTGCTTCGAATATTGACGACCAGTTGGCTTCGCAAGGTATAAGAAGCGGTTGTTTTTTCCTGTTCTCTGGCATTTAGTTGAAATTTTCGAAGGAACTTTCTTTCCGCTTTATAACTCAATAAATCCCGTAACCCCTGAACACTATCCTGAACAAGTGCGCTCTGCCGGCTCGCAACACTGGATAACTTTTCTCCATTCCCCATATTCCGGCGCAAAAACAGTGTATGAAAATAAATCAAACTCCCAAAGACACAAAATGCAATTAAGGCGAGAGACCAGTGAATTGAAAAAAGATATCCAAAATAGATGCAGATCAGAACCATTGCCGCTAAAAACTCTGGGAGGGTATGGGCATAAAATAATTCGAGATCCGTTACGTCGTTCATGACGATATTCGTTAAAATCGTACTTTGCTCATCAACTAAGGCCGCCGGAGCCAATTCGTCCAATTTTATATAGCAAAGTCCTCTTAATCGGTTCAGGATCTGATAAGCGACTTCGTGTGATACGACAGCAGAAAAGTACGGAAAAATTCCTCCGGCAAGTATCAGGGAAATGCATACGACTACTCGCAAAAGCGGTGAGGACGAGGCAGACCAGGAAAAATATAAAAACAGTTGTAAGATAGCCAGTGGAAATAATTCTACCAGCACTTCCCCAAAAGCAGATAAAGCAAGCCAAAAAGGAAAATTGCTCAGATATTTTGTCATTTCCCACAAGGCTTTGAATTTTTCTTTCATAATAGTTCCTCGTGGAGCATGAGCTTTCTGTATTGTTGATTGTTCAGCAATTCCTCATGCTTCCCTTGGGCAGCAATGCCTTTTTCATCCAGTAAAATTATTAAATCAGCATTTTTGACTGTTTCTAAGCGATGGGCAATGCAAAAGACTGTCATCCCGGGGGATAAAGTTTTCAAGTTGTTTTGCAACATGTACTCGTTATGACGATCCAAAGAGGAAGTGGCTTCATCTAAAATCAGCAGCGAGTGCGGACATAAGAACGCACGCGCTAAAGCCAGACGCTGCCTTTCTCCACCGGAAAAAGTTCCTCCATTTTCGCTAATCTGGCTGTTATAACCGTCTTTTAGACTCATTATTTTCTGGTGAATCTGCGCTTTTTGACAAGCTGCAAGGATTTCTTCTTCACTTGCATCGTTCGTGCCCAATCGCAGGTTTTCTTTTATGCTTCCCTGAAAAAGATGTATTTCCTGCCAGACAGCCGTTACGTTGTTCCGTAATTCTGCGGCGCTAATCTTTTGTCTCCCCCAGAATATACTGCCTTCATCCGGCTCAAGAAGGCCTGCCAAAAGAAGCGCGAGACTCGTTTTCCCAATTCCCGACTTTCCAACAAGAGCGCAGGTCTTCCCCTCAGGAATGGTGAATGAGAGATCTGAAAAAATCGACCTTCCCGATTCATAAGAAAAACTGACCTTTTCGAGACGTAAATCACCTTTTAGTGGGGCTTGTTGATCGACTTGGGGGAACTTTTCTCTTAAGACCTGATTTCTTTTTCTATTTTTTTCCGAATTTGTAAGTTCCCGCATAAAGGCTTCAATAGAACGACTGGCCGTATAGGCACGGAATCCAGTTGGCCACGCTTCAATCAATTCGTAGAGGGGAAGAACCCAAATAAGTAACCCTATTGAGCTAAGAATAAATCGGCGTATATTCCCATTCAGAGAAACCGAAAAAAATAGAATAGGGACAATTAATCCTGCATATAAGAAAAAACTGAGGAACCCCCTTTCGCTTAAGGTTCGTCGAAGTGAGCTCAGCATGGTCTTTTTAAAATCTTCGCTCATCGTCTCCATGTATTCTCGACGTTTGCCATCATAATTAAACGCTTTGGCATTGGGGAGGCCCTGAATCGAATCAAGACATGAAGCGTAATAATTGCTGTAAGCACTCCATTGTTTTTCATTTATATTTTTGAGCAGACGATAAAAAACAGGTGGGATGAGAAGGATCATCAGGGCACAGAACAAAGTCATAAGAGCTATCCGGAAATCGACAGATAACAAAATGATAAAGCTAATGATCACTTCAATCAGAACACTTATCAGTAACGGAAGATATTTATCATAATAACTGTGTAAAGCGGAAACCACTCCGCCCAACATGCTGACCACTTTCCCAGTCTGGCTTGGGAGGGCAGACCGAAGTCCTTCCGAAAAAATCATATGCATCAGTTTCATTCTGAGATCAAATAAAACGGCGTTTGCAAATTTCACCGAAACCTTCGTAAGCCATTCCCGGAAAAGAAAAGAAATAGCGGCTAGAAGGGCTGCGAAAACAAGAAGTTGAAAATTGGCGACGCCCGCAGTAAACACAGAGAGGATACCTTGCTCCATAAAATAAATAGAGAGTATCCGTAAAAAGAAAGCGATTAAACGCAGAATCAGGCTCAGGATTAAGTTAAAACGTTTACTTCTTGTTAGTTCAAATAAGAATGGATTAAAAAACACGCAGTTTTCTGCGCAGCCGTTATCTTTATGGTGATTGGGTTGCGCCTCCTCTCGGTTAGTCTATGCTAATCGTCAAGGTAAAAGCAAGCCCTTTCCAAGAATTTCGTTCTATATTGAAAAGATCGTTTTATCGAGATATGTCCCAGATCGCCTGCAGATGGTCTCCCGGCCGGAGTATAGGTTCCTGATGGCTAATAAGAAGAACAAAACGCTCTTTTTCGTCAAAGATGACTTCACAGATTCTGCGAAGGCTTTCCGGATCAACGTTGGCCAGAGGTTCATCCAGGATCAGGATCTCGGACGGTTTCAGGAGGGCCCGGATAAGGGCAAGGCGCTTGGTTTCACCACCGGAGAAGCGCTGTTCCGAGTGTTTTAGTATTTCATCCAGACATTCTTTTTCAGCATAGGCGTCAAGCCCTATCCTCTTCATCGCCTGAAACAGCTGCTCATCCGTGATATTTTCCTGATACAGGCTCAGGTTGTTGCGCAGACTATCCGGTAAAAAGGCAGCTTCCTGACGCATGATCGAAAGATGCTTTTCCCATCCCGCAAGCTGCAAAACATCCTGGTCATTGGCGAGAATT